>Ga0315290_10000165_pt1 | contig 40058 bp, 83 predicted proteins | sample YL17G12_0_MG_FD_203627 | JGI IMG/M metagenome (GOLD analysis project Ga0315290, IMG submission 203627) | Sediment microbial communities from Yellowstone Lake, YNP, Wyoming, USA - YL17G12_0 | ecosystem: Environmental > Aquatic > Freshwater > Lake > Sediment | place: USA: Wyoming | collected... | reverse complement strand
CCAAGCTGGGCCTGCACCACCAAAATATTCCCAATAAAAAGTAGCCATATTATTTTAATCTCCTAAAATTTATTTATATGGTAACATCAGGCAAATTTTTATTGCCCAAGTTGTATAACTCATATAAAGTTATTTCATGTTTTGTTTTACATCTGTCACAGAATACAGTTAGTTTGTTTTTTTCTACATCTGGATATTGTAACCAAACAGTAGCTAATAACATTCTACAATCTGGACAAAATATGTACAGCATCTTTTGTTTATAAAACTCGGATGCTTTTCTAGATAATTCTTCCCACCTTTGTACAACACTAACATCCTTGTTCTTATTCCTAATTTTCTTAGATAGCTGTAAATCTTCTGAAATAGTGGAGATGTCTGCTCTTAATTGAGATAACATCTTATTTAATTTTTCTAAAACTAAGACATTGGAATCAGATAAATCATTCCTTTTTTTGTACACGTCCTTTTCTAAATCATCTAATTGTAACATAGCTAAGATTAATGATTCTAGTTGCATCATATCATTAGCTTTCATATCACTAAAATCGTAATCTTTTTCTAGCTCATCTAACCTTTCTTTTATCCTTTGTTTTAATTCTTCCAGAATTTCTTGGTCATCTTCTGCTACTTCCCCATAACGTTCTTCCCAAAATTCTGTAAATTCTTCCTCTGTCATTCCTTTATATTGAGCTAGATTTCTTGTACGTTTTTTACTTGGTATATATAATCTTTGCCTGTCCATTTATAAATCACAACTACTCCATCCACAAGAATAACAAGTCCTACATCTACCATTCCTTGTTATTTCATCACCACATTCTGGACAAACTTCTTTATCTTCAATAGGCTTGGTCAGTTGGGAATAATAACTTGGAAATTTATCACCCTTGTAAGGTTCAAATGATACTCTGTTTATGACATCATCTATTTTTAAGTTTCCATAAAATTCACTTATATCTATATTTTTACTCACATTTTCTCCTAAAATTATAACATAATCTCTCTATTAATGATTATTTTCATTAATTTAATTTGATGATTCATTCCTAAAATATCTAAATAATGTTCTAGATAGTCTTTCGTTTAATAATGACTTATCTCCTGTAGCTATAAAATTTACAAGCCGATTTAAATCCTCTCTTAAAATCGGCACAAATAAAACATCATGTGAATTTTCACATTCCCTTGCTTTTGGTTCGGTTGTATATAATTTTCCACAGTAAAAACATCTAAGTTTGGTTTTCAACCAGCTTCCTCCTCTAAGGGTGCAAACATATCTGCTAAGCAATCAGCACAATAAAAATCTCCTAAGAAATCAAAAGCACCTTTTCTACCACATCCATCACAAATGGCATCTTCATCAAATTCTACATCCCTACTCATATTTAACCCCCATTCCACCAGATAGCTCCCCCTTGACAAGAACATCATAATGGTGTATAATATCATCCAAAAGGTCAAGTTGGATTTGAAATGAAACAATCGCTTCTTTATCATGAATTACCAAAAGCATATCTTTTAAAAATTGTTGTTTGTTCTTTAAAAATTTTTCAAATCTTTCTAAGTTTTCTGTCATTTTAATCTCCTTATTTTCTAATATTATATCACACAACATGAAGATTGTCAAGAGGATTTCAGGATTGAATTGGTTTCTAATCAAACATTAATCAAATACCCTTGACTTTAAAAGAGTTCAGTGGTATAATATTAAAGCCAGTCGCCCGAAGGGACTACTAATAGACATACAATAATAGGTCATAGTAAAGGATTACAAATGGAAATAACTGATAGTTTTAAAGATGTTATAATGGCTATACAAGATAAATCCCTGACTGAGATAGGATTAGATATTGAAACTAGTGGTTTAAATGTATTTAATGATAGGATTTTATTAGTTCAGATAGCTACTGGAAAAGAAGTTTTTACCTTTAATGCTGGAAACACACCTGATAGAATAATTACCTATGTATTAGAACTAATAAGAGATAGAAATCTATTAGTAATTAGTCATAACTCCAAATTTGATATTAAATTTATTTATCATAATTATGGAGTTTTATTTACTAATGTATTTGATACTATGTTAGCAGAGATTTTATCCTACATAGGAGCAGGGTCTATATTTGTATCTTTACAGACATTGGTTAAGAAATATTTGCATATTGAATTAGATAAAGAACTTCGTGAAACCTTTATTAATAAACTGGACAATAATTTTACTCCCGAACAAATTGAATATGCGGAAACTGATGCTAAGTTATTGCTTAAACTCAGGCCAATTTTGCAAGATTTATTGCATAAACGTAATCAATATAATACTTGGGAGTTAGAAATGAAATTACTTCCAGTAATTACTATGATGGAACATACTGGTATTTTATTGGATGTAGCTAAATGGCGTGAAGCATCTGTGCATGCTAGACTAGATGCTGATAATGCTAAACAGGATTTAATGATTTTATTAGAAAAAAGTTTTGATAAATATGCAGGTAAATATTCCAATGCTTTAGATGTATTTACTAATATTCACTACCCTGTTAAAGCAGCTTTTAAGAAAGCTGAGAAAGAAAGACTGACTAATGTTACTACGAAAGATGAAATAAAATCAGAAGTTATCCCTTTGATTAATTTTGGTAGTCATGTACAGGCTAAGTTTATCCTTAGAAAATTGGGAGTTCCCCTAGAGACTACTAATGCTAAAGAGATGGAAGCATATAGAGAAGGACATGAAATTATTGCATATCTATTAGACTATAGACACGCTATAAAGAAAGTAACATCATTTGGTGAAGAATTTCTTAAACATATTAATCCTGATACACATGCTATACATACTAATCTTAATCAATTAGGAGCAGCTACAGGTAGATTTTCATCGGATGCCCCTAACTTACAGAATATTGTAGCTGATGAAGCATACCGTTCTCCCTTTGTAGCTAGAGATGGATACTTATTAGCTACTTGTGATTATTCTAATATTGAATTAAGAATTATTGGTGAAGCTAGTAGAGAGCCTAAATTTATTGATGCTTTTAAAAATGGGCAAGACTTACATAGAGTCACAGCTTCTCACATATTCCAAGTGCCCTATGATACTGTTACTAAATCACAAAGAGCAGTAGGAAAACATCTGAATTTTGCTGTGGTATATGGAACATCAGCTAGAGGAATGGCTTATAACTTTAGAATACCAGAAGATGAAGCTAAAGAATATCTTACTAGATACTTTACACAGTTTAATGTACTTAAATATTTTATAATTAAGTTTGGTGATTTATGCTTAAAGAAAGGCTATAGTGTTACACTCGGAGGAAGGCGTAGATTTTTAACCTTTATGCTTGACCCTAAAAGTCAAGACCAGTATAAAGAATTAAATAAAGCTAGAAGGCAAGGAGTTAATCATTTACCACAAGGAACATCTGCAGATATGATTAAGAAAGCATTAGTATATTTATATTATGATAATCCATTTGGATATGATACTCTAAGACCATTACTTACTGTGCATGATGAAATTGTAGTAGAATTTAAAGAAGATATTAAGGAAGAAGCAACAGATTTTATTAATAAATGCTTAAAGAAAGCTGGAGAAGATTATCTAAAGATAATTCCAGAAGGACACACAGTATCAATTGATACACATTGGAGTAAATAATATGATAGAATTATTATTGCCTGAGTTTGGAGATTTAGTAAGCGTACAAGATTTTATAAATTTGTGTAATGAAGGGTATGTTACTGATTATGATGGTAGTGGGTATTATTCTGATGGTAGAGTATATTGGCATGAAGAAGAAGCAATACCATCAAATATATGTAAGAATATAATTAGTAATGACATTAGACATAGATATGTTATATGGTTTAATAAATAAAAAGGAGATATAAATGAGCACAATATTTAGTCTTGATGAATGGTTTGCAATAGTTGAGCGTGGTACTAGTGGTGACCAAGTGTACGATATTCTATACTCTTGGAAAGCAGAACGTGATACCACCCATAAGCAGTTGGATATATTAAAGCAAGCAATCTTAGATAATAAAGATGATTTAATATTTCCAAAAGAATGGTGTGATAACGCCCTCGCTGCAATTGAGAGGATAGGCAAAGATGAGTGAAGATGATGAATTGGTTCAATTTAGGTGGTTAGTAGACCATAAAGAGAACATAATTATGAAATTGAACTTGGCAAATGATAAGCTAATGGTAGAGCGCGACGATTTGCAGTCCACATTAACTCAGGCACAAGCATCTATTCAATATCAGGGGATGGAAATATATGCTCTACGTAAGCAGTTAATTGAATTGCAAGATGACAAAGTGGAACTAATCGCCCAGCGTGATACTTGGATAGGAAATGCAGATGCCATCCATAAACAGTTGGATGAGTGGAAAGCAGCGCATGATAACCTTGCTCAACAACTTGGTACCTCCAATGATTCTCTAGAGCTTGCTGTAGATGCGATAGATTTGCTGAGAGGATTGGCAGTAATAGAAGTGGAAGAGGATATAAATGATTGGCATAAAATTCAAGATATATTCAAGAAATTGGGAATAAATGACTAAATTTAAGGTAGGAGATAAAGTAAAAGTAATTAAAAGTCCTTATGATGCTGTAAGAAAAGGAACAATAACTACTGTTGCAGATATAAAGCACGAAAGATATGGAAAACGTTGGATGGTATATATATTAGATACTGCATTTGGTGGAGCATTTCATGAATGGGAATTGGAGAAAATTAATGACAAAGAAGAGTAAAGATTTGTTACAGGAATTACAAGATAAATATGGTGATGATATTCTTATTAGAGAATATCCAGAAGGACATCCCACAGTATCTACAGGCTCTTTAGCTATAGATGTATCAACTGGCATAGGTGGTATACCTGTAGGTAGATATACTGAGATATATGGGCCTGAATCTGGTGGTAAAACTACCCTTAGTTTAACAATTGCTAGAAATGCAATAAAGAATGGACTTAAAGTTTTATATGTAGACGTAGAGAATAGTGTGGATTTAAAATATGCTAAATTGTTATTAAGTGATTGTTATGGTACAGGAGATTTTATTATTGTTCAACCTACTACTGCGGAGGATGCATTTGGTATAGCAGAAGCTGGAATAGATGGTGGGTATAGATGTGTTATTTTTGACTCAGTAGCTTCAATTGCACCAGAAGAAGAGATGGATAAAGACTATGGTAAGCAATCTATTGGGCTTAGTCCAAGATTGACTAACCAATTTCTTAAGAAAACTAAAGCTAAGATTAGGGAAAGTGAATCAATATTTGTAATCACTAATCAGATTAGGGCTAATATTGGTGCATATGTAGGTGGGTATACTACCCCTGCTGGCTATGCTTTGAAACATTATACATCACTAAGGATTTATTTATCTAAAAGTAAAACTATTGAAGATGGTGGAGTAGATATTGGGAATATGATTAACTTTGTTATCAAGAAAAATAAGATGGGTATACCTTACAGACAGGCAGAAACCAATCTTATCTATGGCAAGGGAATTGATTATTTTAGAGATGTACTTAATTTTGGTTCATTACTTGGAGTAATAAAAAGCAGAGGCCCTTATTTTTCTTTTGAAGAAAAGACACTTGCTCAAGGCATAGTTAAATCTATCGAGCATTTAATTGAATATCCTGAAGTCCTTGACAAAATAGTAAATACATGTTATAATACTGCTGGAGTTAAATATCCGCCTATTAGGGCAGAAAGGAAGGAAGTTGATGAAAGGAACGATTAGAACAGACAGACGTTACACATTGGGAGAATATAAACATGCCACTATGGAGGATGTAATAGATGGAGTAGATGAACGTCTTATGTTAAAACCTGAATTTACATCACAGGTTAGGTTTTTACAATTGGTAGGTTTTGAAATCGCTTACCGTAAATATATATTGCTAATGTCTAAATATCCACATACAATGACTGATATAGACAAAGCAGTAGAAGCATTGGAGGCATTAAGAGATGCCGAGATTAAAAAACTAAAGCTAGTAATGAATGGGAAATCAGTTGAGGATAACTCACTAGAAGACCTTCCACTAAAAGTTGAATAGGAGAAAATACTATGAATGACAATTTGTTTGCTGATATACCTGTATATGATGATACTAAAAGGGAATTTAAACCTACAAAGTTTTTAAAGATTATTCCTGGGTATCCTGTAAGAATTAGAATTTTAAGTGAATCTGCTTACAGAGTTTCTAAACATTATTTACCCAAACAAAGAGTAAGTTTAGTTTGTTTGGAAGATGAATGTCCAATCTGTGAAAATAATAAAATATTAGCTAATGCTAATCCTGACACACCTTACAACGAAGTTTCTGGTATTATTGGAAGACAGAATAGATATTTAGTAAATGTTTTAAATAGAACAAAGGTTAAGATTTCAGCTACTGGTAAGGTTGTATATGCAGGTTCAGATGGTAAGTTTCCTGTACAGCATCCAGAAAGTGGTGAGGATTTATCAACAATAAAATCTACAGCTTTAAACACTGTGGAAGTATTAGAACGTGGCTCAACATTATTTGGACAGTTGAATGGTATTCATGATACTATCCGTAATGAAGAAGGTGAAAGAATTGGTCTTACTAACTATGATATTATTTTAACTGCTACTGGTAAGGGAAGGCAGATGACTGTGAGTGCTGTAGCTCAACCACAGCTTAATGATGTTGTAGAAGTTAAAGAAGAAGAGATTTACAACTTAGAGAAAGTTCCTATGAAGATGTCTGCTGGAGAGATTGTAAAACTTCTAAATGGTATATCACTTCAAGATATTTTTGAGGCTAGAAAAGTTTCTAAAGATACTAAAGAATTAGAAATTGTAGCAAGTGATGTTGCAGAAGATGTAGAAGATTCCATTGAAAGACTTTTTGATGGGTTAGAAGAAGATTAATAATTAAATAATGAGTGGGAGCGTTAAAGGCGTAATACTTCTAGTCGCATGACGGAAAAGGCAACCGAACCGAGGCATGTAGAAAGGTTCTAGAAGTAAGTAAAAAATGGATGTAATTTCCTACCCCACTCCAATAATATAGGAGAAAATATTATGTCAAATGAAAAAGATGTACTAGTTATTGGTGCAGGCCCAGTTAAAGATGCTGCTGGATTACATGGTAAAGACATTGGTTTTGTATGGGTAGATAATCCACCTGTACAGTTAGTTGTAGACTATGCACTAGAGCATGATGGTTGGGTTCCAATTACTAATCCCAATCCTTGGAAACAATCTGGAAAACAGGGTTGGATTAAAGTAAGTAGAATTGCAGTAGATACCGTAGATAAATTTAGATATATTATGGAAGTAGATAAAATTAGTGGAGAAACAACACTTAAACAAATTGGATAGGAGAAATAAAATGGTAAAAGAATCAGAAGCTGCAAGTTTAAGTTGTAAATATTCAAATGGTATGGGTGATGTTGTAGAAGTAACTTATACAGCATTAAATGGAGGTTTACTTACTGCTGATGAAGTTTTGGAAGCCATGTTGGATGCTATGGCAGGGTTTAGTTTTATGCAAAAATCTATTTATGAAGCTGTAATAGAAAAGGGTTACGAATTAGAAAAATATTTAAAGTCTAAGAATGATGAATAACGAAGAAATTGACGAGGCATTTCTGTCTCTATTGCTAAAGAATGGTATCTTGCTGTATTCAGTAATGGATAAAGTTACTTCACCTATGTTAGCTGGAGATAACAACCAAACCATATATAGAACAATGCTTAAGATGGCTCGTAGGGGGATTGAGCCATCTAGATTATTGGTAAAGAATGAGCTTGTTAGAGATGGCAGTTACCTTGCTATTGGCGGGGATGAGTATATAAGTGAATTAATGTTAAAAGAAGTTGATGAAAATCATCTTTTTGAGTATGTGTCTGTCATCTCTGACAGTTATAAATCTAGAGAGCTAGTTAAATTAGGCAATAGATTAGTTAAACTAGTAGAAAAAAATGACCCTTCAGTAGTTATATCTAGAACATCTAAATTTTTAGATGGTTTATCTATTATAGGCTCTCATGAAGAAGTAGTATATCTAGGTGATATAGTAGATAATACTATGAATATGATTAAAGAAAGAATGAAAAATCCTGGTATACAGGGTATTAGTACAGGATTTCCTAGTATAGATAGAGATACAACTGGATTTTGTGCTGGTGAGTTGTGGTATATAGGTGCTAGACCTTCTATGGGTAAAACTACATTTTTGCATACTAGTCTTTTAGATGCTGCTAGAAATGATATACCAGTTTTACTGGTTAATAGAGAGATGTATCTTAGTAATATTAACGAAAGACTTCTATCAATGGTCAGTAGAGTACCTTATTTTAGTATTAGAAGTGGCTATTTAAGTGATATAGAATTAATTAAATTAGAAACATGTGGTAAATTCTTACAAAGTTTACCAATTTATATAGATAATAACTGGACAGGTGATGAGAATTATTTATTATCAACTATTAGAAAATATCATCAACTGAAAAAAATTAGAATAGTTGGTATAGATTATATTCAATTGCTTGTTCCACGTTCAGATGAAAGTTTACAAGAGTTAGGAAGACTGTCTAGAAGTTTAAAACTTTTGTCTGGTGAATTAGGAATAACTACTGTTGTTTTGTCACAGTTAAATAGAAAATTAGAAGAAAGAAATGACAAAAGACCTCAGATGTATGATTTGAGGCAGGCTGGTTATTTGGAAGAGGATGGAGATTATATGGTAGGGTTATATAGAGATGAATTATATAGAGCCAACTCTCCTGATGCTGGAAAGGTAGAATTTATTGTAAGAAAAGCTAGGAATAGTGTTCCAAATACTTACTTATTAAACTTTGATGGTAGTACTGTAACTGTATTTGACGAAGAAAATGTTCCTAGAGAGTTGGAAATTATAAAAGATGATGGCAGTTGATAAATCAAAACAAACTGGAGTTTGGTATCTAAATGTTGATGTAGAATTACATTGTTATTGTGGACAATATATACAAAATTGTAATGAAGTAAACCTAATAACATGCCCAAACTGTGGTCAAAGATGGTTAATAACGGTTTCTGCTGTAGATTTAGGTGAAGAATATGATGTCAAATAACAAGAATAAAGATAAAGGAACACGTTGGGAACGGGATGCTGTAAATGAATTGAATGAAAACTATCCCAATACTTGGAGAAGAAATCCAGGTTCAGGAGCATTAGGTACAATTTTGGATTTGCCATTTCTTAAAGGAGATTTAGTTGGAGATTATGAATTTCTTCCAATTGATATTGTAGCAGAGGCTAAGGTAGGGTATGGTGGAACACAAATGCAAGTACGTAAGGAATGGTTTGATAAGATTAAAATGGAAGCTAATGAGAATTATGCTATACCAGTTGTGTTACTTAAGTTTGAAAAAGCAAGGACAGGTGTAAGACATATTATAGCTATGGATTTTGAAACTTGGGATAAATTAATGAATTTTGTAGAAAGTATGCATGAGGAATTATTAGAATTATATGAAAAACAAGAGAGTTGATAAGGAGGAAGTAAGTAAATTAAAAGGTTTATGTCTTAAAAAGGCAGATGAATTGGCTGAGAAATATCCAAACAAGAGATTTTCATCTTGGGATATTATATCAAAAGTTTTGTCTGAATCTTCTGGATATGATATATATTTAATCACATTAAAAGCTGACATAGGCGTATTAAAATTGATAGCGGAAGGTTTGTCTGCATCTAGTATAGCAAATAGATTATCAATACCTTCCCAAATAGTTTATGAAATAGCTAATACGTGGGGTATGGTTATATTAGATTTTTCATTAGATTTTAATCCTATGTATGTATATGAGGATGGGATGACTTTTGTTGAATTATCTACTAGTATAAATGATATTTTATCTGTGCCTATAGCAACAGAAGCTGCAAAAAATATTATAAATAATATAAATAAATACTATGATTTTGTAGAATTTTTAAAGGAGTATGATTATGAAGAAGGTTGAATTACCAGATTTTGACGATATGATTAAGTTAGCTTCGAAGATGGGAAATGAAAAAACACAAATAATGTTATCAGAAGCTACCCTAGAAGTTACACTAGCTGAAATAACTAATGTAGTTACTTCTAACCCCACATATTTTGTAGGTGGTAAAGCACCTAGTAATGCACATATATCTGATACTTACCATGTGTTAGGGTTAAGTGTAGAGCAGAGAGAATATCTTATGAAGTTAAGAGTAGAAATAGCTAATGCTACTGGAAATTTAAAAGAAGATGAAGCTTTGTTTAAGGTTTATCAAGAGATGATAAATGTATGGAGAACTCAAAGTGCTAACGAGAGAGGAGCATACTTAGAATAATGTTATATTTAAGTGTATCAGCAATTAAAGATTATTTACAATGCCCTAAAATATATTGGTATCGTGTGCATAAGAAACAAGCTTTTGTAGGAAATAAGTATATATTCAAGGGTAGTGTTATTCATGAGGCAATTGAGAAGTGTAATAATGAAGATGATGCAATTTTATATGTGCATAATAAATATCGTACAGATGGAGGTGCTTATATAGATTCATCAGAAGCAGATGAATTAGAATCGTTTAAGATGCTTCATAATTATTATACTAATATAGAGACTAAGTTACCTTCAAGAAGTAATGATTACATAGAAAAAACTTTTAAGATTCCTTGGGATAGATACGGAGTTAATATAGTTGGAAAAATAGATAGAATAGATAGAGAAAGTGATTCAGTTTATGATTGGAAATCAGGCATGCAGCCACCAGATTTATATGAATTACAGGATATACAGTTTTATGTGTATCATTGGGCATATGAGTCATTGTATCATATTAAGCCAAAGGTTTATTATGGTCATTTGTATTCTGGTGAGTTATTCCCTGTTGACATTCGTGAAGATATGTGGTATACTTATAAGCAGTTGATAAGCGAAATTGCATATAAACTAGATACAAAAGATGGATTTTACCCTCGTCTATTCGGATATAACTGTAAAAAATGTTTTTATAGAGGAGCATGTTGGTTAGACTATGAGTTGGGTAATTGAAGAATACGTAAGACAGATGCCTTATATTATGGAAAACCATAACATCAATGCAGAGGATTATAATAACTGTTTATTAATCCAAAAATGTGTACAAAATCTAGATAAGTCTGGATTATTATCAGAAGCTGAAAAGGATATATTGTCTGCCGTTTATATGGGATTTAATTATGCTGAAATTTCTAGGATGCTAGGTGTAAAAAGACAAACCGTTTCTCTAGTATTTGATAAAATTACTGATAGAATAGCTTTTGTTCTTGGCGGAGAATTTTCAGATGCAGCTTTTTTTGATAGAGTACAGTCTGTAGATAGTAGTATTGGTGTTAAAGACATTAGTGAAATCTTTAGAAAAGAAGGAATAATAAAAGATGATGAGTGAACAACGTTGTATACATAGACACACAATTAAAACTCATCCAAATTGCTTTAAGAAAGGTTTAATAAAATATGATTGGTGGGATGATAAAAGAATTGCATATTTGGATATAGAGACTAGTGATTTAAAAGCAAATTTTGGTATAGTTTTATCTTGGTGTTTAAAATATAAAAATGATAAACATATTTATTCAGCAGTTATAACTAAGAAAGATTTAGAGAGTGGAACATTTGATAAAAGAATTGTTAAGGAATTATTAGATACCTTAGAAAATGTAGATATAATAGTAACATACTATGGAACATATTTTGATGTACCATTTTTAAGAACGAGAGCAGAAAAATATAGGTTAGCTTTTCCTAAGTATGGTAGTATTTTTCATTGGGATTTGTACTTTAAAGCAAAAAAATTATTTGCTACACATAGGAAGAGTTTGGGAGTTATAACTAATTTCTTAGGAATAGCAGGTAAAACACCCCTAGACCCCGAAATATGGTTTATAGCTCAGTATGGAGATGTGGCAGCATTACGTGAAATTTTATTTCATAATGAACAAGATGTAATAATCTTAGAAAAATTACACAAAAGAATAGAGGAGTACACAAAATGGGACAGAAAAAGTCTGTAGAAAAAAATGAAGTTTTGGAAAAATATGCAGAAATAATTAAGAATTTAAAAGGTCATTATCTATCTTTGACTATATCTTCAGTTAAACTTAAAGAGAAAGATTGGAAAGCTACTGGAAAAGTACAGGTTGGTTCTTCTGTAGATGGTGACCATTGGGGGGAGTTAGAGATGGGAGTAGTTGGGTATGATGTTAATTCAGATTCTGCTATAGCTACTGTGATGGTATCCATTAATAACTATATTAATTCTCCCGAATTTGTAGTTGAAATGGGAGAAAGAATGATTAAATCTTTAGAAAATGAGGCTAATTACCCTAAAGTTTTAGCTACATAATATGAAAAAAGATAGTATTTCTGTTACTTTATTACCAAATACAGATACATTAGTCATAAGGAAAAGTTCTGATTCTAGGGTATTCATCCTTACTGATAATTCTATTATTATCAGTAAGGATACCTTAGTGGTATTATTGAAGTATATGATGAAGAATGATTTAATAAATCATAAAATTATAGAAGGTTTATTAGAAGAATTACACACGGAGTAGACATGAATACAGAGGATTTTAAAACGTATTATTATTTACTTGATGATAAAAATATTTTGCACATATGTAGTAGTGGTAAATCAAGGTGTGGTCTGGATGCTAAAAAATTTGCTATGGCATCTGATGGAGAATTAAAGTTATATGAATTATGTAAGGAGTGTCAATTACCTAATAAAAAAACTACATTTGTAACAAAAGCAAACTTTGTAGAAGGAGAGTTAATATGAACGCAACTTGGAGTGAAGTATTAAAGTATGTTGTATTTGGGATTATTGCTATTTTAGGTAGTCCCTTTACACAATGGTTAAAAAATCAATTTAAACTTGTAGACAGATGGGCATTGTTACTTACAGGTGTGGTATCTGCTGCATTTGCTGTGTTAGAATTAACATTAGCAAACTTAATAAACTGGCAGACTGTAACTTTAGCAACATTTCCAAATATCTTCTTTATGGTGTTTGGTGTATCTACAATTTATTTTGCATGGTTTAAAGGTACGGAATCTGTTTTAGGTAAGAATGGATTATTGAAAGGGAGCTAAAATGAATTACAAGGTAATAGATGACCAGAGAATAGTTACATTTTATAAACAATGTACAGATAAAAAATATAAATCTATCACAGGAATAAAATTTCCTATTTTTGGAGATGATAAGGGTAAGATGCTAGTTCCAGAAGGTTTATGGGGGTTGATAGCTGATGTTTATTTGACACATGGAGGTCATCTATTACCTAAAGGGCAGAAAATAACCGCAAATTACTTGACAGAATCATAAAAAGGTGATACAATGACTGATGAACGTGTAGGAAATGTACATGCAATTAGAAATTACATGATTAAGTTGCTTAAAAGGTATAAAATGGAGATGGATTTAATGAAAAATGTTGTAATACAGAACAGTTATGCCTTTGAATCCAATAAGGATATTCTAGAGCAGTATGATAGAGTTAAAAGAGAATTACAATCCATTCTAGATTATAACTTTTATGATGTAGAAATCAAAGCAGTTGAAGATAAGGAATTGGAATGAAAGTTTTAGTGGCTTGTGAATTTAGTGGAGTAGTAAGAAATGCATTTGCATTACTTGGACATGATGTATGGTCGTGTGATTTACTTCCAACTGAAATAGTGGGAAACCATTATCAAGGAGATATTCGTGATATTTTATATGATGGATGGGATATGATGATTGCCCATCCCCCCTGTACACACTTAGCGGTGAGTGGGGCTAGGTATTTTAAAACTAAACAGGTGGAACAAGAAGAAGCATTGGGGTTTATAAAGCTTCTTTTAGATGCTCCAATTGATATGATATGTCTTGAAAATCCTGTAGGTATAATCTCCACTAAAATTCATAAGCCTGACCAGATAATCCAACCTTGGATGTTTGGAGAAGATGCATCAAAGAAAACGTGCTTATGGTTGAAAAATTTACCATTATTAAAGCCAACTAAAGTCTTAGTTAAAGACAGGTATGCTAATCAAACTCCAACTGGTCAAAATAATCTAGCCCCCTCACCCAATAGATGGAAAGAAATAAGTCGTACTTATCAAGGTATCGCTGATGCTATGGCATCTCAATGGGGATTAAATATTACGTATATGTATACTTTCTAATATTCGGGGGTGACGGGTTCGCCGCTCGCAGATGGGTTCATCCACGTAGCGGAACGTGGGTTCAACTCCCACCACCTCCACTTAGGGCGCTCCTATGGCCTCCTAAACATATATGGTGATGTACGGGTTTTGTAAACTCGGAAACTAAGTTCGAGTCTTAGAGGAGGCTCTTATGAATGTACCAAATCCTGGCAGCAAAGAAGCAAGAGAATTAGGATGTACTTGCCCTGTATTAGATAATGAATATGGAAAAGGTGCATACATAGATAAAAAAACTGGTAAGCCTGTTTTTTGGTATACTGAAGGATGCCCTATACATACAGAAGAAGTAGAAGAATGATACTTCTAGATAACATCTCACAATTACCTAAGCATGTGGTATTTAGAATGATGTCAAGTAAAATTCCATGTGAAGATGCTGATTACTGTTACTTTCATAAATCTCTAAGGTATTACTCATGTTTTTTTAATATACCTATGGTAGAATATAAAGGAAAGGGCAAGAAAAAATGATTGTTAGTGAGCAAGAGATGTTAGAAATATTAAGGAGTAGTAAGGATATAATTCTTTTTGAGCCTGATTATAAGAGAAAATATATTCCATCGGGTTTAGCTAAAATAATAACTTATATTCTAAAACAATGGAAGTACCCAATCCATTTGAACTACCTTAGAGAGTATAATGGTGAAGCCTGTGATTTGATTTGTATTACTACTCTTTTTACCTATGAGAGTAAGAAGGTACAAGAAAGTTTAGATAGGATTTACGAATTAAATCCTGGTGCAAATGTTCTAATAGGCGGTATCTTTGCGTCACTAAGACCAAAATGGTTTGAAGAAAGGTATCCCAAAGCTAAAATATTTGTAGGTTATTCAAGAGTATTAGATACCTGTTTTCCTACAGATTTAGATTGGGGTATCACAGATGAATGGAAGGATTATTTTACTATCTTTACTACCAGAGGATGCATGAATAAATGTGCTTACTGTGCTGTGTGGAGAATAGAAGAGAAAGAAAAGTTATGGATTAATTCCTTTTGGAGAGAATTATTATACAATACTCCTAAGAAAAGGATTATGGTTAGTGATAATAATCTTACTTCTGCTCCAAGAGAGCATGTAATAGAAGTATTAAAAACATTACACGAAATCAATAAACCTGTGCTCTTTAACAATGGAATAGATGTAAAATATGTAGATGAAGAGTATGCTAAATTGTTAGGTAAATTAAAGTATGTAGCTGGTGGTGGTTTAACAGTGGCATTTGATAGGATAGAAGAAGATGGACTATTTCAAGATAAGGTAAAGATGCTGTTACAAGCTGGAGTAAAACCTACAGTTATGAAAGCATTTGTGCTATATAATTTTACAGATACTCCACAAGAAGCACATTATAGAATGAACGAAGTTTTAAAATTGGGTGTAAGACCTTATCCACAAAGATATTCATCACTTTATTCTTTGGATAGAAAAAAAGATATGTTTGTAGGAAAGTATTGGACAAAGAATTTGACTACTGCATTTAGATTTTACTGGTTATTCGCTGGTTGTTATAAGAAGTATACTTTTGAAGAAGCAGTAGCATCAAAGAAGTACAGGCAGTTAAAGATGTCTGATGAAGATTGGGAGAAATGGAATACGTCCTCGTAGCTCAATGGACTAGAGCACCAGCCTTCTAAGCTGATGGTTGTGAGTTCGAGTCTCACCGAGGATGCCTTATGCGGGATGGACTGGAGGTGGTTCCAGCTTGGTTTCATAAGCCAAATTAGGAAGGTTCGATTCCTTCTCCCGCTACTTGGGAATGTCATATAATGGTCAGTATAGAAGGCCTTCGACCCTCCAATGCGGGTTCGATTCCCGCCATTCCCACCAGAAAGGATGGATGTATGGAAGAAAAGTTATTTGTTATGGAATTTCATAGACCATGCCCGATGGGGTGTGAAGATGTTGAGATAAGAATAGTTAAGGCTAAAAATTTAGAAGATGCCTATGAAAAAGCATATCTACATAGGAATAAATATCTTAAAGATTGGTTATTTTATGTAGGAGATATTGTTTGGGAAGCTGATAATACAGCATTTATTCATGGATATTTTAAAGGAGATGAAAAATGAGTACAGATAAAGTAACAGATTTTATGGGAGAATTTGTAGAAGCATTGACAATACAATTAGTAGAAGATGAGAAACGTTGGGGAGATACATGGTTAAATCGTACTCATCTTGGACAGGAAGAACGTACAGTTATGAAATTCAATGATTACTTTGACCAATATTTTAGTAAAGACATTCCTGTACCTTGGTTAAAGATTGTTGGTAATGCTATGATATGTTGGATTAGAGAAAAACATCCAGAATTGTGGGAAGAATAAAATGACACACGGAGCACCTGCACCTTATTTGCAGCCTGTATATGGAGTGGAATATGTTCCAACTCATTATGTATATCAAAATTTAAGAGAATTTAAATTTGGAAGTTCTACACTTAGACTACCTGCTTTAAAAGTAAATGATGATACTATTATTTATGTATTAAATATAATGGGAGGGGATGCTCGTACAATAAAAAAATATGCATCAGAATTAATAGATGGATTTAATACAAAATTTGGTATAGATGCAGATGGTTTTGTATCTGCTGAAGGTAAATCAATTCCACTAGTATATGAAATTGCTTATCAAGAAGATAAATCTTATGTAATTTTTCGTAAATCTTGTAAGCCTTATATGGGAGCTAAAGTATTAAGTGCTAAGATAAAAACTATAACAACAGGTGATGAAGAATTATATTTAGATAATAAAGATTTAGTAAATATAAGTAATAAAAAATTAGTATTCATAGATGATGTTATTTCATCTGGAGCAACATTAAAGGCTTGTGAAAAAATAGTATCTATGGCTGGTGGTAGAATTGTAGGTTGTATATCTATGGCAATTGAAGGTGATTATATGCCAACACTTCCTACATATAGTTTAGGTATATTACCTATTATAAAGTTGGTAAAAAATGCCTAATGCAGATTGGGTATATTTAATATGTGGAATTACTTTTTTATTTTTAGGAATTATTATTTTGTATGTTGCTACAATGATAAAAGAAAAGGAGAGAGAAAAGGATGAAAATAATCGCAATTGATGTAGATGGTGTATTAGCTGCACTAGAAACAGCATGGTTATCTAGATATAATAGAGATTATAATGATACTATGACTAAGGAAGATTGGACAGATTGGGATGTTCATAAATTAGTTAAGCCTGAATGTGGTATAAAGATATATGAATATATAGAAGACCCAACTATTTATGATGAAGTTCCTCCAATTGAAGGTGCATTAGATGGAATTAATTGGTTTCGTCAAGCATATTTTAGAGTAATATATGTTACTAATTCAACTCTTGGGGCATCTGGAGCTAAGTATAACTGGCTTCAAAAGTATAACTTCATTGATAAATTAGATGATTATATTGAATGTAAAGATAAATCTTTAATTAGAGCAGATTTTATAGTAGATGATAGGCCTAAAAATTGTTGGGATTTTAATGGTAAAGCTATTCTATATAATCAACCTTGGAATGTAAATGAAAATTGGCCTGGGTTTAGATTAACTAGTTGGAAGGAGTTTAATAAGAGATGAAAGTAACTAAAGGTTATGATTTTGATGATTTACTTTTAGAGCCAAAGGTTTCTAAAATTGATAGTAGAGATGATGTAGATTTATCAATACAATTAGGTGCATTAAAATTAGAATTTCCTATTATAGCATCTCCCATGAAAGGAATTATTTCACCAGAATTAATAATTGAAATATCACATTTAGGTGGAATAGGAATTTTACATAGATTTTTTGAAAGAGATACTCAAGATAATTATGGTGAAGTAGTTAAAATCATAAAATCTATGCGTGATGAGTGTAAAAATTGGGGAATTTCTGTAGCCTTAAATGATAAATGGTACAATATGCTTTTAAATTATAATCCATCTATTATATGTATTGATGTGGCTAATGGTAACATAGATTCACTTAGAAAATATGCTCATGAAATTAAAAGTACTATTGAACTTTATCATTATAAAACTCTTCTTATGACAGGAAATGTAGCTACTTATGATTCTGCAAAAAAACTTGTAGATGCTGGTGTAGATATGGTTCGTGTAGGTATAGGAAATGGAGCATTATGTACGACTAGAAATGTAACTGGTGTAGGTGTTCCACAGTTGACAGCTATAGATAACTGTGGTAATATAGATGCATATATCGTATGTGATGGTGGTATTAGAAACTCAGGTGATGCTGTTAAAGCATTAGCTATGGGAGCAGATTTGATTATGATGGGAACACCTTTTGCTAGGACGTATGAATCTGCAAATAATGGTATAATATATGGACAGGCATCTAGAAAATTGCAGGAAGAGTATTACCATTCGGTAAAATCTGTGGAAGGATTAGAGAAGGAAGTAATAAAGGATATATCATTAGCAGATTTAATTTCAGAATATACATGGGGTATGAAAAGTGCTTTTACATATCTCAATGCTAAAAATATAAAAGAGCTGCAGAAAAATGCAGCATGGGTAGAAACAGGAACAGGGAGTATTAAAAAATTATGAATACTATTTTTGATGATGACAGATATAGATATAGCATAACAAGAGAAGAAGCTAAGTCTGATGTTGGTAAAGGTTGGGCTTCTCTTTTAGATAAAATCTATGATAATCTTAGACCAGAAACTCAGGTATTACAGGTTAAAGAAAAATTTGGTGGGCTTAGATTTTATGTAGGTGGGGCTACTACAGAAGAGTTTGATGTCATAGACCAAGCAGAAGAAGATAGCTATACTATTTGTGAACAATGCGGTAAAGAAGGGAAATTAAGAGAAGACTTAGGTTGGATATTAACTTTATGTGATGAACATTATGAAGAAATAAAAAAAAACAGGAGATGGGTTGTAAAAGATGAGCAGACATAATCATAGTCATTGTTTACATGACTTAAAATATTGTGAACATTGTGATGTAGTATATTGTGTAAAATGTGATAGAGAGTGGGGTGGACATAGTCATTCCTATTGGTATTGGGGTGGAACTCCTTATAGAGTTACGTGGACAAATACTGAATATGCATTATATAATAGTAATACCAATTTGCGTGTTACTGACCCTCAAATAATCTCTGCATATAATTCACAACCACATACCAAAGAACCTCAATTTACAGCACAAACTGGTGAATTAACCACAGCTTGTACTCATCATAATTAATAAAACTCTAATAAAACATTAATGTTTTATCTTGGCAATCGGAGTATACTGATAGAAAGGATGAATATATGCCAAGCACATTGGAAGCATTGATAAGTGAAGATTTTACTCTTCTAAACCAAGACAAAAGATTTTCTAAAACATTACAGCATAGTAGTCTTGTATTAGATAGAGAACAAAACATATTCTATTGGAATAGTAAGAGTATTGTGGGTAATGCCTTTACTTATTTAACAAAAGTTAGAGGTTATGATAAATCACGCACACTAGAAACATTAAAAACATTTGGTGATGATAGTATGTGGGATTTTTCTTGTAGTAATGCTGCCAAAGTAGATGTAGAAACACCTGTTCAGTATTCACCACTTGTAGAAATATTTTATAAGTATGGTAAACAGTTTGGAAACTATTGGCATACAAAACGTGGGTATACTGATGATACAATTTCTGAATTTAAGCTAGGGTTTACAGGTAAGTGGTATACCATTCCTATATTTGAGAATGGTATGTTTGTTAATTTTCAAGCAAGATTAGAATATCCAAAGATAATGAAACATTGGTATGTAGGTATAGGTCCCCATTCTTTTAATTTTTCTATATTAAAATTAACTAATTGGGTGGTTATTACAGAAGGCCCAGTAGATGCAATCATGCTTAGGCAGAATGATATACCTGCAATTAGTCAAACTGGTGGTTCAGGGTATTGGAATAGAAATTGGAATCCTTTACTTAGTCATAAGAAAAGGATTTATGTTGTGTATGACAATGATTTTGCAGGAAAGTTTTATGGTAATAAGGTAGCATGTCAGTGGGGCAGGGCAAAGTGTTACAACTTTGAAGATTATCCTGATAAATATGATGTTACTGATTACTTTAAAAGTGGGGGAACAAGAGATGAGTTTATGAATCTTTTAGAAAAGGAAAGTAAATATGGAATTTCATAGGATTATTAATGATAATTTAATGAACATAGGAAATTATGATTTTCCTACGCCAACAATGGTATTAACTAGTCCTCCTTATTTTAATGCTAGAAATTATAATAACAAGCCAATGTTTACTGATGAAGACTTATGGAAAAATTGGTGCACAGAAGTTATATATTTATTAAATAAATATATAGAAAATAGTGGAGTAATCTGGTGGAATACAGGCTCAGGATATAAAGATTTTAAGAAAATGATTCAGATTTATAAATTAATTATAGATTGTGAAGCTAATGGTATATATTTAATAGATGATATACCTTGGATAAAGAAATCTGCTCCTCCAAAAAATATAAAGAATAGACCTTATCCAGCATGGGAACATAACTTTATATTTTCTGCATATCCAGAGTTAGTAACATTTTATAGAGATAATGTAAGAACACCATATAGCCCAGCTACATTAAAAAGATTGGAATATGGTGTTGGAAAATTATCTGCTGACCTTAATGGAGAGTATGGAGATAGTAGAAAGATGGTGAAACCTAATGCTGGTGGTGCAACACCTCCTAATTATCTTATCCTTGCACAAGATTATAGTAAAAGACCTCACCCCGCTCCCATGTCTCCAGCATTAGCTAATTGGGCAATAAGAGCATACACACAAGAGGGTGATACTGTTTTAGACCCTATGATGGGAATTGGAACAACCATGATTGAATGTATGAAATTGAATAGACATTTTATTGGGTTTGAATTATATCAAGAGTATATAGATATTGCTCTTCTTTCTCAATATAGATTTAAAAATGGGGAAGACCCTTATCATGGATTAATAAAAGAATGGAGAAAAATAAATGAAAACATTAAGACAGATAACTAAAATAATTTCAACAGATACTGAATTAAGAGCTATGTGTATTAGTAACAAAGGTAACACAATAGCATTAGTAATTAATTTAAATGATAAACCAGAATTAAAAAAGACCGTAGATGAATTTGCTAGTAAAGTATTAGAGATTCTTGAAAAGGAGATTATATAGAATGATAGAAGAGGAGTTGATTTATTTAATTGCTGAGTCTATTTATAGGAATGAACGTGAGTCTGCTATTGTAATAGGTGAAAGAGATTATGCTCAACTTTCTGATGGTGAAAAACATGTATACTTGAGTATGGCACATAATATTGTAGCTATTGTTGATAATTACTATGATGAAGAATTATTAGATGGTGATTTAGATGAAGAAGACGAAGAAGATATTGATTTAACTATTTTAGATGATGGATATGGTGAACATTTATATTGGGAGGGGTAATGGTAGGTTATAGGATTGTTGAAATAAAGGATGCGAAGGTTATGTCATTATTTCATGGAACAAATGGAAGTAGAATTATTCCTTTAGACATATGGCATAAAGCAAATATAAAACCAGTTAGAGATGGGGGTAAAACTGCTAAATATTATGATGCTGGCTGGCATTTTCTTCCTTCAAGAGAGGATGCAATAAACTTTTTAAATAGAATGTTTAGAATAAAAGATAATAGATACGTAGTAAAATGTTATGTAAGAGGTAATATTAGACCAAAAGAACATTCTACAAAAGGTAAGTGTTGGTTAGCTGATGAAATTATGATAAAGAGCGAAGATTTATGGGGTTATAATGATAGTAATTTGTGATGGTGGTAAGAGAAGTGGAGTTGCTTATGGCTCTTATAAAATATACAGAAAGGATGGATGGTTGTTACATCATAAGCAAATAGTTTGGGGAGAGAAGACCTCAAATGAAGCTGAATATTTGACAACATTAATGGCTATAAGAAAGGCTAAAATGTATTTATCTAAAGATGAATTTGAGATTAATATATTAACTGATTCATCTTTAGTTAAGGAACAAGTAGCTGGAAATTGGAATTGTAATTATAAACATTTAGAAGTATTAAGAGACAAAATAAGAAAGGAATTGACAGGTAATATAACTATTACACATGTCCCTAGAAATATTATCTTTGCACATTTGAGGCATTAATATGATTACTAAATCTAAAATAACAGGTGAACTTATGTTAACAAATGAAATAACAGATTTTATTAGAAATTATTATACTAAAAGAGGATTAACTTGGCCTAACTTTGAAGATGCTATGAAATTTGTAGCAACTGAAATTGGTGAAGTTTATGAAGTTGATTTATCCAGAAATCCTACTTGGGTTAGGAATAATCCACAAGATAAACCAAAGTTTAGTAAAGAACAATTAGCATCTGAGCTAGGTGATGTTATTATGATGGTAATGGTGGCTGGAATTGTAGAAGGAGTAGACCCTTTAGATGCATTAATTAAAAAGATTAATAGAAAGTTATCAGGATTAAATAATCAAATGCAATTTCCTAAAGATAGTAGGGGTGTGGAATATTATGATGCTGGAGGAAAAAGTGAGTGATTTATCTAAGACCGCTGATAAAATACATAAATCTAAGTATGCTAAAAAATTACCTAATGGTGAATTAGAAACTTGGGAACAAACTGCTGCAAGAGTTGGAGAATATGTAGCTAGAGCTGAGAAACAACAAAATAATTATCTTCAGTATGTAGCAGACTTTACTAAACTTATTAGTGATAGAGTCTTTATTCCTGGCGGTAGAATATTAGCTAACTCTGGAACAGATATTAGAAACTTATTTAATTGCTTTGTTATGCCTATAGAAGATAGTAGAGAAAGTATTTATGATACGTTAAAAAAAGCTGCTGAAATATTTGCATGGGGTGGTGGTATAGGTTATAATTTTTCTAATATAAGGGCAGAAGGTACTCCAGTTAAAACTACAGGGGGTAGAGCAAGTGGGCCTGTTAGTTTCATGGAATTGTTTGATACAACAGGTGAGGTTATTTCTCAAGCATCAAGACGTGGTGCACAGATGGGAATATTAAATGTAGACCATCCAGATATTATGAAATTTATCCAACATAAAAATGCTTTAAACACTAGAAATAGAAGAATGTTTGATGAAATTAGACCAGAAATGATGAAGGTACAAGATGCTGAGTGGGTTTATCAAGTATTAGCTAATAATCAATTGACTCATTTTAATATATCTGTAGCAATAACAGATAAATTTATGGATACTATGTTTTGTAATGGAAATAAAAAAGAAAAAGAAATTTTTAATGCTATAGCTAATAATGCATGGCTAAGTGGTGACCCAGGAATTTACTTTACAGATACTGCTAATAAATACAATATGGTTCCATACTTAGGTAATTTAGATGCTACAAATCCATGTGGTGAAGTTCCGCTGTTACCATTTGAAGCATGTTGTTTAGGTTCAATTAATTTATCTAGTTTTATAGAGAATAAGTTTATAGACTTTGAATATTTAAATTTTGTAGTAGAAACCGCAGTAAGATTTTTGGATAATGTTCAAACTTTAAACTATACTCCAGTAGAAGAGATAAATAAAGCTACTAAAAAAACTAGAAGATTAGGTTTAGGTGTTATGGGATTAGCAGATTTATTAGCTGAAGCTAAGATACCTTATGATTCTCAAGAAGCTTTAGATGTATCTGGAGAATTAGCTAAGTTTATTCAAACATCAGCATGGATAGCATCTATGAAATTAGCTGGAGAAAAAGGAACATTTCCAGAATATGATTATGCAAAAATAAATTGGAAGTTGTTTGATAATTTAGGATTACCTAGACAATCAATAAGGAATGTAGCTATTACTTCTATTGCTCCTACTGGAACAATTGCTTTAATAGCAGATGTAAATGGTGGTATAGAGCCTTTTTTCTCTAAGAAATATATTAGAAATATTACGCAAGGAATTGGTAATTTTGCTGAAGATTCTGTTACACAAAAGGTAGAATATGATGTTAAAACTGCCCATGATATTACATGGAAAGCACATATAGATATGCAAGCTACTTGGCAAAAGTATACTGATAATGCTGTTAGTAAAACAATTAATATGCATGAAGATTCTACTGCTCAAGATGTAAAGGATGCTTATCATTATGCATGGGAACAAGGTTGTAAAGGAATTACGATTTACAGAAATAATTCTAGAAATTTTCAAATCCTAAATCCTGTTTAGTAGTATAAACAAATTTTGAAAAACAAAGATTAAAGGAAGATTAAAATTTTTACCAGTTTGTAAATAGTCGCTGTTACACAAATGAAAATATCCTGTCAAATTTTTGGCAGGATATTTTGTTTTATAAAGTTTATTTTCCATATATATGTGTGTATAAATAATAAAATTGACCTAAAACTTGGTACCCTCCTGGAAGTATTAGTCGACCCAGACCCCTGGTATTTGACCTAATGGTTCAGTACAAAAACTTGGTACGGAGGGGGATTGACTTGGTTCAGCCATTGGGGTATCCTTGTAATCAGCAGAAATTGACTAAACTTTTTCTAAAAAGTTTTTAATCAAAAATTTTTACCATGTAATAACGGAGGATAAAACTATGAATTATGCGTTTCAAGAAATTCTAGATATAGGATTAGAAATAGAATTTTCAAATATAAAGAGAGATACAGGAATTTTTATGGATACTCTTTATAAAAAGATTGGTAACTTTAAATCTGTTCATGATGCTTCTGCAGAAAGTCCAGAAATAACATTAGGTAATATTCCAATACAATTTGATGTAAATGGTAATCATAACAAATTTTTATCTATTCTAAAGTTTAAAGGTTTAGAAACAATTGGTGGTGAATTAAATTCACCTATACTTTCTTCTAAAAGTTTTAAAGAAGATATTTATAGATTAACAGATTTTCTATTAGAAATGGGAGAAAGTGTATCTACTACTGAGCAAGATAATAGAGGCTCAATTCATGTTCATATAAATGTTAGTAAAGATATTAGACATAAACATATAATAAGATTATTAGAAGTTGGTCTTGCAACAGAGGCTTTATTCTATAAACTTGCAGGAATGGGTAGAATAAATAGAGGTATAAAGAATAACTTTGCATATCAAAGACCAATAACTATGCCTCCCTGTATTTATATGAATAGTAAGTTTTATCCAATATTTGATTATAAAGATTTATTAAAAACTACTGGAAAAATAGATTTTTATAATAAATATGGTGATACAGCATATCAAATAGAAAATGGTAATCATTATGTAACACAAAGATATACTGGATTGAATTTTTATTCAATTCCTTTTCGTGGAAGTATTGAGTTTAGATATTGTAATAAAACTTTAATACCAGAGTGGATTTGTGCATGGATAATTTTATGTCAAAGTTTTGTAAATTATGCTTTAACTAAAGAAAAAGATGAAACTTTTGAAAATACTTATCGTAAATTAGAAGATAATAAAGAAATGTCTGATGAAGAAGTTATGTTTATATTTGATAAATTTGGTATATCAGAAGATGATATAATAACTTTGATGGATATTTGGCATCAATCAACTATACCATACTTTAATGGTCAACATATTTTATCTCATTTAGAAAATCCTACTTTCTTTCATAGAGAATTGAAATATTATCCTTCTCCAGTAACTGAAGCATTTAATGTTGATGTAGTAAATGTTAGAAAGTTAAATAATGAAAAATCTTCTATTATAAGTAGAATAAGAAATGATTATCCAGAAACAGTATTAGATTATGTTATGGAAGAAGGTAAATATCCTCATAAAGCAAAGAAAAATGAATTATTAGAAGATTTATTTAAATTTCAACCAATAGAAGAATTAGATAATGGAAATCAAGAATTAATTCCTGATACAATAGAATTTTATAATAAGATGGGTTTTAATATTGAAGATTTTAATAATAATGATGCTAATAAATTTGCTTCTCATAGAATACAAGAAGGAAAATTTTTACCATTTAGAATTTTAAGAAGAGATTGGTGGTATGAATTTGATACAATATATGATGATTTATCTCTTAAAATAAGAACAAATAATATTGGTAAACAATTTGATATTATTTTTGTAGATACTGCTAATGATATTAATTCAGAACAACTTAATTTTAATAGTATGTATAAAGTAGCATATAGAAGTTTTGGATTTGATTTTAGTGATATAATTGCTGGTTGTCATTATACCCCAGAAAAATATTTTCCAAATGAAGAAGAAGAAGTAGTATTTGAAGAAGAAGAAGATAATGAAAATGCTATAGAAGTAAATGATGAACAACTTCTTAAGAAAAGATTAGAACAAATTAAAGTAATGCAAGGAAGGAGATAGATTATGTGTAATATAACCTTAATTGATACTATGGATGGAATAATTACTGCAAGAGATGTTAGAGAATTAACAATGATAAATAGTTTACTCGGTAATATTGATGGCTTTGGATATACTTTATTTTCTGACCATAAAATAATTAAAACAAAAGAAGAAGCATCAATCTATTGGAGAGATAATTATAATAATTTTATTGAGAATGAAAGTTATAATGGTATTTATCATGTAAGAAAGAGTAGTATAACAACTTATTCAGGGTATGTTCAAGTAATTGATAAAACAATTGTTTCTGATGAAAAATCTCATCCTTTTGATTATAATGATATTATTGTTGCACATAATGGTTTCCTAACTTACAGACATCAACATCTTTTAGCAGCAAAATATGAAAAAGATATTATGGGAGATTTAATTGATAGTCAAAAATTTGCTGTTGTACTTTCTAAACATTGTGAGCAAGGAAAAGTTACATTTGATAATATTAAAGAAAGTTTAAATTTATTTAGTGGAGCATATTGTTTAGCAATAAAAGGTAAGAAAGATAATAATGCGTGGTTATGTAGAGGAAAAGATAGAACATTATTTAGTATGCAAATACTTAATAATGGAATACCTGTAGGAAATATAGTAAATACTACAACTATGGGATTATATATGTTAGGAGAATGGTTAGTAGATTTTGACTATGATTATACTGTAAAAGAATTAAAAGAAAATACTATATATACATATAATTTAAATTCTTATGAAGTAATAGAGGCTGGTAGTGTTGTTCAGGACTCTCCATATGATACAATTAAAGTAGATGTTCCAACAAATTCTTATAAATGGGATAATAAACATACAGTTAATATTAATGAAACTATATATGAAGATATTTTTGATTTAATGTATGAGATGGGATTACTAATTACTGATATGATAGTTTTAGCAGAATTAATATTTAATAAATCTATTTTATGTTTTGATGATAATGATTTTCTTGAGTTTAAAGTCTTTCTAAAAAGACTTGATTTAGAAGCACATAATAGTAGACAAGTTTTATGGGGTGATTTACAAAAATATAAAGATGGTAGTGTATTTAATTTATATAAAGATTTACATTATCCTTATATGTTAAATTCTAAAGATGATTTAAAACATTTTTTACATAACTTAGAAGATAAATCTAGAAAGGAGAAGAATAATGAATTACTTACTTTACAATAAAGGTAGTTTTTTATCTGCAAGATTATTAGCTACTTTACTTGGTCTTAAACCAACAAGTAATATTGATAAAATAAAAGACGGTAAAGTTATAATAAGATATGGAAATAGTTTTGGAAATTTTGACCAAGATACTATTATAAATTCTGCTGAAGCAATAAAGATATGTAGTGATAGTGTAAAATTTAGTCAATGGTGTAAAGATAATGGATTTAATACTCCAGAATATTTACCATTTAAATTTACCGAAACTATTACATATCCATTTTTGTTAAGAAAGAAATATCATAAACAAGGTAAAGATATAATCTTTGTAAAATCTCCAGATGAATTAAATAATTTAGATGATTTTGAAGGTAAACTTTACCATGTTCCATATATTGAAGCTGATATAGAATTGGGAATACATTTAGTTAATCAAAAAGTAGTAAAACTATTTAAGAAAATTCTAAATGAAGAAAACTCTACTATTATTAAAAATCAAGATTCTTGTCATTACCATATAATAAATAATCTAGAAGAAAATTTTCAGTATGCCCAAGAGTTGTGTGAAAATTTGTTTAAAAAGATTGGATTAAACTTTGGCAGAGTTGATATTGCATATAATAGTATTAACAAAAGATACATTATATGGGAAGTAAACACAGCTCCTGGGTTAAATAAATTTACTGGAGATTTATATGCCAAAGTTTTGAGGGAAATAATAGATGTTCAATAATTATATTGGGCAAAAGAAAATAATTCTAGAGTTAGAAAGTATAGTAAATGATATAAGATTAAATTTTTCTGGTATAAATATATTACTAAGAGGACCAGCGGGTTGTGGTAAAACTTATTTAGCTAAAGAAGTTTTAGAAAGTTTAGGTAAATATACTTACCAAACTCCAGATAAATCTTCAAAGTATGAATTAATTTGGAATGAAAAAATTGAAGGATATAAATTTCATTTTATAGATGAAATTCATACTTTAAAACATATAGAAACTTTGTATCCAATAATGGATACTAAAAAGTTTCTATTTATATTTGCTAGTAATGAAGGTGGTGAATTACCAGAAGCTTTTATATCAAGATGTTTTACATATCCTTTCTCAGAGTATTCTGAAGATGAATTATCTAAGATAGTAAATGAATATGCTAAAACTAAACAAATTTATCTTGAAAAATCTTTAGCAGATTTATTTGCTAAATATTCTAGAGGAAGTCCAAGAATATCTAAGAATTTATTTGATAGAGTAATGTTTATTATTCATAGAGGATATTATAAATTAAGTATAAAAGGTATAATATCTGCTTTAAATGATGTTGGTATATATGACGGAGGATATACTGATTTAGATATGAAATATCTTAAAACTTTATCTCAAGTAAACTCTTCAAGTTTAGACAGTATGAGTAGATTATTAAGAATTGATAAAAATACTGTTATAAATGAAATAGAGCCATTTTTAATGGATAAAGGACATATACAAATTACTTCAAAAGGAAGGAAGTTTATAAAATGGTAGAGAAAAAATTTGATAATACAGTTGTTAGATTAACAAAAACTACTTATTCTATAAAGACTAAAATATCTGGATATATTTCTGGAGATAATGTAGATAGAAAAGATATGAAAGCATTTTTTCTTCCAGAAACTAGAATAGTATTTGCTGCAGAAATAAATAACTATGCAGATGGTGATAGACTTTTTTCTATAGATTTAGATAGTAAATCTTTATTAACAGTTAATGATATAAGTTTAGATAAATTATATGAAGTAATAAATGATTTTACTAAAAAAACTAATGCTTATGCAGTATTACTAGATGGTAGTTATAATATTTTTTCTTACTCTTTCGGTAAAGATAATTATATACCATATGAAATAGATAAATTTAATAAAACAGAATTAACTGTAATGACTGTATCCCCATTAGTTGATGAAGTAAATAAAGACAAAGAAAATTATTTTATATTTGTGCTTGGTGATTTAATTAAAACAGTTGATTTCTATACAATTCATAATTTAATATTTTTACTAATAAAATATTATGTAGAAAATAGATTTCCAGCAAGAGATAAAGAAAGGATGAAAGATTGTAAAATAATTTCTTTTCAAGGATTTTCATTTTTATTCTATCATATTAAATCTCTTTTGCATGCTAAAGAGATATATAAAGAAACCATAAAGAATGGTTACGATACAATGAGTAAAATGAATTGTTTACCACATATTCCTAGTGAAGTTTGGTATGTAGAAGAAAATTTTAAAAATTTAAAAGTAGATAGATTAAAATCATTTAAACATAAAAAACATAGTATATTTGAAAGAGTATTAAAAAGTAATAAAATAACAATTCCTACACCAAAAACTGAATATATACCAACTTATTATACACATTTATTTGATGAAAATTCTCCAGTAATAGGGTGGAAAGAGTTTTGTGAGAATATAAGAGATATGGATTGGGGAGTAGAAAGTCTTACACCTAATATTTGGGCAACAGAAACTGATGATGCTGTTTTTAGTATAATTCCTTGTATAATCATTCCTGATGAAAGTATAATAGATTTACTTCCTAGTAATATAACTTTTATGGGATTTGATGGTGATGAATTACATCTAGTAATTAAATCAAAGATTTTATCAGAAAAAGAAACTCAAGCAGAAGCTTCTATGAGAGAAAGGATTGGTAGACATTTATTAGTAAAGTTAGGATTAGAAACTACAATAACATTTGATACTTATTATTTAGCACAAAAACATCTAGATTTATTAGAGGAAGGAGATTAATATGTTTTATTGCCCAAAATGTAAAAGTAAAGTATATTTAGAAATTGATATACAAAGTATTCCTGCTGATTTTAGTCCAAATATATTAACTAATTCAATAAATTTAGTTTTATGTTCTATTGGAAACTTTATGACTATTGATATTAAGGGATTTAAATGTCCAAACTGTTTTATACAATTAGAGCAAAAAGATTTACTTATGAGAAGTCAAATAAGTGATTATATTGATAAAATTGATAAGTTTATAATTGTTTCTGTAAAAAGTAAGAAAGAAGGAGAAATTGATGGAAAAGTTATTTTAGTAATTCCTCCAAAAGTTATTCATGAAAAAGAATTAGAAAAGTTTAAAGAGAATAATCCTTATAAAGATGATAAGTATTTAATTATTAATCGCCTAGAGATTATCTCATATACATCACCTAAATAAAGGAGAATATAAAATGGATGAAACAAGATTATATGGCTCGGACCCAGAGTTTTTCATTTATAAAAATACTATCAATACAATTTATGGAGATATTCCTAATATAGTTCCTCCAGCAAGTTTAATAGCAGATATGGGTGTAAAATTTACAGTATCTAGTAATAATAAAAGAATTTTAATTGATAAACCTGATTATAAAGTTATTGAAGATGGGGCTGCTTTAGAAATTAACTTCAAGAAACCTTTTAATAATACTACTCAACTACATCATACATATTATCAAGCTAAAGATACTATTCAAAAGTTTTTATATGGAATTGATATGCATTTAAAATTATCTGAAGATGTGTTAGGATTTTTTAACATTAAAGATTATTGGGAAGGTAGGGATGAAAACTTTATTGATTGTGTAAGGTTTGGATGTGACCCTGATACTTTTCCTAAACTTTATAGTATGTCTGGTTTTGAAAAAGATGTTTGTAAAATTATAGATGCAAGTAAACATGAATATAGATATGCTGGAGGACATATTCATATTCAAAATATGACAGATAATCCTGATATATATTTAGATAACTTAGAATATGCTCCAATAGTTTTAGATTTTATTGTTGGAACAATTAATGTTTTATTAGATAGAGGACAAAAGATTAAAACTCAAGAATTAGCAAGGTTAAAGTATTATGGTAGACCTGGGCGTGTTCGTTTGCAAAAGTATAGTGAAAATAAAAATGGAATAGAATATAGACCTCCATCTAATCAATGGATTACTGATACATATTCTACTAATGCTATACTTCAATCAGCTTCTATTGCAGCACATATTATTGAAAGGAATATGGCAAAAGAATTTTATCTAGAATTTAAGGGTAGTATTAGTAAAATGTGGGATGCACTAACTTGCCATAATAAAGATTTATCTTCAACTTTATTAGTAGATAGTATTGTTTGGGCATTAAATAATAATCTAGTGACATTAAAAGATGTGGAGGTAATATATGGAAAGTTTTAATGATTATATAGAAGAAAATAAAGAGTGGATAAAAAGTTTATCAGAAAAAACATATGGAAAAAAAGCTGACTGTGGAGGAAGTTATATATATAGAGATACTAATGTTTATTATTCTTTTGATTATGAAGATGCTATTAGTGAAATTTGTTTTGCTAGATTATATAGACATATGGCAGGTAAAAAGATTTCATCTAATTACTGGCTAAAACTTCCATATGAAAAAGGAGATACTAAAGAAGAATTAGATAGTATTTATTTAGATTATTCTAGTATATTTAGTGAGATGAAAGAAATGGTATCTGGTGTTTTTAATATGGAAATTCATAAAACTGGATATAAGAATATTAAATTAATTACTTTTAGTGAAAATATGAATTTAATAAAAGATATAGATTATTCTTTAACTTTAATACTTTTTTGTTTATTAAGAGGTATGGATACAGAATATCATGAGATTTGGAAAACTAAAAATAAAGATGAAAATTTACCAAATACTTTATCAAAATATTATTATGAATATTCTGTGAGAACAAATGGTAATGATGGACATGATATAAATGATACTATTGCAGATGTTTTTAGTAAGAAAAATAAAACAAGTGTAGACTTCAAAACTTTATTTATAAATAGATTTTTTAATACTTTAAAATTAACTTTTGGTAAAGATGGTTATGTGAAACATAAGAATTTTAAAAAGTATTTTCAAGATATGTATGTAAATGAAGGTAAATATGGTAGTTATGCTATGCAAACTAGCTGTTTCGATTACATAGAAAGAGTAACTAATAAAATTTATCTGGAGGAAAGACTATGAAAACTTTGGGTGTAAGTAAAATGGGAATGAATGGTTGTAAATATTATGAAGGATTACTTAATAATATAGTAAATACTAAAGAAATATTTAAAGTAGAAAGTGTAAACTTTGATAAATCATATGATTTTATTATATTTGATGGTGGAAGTGATGTAACACCTAAATTATATGGTGAAGAAAAACATAAAGAAACATCTAATAATGAATTACGTGACCAATATGAACAAAATATATTTAATAAATATTTTAAAACAGCAACAAAATTTATAGGAATTTGTAGAGGTAGTCAATTTTTAAATGTAATGTTTGGAGGAACATTATATCAACATTTAGATGACTATAATTTACAACATCCATCTTTTCATACTATTAAAGTATTAGAGAATATTGAAGTTATAAATGATGTAGAAAAGAGCCTAAGAACAATTTTACCAGAATATACTATGGTAAATTCTACTCATCACCAAGCAGTAAAGAATTTAGGAAAAGGATTATTTATAACAGCACATGATGCACATAATTTTATAGTAGAAAGTTATGCAAGTTTTGATGATAAAGTTAGGGCAACTCAATTTCATCCAGAGTTTTATAATGATTTTCCATATACAATTCCTATATTAAAATGGTTATTTAGAGATTTATAATATACAATGATTTGAAAGGTAAGTTGAACAAACTTACTATATTCTAATATTTCTTATCGGAGGTTAATATGAAACATACTAACGAAAGATTACAGGAAAGGTTTAATATAACAATTGATAAAAAATCTTTAAAAAAACTTAATTTAAATATTCGAGGTGTAGATAATACTATTCCATGTATGTTTATAAAGAAAAAGAGTAATAGATTATCTATGTGGTTAATTTTAGTAAATAATAGGTGGACAGTATGTTATTATGATAAGAATAGAAGTAGTATTGTAACTTTTATTGATAATTACATCTTAGATAATTTTAGTTTAATCGAAAAATGTTTAAATTTATTTCAACTAAAAACTAAAGAAAAGAGGACAATATGATAGAGTTTATTTTTAAAGATAAAGTATTTTCAATAACATTTGCATTTCCAGATAAGCATTTAAATAATCGACGATTAACTTATGCAAAATTAGCTTGTAAAATTATTAATCCAGAAGATAGTAGTGATTTTACTTGGGAAACTTATGATGAATGTTATGCCAAGTGTAATCTTTTATTAGATTATTTCAATAAATTTTCTGGAAAAAAACATGCGTTCAAGAAATTAGTTGATAGAAATTTTGATAGAGAAACTCGTACAAAGTTATGGATTTTATTCTTTGCAAATAATTAATAACTGAATAAAGATTGCCCATCAGAAATGGTGGGCAATCTATCTTATATATTGGAGAAAATAATATGCCTAGAAAAACTGATGCTCAAATTGTTATGGAGTATATTAATAAGTTAAATACTAAAAATGAACAGCCTAAAAAAGATACACGAAAGAAACCTGCAAAGAAACAACAGGAAAATCCTTATCAAGATTTATTAGATGACAAAATCTTTGGAATATTGGGAGGATAGCATGAATGAAATAGATTTTAGAATAGGATATTTACGAGGAGTAGATTCACTAAGTAAAAAGGATTTACTTTTAGCACTAGAAACTCTTTTACAAAATAAAAATGTAGAAGAATATTATGATTTCAAACTATCTATTATAATTAGACGTTTAAATACTATTCTTTCAACTGGAGGATAAAATGGCATACAATATTCTTAATGATGAAGATAATTGGAAAAGAGTTTATGCTAAACATCTTAGTGAATTAAGTATTGATGATTTACTTAAGGAAATGAGATTTGTTGGTAATCATTTTACAGATGATGATGATAGTTTTCTTGAGAAAAAGATTAGATTAAGTATTATTTCTGATATTATTAAAAATAAATTAGACTTAGCAGATAATAAATTAAAAGGTGTTCATATTTTATCTGAGCAAGAATATAAAGATTTATTAACTGCCGCTGATTTATATGATAAAGATTATAATATAGCAGGGTAAAATCATGATAAAATATAACGGATATATAATTTTAGGATGTATTGCTTATGATATACATACTGCATGGTGGGTTTGGATATTAATCTTTATAGCATATTTTATTAATAGATTACAATTACTATTTATTATGCCTAGATATAATAAAGGAATATATAGTTATCCTAAAATTGTATCTATTTTAGGTAGAATATATGGTAAAATAAGTGATTTTCAACCAGTTTGGGATGCAAGAATAAAGGAGGATTAAAATGTTAAATAGTGAACAAATACAATATATAGAAAAAGAATTAAATGTAGCATTATTATTACAATCAGAGAGTATGATAATGTTTATGGAAAAAGATACAGAAAAACAAGTTATATTAAATTTAGAAGAAGTAGTAAAAGAAGCACTTTTTACTAAATTACATCCACCCCAAATATCAATAAAAAATAATAATGCATATACTTGGGGGGAAACAATTACTTATTCTACTAATTCAACATAATGGAGGAAATATTATGATTAATGGATGGTTATTATTAATTATACTAATAGTATTTGCAGGAGGATATATTGTTGGATATTATCAAGCAAAGAAAGGAGATAAGTAATGGAGGATGATAAATGGGTTAAAGATTATTGGAGAGTAACTAATAATATGAGAAAGAGTATAGAAGTTTTAGAGGCTAGAGTAGAGAAATATGAACATGATAATAATTGTATTCTAGTAAACTATATTGATATGTTTACTTTAAAGTTTAAAGATTTAAATACTGGTAAAATATTTATCATACAAGGAAAGGATATGCCTGATGTATAATGTATATGTAACATATAATGATGGTGATAAATTTGATGGGATAGCATTAGATAAAGTAACTGGATTTGAGAATGTAGATAGAGTAATTGTAGGAAAGAATGAAGTTACTATCTATACTAAGAAAGATTATGCTAAAACATATAAGTTTAAAAAGATTGTTAATGTAGAAGTTATTGAAATACATAGAGATACAGATTATGATTAAACAAAAGTTTACTAATTGTTTTGAATTACTTTTAACTCTAGCAATAGCAGTAGGATTTGTTTATACAGTTTATTATGTAACAACTAATATCATAAAATAGGAGTAAAGATTATGTCTCTAAATAATAATGGCGATAAAATAATGTGGGATGTGACTATAACATGGATTAGTATATTTATTTATTGTATAGTATTTTTGGTATATCTAATATTGGGAATAATTATGGTGATAAAATGGCTACAATAATGATATGTGATAGATGTGGAAAAGTTATTGATGAAAAAGATAATTATAAATTTCGTTTATTAAGTAGATGTGATAGGAATATGATACTTGGGGCTATGAATAATATTAAGGAAAAAGATTTATGTCAAAAATGTTGTATGTTAATTGTTCCTAAAATATTAGATTTAATAGATGCTAATATACCCATGCCAATCTTTGATAAAGATACTGTAACAAGTATAGGAGGAAAAATAATATGATACAATTTATTGTATGGATTTATTTTAAAAATGGTAGGTTAAAGATAATTGAAAATGTAGATATATTAACATATTCAGCTAATTTTCATAATAATAAATGGGAAACATATCTGGATATATCACAAACTATATCTACTAATCCTACATATTATTATTATAAACATAATTCTATAAAGAAGATTGAAATATTTAATGGAGAGTAAATATATGACAGAAAAACTAATGGATATATTTACACTATTATTATGGGGAAATAAGATTAATGAAGTAACTCATGTAAGTGATTGTATGGGAGATATGTATCTTATTACTTTTAAAAATAGTAGTTATGAATTAAGAATACAATATAATGATGATAAAGAATTTTGGCTAGAAATAGTTAAAGAAAATCTTAATCATAAATCAGATGAGCCAAAGTATATTGATATAGCATCTACAAGAAATAATAAAGAAGGAGAAATAATAAAGAAGGAGAAATAATATGAAATTAACTTTAGAAGAATGTTTAAAACATAAAAAGGTAAAGAAAGTAGAAATAGATGGTGGAACAATAAACATAATCTTTATTGATACTACATTTACTGGAGAAACTAAACTTGAAATATATACTTTGATGGAATCAATTAACCTTAAAGTATCTAATGAAAATGGTAAAATAATTTATAGAGGAAGGACATAAATAATGTATACAATATATATAATCTACAAGAATGATGAAAATAATCCTGAACAAGTAGCTATATTCAATAAAGTAGAAGGATTAGTTATTGATGGTAATATGGTAGAAGTTTATCAAGGTGGTGAAATGAGTAATGTTTATACATTTACTCATATTATAAGTATTCAATACTTAGAAGAAGTAGGTAAATAATATGGATACAACTTGGATATACTTAATTGTAGGATTTATATTAGCAACAATAACTTGTGTATATGAAACAGTAAAAGATAAAGAGTGGTTAATTCTTTCACCATTATTATTTATTCTAGTAATGTTCTTCTATCCACTTTGGATAGGAATATTAGCTATATTCTTTTTTATAATGGGATTATCTATACTTGTAAATAGAATAATTATAAATAGAAAGATGAGGTAAATAATATGTGTGAAGCATGTAGAGTATATAAAGATATGAATAATAAAATGCTACAAATAGGTAGAATATATAAATACATATTTACTAATACAGATATTGTTTATATGTTAGTAACAGACTATAATGAGAAGATAATTACTGGTATAATGTTTGATAGTAAGTATGAATTTGATAGTATGTTCACCATAGATATAAAGAATAAAGAACGTATGGAAAGTGTAGGATATATCTATGGTAAAGATGGATTGGGAGTAAAACTATACTTTAGATAATAGGAATAAAGAATATGGCTGATTTAACTGAATGTAAATCTTGTGGATATAAACTAAGAAAGAATAGTAATAGAACAATAAAAGAAGTAGTTATAAAGATGAATACAATTGAAGATGATAAATGGATTAACTTCTTCTTTATGAAAAATATAATATTATGTAATATATGTTTAATGACTTTAAAGAATTATATAGAAGATTTCTTTGCAGGAGAGATACAATGACTAAATCTATATATAAAAAGTGTATAAGATGTAATAAGAAAAGAAAACTTCTAACTATACATTATCTAATAACAGGTAAAGGATTAGTAGTAATAGAAGGTGTATGTAAAAAATGTGGAAATTTATATATAGAAGAATTAATTAGAGGAATGAAATCTGTAGGGATAATGAATACTGATTTTATAGATGAAATTTATTCTGAGAAAGAATATCAATATATAATATGTGAATTAAATTATTTAAGAAATGGAGATGGAGGTTAGTATGCATAAAACTATTATTAAATGTAATTGTGGATGTGAATTATGTGGAATTACTGCTGAATTAGTTGATAATGATTTAGTATTAAGTGATAATAAAAGTTTAAGTATAGGAATAATATTATCATCTAATAATATAGATGTATTAATAGATGAATTAATAAGGTTAAAGAATAATCCTACAGTATTAAATTCTAGTAGATTAGGGTATGATGAAAATGGAATAAAGTTTGGTCAAGTATAAATAGGATATATTGTATACTAAGGAGATAAATATGAAACTATATGATTACTATTATAATGGATATAGATGTATAGGTAACTATTGTCTAAAAGATACTGTAAATAAAAAGGTAGTAGTATTTGCCTACTATAATGAGATACTAAGTATTATACAAAGAAAGTTTCTACATATCAATTGGCTAGGACAAATATTAGCTAAACTATTTATTAATATGACTGAGTATATTATATTAGAAGAATGATACTGAATAGGAAATATTAATGAAAGATTAAATATTGTATACTAAACAAAGAAAGAGAGATAGATATGACTAGTAAAAGACATTACTTATCTAAACATAATAGTTTATTAAGACATATAAATAGTAATATTAAACGTGGTGATAATGTTCCTGATAATCTATTGAATAAAGAACAATTAGATTTTAGGAAATTACTTTATTCTTATAGATTACGTATAGATAATAGGAGAAATAATATGAGTTATTGTAGAATATCTGAAGGTGATGTTTATATGTATCCACATATATATGGTTATATAGATTGTTGTGGATGCAGATTATCTAATCAAACTGATACTATATTTTATACTAGAACAGATGCTATAAAACATTTAGAATTACATATAGCTAATGGAGATATTGTGCCATATAGGGCTATAAAAAGATTGAAAGAAGAAATAGAAGAAATTGGAGATAAAGTATAGGAGATAAACATGGATAAAGAAAAGTATAAAAAATATGTAAAGAAATTATCTAATGAAAAACTAATAGAAGAATATAATCATGAAGTATCTCCATATAGTATACATAAAATGGATTGGGATTATGAATATTTACATATAGTATACAATGAATTACTGGATAGATTAAATAAATTAGATAGATTTATAAAAGCAATATAATATTATTGTATACTACAAACTAATAATGAGTTTAATAAATTCTAGAAAATAGTATCGGTCAGTTTCTAAACTCTAGCGGTTACACAAATTAGATATATAAACTTTAGTTTATTGTTAAAATAGACTAGAAAGGATAATATAATGAAAAATTAATTGATAAATAATTGTAAACAAACAAATAATTGATAATTTATAGAATAATATAGTATAGGTAATCATATACAGCAAGCATATATACACATATGAGTTATAAAGTTTATTTATCAGTTTGTAAACTGTTTCCGTTACTAAAGTTGAATAAGTAAAGTTTAACTTTGGGTTAAAGTTTATTTATTTGTAAAGTTTACCCCCGTTGAGGTCAGCGGGGGTTTTTTTTGACCCTGACCTCAAATTTGGTACCGTTGGTATGACGCAGTTGGCCTGACGGGTATCGGTGGTACCCAGCGAAAAGTTTGTTTGACATGATGGTTGGTACCGAGCCGAATTGTTAATGTGACCCAGGGTAAGGTCGCCTGGTATTGACTTGGTTCGTACAGGCATGTATACTATTACCATTGAGAAAGAAACGACCAAAAACTTGGTTCGACTTTTTCAAAATTTTGAACTGACCTGATGAGGTCAAAAGGAGAACGATGATTACAAATGTGTACTTTGTTCGTAA
>Ga0315290_10000164_pt1 | contig 40093 bp, 47 predicted proteins | sample YL17G12_0_MG_FD_203627 | JGI IMG/M metagenome (GOLD analysis project Ga0315290, IMG submission 203627) | Sediment microbial communities from Yellowstone Lake, YNP, Wyoming, USA - YL17G12_0 | ecosystem: Environmental > Aquatic > Freshwater > Lake > Sediment | place: USA: Wyoming | collected... | reverse complement strand
AAAAGGCGGCGGCGAAGAAGTCGGCGAAAAAACCTGCGGCCAAGAAAGCGGCGAAAAAACCTGCCGCGAAGAAAGCAGCGAAAAAGCCGGCTGCGAAGAAGGCGGCTGCGGCTCCTGCCCCGGCTGCGGCACTTCCGACGAAGACTTCGCTCAGCCCACAGGCGGCATGGCCGTTCCCCACGGGCGCCAAGCCCTGATCGGGACACGATCTTGCTAGTCTGCAACCCGGCTTCGGCCGGGTTTTTTGTTTCTCGGGTCGTGAATCTGAGCGCGTACCGGAGTTGCCGGACACCTCCCTACAATCGACGGCGCACATTGCCCAGCCGGGGCCGGCATGAAAGCCCCCTGCAAAGCAGCGACGCACTACGACCACATGCTGCAAAGCAAGCTCACTTCACTGCCGCTTCTGGGTCGCGGCAAAGTCCGCGACATCTATGCAGTCGGGCACGATCGCCTCTTGCTCGTCGCGACCGACCGCCTGAGCGCCTTCGACGTCGTGATGAACGAGCCGATTCCCGGCAAGGGTGAGCTCCTGACGCGGATCGCCCTGTTCTGGTTCGAAAAGCTGGCCGATATCGCGCCCAACCACTTGACGGGCGCGGACCCCGTGAGCGCGGTCGGCGAGCAGGATCGTGATCAGGTTCGCGGCAGATCGATGCTGGTGAAACGCCTCAAAGGGATTCCCATCGAAGCGGTGGTGCGCGGCTATCTCGCGGGCAGCGGGTGGGTCGAGTACCAGCGCAATCGCTCGATTTGCGGGGTTCAATTGCCCGCAGGAATGCGCAACGCATCGAAACTCGAAGAGCCGATATTCACCCCGGCAACCAAAGCGGCAATGGGTGAGCACGACGAGAACATCACATTCGGCAAAGCGCGCGACCTGCTCGGCGGCGAACTCGCTGAAACGATCAGAACTTTGGCGCTGCGCCTTTACTCCCGGGCGGCCGCTCAGGCCCTGGAAAATGGAATCATCATCGCCGACACCAAATTCGAGTTCGGATTGGACGAGCACGGCACGGTGACGCTAATGGACGAAGTGCTGACCCCCGATTCATCGCGATACTGGCCGGTCGAGGGATATACCGAGGGGTCGAACCCGCCGAGTTTCGACAAGCAGTTTGTTCGCGACTGGCTCGAGCGTGCGGTAGTTGAAGGCAAGCCTTGGAACAAGCGCGCGCCGGCACCTCTCCTCGCAACTGACGTGATCGAAGCAACTGCTGCGAAGTACCGGGAAGCACTCCAGCGCCTGCTCGGATGAGTCTCGACAAAGATGTCGCGCCTATTGAACCGTCTCGAGTCAGAAACGCGGAGCGCAAGAGATTCCGTCTCTGCTGATTGCTTGCTGGCCGAACGCGCCTGCTACAGAGCAAGGCAAGGCCACCTCGATGAAGCGCAGGAAACCATTCGGGTACTGCGGTCACGGTACGACGCCCAGCCAATCGACTTTGTCATCGCATGGATCAATCTTGCGGAAGGAATCCTGCACCATTTCCGAGACATGGACATTTCTCGCGCACGCGAAAAGATTCATCGAGCTTACGCCCTGAGTGAGGTATCACAGCAAGAGCACCTGATCGCGCGAACGGCAGCTTGGCTCGGCCACATGGACTATCTTCGGGGCGACGTCGAATCAATGGTTCGAAACCTACGTCGCTCTCTTCAAACCGCAATGCCTGACAACCATGCGGCACTTTCCCGTTCGTGTCTCGTCGTTGCCGACGCTTTTCACTTCAGTGGTCAACTGCAATTGGCGCAGCCTTGGTACACAAAGTCCCGGGTTCATGCAACCGCCGAGGGAGATGAGGCAACGATCAGCGCCCTCATGCACAACATGGCTTGGTTGCGCGCGGCAAATCTTCGTCAGATAAGATTTTGCGGCCTTGCGCCCAGTCCAGCCGGCGATCTCGCGTTGCTCAGTGCAGACTCAATCCTCAACTTCGACCAGCTGCTAGGTACGGCAAGTCTGAAGTCACTCGTTCCTATTCTCAGAGCCCAAATTCTCTCGGTAGTTGGGGACTGTTCTCAAGCATTGGTTCTCTACGAGGAGAACCTAACTATTGCCGTTCAGGAGGGTCTGCGGCGAATGCACAGCAATTTGCTCGCGGATCAGGCGTGGTGTCGCCTTCAGTTGGGGCAAATTGACGCTGCCCGACGTGACGCACTCGCAGCAGAAGATCTACTCGATTCCCGCGGACATCACGATGATCGGGCCAATACTCATAGTCGTCTAGAACAAGTCTTCCGAGCAATCGGCGACTCGCCGTCGGAGCTGAAACACGCTGCGCTGGCCGCTAATGCGTGGAACCAGCATGCGCAACTCCAGCAAAGATTCGTGGCGCAGCTTGGTGAACTTTCGCAGACTCCTCAACGTAAGTAGCTGACGTTCGCCAAGTTCGCACCTTGATCTAAAACAACACCATACTCAACCGTCGCCGATAAGCATCCACGACCGGATCAGCAGGCGCTGTTGCAACCTTCCCGGAAATCTCAAGCGCGCCCTTTGGGGCTGCGGCTTCCGCTTTCGCGGCAGCGGGTTTGCCCATCACTTCAAGAATCGCGACAAACGTCTTGCGTGCGATCTGGTCTTGCCAAGCCTTGTCGCGCATCACGATCTCGAGCAGTTCGTCCATCGCGTCGGTGAATCGTTGCGCGGCGAAGTGAAGTTGGGCAAGCTCAAAGCGCGCGTCAAAGTCGCGCTTGCTCTGCGCGATCGCGGCTCTCAGCACTTCAGCGGAACGCAGCGACGGCGCGCGTTCGCAGGCGCGTAGCCAGTGGCCATACGCCGCCAGGCGAGCATCGAGCATGACCTTGCTCGCCACGGGCTCGAAGGCGCGGCGCGCCTCGGCAATGCGCCCAGTACTCAACAGAGCGCGCAGGTAGTCGGCGCGCGCGGAGTCGTTGCCGGGGTTGATCGCGACCGCTTCTTGGAGCTTTCCCAGCGCTTGCTCGACATCGCCTTCGGCCAGCAGTTCCTGCGCCTGCTCGATGTCGTCCTGCGCCGCGGATTCATCCGCACTGGCGACGTGTTTGTCGAGAAAACCGCGCACCTGTGCTTCAGGAATCGCACCGACGAAGCCATCGATCGGCTCACCGCCTTTGAACAGCACGCAAAACGGAATGCTGCGCACGCCGAACATTTGCGAGAGCTGACCGGCGATTTCGGGTTGTTCGTCGGAGTTCAGCTTGGCCAGCTTGAAACGCCCGGCGTACGCCACCTCGAGTTTTTCGAGCACCGGCCCGAGCGCTTTGCACGGGCCGCACCAGGGCGCCCACAGGTCCAGCAGCACAGGCTGCTGCCTCGAAGCCGTGATCACGTCGGTTTCGAAGTTCTTCAAGGAAATGTCGAGCATGGTCGGAGTGTCGGTTGATGGGCTGTGATGGCGCAACCCCGCGCTGCCTGCCGGTTGAGCCCCGCCTACAATTGAAGATCGATCAAACACATGGAGCGAGCGCATGAACCACGCGCCAGCGGTGGTCGGCGTGGTCATGGGGTCCAGTAGCGATTGGGACACCCTTCGCGCCGCCACCGAGATTCTCGCCGAGTTCGGCATTGCCCACGAGTCACGCGTGATATCGGCGCATCGCATGCCCGACGATATGTTTGCGTACGCGCAAAGCGCAGTAGCGCGCGGCCTGAAGGCAATCATCGCCGGGGCCGGCGGCGCGGCTCACCTGCCCGGAATGCTCGCCGCCAAGACCACGGTTCCGGTGCTGGGGGTGCCCGTGGCGAGCAAGTTCCTGTCGGGCGTCGACTCGCTGTATTCGGTTGTCCAGATGCCCAAGGGCATTCCGGTGGCCACCTTCGCCATTGGGCCCGCCGGTGCGGCCAATGCAGCGCTGTTTGCGGTCGCACTGCTGGCCAATCATGACCCGGATTTGCGCGACAAGCTCGACTTGTTTCGCGCGCGCCAAACCGAGGCCGCGCGCGCCATGAGCGCCGAGCTGAAATGATCCGTTTCATCGCCCCGGGCGCAACCCTGGGCGTCATGGGCGGGGGCCAACTCGGGCGCATGTTCGTCCACGCAGCGCAATCCATGGGTTACTTCGCCGCCGTGCTCGACCCCGACCCCACCAGCCCGGCGGGGTTGGTTGCCAACCACCACATCCGCGCCGACTACCTCGACGCGCAAGGTCTCGCGCAACTGATGCAGCGCAGCGCAGCCATCACCACGGAGTTTGAGAACGTTCCGGCGCAAGCGCTGGTGACGCTCGCAGCTCAGCGTCGCGTCGCGCCAGGTGCACAAGCCGTCGCCATCTGCCAGGACCGCGCTGCGGAAAAGGCCCAGTTCAGGCGCTGCGGCGTCGCTTGTGCCGCGCATGCGGTCATCGCCACAGCCTCCGACCTGGTAGCGCCGAGCGCCGCACTTTTCCCCGGCATCTTGAAAACGGCTCGGCTCGGTTATGACGGCAAGGGGCAGGCGCAGGTCGAAACTCGCGCCGACCTCGCTGCCGCCTGGAGCGAACTGGGCAGCGTGCCTTGTGTTCTCGAGCAACGCCTGGCCTTGGCGCATGAGGTCAGCGTCATCGTCGCACGCGGGGCACAAGGCGAGGCAGTGCATTTCCCGGTGCAGCAAAACCTGCACCGTGGCGGCGTCCTCGCGGTCTCGCAATGTCCGGCACCCGCGATTTCGCCGCAGATCGAGGCGCAGGCGGTTGCAGCGGCAATGGAACTGGCGCAAGCCATGGACTACGTGGGCGTGCTGTGCGTTGAATTCTTCGTGCTCCAGGACGGTCGCCTGCTCGCCAATGAAATGGCGCCAAGGCCGCACAATTCGGGCCACGCCACGATTGATTCCTGCGATCTGTCGCAGTTCGACCTGCAGGTACGCACACTCACCGGCGCGCCCTTGGTCACACCGAGGCAACACTCGCCCGCCGTGCTGCTGAACCTGATGGGAGATCTGTGGTTTGGCGCCGGCGACGCTGCCACCGAACCCGAGTGGGAAAGCGTTCTGCGCCTGCCCGGAGTGCATCTTCATCTCTACGCCAAAGCCAGCCCTCGGCGTGGGCGCAAGATGGGCCATCTCACCGTGACGGCAGCAACGCCGGCCAAGGCACATGCCACTGCATTGCAGGCCGCGCAGCGCCTGGGCATCCAGGCGTTCTAGCGCTGTGCTGCTCGACGGTCGTGATCCGTTGGTCGTGGAGCAGGCCGCCCGGCAGCTGGCGGCCGGCGAGTTGCTCGCATTTCCGACCGAGACGGTGTATGGCCTGGGCGCACGCGCTGACGACGACGCAGCCGTGGCACGGATCTTTGGCGCCAAGGGACGCCCCGCCGATCACCCGCTGATCGTGCATGTGGCGCAACCGGATGACGCGCTGGCCTTTGCAGCCGATTTGAGCCCACGCGCGCAACGTTTGATTCAAGCCTTTTGGCCAGGTCCGATGACGATCATCGTGCAGCGAGCCGCAGGCGTGGCCGGCGCCGCAGCGGGTGGCCACGCAACGCTGGGTCTGCGCTGCCCGTCGCACCCGGTTGCGCAAAGCCTGCTCGCGGCATGCCGGCGTCTCGGCGTGCCAGGCGTGGCAGCGCCGAGTGCAAACCGCTTCGGGCGCGTCAGCCCGACCCGCGCCGCGCATGTGCTGGCCGAGTTCGGTCAGGCCATCAATGTGCTCGACGGTGGCGATTGTGCGCTGGGCATCGAGTCGAGCATCGTTGATTGTTCAGGGGCGAAGGCGGTGCTGTTGCGTCCGGGTGTGCTGACGCGCGAGCGCATCGAGGCCGCGTTGGGCGAGGCGCTGCATGACCCCACCGCTTCGGCAACGCCCGCGCCGGGAACGCTTGGCGCTCACTATGCCCCGCAAGCCAGGCTGCGCATCATGTCTGGCATGATGCTCGAGACGGCGCTGCGGATGCTCGGCCCGCAGCCGTTGAGGCTGGCGGTATATTCGCGTTCGCTGCCGGCTGGCGCCGCGCCTGGGCTGATTCACCAACGCATGCCCTTGAGGCCGGAGGCCGCGGCGCACGAACTGTTCGCAACACTTCGTGAATTCGACTCGAGGGGCGTGCAGTTGATCTGGGTCGAAGAGCCGCCTGCGGATGCTGAATGGGACGGCGTTCGCGACCGGCTGCAACGTGCCGCTGCCTCCTGACCCCCCCTGATGTGAGACCTTCGGAGCGATTGATGATGAACTGTTGGGCTGGACTGCGGCGCCGAGCATTCGGCGCCGTGCTGGGTGCGGCATGCCTCCTGGTGGGCTGCGGCGGTGGGGCATCGCGCGTAGCTTTCGTGCCGCTGCGCCTGATCGTGCTCGGCGACGAAACCAGCGTGCTGAACAGCGACGGCAGCAAATACAGCGTGAATGCGCTGAATGCTGTTGACAACTCGCTTCTGGATTGCAAGGGCAATCCGTTGTGGGTGCAGCTCCTGGCGAGTGCCTACGGCCTGACGTTCTCCGAATGCCCGAACGGCACGGCGCCGGTGACAGCGTTGATCTTTGCGGTCGCGGGAGCGCAGGTCAGCGGCACCGACGGCATTGCGGCCCAGATCGACCGCGTGGGCGGTTTTGTTGAAAAAGACCTGGTGACCGTGCTTGCGGGCGCGAACGACATCTTCGCGCAGTATGCGCTGATCAAGTCCGGCTCCCAGCCCGAAGGGTCGTGCACAGAACCCCCAAACACCACGTGCACGGGAGCGATGGCCGTAGTGCACGCTACAGGTGAAGCGCTCGCGGCGCAGGTCAACCACATTGCCGACCTGGGCGGCAAGGTGTTGATTTCGACTGTGCCGGACCTCGGCCTGACGCCGTTCGCGCGCAGCGAAGAAGCGCTCACGCCTGGGCGCGCCGCCACGTTGTCGCGCTTGACCAAAGAGTTCAATGTGCGCTTGCGCCTCAACATCATCAATGATGGCCGCCGCATCGGTCTGCTGCTGATCGACGAAACGGTGCAAGCTGTCGTCAAGACTCCGCTCAGCTACGGGCTCGTCAACGTGAAGGACGCGGTATGCATCGCCGGCCTTGCGCCGACCGAGTGCACCACGCTCACGCTCGTGACTGCTCCGCCGCTCTTCCCCCCCGCCAGCGCGAGTAACTATCTGTGGGCCAATGACCGCTTGTTCAGCAGCAGCGGTCACGCACTGTTGGGCAATCTGGCATATTCACGCTCCAGCAACAACCCGTTCTGACGCTGACTCAGGAGCGGCGCCCGATCGAAATCTTCATGGCCAAGATGGCGGCCGCCAAGGCCAGCGTGACGCCGTTGGCGACGATCACCGGCCAGGCCCCCAACATCAGCCCGTACCCGAGCCATGCGACGATGCCGAGCGTGAAAACGCTGTACATCGCGAGCGAGATGCCACTCACGTCGCGGCTGCGAAACGTCAACCAGGCCTGCGGCACGAACGACGCCGTCGTCAACGTGGCGGCCAGAAAACCGAGGGTGTCGATCAAGTTCAACGCAGTCATGGGCATGGATGGAGGTGGGTGATGCGGGGGCACGCTGGCCTGGCGCGTCGCAACGTCGAGCCGCCGCTGCCTGCGGGCCTTGCCCTAAACTGCGCCGATGACTCCAGGCCAAAAATGGCTGGGTATTGGTTGCGCGCTGGCGGTATTGTGCATCTGGTCCTCGTTCATCTTGATCGCACGCTCGAGTGCAAAGCACACGCTCACCGCATTCGACATCGCCTTCGTGCGCTTCTTGTTTTCCGGGCTCGCCGTGTTGCCGTTGCTGGCCTGGCGCGCGGCAGGCGCGGCCCGGCTCGGCTCGGTGCTCGAAGGCATGGGCCTGGCACGGGCACTGGCTTTGGGCAGCCTCGCCGGTGTCCTGTATTGCGGTTTGGCGTACAACGGGTTCTTCTTCGCACCTGCGACCCACGCCTCGGTGCTGCTGCCCGGTTCGCTGCCGCTTTGGACGGCGCTGATTGCAGCCATGTTGCTGAGTGAACGCATCGGGCCGATGCGCTGCGTGGGTCTCGCCTTCATCGTCGTCGGCGATCTGTTCGTGGGCGGGGCCAGCCTGCTCCCGGCGTTCGACGGCGGCGAGGTCTGGAAGGGCGACGTATTGTTCCTGTGCGCCTCGCTGACCTGGGCGACCTATGCTGTGCTGTGCCGAAAGTGGCGCATCGGTGCGATCGCGGCGACGCTGGCGGTGGCTTCGAGTTGCCTTGTGACCGCCGTTCCTGTTTACGCCATCGGTGCGATCCTGGGCGCGTGGCCAAGCCGGCTTGCCGATGCCGGCTGGAGCGAGATTGCGTTTCAGGGCGTCTACCAGGGTGGCGTCGCGATGCTGATCGCCGGTGTCGCTTTCACCCAGGTGGTCACCACATTCGGTCCACTGCGCACGGTGATGATCACGGCGCTGGTGCCGGTGATTTCGGCGCTCGCCGCCGTGCCCCTTCTCGGCGAGCCGCTGACGCCCACCGTGATTCTCGGCCTCGTGTGCGTCACAGCCGGGCTCCTGCTCGGCCTTCGTGCGGTGCGGCCGCTTCAGGCGGTGGCCGAACCCGCGTGAGCAACATCCTCGCATTCGACACGTCGGGCGAGCGCATGCATATCGGCCTGAGCATCGGCGCGCGAACCTGGCTTCACGAATCGGCAGGCGGCGCAAACGCATCGAGCAACCTGTTGCCGACGATACTGGAATTGCTCAGGCGCGCTGATGTCAAGCTTGCGGACCTCGACGCCTTCGGCTTCGGCCGTGGCCCTGGCGCATTCACTGGCTTGCGCACCGCCTGTTCCGTGGCCCAGGGGCTGGCGCTCGGCGCGGGCAAGCCGGTGCTGCCGATCGATACCCTGATGGCCGTTGCCGAAGACGCGCGCCGGGGCGCCCAGAAGCTGCAGGTGTGGGTGACGACGGATGCGCGCATGCAGCAGATCTACGCCGCACATTTTCAGTTCGAGCACGGGAGTTGGAGCGCACTCGACGAGCCTGCGCTGACCAATGTCCAAGCCCTGAATGCCACTTGGCGAGTGTCGGCACCGCAACATGTTGCCGGCAATGCGCTCGTGGCATTTGCCGGCCAGCTTGAATGCACGGCCGCCCAATGTCATCTTGAGGCCGCGCCGCGTGCCGCGGCGTTGCTGGCCTTGGCGCAAGAGCTGTGGCGGCAGGGCTGCGTGCTCGACGCGAGTGCGGCGCTGCCCAGGTATGTGCGCGACAGGGTGGCGCAGACCGTTGCCGAGCGCGCCGCCGGGCGGCACATGGGCGATGCTGCGCAAGGGCCGCCGGCATGAGCCGCCGGGCCGTTCTCAACGTGCACTGCGCAGCGCGCAGCGCCGTCGGGGCCCCAATGAGTGCCGCCGTGCCGCTCCCAAGACGCTCATTCCCCTTTGGCGGGACCGGCGCGCAGCGCCGTAGGGAGATCCAATGAGCGCGTCGCACTCCAGCAGCTTGCGGCTGTTGCCGATGACGCAACAAAGTGTCGACCTCGTTCTCGGCATTGAAGAGTCGGCCTATGCCTTCCCTTGGACCCGCGGCAACTTCGTCGACTCGCTCGCCGCCAACCACATCTGTCGCATCCTGTGCGACGAACGCGGCGCGGTGCTGGCCTACTTCATTGCCATGCCGGGTGTCGATGAAATGCACCTGCTCAACATCACGGTGGTCCCCGGCGCACAGGGCCATGGCCATGGCCGCGCGCTGTTGCGCGCCCTGGTCAAGCTCTGCGAGGATCGCGCGGCAAGCGAGTTGTGGCTCGAAGTTCGGCAAAGCAACCATCGCGCGTTGCGGATCTATGAGCGCTTCGGTTTCGTCGGCAAAGGCGTACGAAAGCGCTACTACCCTGCCGCAGGGGACACGCGGGAAGACGCTGTCGTGATGAGTCTCGGAATCGGTGGCGCTTCGGGGGTGACGAGCCATGCGTTGGAGTGAGCGGCAGCTTGCGATGCTGCGCGAGATGGGGATTCGGGTGTGGCCGGTCGGCCAGGAAAGTGTTGTGCAGGCTCAGCTGGTGCCCGCAGATGCCCCCGCTATGGCGTCGGCATCGGTGCGAGCCACGCCGGTGAACACAGACGAATTGCGCAAAGCCGCGACTGCGGCCCTTGGCGCAGCGCAAGCACCAGGTCGGGCCGCGCCAGCGTCAGTCACCGAAACCGGGCAGCGGCAGGCTGGCGTTGCAGCGATGGGTTGGGAAGCTTTGCGCGACGCCGTCGCCGCTTGCACCGCCTGCAAATTGTGTGAAATGCGCAAACAAACGGTGTTCGGTACTGGCAGCACGGAGGCGCAATGGTTGATCGTCGGCGAGGCCCCCGGTGAACAGGAAGACTTGGCAGGCGAGCCCTTCGTCGGCAAGTCGGGCCAGCTGCTCGATTCGATGTTGCGCGCCATCGGCCTGACGCGTGGCGACGCCGAGCCACGGCGGCAGGTCTACATCGCGAACACGGTCAAATGCCGCCCTCCGGGCAACCGCAATCCTGCACCCGATGAATTGGCGCAATGTGAACCGTTCTTGATCCGTCAGCTTGCCCTGCTCAAACCGCGCATCATCGTGGCGATGGGGCGCTTTGCGGTGCAGAGCCTGCTGCGCAGCGATGAGCCCGTCGGCCGCCTGCGCGGACGCGTGCACCGCTACCAAGGTGTGCCGTTGATCGTGACCTACCACCCGGCCTACTTGCTGCGCAACCCCGAAGACAAGGCCCGCGCCTGGGACGATTTGTGCCTGGCGGTCGAGACCGCGAAGCTTGCCGCGCAGGCCGCATGAGCAAGTGTGGCTTTGCCACTTTGCTCATCCCCCCTCGGTGACGGACGACGTATGGCGTCCGCCTGGGGGCCCTGACTACTTCTTCTTGGTCGGGCGCTTCCAGCCTTCAATCGTCACCTGCTTGGCGCGCACCAGGGTCAACTCGCCGGCCGGAGCGTTCTGGGTCACGGTCGAGCCAGCGCCTATCGTTGCGCCGGCGCCTATCGTGACCGGCGCGACCAGCACGCAGTTGCTGCCCACGTGCACGTCGGCGCCGATCACGGTGCGGTGTTTGTTGGCGCCGTCGTAGTTCGCCGTGATGCTCCCGGCGCCATAGTTGACGCGCTCGCCCACACTCGCGTCGCCCAGGTATGCGAGGTGGTTCGCTTTCGCGCCGCGCGCCAGCGTCGAGTTCTTGACTTCGACGAAGTTGCCGATATGCACGTCTTGCGCCAAATCGGCGCCGGGGCGCAGCCGCGCGAACGGGCCGATCGACGAGCCCGCACCGACTTTGACGCCCAGCGCCTCGCCATCGATATGGGTGAAGGGCTGAATCAACACGTCGGCGGCGATGCTGGCATTGCGGATACAGCAGTTCGCACCGACACGTACGTTGTCGCCCAATTGCACGCGCCCTTCGAACACGCAGTTCACGTCGATTTCGACGTCGCGACCGGCACTCAATTCACCGCGCACGTCGAAGCGCGCAGGATCGGCAAGGCGCACGCCAGCGTGCATCAGGGTCTCGGCCAATTGCCGCTGAAAGCGCCGCTCGAGCTGGGCCAACTGCAGTGGACTGTTGATGCCCAGGACCTCGGTCTCATTCGCGGCTGCCGTCGCGGTAATGGGCGCGCCATCGGCGACGGCAAGCGCCACCACGTCGGTCAGGTAGTACTCGCCTTGGACGTTGTCGTTTTTCAGATTCGCCAGCCAGCGCTTGAGCAGCGCGGTGGGCGCGGCCATGACGCCGGTATAGACCTCGGCAATCGCGCGCTGCGCCGGGCTCGCGTCCTTGTGCTCGACAACGGCGCGCACTGCTTGGCCGTCCCGCACGATGCGGCCGTAACCCGTCGGATCGGGCAGTACGATCGTCAGCAACGCGAGGTGGCGGCCTGCGCAGGCCTGCACCAGGGTACGCAGCGTTGCCGCCTGGATCAGTGGCACATCGCCATTCAGGATCAACGTCGTGCCCTCGTCGGGCAAGGCCGGCACGGCCTGCTGCACGGCGTGGCCGGTTCCCAACTGCAGGACCTGGCGCACAAACCGCAGACGGGGTGCGGTGACGCCAGCTTCGACCTCGTCAGCGCCATGGCCGGTGACAGTGATAATGCGTTCGGCCTGGAGCGTGGCAGCGGTGTCCAGGACACGCTGCAACAGGCTGCGGCCAGCCAGTTTGTGAAGCACTTTGGGGTGCCTGGAATTCATTCGCGTGCCCTTGCCCGCCGCCATGATCACGATGTTCAACGCCATGAGCCGCTCCTCGTCCCGGTATGCAATTATTGCGTTGCTCACCGCCGCGCTCTGCCTGCTCAGCGCCTGCAGCGCGTTACGATTTGGGTACAACCAGGCGGACGAACTCGCCTACTGGTGGCTCGACAGCTACGTCGACTTCAACGACACCCAGTCGCTACAGGTGCGCAGGGCGCTCGCGCAATGGCATGCGTGGCATCGTCGCACCCAGTTGCCTGACTACATCGGGCTCTTGGCCCGGGCCCAAGCCGAGGTTCTCGAACCCACGTCCGCCGAGCGCCTGTGCAAGTGGTGGGAGAATGCGCGCAGCCGGGTCGATGCTGCCCTGGAACCCGCCGTCGCGCCCGCAGCCGACTTGCTGCTGAGCGTCACGCCGCAGCAGATCGCGCACATCGAGCGGCGCTATGCCAAGGCAAATGCCGAATTTCTCGATGACTACCTGCAGGCCGACCCGGCGCAGCGCCGCAAAGAGTCGATTCAACGGGCAGTGGACCGCGCCGAGAGTTTCTACGGCCGCATCGACGAAGCGCAGCGCGAGCGAATCGCCAAGTCGGTGGCGCAGTCGCCGTTTGACCCTGAGCTATGGTTCGGGGAACGCAAGGCACGCCAACAGGAGGCACTGCAAATGATGCGCCGCCTGCTCGCCGAGCGAGCCAGCAGCGATGCGGCCCAGGCCGCCGTGCGCACCTACTTCGAACGCATGACGCTCTCACCGCGCCCCGACTACCGACGCTACGCCCGGGCATTGACGGAGTACAACTGCCAATTCGCCGCCGACCTGCACAACACGACGAGCACAGCACAGCGCCAGGCATTGGTCGGAAAGCTCAAGGGCTGGGAGGCCGATCTTCGCGCCTTGTCGGCCAGCGCCGCACCCTGACGGGCGACCTCGGGGTCGAGGCATTGACTCAGCTCGGCCGTGACCTGGCCTGGGTTGACGCGAGTGTGAAGCCTGGCGCGTCGAGGGCGCGGCGCGCCGCATCTTCAAGCTGCTGCTGTTGCTCGGCGCGGGCCCGTTGCGACGCAAGCCAGGCGCTCGAAGGCATAGGTCGCAGGCTTGCGCTCGGCGCGCCACAGGATCTAGGTCGACAAGTCGCTGTCGAGCTGGCGCGTCGTCGCGCACGTACCGAGCCGGCGCAGCGACAAGAGAATCAGCGTCATGGAGCGCATGAACTGGCCTCCCAGTCTGAAACCTGGTGCAGTGTCCTGGCGATCGTAAGCTGCGGCAATCCCGCTGTGCCGCACTCTGCCACTGCATCCTGATCGAAGGCGTGGTCACCCGCGGGATCGGCGACGCCGCCGGTCCTGAGCGTTTCGAACGCGTAGAGCTTGCGATCCATCAGGTGCGATGGGACGATGTTGCCCAGCGCCGAGAACAGGTTGTCGACTCGGCCCGGGTGGTCACGCTCCCAATCGCGCAGCATGCGTTTGATTTGAACGCGCTGCAAATTCTCCTGACTGCCGCACAAGGTGCAGGGAATGATCGGGAACTCGCGCTGGATGGCCCAGCGCTCCAGATCGGTCTCGGCAACGTAGGCGAGCGGTCGGATCACGATGTTCTTGCCGTCGTCGCTGACCAGTTTGGGCGGCATGCTCTTCATGCGGCCGCCAAAGAACATGTTCATGAACAGCGTCTGCAGCATGTCGTCGCGGTGGTGTCCCAAAGCAATCTTGGTCGCACCCAGCTCGCCGGCAACCCGATACAGGATGCCGCGGCGCAGGCGTGAGCACAGGCTGCACATCGTCTTGCCTTCGGGAATCAAACGCTTCACGATTGAGTAGGTGTTGCGCTGTTCGATGTGGAACGGCACATTGCGCGCAGCAAGGTATTGCGGCAGCACGTGCTCGGGGAAGCCGGGCTGTTTCTGATCGAGGTTGACCGCGACGATGTCGAAGTGAACCGGCGCGCGTTGGCGCAGGCCGAGCAAGATGTCAAGCAGCGCGTAGCTGTCTTTGCCGCCCGAGACGCACACCATCACCTTGTCGCCGTCTTCGACCATGTTGAAGTCCGCGATGGCGCGGCCGACAAGCCGGTGCAAGCGTTTGTCGAGCTTGTTGGCCTCGACCGATCGGTTCCTCGGCGCTGCTGTTTCCGCGAGCTCGTTCATGTCGAATCCTTGATCGCAAATCTTTCGCAGCCCACGGCCTCACAACCGGGATAGACATCGAGCTTTGCAGTGCACACGCGCGCGGCGCGCACTTCGGGGCGCGCGAGCATGAGGACCAACAAGTCGTCGCACAGGGTTTCCTGCAGCTCGATGTGGCCTTGCTGGATGCGGTGGAAGACGCTGCGTCGGATGAAATCGTAGTCGAGCACTTCGTCGAGCTTGTCGCGCCTGGGTGTCGAGACGGCCAGAGGGACGTACAAGTCGACGTCGATCGCCATTCGCTGCGCAGCCTCGCGCTCGAACCCGTGGACGCCGATATTGACCATGATTTCCATGCCGCGCACGAACAGGCGCCGGCAGTCGGCCAGGAGCGCGAACTGGGTCGCGGGGTTCATCGGGCGATCGCGTCTGCAGTTTGGGTCAGGTACAACACATCGCGACTTTGGCCCCCGAGGTGCTGCCCGCCATCGACCAGCAAGCTGGTTCCCGTGATCGCCGGCGACTCAATCAGAAAGCACACGGCGCGCGACACGTCCTGCGGCGTGGAGGAGGCTTGCAACGGCGTCATGCGCCGCGCCGCTTCGAACTGCTGCGCACCCATCGCCTCAGAGGGGAGTGTGACGCCGGGCGCGACCCCGCAGACCCGCAGCAAGGGCGCGAAGGCCTGCGCCAGCATCACAGTGGCGGCCTGCAAAGCGGCTTTGGACAGCGTGTAGGAAAAGTAGTCAGGATTGAGGTTCCAGAGTTTTTGGTCCAGCACATTGACAACGCAACCCCTCGCGCCACGCCCAACAAGATGTTGGTGCAGCGCCTGCGCCAGCAGGACCGCGGGCGCGGTGTTGGCGCGCCAGTGCAGATCCATCGAGGCATGACTGAACGATGCTGCAGAGTCGGCTTCGAACGTCGAGGCATTGTTCACCACCGCGTCGAGGCAGCCGAACGTGGCCACCACTGCGGCGGGCAAGCCCCGGCAGGCCGCTTCGTCGGACAGGTCGGCTTGAAACGCCTGGCTGCGCACACCGAGCGCAAGCAACTCGGCGACGGTTTCGAGGGCCTGCGTGCGTGAGTTTCGGTAGTGCACGGCGATGTCGAAACCATGCGCCGCCAGCTCCAGGGCGATGCTCCGGCCGATTCTGCGGGCGGCACCGGTCACCAGACAAACAGGGCGTGGCTGCATGCTTTCTACAATCCGGCGATGCCATCGATTCAGAGCCGCAGTGTATCGGCGCCGCTTGTGAGGTTGATTCATGAGGCCATTGCCGGCCAGGGCGACTGGCTGCCGTTCGATCGCTTCATGGCGCTGGCCCTTTATGCCCCGGGCCTGGGCTACTACGCGACACCGGGTGCCAAGTTCGGCACCCTGCCCGCCGGTGGCAGCGACTTCGTCACGGCGCCGGAGCTCTCGCCCCTGTTCGGCCGCACGCTGGCCCGGGCTGTGCGGCAGGCGATGACGGCGGGCGGATGCGATGAAGTGTGGGAGTTCGGTGCAGGCAGCGGGGCGTTGGCCGAGCAGTTGCTCGATGCCTTGGGCGACAGCGTCGCACGCTACTGCATCGTCGAACTCTCCGGCGTTTTGCGCGAACGCCAGGCGCGGCAATTGGCGCGCTTCGAGCCGAAAGTGTGCTGGCTCGATGCCTTGCCACAGCGAATCTGCGCGGTGATCGTCGCCAATGAAGTGCTGGACGCGATGCCGGTTCAGCTGTTGCATTACGACGGTGCTGTGTGGCGGGAGCGCGGGGTCACGCGGGACGGCGAAGGATTTGCCTGGAGCGACCGTGCAACTTCGCTCAGCGCGCCGTTCGAGCAGGGTTTGGTGCCGGGCACGACAACGGAAATTCACGCGCAAGCCATGGCCTTCATCGCGACCCTGGCGCAGCGCCTGGAGCGCGGGTCAGGATTCTTCATCGACTATGGATTCCCGCAGTCGGAGTACTACCATCCAGACCGACGCGGCGGCACGTTGATGTGCCACCGAGCCCATCTTTGCGACGACAATCCCCTGCTTGACGTTGGGCGCAAAGACATCACCGCGCATGTCGATTTCACCGGCGTCGCATTGGCCGGCCAGGCGAACGGCATGTCGGTGTTGGGCTACACCTCGCAAGCGCGTTTCTTGATGAATTGCGGGCTGCTCGAATTCTTCGCGACCGCCACAGTACGCGAGCGCGCCCATGCGCAAAAGCTTGTCAACGAACACGAAATGGGAGAGCTGTTCAAGGTGATCGGTTTTTCCAAGGGGTGCGAATACGACAGCATCGGCTTCACGCTCGGCGACCGCACGCATACGCTTTGACGCTCAACTGAAAGCACCGTGAATGTTGCGTTGGCTGCTCGTGATCCTGCTCGCGCTGTTGATCTTCAGCGGCCTTCGCCCCTGGCTCGAAAAGCTGGGAATGGGAAGAATGCCGGGTGACTTTCGCTTTCGGCTGTTCGGGCGTGAGTGGTTCATTCCCCTGGCCAGCAGCGTCTTGCTCAGCTTTGTGGCGCTGCTGATTGGGCAATTGTTGTGACGCCTTGTCAGTCGACGATGGCCCACTCATGTTGGCATGTTCGGCAACGCACCAGCAACGATTCGTCTTGGGTGGCGCGCCCTGCCACGAGCGAAAATCGACCGTAGGTCTTGCAAGCCGAACACACTGCCTGATTCGCCACATGCTCGGCGTGCAGCAGCAGGAAGAAATAGCGCTTGAGCGACCAGAAGCCAACCGCCGCGAACAACGCGATCGCCGCGGCGTCCAGCGCTCGTTGCATCAACGGCGCGGCGTTGCTGAAGACCGCGAAGGACGTCATCAAGCCGATGGCGCAGGCAAGCAGCAGCAAGAGATGCGCATGACTGTGCATCAGCTCGCGCTCGTACCACTTGCGGAAGCCGTGCTTGCGAATGCCTTCGTCAAGCTTCATGGCGCGAGCATCGCGCGCCCTTCCCCGTCATGGGGAACCGGCACGCGCGGCGGTCAGCGCAGGATGCTCTTCGCTTGATTGAGCAGCGTCGTCGCGTCGCTGACTTCGAACTTGCCAGGGGCTTCGAGGTTGAGCGACTTGACCACGCCATCGACGACGAGCATCGAATAGCGGTTCGAGCGCAGGCCCATGCCGCGCGTCGTCAAGTCCAGCGTCAGGCCGGTCGCCTTGCTGAAATCGGCGCTGCCGTCGGCCATCATGCGCACCTTGCCGCCGGTTTTTTGTTCGCGGCCCCAGGCGCCCATCACAAAGGCATCGTTGACCGAGACGCACCAGATCTCGTCGACCCCAGCGGCCTTCAGCGCCGCAGCCTTTTCCACGTAGCCGGGAACATGTTGGGCCGAGCAGGTGGGCGTGAATGCGCCTGGCAGGCCGAACACGGCGATGCGCTTGCCAGCAGTCAGCTTGTCGAGTTCGAACGTGTTCGGTCCGATGGAACAGCCGTTGCCTTCGACTTCGACGAATTCCTGCAGTTTCCCGGCTGGGAGCTTGTCTCCAACTTTGAGCATCGTGCTTCTCCTGATGAAAATCAAAAAATTAGAACGGCCGGCCGCCAGTATCCCAGCGTTCCGGCCGTCGTGCCGACACTCGCGCCGCGAGCCAGCGCGCTGTAGGTGAAATGACCCTAGACGGCTTGCGCCTTCTCGACCATGCGCGTCACAACCCAGGCCTTGGTCTTGGACATCGGGCGGCATTCCGCGATCTCGACAACGTCGCCCAGTTTGTACTCACCCTTTTCGTCGTGGCAGTGGTACTTGCTCGAGCGCCCGACGATCTTGCCGTACAGCTCGTGCGTGGTGCGGCGTTCGATCAAGACCGTGACGGTCTTGCTGCGCTTGTCGCTGACGACTTTGCCCACCAGGGTGCGGGTGTTCTTGGGCTTGGCGGCGGCTTCGGTCGCGCTGCTGGCCTGGTTCATTTGGCTGCCCCTTTGTTCTTCTCGGCAAGAATGGTTTTGGCGCGCGCTATATCGCGGCGCGTCTTGCCCAACTGGGAATGGTTGTTCAGTTGCTGCGACGCCTTTTGCATGCGCAGGCCAAAGTGCGCTTTCAACAGCTCGCTCACTTCCTTTTGCAGGCCGGCGACGTCTTTGGCGCGAAGTTCAGATGTCTTCATGGTGGTTCTCCGCTGCGGCCTCAGGCGCCTACCAAGCGCGCCACGAAGCGGGTTCGCAGCGGCAGCTTGGCCGAGGCCAACAAGAATGCTTCGCGTGCCAGTTGCTCGGGCACGCCATTGATTTCATAGAGCACCTTGCCGGGTTGGATTTCGGCAACGTAGTACTCCGGATTGCCCTTGCCGTTGCCCATGCGGACTTCGGCCGGCTTCTGCGAGATCGGTTTGTCCGGGAAGATGCGGATCCAGATTCTGCCACCACGCTTCACATGGCGCGAAATCGCACGCCGTGCGGCTTCGATCTGGCGTGCCGTCAAACGGCCGCGCTCGATGGCTTTGAGCCCGAAGTCGCCAAACGAAACCTTGGCGCCGCGCGTTGCGACGCCGGTGTTGCGGCCCTTTTGCTCCTTGCGAAACTTTCTGCGAGCAGGTTGCAGCATGCTTATTCTCCTTTGCTCTCAGGCGCGACCGCTTTGCGCACGCGCTTCACGGCAGGCACCTTGGGCGGCGCAACGCCGCCGGCGTCGGCCGGCTTGTCGGCGCCTTCGATGGGTGGTGCCGCAGCGATGACGCGCCGGGGCGCGCGCTCCGGCGCCGGGCCGCGACCACCAGGAGCACCGGTCCCAGGGGCGCCGGGGCGAGTTGGGCGGCGCGAACGACGATCGTCCTCGCCCGCCTCCGCCTTGGCGGGAGCCGCCACTTCACCCTTGGCCAGCCGGTCGCCACGGTAAACCCAACACTTCACGCCGATTACGCCGTAAGTCGTTTTCGCTTCCGAAAAGCCGTAATCGATGTCGGCCTTGAGCGTGTGCAGCGGCACGCGCCCTTCGCGGTACCACTCGCAGCGTGCAATTTCGATGCCGTTCAGGCGCCCGGAAGACATGATCTTGATGCCCTGGGCACCCAGGCGCATCGCGTTTTGCATCGCGCGCTTCATGGCGCGGCGGAACATGATGCGCTTCTCCAACTGCTGCGTGATGCTGTCGGCGATCAACTGTGCGTCGATCTCAGGCTTGCGCACTTCTTCGATGTTGACCGCCACCGGCACACCCAGGCGGCGCGCCAGCTCGGCCTTGAGGTTCTCGATGTCCTCGCCCTTCTTGCCGATGACGACACCCGGGCGCGCCGAGAAAATCGTGATGCGCGCGTTCTTTGCCGGGCGCTCGATCAGGATGCGCGACACCGCCGCGCTCTTCAGGCGCGTCTTGAGGTAGTCGCGAACCTTCAGGTCTTCGGCAAGCATCGTCGCGAAGTTCTTGTTCGACGCGTACCAACGCGACGACCAATTGCGCGTGACCTGCAGCCGAAATCCCGTCGGGTGAATTTTTTGTCCCATGGTCTGGTCTCTTTAGTTTCCGACGGTCACGAAGATGTGGCAGGTGGGTTTGCTGATGCTGTTGCCGCGCCCCTTGGCGCGTGCCGAGAAGCGTTTCAGCGTCGCAGCTTGCTCGACGCAGATCGTCTTGACTTTGAGCTCGTCGATGTCGGCGCCATCGTTGTGCTCGGCGTTCGCGATCGCCGACTCGAGCACCTTCTTGATGATGCCGGCGGCCTTCTTCTGCGTGAAGGTCAGGATGTTGAGCGCCTGATCCACGGGGCGGCCACGAACCAGATCGGCCACCAGCCGGCCCTTGTCCGCCGACAGCCGAACGCCACGAAGAATTGAACGGGTTTCCATCGCATCGCTCCCTTATTTCTTCACGGCTTTCTTGTCCGCCGGATGGCCCTTGAAAGTCCGCGTCAGCGCGAACTCGCCGAGCTTGTGGCCCACCATCTGGTCGGTGATGTACACCGGCACATGCTGCTTGCCGTTGTGCACCGCGATCGTGACGCCGATGAAATCGGGCAGGATCGTGGAGCGGCGCGACCAGGTCTTGATCGGTTTCTTGTCCTTCGTGGCCGAGGCCTTTTCGACCTTGACCATCAGATGGTGGTCGACGAATGGACCCTTCTTCAGTGAACGCGTCATGGCGGCCTCTTACTTCTTGCGGCGCGCGACGATCATCGTCTGCGTGCGCTTGTTATTGCGGGTGCGGTAGCCCTTGGTCAAGGTGTTCCACGGCGACACCGGCGCCTGGCCTTCGCCGGTACGGCCTTCGCCGCCGCCATGCGGGTGATCGACCGGGTTCATCGCCACGCCGCGCACCGTCGGGCGGATGCCTTTCCAACGCCTGGCGCCGGCCTTGCCATACTGGCGCAGACTGTGCTCTTCGTTGCTCACCTCGCCGATCGTCGCCCGGCAATCGATATGGATGCGGCGCACCTCGCCGGAGCGCAGGCGCAACTGGGCGTAGGTGCCTTCGCGCGCAAGCAGAGTGACTGCGGCACCCGCGGAACGCGCGATTTGCGCGCCCTTGCCAGGCAACATCTCCACGCAATGAACGATCGAGCCCACGGGGATGTTGCGAATCGGCAGCGTATTGCCAGCCTTGATCGGTGCTTCGGCACCGCTCAGAATCGTCGCGCCGACTTCCAGGCCGCGCGGCGCGATGATGTAGCGGCGCTCGCCATCGGCGTAACACACGAGCGCAATGTGGGCGGTGCGGTTCGGGTCGTATTCGATGCGTTCCACCTTCGCCGGAATGGTGTCCTTGTTGCGCACGAAATCGACAACGCGGTAATGGTGCTTGTGGCCACCACCCTTGTGGCGAATCGTGATGTGGCCGTTGTTGTTGCGGCCGGAATTCTGCATCTGTGGTTCGACCAAAGAAGCTTCCGGTCGGCCCTTGTGGAGATGCGCATGCACCACCTTGACCAGGGCGCGACGCCCGGGCGAAGTCGGTTTGACTTTGACAATGGCCATTACGCAGCCTCCCCACCGAGATTGAGTTGCTGGCCTTCCTTGAGCGACACATAGGCCTTCTTCACATGGTCGCGCCGGCCGATCGAACGGCCGAATTTCTTGACCTTGCCTTTTTGCGTGACGGTCTGAACACCCTGCACTTCAACCTTGAACATCAACTCCACCGCCGCCTTGATTTGTGGCTTGGTCGCGCCGCGCAGCACCTTGAACGTATATTGGTTGCGCTTTTCGCTGATGTAGGTCGCCTTCTCCGAGACGATGGGCGCCACCAGCACCTGTGCCAGGCGGCCTTCGTCATACTTGGCTTTGGCCACGCTTGCCGCGCTCATGACAGCATCTCCTTGATTTGCGCCATCGCCGCCTTGGTCATCAGCACCTTCTTGTAGAACACCAGCGACAGCGGGTCCGCATACCGCGGCTCCACGATCAGTACATTGGCAAGGTTGCGTGACGCAAGCAGCAGGTTGTCGTCGACCTGATCGCAGATCACCAGCACCGAGTCCAATCCCATCGCCTTGAATTTCGCGGCGAGCAGCTTGGTCTTGGGGGAGTCCACCTTGATCGAGTCGACCACCGCCAAGCGACCGTCGCGCGCCAGCTGCGAGAAGATCGCGGCCATGCCGGCGCGATACATCTTCTTGTTGACCTTGTGGGTGAAGTTCTCTTCGGGGCTGTTCGGGAAAATCCGACCGCCGCCGCGCCACAGCGGCGAAGAGGTCATGCCCGCACGTGCCCTGCCCGTGCCCTTTTGACGCCAAGGCTTTTTCGTCGAGTGTTTGACTTGGGCGCGGTCGAGTTGGGCGCGCGTGCCCTGGCGCGCGTTGGCCTGGAACGCGACGACGATCTGGTGCACCAGCGCTTCGTTGTAGTCGCGCGCAAACACGGTGTCCGGTGCGTCGACCTTTTCCGTCGCCTGACCCTGTTCATTGAGGAGCTCGAGCTGCATCACCTGGCTCCTGTCTTCGTCACTGCCTTGGGAGCGGCCTTGACTGCCGCCCGAACCACGACATGGCCGTTCTTCGCGCCAGGCACTGCGCCGCGCACCAGCAGCAGCTGGCGCGCTTCGTCAATGCGCACGATGTCCAGGTTTTGCACGGTGCACGTGACGTCGCCCAAATGGCCCGACATCTTCTTGCCCGGGAAAACGCGCCCCGGGTCCTGTGCCATCGAGATCGAGCCCGGCACGTTGTGCGAGCGGCTGTTGCCGTGCGACGCGCGCTGCGACTTGAAGTTGTGGCGCTTGATCGTTCCGGTGAACCCCTTGCCGATCGATGTCCCTTGCACATCGACCATCTGCCCCACCGTAAACAGGCCCACGGGCACTGGTGCTCCGGGCTTGTAGGTGGCCAGAACATCGGCCGCAACGCGGAACTCCTTGCTCACCTCACCGGCCTGCACACCTGCCTTGGACAGGTGTCCGGCTTGGGGTTTGTTGACCCGGGAGGCTTTGCGTGTACCGAACACAACCTGAAGGGCGTTGTAGCCGTCGGTTTGTTCGGTCTTGACCTGGGCGACTCGGTTGTCGGACACGTCCAACACCGTCACCGGGATGGCTGTGCCATCGTCGGCGAAGATGCGCATCATGCCCACCTTGCGGCCCAGCAATCCGAGGCGGTGCGCCGCGCTTGCTGCTGTCATGGTTTTCTCCAGCCCCGCCTCACAATGAGTGGGAGCCTTTGTTGCACATGCCCGACATCGATTGGCCGGGCTGATTTATTCGACGCTCGCGTTGACTGTTTGCGTCAATGCGATGCGCCGTCGGAAAAGCCGGCAAGTGTAGCAGCAGTGAAGCGCTGCACCTGCCGCAGCGAGTTATTGCAGCTTGATCTCCACGTCCACGCCGGCCGGCAGATCGAGTTTCATCAACGCGTCGACGGTCTTGTCGGTGGGGTCGACGATGTCCATCAGGCGCTGGTGGGTGCGGATCTCGAATTGATCGCGCGAACTCTTGTTGACGTGCGGCGAGCGCAGGATGTCGAAACGCTGCATGCGCGTGGGCAGGGGAACCGGGCCCTTGACGATGGCCCCGGTGCGCTTGGCAGTGTCGACGATTTCGAGCGCCGATTGGTCGATCAGTTTGTAGTCGAATGCCTTCAGGCGGATTCGAATCTTCTGCTTTTGCATGACGGTTCCTTAAAGAGCAATGCGATCTGGCGATCGCGGGGGTTGACCTGGACCGGCCCCGCAGCAACACGCCGCGGCCGATTCAAGCGAAGCGTACCTATTCGATGATTTTCGCGACCACACCCGCGCCGACGGTGCGCCCGCCCTCGCGAATCGCAAAGCGCAGCCCCTCTTCCATCGCGATGGGGTTGATCAGCTTGACCGTGATGCTCACGTTGTCGCCCGGCATCACCATCTCTTTGTCCTTGGGCAACTCCACCGCACCCGTCACATCCGTCGTGCGGAAGTAGAACTGCGGCCGGTAGTTGCTGAAAAACGGCGTGTGGCGTCCGCCCTCTTCTTTTGACAGCACGTAGATCTCGGCCGTGAAGTGGGTGTGGGGCTTGACGCTGCCGGGCTTGCACAGCACCTGGCCACGCTCGACGTCTTCGCGCTTGGTGCCGCGCAGCAGGATGCCCACGTTGTCTCCGGCCTGGCCTTGGTCGAGAAGCTTGCGAAACATCTCCACGCCGGTACAGACCGTCTTTTGCGTGGCGCGGATGCCCACGATCTCGATTTCTTCGCCGACCTTGATGACGCCGCGCTCAACCCGTCCGGTCACCACCGTGCCGCGCCCGGAGATCGAGAACACGTCTTCGACGGGCATGAGAAACGCGCCGTCAATGGCCCGCTCGGGAGTGGGGATGTAGCTGTCGAGCGCGTCGGCCAGCTTCATGATGGCGACTTCGCCGAGTTCGCCTTTGTCGCCTTCCATGGCAAGTTTGGCGCTGCCGTGGATGATGGGGGTCTTGTCGCCGGGGAAGTCGTACTTGTCGAGCAGCTCGCGCACCTCCATCTCGACGAGTTCGAGCAGTTCAGCGTCGTCGACCATGTCGCATTTGTTCATGAACACAACGATGTAGGGCACGCCGACCTGGCGCGCGAGCAGGATGTGCTCGCGGGTCTGGGGCATGGGGCCGTCGGCCGCGCTGACCACGAGCACCGCGCCGTCCATCTGCGCCGCACCGGTGATCATGTTCTTGATGTAGTCGGCGTGGCCGGGGCAGTCGACGTGGGCGTAGTGGCGCTTGGAGGTTTCGTATTCGACGTGGGCGGTGTTGATCGTGATGCCGCGCGCCTTTTCCTCAGGCGCTGCGTCGATCTGATCGTAGGCCTTGGCCTCGCCACCGAACTTGGCCGCCAGCACGCTGGTCAGCGCCGCGGTCAGGGTCGTCTTGCCATGGTCGACGTGACCAATCGTGCCCACGTTCACGTGCGGCTTCTTGCGTTCGAATTTGGCTTTGGCCATGTTGCTTGTCTCCTGTCAGACTTGAAACGAGAGCGGGGCTTGCTCTGCATGCCCCGTCGTGGTGGTTACTTTCCCCTGGACGTGATGATGGCGTCTGCCACGTTCTTCGGGGCCTCGGTGTAATGCTTGAATTCCATCGTGTAGGTGGCCCGGCCTTGTGACATCGAGCGCAGCGTGGTCGAGTAGCCGAACATCTCGGACAGCGGCACTTCGGCCTTGATGACCTTGCCGCCGCCGGGCATGTCGTCCATGCCCTGCACCATGCCGCGGCGTGACGACAAATCGCCCATCACCGAGCCCGCATAGTCTTCGGGCGTTTCCACTTCAACCGCCATCATCGGCTCGAGGATGACCGGCCCGGCCTTGCGGCAGCCGTCCTTGAAGCCGAACGATGCGGCCATCTTGAAGGCGTTTTCATTCGAGTCCACCTCGTGGTACGAACCGAAGGTGAGCGTGACCTTGATGTCAACCACCGGGTAGCCGGCGAGCACGCCATTGGGCAGCGAGTCCTCGACACCCTTCTTCACGGCCGGGATGAATTCGCGCGGAACCACGCCGCCCTTGACGGCGTCGACAAATTCGAACCCCTTGCCCGGCTCTTGCGGCTCCAGGCTCAGCACGACATGTCCGTACTGGCCCTTGCCGCCGGACTGGCGCACGAACTTGCCTTCGATGTCGGTGACCTTCTTGCGAATCGTTTCACGGTATGCCACCTGCGGCTTGCCCACATTGGCCTCGACACCGAACTCCCGTTTCATGCGATCGACGATGATTTCCAGGTGCAGTTCGCCCATGCCGGAGATGATGGTCTGGCCGCTCTCCTCGTCAGTGTGCACTCGAAACGACGGGTCTTCCTGGGCCAGACGTCCGAGCGCAATGCCCATCTTCTCCTGGTCCGGTTTGGTCTTGGGTTCGACGGCCTGCGAGATCACCGGCTCGGGGAACACCATTCGCTCCAACATGATGATGGAACTCGGATCGCACAGCGTTTCGCCGGTCGTCACCTCCTTGAGCCCGACACATGCGGCGATATCACCGGCGAGGATCTCCTTGATTTCTTCGCGCTGATTCGCGTGCATTTGCAGAATGCGGCCGATGCGCTCTTTCTTGTGGCGAATCGGGTTGTAGACCGAGTCGCCCGATTTCAAGACGCCCGAATACACGCGCACGAAAGTGAGCTGGCCGACATACGGGTCGGTCATCAGTTTGAACGCGAGCGCGGCGAACTTCTCGCTGTCGGCGGCTTTGCGCGACGTGGGCTTTTCGTCGTCGTCGATGCCAGGCACGGGCGGAATGTCGATCGGCGACGGCATGAATTCGATCACCGCGTCGAGCATGCGCTGAACACCCTTGTTCTTGAACGCGGTGCCGCACAGCATGGGCTGAATCTCGCTGGCGATGGTGCGCGTGCGCAGGCCGAGCCTGATCTCCGCCTCGGTCAGTTCGCCCGATTCGAGGTACTTGTTCATCAGGTCTTCGCTCGCTTCGGCAGCGGCCTCGACCATGTTCTCGCGCCACTTCTGCGCTTCGGCCAGCAGTTCGGCCGGAACTTCGCGGTATTCGAACTTCATGCCCTGCGAAGCCTCGTCCCAGATGATGGCCTTCATCTTGGCGAGGTCGATCACGCCGGTGAACGTATCTTCGGCGCCGATGGGAATGACGACCGGAACCGGATTCGCTTTCAGACGCACCTTCATCTGCTCGTAGACCTTGTAGAAGTTCGCGCCGGTGCGGTCCATCTTGTTGACGAACGCCAGACGCGGCACCTTGTACTTGTTGGCCTGGCGCCAGACCGTTTCGGACTGCGGCTGCACGCCACCCACGGCGCAGTACACCATGCAAGCGCCGTCGAGCACACGCATCGAGCGTTCGACTTCAATCGTGAAGTCGACGTGCCCCGGTGTGTCGATGATGTTGATGCGGTGCTCGGCATAGCCCAGGTCCATGCCCTTCCAAAAGCAGGTCGTCGCGGCCGACGTGATCGTGATGCCACGCTCCTGCTCCTGCTCCATCCAGTCCATCGTGGCGGCGCCGTCATGCACTTCGCCGATTTTGTGGTTCACCCCGGTATAAAAGAGAATGCGCTCGGTGGTGGTGGTCTTGCCAGCGTCGATATGGGCCGAGATGCCGATGTTTCGATAGCGCTCGATCGGGGTCTTGCGGGCCATGGTGGGATCACTCCAGTTGCAGGACGAATACACGGGCCGCCTGCGGGCCCGTGCAAACCCTTAAGCGGCCGAAGTTGCTGCGGGCTCGTGGCCGCGCGCGGACTTGGTAATCTAGAAGCGGAAATGCGAAAACGCCTTGTTGGCCTCGGCCATGCGGTGCACTTCGTCACGCTTTTTCATCGCGCCGCCTCGTCCTTCAACCGCTTCCATGAGTTCGTTGGCCAGGCGCTGCGCCATCGACTTTTCGCCACGTTTGCGGGCGGACTCCTTGAGCCAGCGCATCGCCAAGGCAACGCGACGCACCGGGCGCACTTCCACCGGAACCTGATAGTTGGCACCGCCAACTCGCCGCGACTTGACCTCGACCATCGGCTTGATATTGTTCAGCGCGGTGACGAAAATTTCGAGCGGGTCCTTGCCCGATTTCTTCTCGACCTGTTCCAGCGCGCCATAGATGATTCGTTCGGCAATCGCCTTCTTGCCCGACTCCATGATGACATTCATGAATTTGGACAGGTCGACCGAATTGAATTTCGGATCGGGCAGGATGTCCCGTTTAGGAACTTCGCGACGACGTGGCATTTCTACTTCCTTTGGCTTCAGTTGACACCGGTTTCAGCCGGCGCCTCGGGCAACCACGCGTTCGGGTCGCCCACTTACTCGGTCGGGACCATTCCCCACCGGTCTAATCAGTTGGAACGCCGGCCTGCAGGCCGGTACCGGCCAATGTTCCGGCAGTTCGTTGAACCTATGCTTTCTTCGGACGCTTCGCCCCGTACTTGGAACGCGACTGCTTGCGATCCTTGACCCCCTGCAAGTCCAGCGAACCGCGCACGATGTGGTAACGCACACCCGGCAGGTCCTTGACCCGGCCACCGCGCACCAACACCACGCTGTGCTCTTGCAAGTTGTGGCCTTCGCCGCCGATGTACGAAATGATCTCGAAACCGTTGGTCAGGCGCACTTTGGCGACCTTGCGCAGCGCCGAGTTGGGTTTTTTCGGGGTCGTGGTGTAGACCCGAGTGCACACGCCGCGGCGCTGCGGCCCGCCTTGCATCGCAGGCGATTTGGATTTGACCGTCTCGGTCTGGCGACCGAGGCGCACGAGCTGATTGATCGTTGGCATGAAACCCGTTCCCGTTGGAGTACCGCTGGCATTCAACACTGGCGCGGCGTCCCCAGGGGCAGGATGGGCCTGGCGTTGCCGGCCCCGGACTTCACCGGGGCTCTTGGTTTAACGCAGCGGCCCGCCCGTCAAAGAGCGCAGCAACGTGTGCTGAAAAGCTTTTGATTGTATTACTTTGCCGGGCACGCAGGCAAGACCCCCGACTCGCCCCACCCAACGCCGGGCTCACTCAAGTCCATGTCGACCTGTCGTTTCCCCTCGGCTCCCGCGACGGCCAAAGGGCTCCGCCGCTGCGTATGATCACCGTCTGCCTGCATTCTGCTTGTCTGCAATGACGGCATCCTCACCCGGGAGACAACAATGATTCGGAATGCAAGGTCAGCCGCGTCGGCGCGCCGGGCGCTTCTTCGCGCCGCGGCAGTCGTGGCCATGCTGGGCTGTTCTTGGACGCACGCCCAAACCGGTTGGCCGAACAAACCCATCACGGTTGTCGTGCCGTTTCCAGCCGGCGGTGGCACTGACGCATTCGCTCGGCCGCTGACCGCTATTCTGTCGCGCACCCTGGGCAAACAAGTCATCATCGACAACCGCGGCGGCGCGGGAGGCACGGTCGGCGCCGGCGTCGCTGCCCGCGCAGCTGCCGACGGCTATACCTTGTTCATGGGTGCCGTGCACCACACAATCGCGCCGTCGATGTATCCCAAGCTCGACTACAACCTGGAGACCGACTTCGTCCCCATCGGGCTCGTCGCCAGCGTACCCCAGGTCGTGGTGGTCAATCCGCAGCGCGTGCCGGTGGCGGACCTGAAATCCTTCCTTGAATTTGCTCGCAAGAACCCGGGGCGCCTGAACTACGGCTCGGCGGGCAACGGCACCTCGCATCACCTCGCAGGCGAATTGTTCAAGCTGCAGACGCAGACCTTCATCACCCACATTCCCTACCGTGGTGCAGGTCCGGCATTGCAGGATTTGATCGGTGGCCAGGTCGACCTGATGTTCGACGGGCTTGGCTCTTCTTCGACACACATCAGAAGCGGTCGCATCAAGGCCCTTGCCGTGGCCGGGCCGAACCGTGCGCCGGGGTTTCCCGATGTGCCGACTACTGCCGAAGCCGGTGTCCCGAGCTACCTGGTGGCGACCTGGTACGCACTGTGGGCGCCGAAGGGAACGCCTGCGGACGTTGTCGAGCGGCTGCAGTTCGAACTGAAACAGGCCTTCGCCGGAGCGGAGCTTCAGTCGATCTGGAACGGTTTGGGTGCCGAAGTGCCAAATCTCTATGGCGACGCGTTCGGCAAGTTTGTCAGCGCCGAAATCAAGCGTTGGGCGAACGTGGTGAAGACCTCTGGCGCCAAGCTTGACTAGGGGCACATCCTGAGCCCCCCAAGGCTGCCGCCTCGCGGCGGCCGTCCCCCATAGGGAATACGGAGAATGGCGACGCCACATTTCCTTGAGCGCGTGAACGACAATTTGTTCGTCGCGCTTCGCGGCGCCTTTGCGCCCGACCTGGATGCGCCGGCAGTCGAGACCATCGACGCGCAGCCGCTCGTCTACAGTTGGCGCGACCTCGATCGCGGCACAGCGATGCTCGCCAATCTGCTCGACTCACTTGAACTGCCGGCGAACGCACGGATTGCGGTGCAGACCGAAAAGTCGGTCGAAGCATTGATGCTGTACTTGGCGGTATTGCGCGCAGGATTTGTCTACTTGCCGCTGAATAGCGCCTATCAGGCTGGCGAGATCGAATATTTCATCGGCGACGCCGAACCCTCCGTCGTCGTGTGTTCAACGAAGAATTTCGGCTGGGTCTCGAAGATCGCCTTCCTGGCCGGCACGCGGCAGGTTTTCACCCTGAATGACGATCGCAGCGGCACATTGCTGGATCGTGCCGCATTCCACGACGACCGGCATGCGCCGGCCAAGAAGCGGGCTGACGATCTGGCAGCGATTCTCTACACGAGCGGCACGACCGGCCGCAGCAAAGGCGCCATGCTGTCGCACGGAAACCTGCTGAGCAGCGCTGTCGTGTTGAAAGACTACTGGGGCTGGCAGGACGGGGACGTCTTGATCCATGCCTTGCCGATCTTTCACGTGCACGGCCTGTTCGTGGCGATTCATGGGGCGCTGCTGAACGGCAGCAAGATGCTCTGGTTCAGCAAATTCGACGCCAAAGCCGTGCTCGCCCAGTTCTCGCGGGCAAGTCTGTTCATGGGCGTGCCCACGCACTACGTGCGATTGCTCGGCGAGCCGGGACTTGAGCGCGAGGCGTGCAGCGCAATGCGCTTGTTCATCAGCGGTTCGGCCCCGCTCCTGCCCGAAACCTTCAAGGAGTTTCGCGACCGCACCGGTCACACCATCGTCGAGCGCTACGGCATGAGCGAAACCCTGATGCTCACCTCCAACCCGTATCACGCGCGGGACGGCGAGCGGCGCGGTGGCACGGTCGGCTTTGCACTGCCGGGGGTACGGGTGCGCGTTGTCCCTGGTGCCGGCGGCCCGATTCCTGCCGGGGAACCCGGCAACCTCGAAGTCAAGGGGCCGAACGTCTTCAGCGGCTACTGGCGCATGCCGGACAAGACGCGCGAGGAATTCACCGACGACGGGTGGTTTCGCACCGGCGACGTCGGCAGCCTCGATGCGCAGGGACGGCTGACTATCGTCGGGCGCAGCAAGGACCTCATCATCAGCGGCGGATTCAACGTCTACCCCGCGGAAATCGAGGGCTTTCTCAACGAATCCGAAGGCGTGCTGGAAAGCGCCGTCATCGGCGCGCCGCACCCCGACTTTGGGGAGGCCGTGGTGGCCATCGTCGTACCGCGAACAGGCGCTACGCTGCAGCCTGATGCCTTGATTGCAGACTTGAAAGCACGCATCGCCAACTACAAGGTCCCGAAGCGACTCTTTCTCGCCGACAACCTGCCGCGCAACGCCATGGGCAAAGTGCAAAAGAACCTGCTGCGCGAGCAGCATCGAGGGTTGTTCGCGCGTTGAGGTGGGCAGCGTCGCGCGGCGCGGCGTGCCGCTGCCGCAACCCAATCAAAGACGCACTTCAACCCCCACCGAAGTCAAGCCGCCAGGTGCGCCGCCGATGCTCTCAATCTCGAAGCGCAGGGCTGTTTTCGGTGAGATGTGCCACACCAGCCCGACACCAATAGCCAACTCCAAACTGCCGTTGGCCCCGGCGCCGCTTGCGGGCAAGTAGTGCGGGCCGGCCTTGCCGTACGCTGAAAACTCTGGGCTTAGCGGCACTCTGGCGGTCGCGGCGGCGCCCAGCGACCAGCTCGAGCTCCCGCTAATCGTCTGGCCGCCCGTGGATCGCGCGCTAAAGCTCGTCAATTCCGCCTCCCAACCGAAAACGTGGGTGATGGGGGCGCCGCCGAACACACGTATGCCCGTACCGTGATTCGCATTGCCGATGGCGCCGCCCACATACTTCGATGCCATTTGCGCCTGGGCGCAAGCCAGCGTGCCGGCCAGTAGCAGCGCTGCGGCGCCCCGTGTGACGTGTTTGGAATTGATGGTGGCCACTCTGTTCTCCAGGAGTTTGCGGGTGGCACGCGAAGTTGCGTCCGTCGCGTACGGGGCGGCGGCAGTCTAGATGGCTGTACGGGGCTTCGTGATTGCAAATATCACGCCGCGGGCGGCCTTGCTTGCGCGAACCTGCTCGCGCCCGCAAAGTTCACGCCGTGGCGCAAGCGATGCAGCGCGCAATCACCCGAAAAGACCAAGCAAACGATTCGCCTGCTGCATCGTCTGTTCGTAGGCGGCACGCGCCGCGGTCACGCGGTACTCGCGGCTCAAGCTGACCCAGTAGCCGAAATACGGGTGCAACACGAGGTCGGCCAACTCTGCTTCGGCGTCGATTTGGGCGCGCTTGGCGCGGTCGCCTTCAACGTAACGCTCGGCGCCGCTCGGCCGAGGTTTGTCGACGTGAACCGCCACGTCCACCGCGAGCACGAGTTTCGCGCCGAGACTGCGAGCGGCGTTCACCGGCAACGGGCTCGACACGTCCGCGTCAATGAATTCCCGGCCACGAATGCGAACCGGCGCAAACCAGCGCGGAATCGAACACGACGCTTGCACCGCAGGGCCTAGCTCTCCTTGGTTGAACACTGCAGGCCGCTGGCTCTGCGCGTCGGTTGCCACCACCGCAAGGGGGGTGCGCAACTGCTCGAAACGGTGCACGCCCAGTGTTCGATGGACCAGGTCGGCGATGCCTGCGCCTTCCAATTGCAAGCCCAGGCTGGGCGACCACCGCGCCAGCCGATAGAAATCAAAATCAAAGGCAAGCGCCTCGATCTGTGGGATCGCCAATCCTGCGGCCAGGGCGCTGCCGACCAAGGCGCCGATCGACGCGCCGACGATCAGATCGGGGCGAATCGCCAACTCATCGAGCGCCCGCAATACCCCAACATGGGCGAAGCCGCGCGGACCGCCCGCCGCCAGCACCAGTGCAAGATGCGGCGCAGTGAGCGGCGTCGCGAATCCCGGCGCGTCCGGGCCGTCAACGACCGTGGTCTGCGGCGAACATCCGATCAATTGAAGGCTGAGGCCGGGCCAGGCGACGAGACCAGCGAGGACGGAACGGCGATGCACCGCCGCATCCTAACCAACGTTCAAAACCCGTTCAAAGCCCGTTCAAGCCCCGATCAATGTCTGTGCAAACAGCGCGCTGTCGACATTGCCGCCGGTGATGGTCACACCCACGCAACGCCCGCGCCAACGTTCGCGCTGCTGCCACGCACCGGCCAGCGCCGCCGCGCCGGCGCCTTCGGCGACGTTGTGGGTGCAGGAGAACAACGTGCGCATCGCTGCGCCGACCTCGGTGTCGCTGACGGCAATGACGTCGTCGACTTCGCGGCGCATGATCTCGAGCGCCTGCGGCTCGGCAATCCGGCACGCCAGGCCATCGGCGAGGACAGTTGTGACCGGCGCTTCGATGACACGACCCGCCTCGAACGACTGACGGTAGGTCGTGGCATGGGCAGAAACCACGCCGACGATGCGCGACTTTGCGCCGACATGGGCACGTGCAGCTGCACAGGCGCAAATTCCAGATCCCAGGCCAATGGGCACGAACACGACATCGGGCTGAATCACCTCGAAGAATTCGACCCAGTAAGTCGCGACCCCGCGCACCAGGTCTTCGTGGAACGACGGCACCATGTGCAGTCCGCGTTGCCCCGCAAGCCAAACCGCGTGCTCACGCGACTCCTGGAAATCCTGGCCATGTTCGATCACGTCGACGCCGAGGGCGCGCATGGCCGCATTCTTTTCTACCGAGTTGCCCAGTGGCGCGACGATGGTCGCGGCCATGTCGTGACGAAGCGCCGCAAAGCCGACCGATTGGCCATGGTTGCCCCTGGTCGCGCTGATCACCGCGGTGCACTTCGGCTCGCGCCTGCGCAACCCTTCGAAATAGGTCAGACCACCGCGCACTTTGAATGCACCCGTGGGCGTGTGGTTCTCGTGTTTCACCCAGAGCTGTGCCCCGAAATTGCGGTCCAGCTGCGGCCAGCGTTGCTGCGGTGTCGGCGGCATGGCCGCATACACCACACGCCGCGCTGCGTCGATGGCGTCGCGCGAGAACATGCTCAAAGCGCAGCCATCGCCGCGCCCCTTGGCATTGAGCCGGCGAGGGTATCGTCGGTGCCCCCGGCCAGGCCGCAAAGCCCAGCCATCGCTACGCCTCTCGGCATTGAGCCGGGCGGCGGGTCGGAGGAACGCGTCCGCAGCGAGCGGCAGCGACGCACCGCTCCGAGGCCGTGCGCTGCGTCTGTGACGCGGGCCAGCGCGTACTTCACAAGCTGACGCTCCCTTCGATCACCGCGATGCAGCCTCCCCCCACCCAGATCGCATCGTTGGCCTTTTCGATGAAGACTCTTCCCGCGCGCCCCAACGCCGTGCCCTGGGCCGCCACGTAACTCGGCGGCGCGAGGCCGGCGCCGATGAGCCACTGCGCCAGGCTCGCATTCAGGCTGCCCGTCACCGGGTCTTCATTCGGGCCACCCCCAGGGATGAAGGCACGCACCTCGAACTGCGCGTCATGTGCGCTGGGGCAGGGCGCGACGACGCCGATCTCCAGCGGCGACATCGCCGAATAGTCGGGCTGCAAAGCGAGCACCTCGGCGCGCGACGCGAGCATCACGGCGACCCAGCCGGGGCCGTTGTCGACCCACTGCGATGCGCGAATCGCCGCCACCTCGATGCGCAGCGCACGTGCGATGTGAAGCAGAGTCGCCGCATCGACCGCGCCGCTTCGAACCAAGGGCGGCGCTGCAAAAGCAAGCCGGCCCGCGCCACGGCGCACGCGAACCAGGCCCACGCCGCACTCTTGCACTACTTCCAGGTCATTTCTGGCGCGACCGCCGGCAGCCAGCCAGGCGTGGCAGCTGCCCAGGGTCGGATGCCCTGCAAACGGCAACTCGCGCGCCGTCGTGAAGATGCGCACCCGATAGTCGGCGCCCGCATTTGTGGGTGGCAGCAGAAACGTCGTTTCGCTCAGATTCGTCCAGCGCGCGAAGTCGCGCATCTGCGTGTCGCTCAAACCCTGGGCCGCGTGCACCACTGCCAGCGGATTGCCCAGGAGTGGGGTGTCGGTGAACACGTCGAGTTGGGTGAAGCGGCGCTGCGTCATGTCTGCTCCATCAGAGTTTGGGCCAGGAGTTCGATGCCGCGTTCGATTTGCAGCGGCGAGGCGGTGACGAAACTCAGCCTTAGAGTGTTCGCCCGAGCATCCGAGGCAAAGAACGCCGCGCCTGGGACAAAGGCCACCCCGCGCAGCACGGCCTTGGGCAGCAGTGCCACAGCGTCGACGCCAACCGGAAGTTCGACCCAAAAGAACATGCCCCCACTCGGTGTATTCCAGCTGCACCCGGGTGGCAGGTGTCGCTCGAGTGCGGCACGCATCGCGTCGCGCTGCGCCTTGTAGCGGGCGCGAATCGTCGGCACATGGTCACGCAGGAATCCGTCCCGAATCACTTCAAACACGACACGTTGGTTGAATCCCGGCGTGTGCAAGTCGGCGGCTTGTTTGGCTTGCAGCAACTTGGGGTAAACCGCCTTCGGCGCGATCAGGTAGCCCAGACGCAAACCCGGCGCCAGGACTTTGGAGAACGAGCCCAGGTAAATCGTGCCCTCAGCCCAGCGCGACGCCAACGGCGCGGGTGGCGGAGCGTCGAACCACAGATCGCCATACGGGTTGTCCTCGACGATGGGCAAGGCGACAGCGCGCGCCGCGTGTACCAACTCGACGCGCCGTGCTTCGCCGATGCAGCGGCCACTGGGATTCTGAAAGTTCGGGAGCATGTACAGAAAACGCGCCCCGCGCGCTTGCGCCAGGCCTTGCGGCACCGGCCCCTCGGCGTCGCACGCCACACTTACGATTTGTGGCTCGTAGGGTGCGAAGGCCTGCAACGCACCGAGGTAGGTGGGCGACTCGACAGCCACGGTGCTGCCGGCGTCGATCAATACCTTGCCCGCCAAATCGAGGCCCTGCTGCGAACCGGTGGTGACGAGCACCTGGGAAGCATCGACCGTCAACCCTTGCGCGGCGAGTTCCGTGGCGACCCACTCGCGCAAGGGGCCGAAGCCTTCGCTCGCTGCGTATTGCAGCGCCGCATGCGGCTGGTCGCGCAAAACGCGCTGGGTGGCTTCGCGCATCGCCTGCACCGGGAACGAATCGGGCGACGGCAGGCCGCCGGCGAGCGAAATGATGCCCGGTTGCTCCGTGACTTTGAGGATTTCGCGGATCAGCGATGGATTCATGCGCTCGGCACGGCGCGCCATTTGGAAACTCAACTGCTGCCACCTCCAGCCGCGCTCGCGCGCGGCGCCACATCAACCGGCATCTTCTTGCCGAGGAACACGGTGCCGATCACCGCCAGCGAGAAGACGACGGTGTCGAGTTCGAGCACTTCGCCCAGCACCGGCACCGCAAACAACAGCGCCAGGAAAGGCTGAACCAGTTGCACCTGACTGACCCGCACCGCGCCGCCCAACGCCAGCCCGCGATACCAGGCGAAAAAGCCCAGCCACATCGAAAACAGCGAGACATAGCCCAGGCCGATCCAGGCCGACGCACGTGCCGGTTGCGCCGGCCAGGTCAGCAGCGTCGCGGGCAGGCTGATCGGCAGGCAGAGCACAAGCACCCAACAGATCACGCGCTGCGCGCTCATCTGCGCGGCCAGGCGCGCGCCGGCAACGTAGCCGACCGATGCGCAGGCAACGGCCAGCATCAGCAGGCCATCGGCAGCGCTTAAACCGCCTTGGCCCTTGTGCGCGGCAAAGCCGAGCACCAATGCGCAGCCGAGCACCGCGCAACCCCAAAACGCCGGCGACGGGCGCTGCCGGAAGTAGAGTGCCGCGGCAAGCGCTGTACCCAGCGGCAGCACACCGGTGACGACCGCCGCGTGCATGGCGTCGACATCGCGCAACGCAAGTCCGAGGAACAGCGGAAAGCCCAGCACCGTTCCGGCGGCACACACCCCCAGCGCGAGGACATGGTTTGCCCTGGGCCGTTCGGCGCGCAGGAGTAGCAACAGCAGCAGGCTCAACACGCCCGCCAAGGCAGCGCGACCCGCCGTCACGAACAACGGCGGCAATTGCGGGTCGCCGCTCGCGCCCACCGCCAGGCGCGTCATCGGCAGCGTCATGGCGAAGATGGCCACGCCGATCAGCCCCAGCCACAGGCCTTTGCTCTCGTTGTGCGCTTTGTGGTTCATGGCTCGTGGCGAATCGGGGGGGGGACTGCCAGTCTCGGCACGGCACCAGCATAAGGCAAATGCTCGATGCCCTCGGCGCGCTGTAGCGACCGATCTACGTCGGCGGTTTCTCGACATTTCGCAGGCAAGGCGTCCCGAGGAAAGAGAGTGCAAGGCGCCAAGCCCAAAGGTCAAAGGCATCGTGATCGGCGCGGCCTCCTGGGCTGCTTCCATGCCGACTCAGCGGCGCTGGTCCAACGCTTCCCAGCGCTCCAGAGCGACCAGCAGTTCGGCTTCGATCTGCGCATAGCGAGACTGGGCGGCCATGGCGCGGCCGACGTCGTCGCGATAGACGTTCGGGTCGGCCAGCAGCGTGCCCAGTTCCTTTTGTTCACTCTCCAGACGCTCGATGCGCTGCGGAAACTCGTCGAGTTCGCGCTGTTCCTTGAAGCTCAGCTTGCGTGGTTTCGACGCCCGCGGCAGATTGGAACCGCTGCGCGCTGCGACCGGCGTCGATGCGCTGACGGCGCCTGCGACGCTGCGCGCCTGACTCTCGCGCAAGGCCAGGCCACGCGAACGCTGCTGTTCCCAGTCGCGATAGCCGCCTTCGTATTCGCGCCACAACCCGGGCGCTTCGTCGCCGGCCCAGGCGATGGTGCTGGTCACAACGTTGTCCAGGAAACGCCGATCGTGACTCACCAGGAACACGGTTCCGGTGTAGGCCTGCAGCAACTCTTCGAGCAATTCGAGCGTATCGATGTCCAAGTCGTTCGTCGGCTCATCCAGCACCAGCACGTTGGCGGGCAGTGCGAACAGGCGCGCGAGCAGCACCCGGTTGCGCTCACCGCCGCTCAAGGTTCGCACGGGCGAGTTCGCGCGTTCGGGCGAGAACAGGAAGTCGCTCAGGTAGCTCATTACGTGACGCCGACCGCCATTGATCTCCACCCACTCGCTGCCGGGGCTGATGGTGTCGGCCAGTGTCGCGTTCAAATCGAGGCGGCTGCGCAACTGGTCGAAGTACGCCACTTCCAGGCGCGTGCCGAGACGCACGCTGCCCGATTTCGGCGCGCACTCGCCGAGGATCAACTTCAGCAGCGTCGTCTTGCCGCAGCCGTTGGGGCCGATCAGGCCGACCTTGTCGCCGCGCAGGACCGTGGCGCTGAACTGTTTGACGAGCAGTTTGGCGTCAAACCCCATGCTCACATCGCGCAGCTCGGCGACGATCTTGCCGCTGGGGATGCCGGAATCGACTTCGAGCCGCACCTGTCCCAGCGACTCCCGCCGCGCGATGCGTTGCGCACGCAAAGCCTGCAAGCGCTGCACCCGCGCGACACTGCGTGTGCGCCGCGCTTCGACGCCTTTACGCACCCAGACCTCTTCCTGTGCCAGCAGCTTATCGGCACGCGCGCCGGCCAGCGCTTCGGCAGCGAGCTGTTCTTCCTTGACACGCTCATAGGTGCTGAAGTTGCCGGGGTAGCTGCGCAGCACGGCGCGGTCGAGCTCGACGATGCGGGTGACGACGTTGTCGAGAAAGTCGCGATCGTGGCTGACGAGCATCACCGCGCCGCGGAAGTCCTGCAGCAAGGCCTCCAGCCAAACGATCGAATCCAGGTCGAGGTGGTTCGTCGGCTCGTCGAGCAGCAGCACGTCGGGCACGGCAACGAGCGCCTGCGCCAGCGCGACACGTTTCTTCGTGCCGCCGCTGAGCTCGTCGATGCGCCGGTCGCCATCGAGTTGCAGGTGCGCCAGCGTGGTGGCGACGCGTTGCTCCCAGTTCCACGCGTCCAGCGCTTCGATGCGCTCGTGCAGAGCATCGAAGGTCGCATCGTGCGCGGCCCCGTGCGCGGCGTCTTGGGCTGCGTGTGCCTCATAGGCCGCACGCACCGCCTTGGCCTCGGCGACACCTTTGCTCACGACGTGGAACACGGTGACGTCGGATTCGAAGACCGGCTCCTGCGCAACGTAGCGGATGCGCAGGCCCTGCGTCAACTGCAACAGCCCGTCGTCGAGCCGCTCGAGGCCGGCGACAATTTTTAGCAGCGATGATTTGCCCGCACCGTTGCGCCCGATGAGGCCCAGGCGCTCGCCGGTCTGCAGCGAAAACGCGGCGTTGTCGAGCAGCGCGACATGCCCGAAAGCAAGGCGCGCGTTGGAGAGGGAGAGGATTGCCATGGCTGGATTGTGTCGTGGCGCTCTTGCATCCTGCGAGCAACGTCATGCATCCCCGCGCCGAAGCGTTGACGGCGACGGGCCCGGGTCCACGCGCAGCGCTGGACTATCCGAGCGACAAGGTGCGGATCGGTTTGGAGGAAATCGAGCGCATCGAAGTCATCGCGGCAGAGCTCGCGCGCGATGGATTCGACGCGAAGTTCGCGGGGCTGCGGGTTGGCTCAGGCGCCCCGGCCAATCGGCTCTTCTTCATGGCGCACTTTGGCCGTCAGCTCCAACGCCTCGACGAACATCGTCGCCACATCGAAGCCCGTTTGCTGCGCAATCTCCTGAAAACCGGTCGGGCTGGTGACGTTGATTTCGGTGACGCAATCGCCGATCACGTCCAACCCCACGAGCAACAACCCGCGCGCCGCCAGCACCGGGCCAAGCCGCTCGGCGATCTCGCGGTCGCGTTTCGACAGTGGCCGCGCGACGCCTTTGCCGCCGACCGCGAGGTTGCCGCGAATCTCATTGCCTTGCGGAATTCGCGCCAACGCGAACGGCACCGGCGCGCCACCGATCAGCAGCACGCGTTTGTCGCCCTGCTTGATTTCGGCCAGGTAGCGCTGCACCATCACGGTTTGCGCGCCGCCCCGGTTCAGCGTCTCGACGATGCTTCCCAGGTTCAGGCCGTCGGGCCCGACGCGGAAGATCCCCATGCCGCCCATGCCGTCGAGCGGCTTGAGGATGACGTCGGAGTGCTCGGCGTGAAAGCGCATGATCTCGGCTTCGTCACGGGTGACGAGCGTTGGCGCAATGACATCGGGGAACTCCATGATCGCGAGTTTCTCGGGGTGGTCGCGCAACGCCGAAGGCCTGTTGAAGACCAAGGCCCCCTCGCGCTCGGCTTGTTGCAGCAGGTGCGTCGCATAGAAGTACTCGCTGTCGAACGGCGGGTCTTTTCGCATCACCACGGCGTCGAACTCGGCCAGCGCGCGCACGTTTGTGCGAACCTCGGAGAACCACGCCGTCGCGCCCCCGGTCAGCGTCAGCTCGCGCAGCGGAGCACTCACCTTGCCGCCGCTGCGCCATGAAATATCACCCGGCTCGCAGGCAAAGAGCGCGTGGCCACGCGCTGCGGCTGCCCGCATCATCGCGAACGTGGAGTCCTTATAGGTCTTGAAACCCTCGAGCGGGTCGGCGACGAACAGCAGCTTCATGGGTTTCATCGATTCTGACGCGGCAACAAACCGGGCCGCCACTGTTGCACAAAAAGTGCCTTTGCGCCGCTGGCTAGGAGCCTGTCGGGCTTTGGGTCGTGCCCGCGTTGGGTCTGCCTTGGGGCGCAGGCTAGGCGCAAAGCACAGCCGTGCCGGGCGGCACGGCGAGCATTTGCAACGACGCCTGCGCCCCAAGGCAGACCCAACCCGAAGGGCCGGGGCGAATTGCGGCGCCACTCGTCG
>Ga0315290_10000163_pt1 | contig 40218 bp, 41 predicted proteins | sample YL17G12_0_MG_FD_203627 | JGI IMG/M metagenome (GOLD analysis project Ga0315290, IMG submission 203627) | Sediment microbial communities from Yellowstone Lake, YNP, Wyoming, USA - YL17G12_0 | ecosystem: Environmental > Aquatic > Freshwater > Lake > Sediment | place: USA: Wyoming | collected... | reverse complement strand
TCTCAAGCAAATGTGGCTCTGCCACTTTGCTTGAACCCCCACGGGGGGCGGGCCGGGCTGGCCCGGCCCTGGGGGCGATCTCAAGCAAATGTGGCTCTGCCACTTTGCTTGAACCCCCACGGGGGGCTGAGCCCGCACCGAGTGAGCGCCTGCGCGCTCACGAGTGGCTGGCGCAGGCCATCGGGCCTGCAAGCCCGGTGGCGGCCGGCTCGGGCCGGCCTCGGGGCGCTCAGATGTCGCGGATCAGCTGGCTGAATTCGTCGACGTCTTCGAAGCTGCGGTAGACCGAGGCGAAGCGCACGTAAGCGACCTTGTCGATGCGCTTGAGCTCGCGCATCACGAGTTCCCCCAGGCGTGTAGAGGTCACCTCTTTCGCGCCGCTGTTGAGCAGCTTGTCCTGGATCCGTTCCATCGCCGCATCGATCTGTTCGACGCTGGCGGGACGTTTGCGCAGCGCGAGCGTCATCGATGCGCGAATCTTCCCGGCATCGAACTCGGCGCGGGTTCCGTCCTTCTTGATCACGCTGGGCAGCGAAATCTCCGCGCGCTCATACGTGGTGAAGCGCTTGTCGCAGCTCTGGCAGCGGCGCCGGCGGCGCACCACGTCGCCTTCGTCGGACTCGCGGGTTTCGACGACCTGGGTTTCTTCGTGGCTGCAAAAAGGGCAACGCACCGGGGCAACCTCAGCAGTCGCAAGCCGGGCGGGCGCTCGCCATGTTCGCCAGCGCGGGTGGCATCACCGATACACCGGAAAATCACGCGTCAGCGCCGCGACTTTGGCCCGGACCGTCTCGATATTGCCGGGATCGTTTGGTTTGTCGAGGATGTCGGCAATCAGGTGGGCCGTGAACCGGGCCTGCTCCGCGCCGAAGCCGCGCGTCGTCATCGCCGGCGAGCCGAGGCGAATGCCGCTCGTCACCATCGGCTTTTGCGGGTCGTTCGGAATGCCGTTCTTGTTGCACGTGATATGCGCCTGACCGAGCAAAGTCTCGGCCTGCTTGCCGGTCAAACCCTTGGGGCGCAGGTCCACCAGCATCAGATGGCTTTCGGTGCGGCCGCTGACGATTCGCAGGCCACGCTCGATGAGCGTTTTCGCGAGCACGTCGGCGTTGTGCAGGACCTGCTGCTGGTAGACCTTGAATTGCGGCGCCAGGGCTTCCTTGAACGCGACCGCCTTCGCTGCGATCACGTGCATCAGCGGCCCGCCCTGGATGCCCGGGAAGATCGCGCTGTTGATTGCCTTGGCGAACTGATCCTTCATCAACACGATGCCGCCGCGCGGGCCGCGCAGGCTCTTGTGGGTGGTCGATGTCACGACGTCGGCATGCGGCACGGGATTGGGATAGACGCCGGCGGCGATCAGGCCCGCGTAGTGCGCCATGTCGACCATGAAGATCGCGCCGATGTCCTTTGCCACCTTGGCGAATCGCGCAAAGTCGATGTGCAGGCTGTAGGCCGATGCGCCGGCGATGATGAGCTTGGGCCGGTGGGCGTGGGCAAGCCGTTCCATCGCCGCGTAGTCAATCTCTTCGCTCGGTGTCAGGCCATAGCTGACCACCTTGAACCACTTGCCGCTCATGTTCAAGGCCATGCCGTGAGTCAGGTGGCCGCCTTCGGCCAGGCTCATTCCCATGATCGTGTCGCCGGGCTGGAGCAGGCCGAAAAAGACCGACTGGTTCGCCTGCGAGCCCGAATTGGGCTGGACGTTCGCGTGCTCGGCACCGAACAGCTGCTTCACCCGGTCGATCGCGAGCTGTTCCGCCATGTCGACGTATTCGCAGCCTCCGTAGTAGCGCTTGCCCGGGTAGCCCTCGGCGTACTTGTTGGTGAGCTGGCTGCCTTGCGCCGCCATCACGGCGGGCGAGGCGTAGTTCTCCGAGGCGATGAGTTCGATGTGTTCTTCCTGGCGCTGGTTCTCGCGCTGGATGATCGCCCACAGCTCCGGGTCGACGTTGGCCACAGTGGACTGGCTACGCTCAAACATGATTCGCAGATTCCTGGGTTGGGTCCCTGCGCCAGCAGGGTGAGGCCGGGGCAGGGTGCGCCGGCTCGCACCTCAGTTTAAGCTGGGCTCGAAAGACGCCAGGTCAGCTTCAGGTGCGGAAGTCGGATCGGAAGCGACGCGGGCGCGCGGAATGCGTTGTGCCAGCAGCGTGGCGTCAGGCGCCAGCAGCGTGCCTGGGGCCGCCGCACCAAGGGTCGGCGCCGCTTTGCCGGTCATCACCAGGCGCAGCGACTGCTGCTCGGCCAGGACCTTGCCAACGTAGCCGCCGTCATCAGGCAGATTCGCCGCGCCGACGTAGTAGCGCAGCCCCGCCTCCAGGCTGCCGGCGCGCGCAATGCACTCCTTGAGCACGGCGACGCCAACGCGCAGGTTGGTGATCGGATCGAACGCCGCATGGGTTCCGCCGAAAGGCTCGTACTTGTCGTCGTGCAGCTTCGTCATGACCTGCATCAGCCCCTGGGCGCCGACGCTGCTTTGGGCGAATGGGTTGAAGCTTGACTCGATCGCCATGATCGCCAGGATCAGCGTCGGATCGAGCGCCGCGCGCTGGCCGACGCTCCAGGCCTCCTGCACCAGGCGACTGATGGGTTCGGGCGCCACGCGATAACGCCGCGCCAACCAATGCGCGACCGCAGCCTGCTGCTGGTCGAGCTCTTTCGGGTCCGATGCGGTGGCGCGGGCCATCGCTTCGGCAGATGAGACTTCACCCCAGAGGGCCGCTTGCACCGGCTCGATGCGAGCTTCCTGCCGGGCTTGCAGCCAGCCGAGGAATTCCAGCTCGGCTTGCTGCCGCAGGTCGTCGCGGCCTGCCGCGAACAGAGCCGCCGACACCAACAGCAGGCCGATCACGGCCAGCGCGTTGTGGCTGATCACGAGCATGCCGCGTAAAACGTCGGCGGCAAAAACCGCCAGCGACCGAAATACCGCGCGCGGCATGGCAAGAACGATCGTCGAAGTTCTTCGAAGCGTTGACATGTCCCATCCTTGTCTTGTTCGCGACTGCATCGCGTTGCAGCCGGACCGTGGTCCGGTTGTACAAAACCAACCGCAATAATGCGAGGCTGCAGCTTCTGGACCGGCGGATTCCGGTGATCGGCTTGGCAATCGAAGCCCGACGCCTCCAAAGTCATCCAGGCGATGCTGGGCGCGGGTAATCCCTGATAGCTCAGGGTTGGCCGGATTCTATGGACTGTAGATAAGCCCAGTCAACAAGAAATTTATTGAGATTTTGATGATTTCTCCATGAAGTATCAGGACTTGCGCGGGTTTCTTGCTGGATTGGAACGCTCGAATGAGTTAATGCGGGTTCGCGAACCCGTGTCACCGGTGCTGGAGATGACCGCCTTGAGCGACGCAGTGCTGCGAGGCGGCGGGCCAGCCTTGCTTTTTGAAGCCACTGGCAGCAGCACTGCGGCCCTGACGAACCTGTTCGGCACGACGCGCCGCGTGGCATTGGCGATGGGCGCGAGCGACGTGTCGGAATTGAGGCAGGTCGGCAAGGTGCTGGCGAGCCTCAAGGAGCCCGAGCCACCGTCTGGCATCAAGGACGCGGGGCGTCTGCTGCACATGGTCAAGTCGTTGTGGGACATGAAGCCGGTCAGCGTGCGCGCCGCTGCGTGTCAAGAGGTGATCGTCGAGGCGTCGGACATCGATCTCGGGCAGTTGCCGATCCAGACCTGCTGGCCCGAGGACGCAGGGCCCTTGATCACCTGGGGATTGGTGATCACGCGCGGGCCGCAGGGGGTGGCGGCGGCACGGCGGCGCCAGAACCTCGGGATCTACCGCCAGCAAGTGATCGGCAAGCGCCACGTCATCATGCGCTGGCTCGCGCATCGCGGTGGCGCGCAGGACTTCCGCGACTTCGCGCTCGCCAAGCCCGGCCAGCCGTTTCCGATGGCGGTGGCGCTGGGTGCCGACCCGGCGACCATGCTTGGCGCCGTGACGCCGGTGCCCGACTCGCTGTCGGAGTATCAATTTGCCGGGCTGCTGCGCGGCAGCCGCACCGAGGTGGCCGAATCGTCGGTCGGCGACGCCCAGGTCATGCTCCAGGTGCCGGCGCACGCGGAGATCGTGCTCGAGGGCTGCATCCCGGCCTGCGCGCCAGGCTTCACCGGCGTGAGCGAGCATGGCGTCGCGCTGAAGGAGGTCGGCGGCTACCTGCACGCGCTCGAAGGCCCGTTCGGCGACCACACCGGCTACTACAACGAGCAGGAATGGTTTCCGGTGTTCGAAATCACGCGCCTCACGCACCGGCGCAACCCGATCTACCACTCCACCTACACCGGCAAGCCGCCGGACGAGCCGGCCGTGCTCGGCATGGCGCTGAATGAAGTGTTCGTGCCGATCCTGCAAAAGCAATTCCCGGAGATCACTGATTTTTATCTGCCGCCCGAAGGCTGCAGCTACCGCATCGCGATCGTCAGCATGCGCAAGGCGTATCCGGGTCATGCGAAGCGGCTGATGTTCGGTGTCTGGAGTTTCCTGCGCCAGTTCATGTACACCAAGTTCATCGTCGTCACGGATGACGACGTCGACATCCGAAGCTGGCATGACGTGATCTGGGCCATCACGACGCGCGTCGACCCGGTGCGCGACACGACCCTGGTTGCGCAGACACCGATCGACTACCTCGACTTCGCCTCCCCCGTGAGCGGCCTGGGTGGGAAATTGGGTCTGGACGCGACGAACAAGTGGCCGGGCGAGACGGATCGGCAGTGGGGGCGCGTGATCACGATGCCTGCCGCCGTTCGAGAGCGCGTTGACGGCCTGTTGGCGAACATTCTCGGCGCTGCCGGCAACGCGGGCAAAGATCGGGTTCGGTGAACCGAGAGAGTGATTTCCGGCTCGGTTTCAGGTAGGGCGAAGAGGGGGCGCTGAAAAGCGCTTGAGCAAGTGGTTCAGTGCGTTCATACTGTATTTATATACAGTCACTTGAAATGCTGAACCGCACGTGCTTCCCCGCTACGCCGAACTCCACTGTCGCAGCAACTTCAGCTTTCTGAGCGGTGCGTCGCACCCCGAAGAGTTGGTGGCTCGTGCCGCGCAGTTGGGCTATGCCGCGCTGGCCATCACCGACGAGTGTTCGCTCGCCGGTGTCGTGCGTGCGCACGTCGAGGCCAAGCGGCATCCGGGATTGCACCTGATCATCGGTTGTGAGATGCAGCTCGCGCAGCCGTCGCAAGAGCCGGGTGCCGCGGGCGGCAGAGGCAGTGGTAGTGGCAGTGGCAGTGGCAGATGCAGTGGCAGTGGCAGTGGCAGTGCTGGCGCAGGCGCAGGCGCTGTGCCGGTGCCGCCGGGTGCCGCCACGCCGGAAGCACCCCGCCTGGTGCTGCTGGCGCAGACGCGGCGTGGCTATGGCAACCTGTCGCAGTGGATCACGGTGGCGCGGCGGCGCGCCGAAAAGGGCAGCTACCTCGCGTTCGGATCCGACGTCCAGGGCCGCGTGCCGCACGCACCGTTCCTCGCCGGCCTGCCCGATTGCCTGGCGCTCTTGTTGCCGCAGCCCGGGCAGAGCTTCGAGGCGCTGTTCGCGCAAGCGATGTGGCTCAAGACCTGGTTCCAGGAGCGCGCTTTCATCGCGATCGAGCTGTTGCATCGCGGCGCCGAGGATGCCTTGCTCGACACCGTGCAGCGTGTCGCCGAACTGGCGGGCCTGGTGCTGGTCGCCGCCGGCGACGTGTTGATGCATGTGCGTTCGCGCAAGCCCTTGCAGGACGTACTGACCGCCACGCGTCTGGGCCTGCCGGTGGCGTTGTGCGGCTGGCAACTCGAACCGAATGCCGAAGCGCATCTGCGTTCGCTGGCGCGGCTGGGCGGCTTGTATCCGGCGCAGGCGCTGCAGCAGACGCTGGTGCTGGCAGGGCGCTGCAGCTTTTCGCTCGACGAGTTGCGCTACGAGTATCCGCAGGAAATCGTTCCCGAAGGGCAGACCCCCAGCTCGCACCTGCGCCACCTCACCGAGGCAGGTTTGCAGCGCCGCTACCCGGCGCGGCTGTATCCGCAGGGCCCTGCGGCCGAGGTGCTGCGACTGGTCGAACACGAACTGGCCCTGATTGCGCAACTCAAGTACGAACCGTATTTCCTGACGGTGGCTGACATCGTGCAGTGGGCGCGCGCCCAGGGCATTTTGTGCCAAGGGCGCGGCAGCGCGGCGAATTCGGCGGTGTGTTTTGTGCTGGGCGTGACCGAGGTCGACCCGGCACGTTCGAGCGTGCTGTTCGAGCGTTTCATCAGCGCCGAACGCAACGAACCGCCCGACATCGACGTCGACTTCGAACACCAGCGCCGCGAAGAAGTCATCCAGTACATCTACCGCAAATACGGCCGGCATCGGGCGGCGTTGACCGGCGTCGTGATCAGCTACCGGCCGCGCTCAGCGGTGCGCGATGTCGGGCGCGCGCTCGGGCTGGACCTGGACCGCATCGATGCGGTGGCGAAAAGCCAGCAGTGGTACGACGGACGCAGCATTTCACCGCAGCGCCTGCGCGAGAACGGTTTCGACCCCGACGCACCGCTCGTGAAACTGTGGGCCGAGCTCACGCACCAATTGATCGGCTTCCCGCGCCACCTGTCGCAGCACCCGGGTGGCTTCGTCATCGCGAAGGAGCAGATCGCATTGCTCGTGCCGGTGGAAAACGCGGCCATGCAAGGGCGCAGCGTCATCCAATGGGACAAAGACGATCTCGATGCACTCGGCCTGCTGAAAGTCGACATATTGGCGCTGGGCATGCTCAGCGCGATCCGGCGGGCGCTGGGGCATATCGGCGCCAAACTCGGGCGCGGTGTCGAGCAGCCCTTCGAGATGCAAGACATTCCCGCCGAAGACGAGGCCACCTACGACATGGCGTGCAAGGCCGATACGGTGGGCGTGTTCCAGATCGAAAGCCGGGCCCAGATGAGCATGCTGCCGCGCTTGCGGCCGCGCTGTTTTTACGATCTGGTGATCGAAGTCGCGATCGTGCGCCCGGGGCCGATTCAAGGCGGCATGGTGCACCCCTATTTGAAGCGGCGCAACGGCGAAGAGCCGATCGAGTTCCCGAGCGCCGAGGTGGCGCAGGCGCTGCAACGCACCTGCGGCATCCCGATCTTTCAAGAGCAGGTGATGCAGCTCGCCGTGCTCGCCGCTGATTTCACCCCGGGCGAGGCCGATCAATTGCGCCGCGCGATGGCGGCCTGGAAGCGCAAGGGCGGTCTCGGGCCGTTTCACGACCGGCTCGTGGGCCGCATGCTGCAGAAGGGTTATGCGCCAGAGTATGCCGAGCGCATCTTCAAGCAGATCGAAGGTTTCGGCGAATACGGCTTCCCCGAGAGCCATGCCGCGAGTTTTGCGCTGCTCGTCTATGTCAGCTGCTGGATCAAACGCCACCACCCTGATGCGTTCCTGGTTGCGCTGTTGAACAGCCAACCGATGGGGTTTTACGCGCCCGCGCAACTGGTGCGCGACGCGCGCGAGCATGGCGTGGAGGTGCGGCCTGTCGACGTCTGCGTGAGCGATTGGGACAGCACGCTTGAGGGTGCCGTGGGCGCAGGCCGCAGCCACCACATGTGCGAACCCGGCAACGTGGATGGCGCGGTGGCGCTGCAAGCGGTGCGCCTGGGCCTGAACCGCATTGCAGGCTTGTCGCAAGACGCGGCGCAGCGCATCGTCGATGCGCGTGCCCAGGCGCGGTTCAATGGGGTCGAAGACCTGGCGCGGTGCGCGCGCCTGAACGCGCACGACTTGCAAGCGCTGGCGCAGGCCGACGCGTTGCGTGGCATCGTCGGCGGGCCTGACGGAAACCGCCACCAGGCGGCCTGGGCGGTGGCCGGCGTCGACACCCGGCCCACCGAACTGTTGCGAGCGATGCGCGTTCACGAAGCACCGGTGGAGCTGGTGGCGCCGAGCGAAGCCGAAGCGATGCTCGCCGACTACCGCGCACTCGGCCTGACCTTGAACCGCCACCCGGTGGCAATGCTGCGCGAACAGCTCGCCAGGTTCAAGGTGCAACCCGCGGCCGTGCTGCGGACCTATCCGAACGGTCGCATCGCACGCGCCAGCGGCCTGGTCACGCACCGCCAGCGCCCCGAGACAGCCAAGGGCACGGTGTTCGTCACGATTGAAGACGAAACCGGCTTCACCAACATCATCGTCTGGCCGGCGGTGGCGGACGCGCAGCGCAAGCCGCTGCTCGGTGCGCGCCTGCTCACCGTGTTCGGCCAGTGGCAACGCGAAGGCGATGTGATGCACCTGCTCGCGACGAAGATGATCGACCACTCGGCCTTGTTGCAGGGGCTGAGCCCGCGCACGCGACTGTCCACTGCGGACAGTCGCGTGGCTGGCGAAGGACCGGGCCCTGCGCGGCCCGGGCTGAGCCCGCGCACGCGACTGTCCACTGCGGACAGTCGCGTGGCTGGCGAAGGACCGGGCCCTGCGCGGCCCGGGCTGGAGACGCGCAGTCGCAATTTCAGGTAAAGCTGCAACCATGGCGGGCGGGCAAAGCCGCCGGCGCCGCTTTTGGTTGCGCGCTGAAACTGGGCGCGGGCGAAAGGCCGGCCGAAGCGACCCCCCCACCGATAATCCGCCCGCGCCATGACCGTCACGATCCCCCGCCGCATCCTGCCCGCGATCGCGCTGTCGCAATTCGCAGGCACGTCGTTGTGGTTCGCGATCAACGCCGTGATGGCCGACCTGCAGCGCGGCTCAAACCTGCCCGATGCGGCAGTGGGCTGGTTCACCGCTGCGGTACAACTCGGCTTCATCGCAGGCACGCTGGGCTTCGCCATCGTTGGCATCGCCGACCGGTTTTCGCCGCGACTCGTGTTCCTGGCCTGTTCACTCGCCGGCGCCTCGTGCGCGGCGCTGTGCGCATGGTTGCCGCCGTCATTCGGCGCGCTCGTCGCACTGCGTTTTCTGACCGGCGTGTTCCTTGCCGGCATCTACCCGGTGGGAATGAAGATCGCAGCGGGTTGGTACACACAGGGGCTCGGCCTGGCGCTGGGCGTGCTCGTCGGCGCGCTCGTGCTCGGCACGGCGTTGCCGTTCGGCCTGCGCGCGCTCGGTGCAGCGTGGCCCTGGCAGGCAGTGATGTGGGCCGTGGCGCTTGTCGCCGCGACGGGTGGCGTCGTGATGGCGGTCTGCGTTCCCGACGGGCCGCACCTTGGGCCGCAGGCCAGGCTTTCGCCGCGCGGTTTGCTCGTCATCGTGCAAGACCGCAAGCTGCGCGCGTCGGCGTTCGGCTACTTCGGCCACATGTGGGAGCTGTATGCGTTTTTCGTGTTGATGCCCTTGATCGCCGCAGCGCGCTGGGAAAGTGCCACGGCCGCGTGGTGGGTGTTCGCGGCCATCGCCGTTGGTGCGCTGAGCTGTGTCGCGGGCGGCCTTTGGGCCTTGCGCTTTGGCAGTGAACGTGTCGCCGCATTCCAGCTTGCCTGCAGTGGCAGTTGTGCGCTGCTGTCGCCGTGGCTGCTTGACGCACCGGTCTGGGCCTGGGCTGTGTGGGTTGTCGTCTGGGGCGCCACGGTCTCCGGTGATTCGCCGCAATTCAGCGCGCTCACGGCGCGCAACGCGCCACGTGCCCAGGTCGGCAGCGTGTTGACGTTGGTCAACTGCATCGGCTTCTCGATTTCCGTGGCCACGATCACGGGGTTCGTGTTCATGGCAACGCGCTGGCCGTTGGCTCAAGTGCTGCCCTGGCTTGCGCTGGGCCCGGTGCTCGGCTTGCTGTGCATGAAGCCGCTGCTGGTTCAACCTGGAAACCGCAGTTGACCGCTTCCCAGCGCGGGCGACACCGCATGCACACTGAGACCTCTACTCACGACCACCCTCACGACTTGGGTGAGAGCGCTACGCACCCGATTGAGCCGCGCTGCGGCACGCTGGCGGCGTTGCTCCACCTTGCAGGCCGCGCCAAGCCGGGGGCTTGGCCCTTCGCCAGGCACAGCCAGTCCACAGGACTGTCTGTGTCCGGGCTTAGCCTCGCGGGCATGAGCCCGCCGCGTCGTCGCGCCTTGCCAGCGCACCGCATCACGGCCCACTCGGGCGCGTCCAACTGCGGTTTCCAGGTTCACGCAAAATCCGGATCATGAGCGCCCAGCCCGTCACCCCCGCACTGCGCGAATGGATCGTCGCCCAGGCCACGGCAGGCCACCCGCCCGACGTGGTCTTGAAGTCGATGCTTGCCAGCGGCTGGCAAGAAGGCGTCGCGATCACGGCGCTTGAAGAAACGCTGCGCGAGCACTTGAACGATCACGCCAAGACTTCCGGCCTGCCGCCGCCGGCCATCGTTCCCGAGCCGCTGGCCGGGCTGGACAACTCCACCCTGCACGCGAACGAGCACGAAGTGCGCGTCCTGGTGGCGATGCGCAACCCGCGGATCATCGTCTTCGGCGGCTTGTTCAGCGGCAGCGAATGCGATCAGCTCGTCGAATGCGCGCGGGCACGACTGGTTCGCTCTGAAACGGTGCAGTTGGCCACCGGCGGTACTGAAGTCAACGAGGCGCGCACCAGCGAAGGCATGTTCTTTGCGCGTGCCGAGACCGAGCTGATCGACAAGCTTGAGCAGCGCATCGCCGCCTTGCTCGGGTGGCCCCTCGAAAACGGCGAAGGTTTGCAGATCCTGCGCTACCTGCCCGGCGCCGAATACAAGCCGCACTATGACTATTTCGATCCGAAGGAAAGTGGAACGGCGAGCATTCTGAAACGCGGCGGACAGCGCGTGGCATCGCTCGTGTGCTACCTGAACACCCCCGAGAAGGGGGGGGCGACGGTGTTTCCCGACGTGCATCTCGACGTCGCGCCGTGCAAGGGCAATGCGGTGTTCTTCAGCTACGACCGGCCGCACCCGATGACGCGCTCGCTGCATGGCGGCGCGCCGGTGCTTGAGGGCGAGAAGTGGGTGGCGACGAAATGGTTGCGCGAAGGGCGTTTCGATTGACGGCGACCGCGCTCGCGGCGCGCTCGCTCGAACTCGCCGCTGCGGGTTGGTTCAAGTTTCGATACAGTTTTCGGTCAACCCGGCAGCACCGGACGGCGTTGTTCAGCGGGGCAATCCGCTCTGTGCCAATGTCAAACTACAGGACCTATCGCATGAAGAACCTCATCACCGCTCTGATCGCGTCAACTTTCGCTGTGGGTGTATTCGCTCAGGCGGCAGCGCCGGCCGCCACCACGCCGGGGACTTTGGCTGTCGCCACCAAACCGGCTGCGGCAGCGCCGACGGCGGCTGCCAAAACGGAGCAAGGTAAAAAGGATGCCTCCGCGAAGAAGACCAAGGCGAAGCCGAAGACCAAGGCCAAGCCCAAGACCGAGGCGACGCAAGCCAAGCCCACCAAGTAGGCCCTTTTGGTTGCTTGCGCGCTTGGAAGAAACAAACCCGGCTTCGGCCGGGTTTGTCTTGAGCACGATGGTTCAGGTCATGCTTGGGCGTTGGATCGGCCGCACGCGCTCGTAGGCGCGCGCCGCGCGCAGCACCAGCGCGTCGCCAAACATCGGGCCGACGAACTGCAGGCCGATCGGCAAACCGGCGCGCGTCAGCCCGCAGGGGATGCTGCACGCGGGCTGCTGGGTCAGGTTGAAGGGGTAGGAAAAAGGCGTCCAGCCGAGCATCGCCTTTGGCTCCATGCGCACCTGGCCGGGCGGGCGAGCGTCGAACGCGGGCACCGCCACGGCGGGCGTGATCAGCAAGTCGAAACGCTGCATGAACTGGCGCATGTGCGAACCGAGTGCAGCGCGCTTGAGCATCAAGCGCTGGATATCGAGTGCGCTGAATTCGGCGCCGAGCTGGGCTTCGGCACGAAAGTCGGGGTCGGTGAGCTCTTGCTGGTGCGCGTCGAGCGAATTCCAGATCGTCCATGCGCCGACGAACCACAAGCCGGTGCACACGTCGAGCGGGTCTTCGATGCCCGGATCGATTTCTTCGACGATCGCGCCCAGGCCCTCGAGCTCGCGCACCGCGGCGGCGACGCTGGCAGCCACTTCCGGATCGACCACGCCTTGCGCATAACCGAGCGCCGGTGAGTAGGCGAAGCGCAAGCCGCGAATTCCCAGTTCGAGACTGTCGAGCATGTCGCTGCTGTCATAGGGCAGCGCGGACCAGTCGCGCGCATCGGGCTGTTTCAGCACGTTGAGCATCAGCGCCGCGTCGCGCACGCTCATCGTGTGCGGGCCCAGGTGGGCGACGCTGCCGAACGGCGACGACGGGTACGCCGGCACGCGACCGAAGCTCGGCTTCAAGCCGAAGTTGCCACAAAACGCCGCCGGGATTCGCACCGAGCCGGCGCCGTCGGTTCCCACCGACAAAGGGCCCAGGCCAGCGGCCACGGCCGCAGCCGTCCCGCCCGATGAGCCGCCGGGTGTCTTTTGCAGGTTCCACGGGTTGCGTGTGATGCCCGTCAGGGGCGAATTGGTCTCGCCCTTGCAGCCGAATTCCGGCGTCGTGGTCTTGCCCAGCAGCACCGCGCCGGCTTCACGCAGGCGTGCCGTCGCGGGCGCGTCGGTGTCCCAGGCTTGCTTCGGGTCGACGGTGCGGCTGCCGCGCAACGTGGGCCAGCCTTTCGCCAGGATCAAGTCCTTGATCGACACCGGAACGCCATCGAGTGCACCCAGCGGTTCGCCCCTGGCCCAGCGCGCTTCGCTTTGCGCTGCCGACACCAGCGCTTCCTCGTGGGCGACGAAGCAAAACGCGTTCAGGCGCGGATTCAGCGTGTCGATGCGTTTCAGTACTTCGCGCGTCACGTCGAGCGGCGAGGCCTTGCGTTCGCGGTACAGGTGCAACAGTTCGCTGGCGCTGTGCAACGCCAGCTGGGTGGCGGCAGTTTGGGATGTCGACATCGGGCCCTCCATGCGCGCATCGTAGCGCGGTCACGGGGCCGGTCACGGGGTCTGGCATCAACCCCGGCCAAACCCGTGTTCGGATCAGGTGGCGTGCCCGAACAACTCGAGCAGCGCCTGGCGGTACTGACCCTTGCCGACACTGTACGTGTCGTGGTGCGAACCGCCTTCGACGAGGACGAATCGTTTCGGCACCGTCGCGCGCTCGAACAGGGCACGGCCCATTTCAGGGCGGATCAACTCGTCGTCGGCACCGTGCACGACGAGCAGCGGTGCCTTGATCTGCGCCACGCGCTGAACCGAATCGAAGCGCTGTGTGATGAGCGCGCGCAGCGGCAACCAGCCCCACTTGAGTGTGCAAAATACTTCGGGAATCGATGTGAACGTGCCTTCGATGATGACCCCGGCCGCGTCGTCGATCTCGGCCGCGAGTTGGACTGCGATCGCGCCTCCCAGCGAATGGCCGTAGACGTAGCGCCTGGCCTGCGGGTGCTGCGCTGCGAGCCAGCGCCACGCGGCATGCGCGTCTTCGCAGGCGCTGCGCTCGCAGGGCAACTCGGCGCTGGAACGGCCGAAACCCCGGTAGTCGATGCCGAGCACCGAAAAGCCATGGTCCTGCAACTGCCGCATGCGCCGCACGCTGCCGCGCATGTCCCAGCCTGCACCGTGCAGGTACAGCAGCACCGGCGCGTTGACGTCGGCGTGGGCCAGCCAGAGAGCGTGCAGCCGCACCGGCTTGCGCGTCAGGTCGGAGTCGAAATCGATCCAGCGCTCGCCCATGCCCTGGCAGTCCCCCACACCGGCTTCGTCGGTGCGGGCGCCGATCTGGAAGATCAGCTTGCGTTGCTGCGTCTCCAGGCCGGCGCTGCTCAGCAACGCCATCAGTGCCGCAGCGAGCCCGCGCGCAATGCCGCGAACCAGCCAACGCGGCTGCCGCCGCCGCGGCGTGTTCAGGGTCAATGGCAGCGTCTGCATCGTGAAACCATCGTGGCAGCGGCGGCGTCGCGTGCCCATCCCGTGACTACAGGGTCGCTGCGCCTCGCGTGCTGAAATGGCCCCTGCGAACAAGGGGGCGGCCGGGTGGCGGCTTCACGCCTGCGCGGCGCTTGCGAGTCAGGTCTGAACGACGATGTCGAAGCGTGCCCGCAGGCCGTCGGCCACGGGCTCGAACCGCCGCGTCAACGCGGCGCGGTCGGCGTCGTTCAGGCGCCGGTACAGCCCGTCGCCGGCGTTGTGCGGGTCGCCTTCCGCGTACAGCTGCGTCGTCAGCAAGTCACGCCGTCCGAGCTTGACCTTGAGGTGGATGTGCGGCGTGCGGCCGGCGAACCGTGCCGGCCGAATCGTACGAAAGCGAAACCCGCCGTCCGCGCCGACGCTGGCGCGGCCAAAGCCCTGGAATGCCGGGTCCGCCCTGCCCCCATCGCCCGCGTGGTGGTAGTGGCCCTGCTGATCGCATTGCCAGATCTCGACCGTGGCACCGTGCACGGGCATACCCGCCAGATCGGTCAGCGTGCCTTCCAGCCAGGCCGGTTCTCCCTGTGCATAGCGCAGCTTGCCGTTCGCCAGCAAATCGGCGTCGCTGTCCTCGGGCAGGGTCACGGGATAGAACGGCCCTTCGGTCTGCGCGGGCGTCGGCCGCCGGCTTTCTTGCGCGAAGGCTCCGCGCACGAACGCCGGCACTGCAATCAGCGCCGTGACGCCCGCGATCAGGCGGCGCCGCGAACAGGATGCAGCGCTGATCTGCGGATTGATGCCGTTCATGATGATGCGCCGGTGATCACGCGCAGAGATCACATAGGGCGATTGCGGCGAGGGCGGCCATTCGCGGTTGCCATGCTCATTCACCTTTGCTATCGTAGTAGGAATCATTCCTACCGCCGCACACAGGATTCAGCCATGGCCACCGCCGAAAAAATGAGCATCGCGTTGCCGCCCGAGATGGTGGCCATGGTTCGCAGCGCGGTGACTGCCGGCGAATACGCGTCGAGCAGCGAGGTGATTCGGGACGCACTGCGCGACTGGACGCACAAGCGCAGGCTGCGTCAGCAGAAGGGAATCGCCGCACTGCGGCAGCAGTGGAGCGAAGCACTGAGCAACAAATCGCCCGGCGTCCCCGCCAAGCCGGTGCTCGACCGTCTTGCACGCAAGTACAGGGCGATTGCCGACGCGGCAGGCTGAGCGGCTGATGCGGCTGGTACTGTCCCGATTCGTCGAGGGCGATCTCGACGCAATCGCCGCCTACATCGCCCAGGACAATCCGCGCCGGGCCGTCACGTTCATCGAAGACATCCGCACGAAGTTCCGTGACATCCACCGCAGCCCTTTGATGTACCGGCTTCGGCCTGACATCGGCGAACAAGCGCGCACGGCAACAGTGGGCAATTACGCGATTCTGTTTCGTGTCGTTGGTGAGCTGATTCGCATCGAACGAGTGACGTATGGCGGTCGTGACCTTCCGGCAATGTTCAACCTGTCATGAGACGGGCGTGAGCGCAGGGTCGATTCCAAAGATGTGTTCATGACGGGCATCGGTGAAATCTTCGCCAACCCCTCGTTCCGGGTCACGGTTCTGCGCATCGCCACGCTTTTGCTGCTGGGCACGCTCGGCGTGCTGCTGTGCGAGCGTGCGGGCATATTGAACCTTGGAATCGAAGGCATCATGCTGGCGGGTGCGTTGGCAGGGTGGCTCGCCGCATAAAGCGGCTTGCCGCTGTGGCGCGGCCCCGACCCAGGTGCACCGCGGCCCAGACCCAAAAGGGGCACACCGCGCAGGCGCGGTGCTTCCGACTCAGGTCTGAACGACGATGTCGAAGCGTGCCCGCAGGCCGTCGGCCACGGGCTCGAACCGCCGCGTCAACGCGGCGCGGTCGGCGTCGTTCAGACGCCGGTACAGCCCGTCGCCGGCGTTGTGCGGGTCGCCTTCCACGTACAGCTGCGTCGTCAGCAGGTCACGTCGCCCGAGTTTGACCTTGATGTGGATGTGCGGCGTGCGGCCGGCGTACCGTGCCGGCCGAATCGTGCGAAAGCGAAACCCACCGTCCGCGCCGACGCTGGCTCGGCCAAACCCCTGGAATGCCGGGTCCGCCTGGCCGCCATCGCCCGCGTGGTGGTAGTGGCCCTGCTGATCGCATTGCCAGATCTCGACCGTGGCACCGTGCACGGGCATACCCGCCAGATCGGTCAGCGTGCCTTCCAGCCAGGCCGGTTGTCCTTGTGCATAGCGCAGCTTGCCGTTCGCCAGCAAATCGGCGTCGCTGTCTTCGGGCAGGTTCACGGGATAAAACGGCCCTTCAGCCTGCGCGGGCGTCGGCCGGCGATTTTCCTGCGCGAAGGCTCCGCGCACGAACCCCGGCATTGCAATCAGCGCCGTGGCGCCCGAGATCAGGCGGCGCCGCGAACAGGATGCCGCGCTGGTTTGCGCATTGATGCCGTTCATCATGATGATGCTCCGGTGATAAGGCGTAGCGCAATGATGCACGAAGATGGGCGCCGCAGTTGCCTGCGTACAATCGCGCCCGTTCGGGGTGTAGCGCAGCCTGGTAGCGCAACTGGTTTGGGACCAGTAGGTCGCGAGTTCGAATCCCGCCACCCCGACCATTGCCCGCGCTGCCCGTAGCTCAACTGGATAGAGCACCAGCCTTCTAAGCTGGGGGTCGGGGGTTCGAGTCCCTCCGGGCAGGCCACCCGACGCTTGCAGAAGGTCCCGCGACGTTGCGCAGAACCTCGGGAACTTGGGAAGTACGTGGGTCCGAGCGTTCTAAACGCTCATGACGTGTTGCTGCCGTCGTCCGAAAGGATCGGGTCGCGCCTGTCGGCCCGTCACTAGCGGACCAGCAGTAGCGGCGTCTTGCAGCGCGCCAGCACGCCGGTCGCGACCGACCCCAGCGCCAGATTCGCGAGCGCCGAATGGCCGTGCGAGCCGAGCACGATCAGATCGAAGTCGCCCTCAGTCGCCACGCTCGCGATGACTTCTGCGGGCACCCCGACCCGGTGTTCGAAGCTGGCATTCCACCCCTTCTGCGCAATGAAGGTGCGCACGGGTTTGAGCACCTCTTCCGCGCGAGACTCGTAGTAGCTCTTCAGGTCGCCGAGTTCGAAGAAACCGGCGTGTGCAGGCAATGGGGGCACGACCGTCAGGACCGAGTACTGGGTCTGCGCGTCGCGCATCTCATCGTGAGCCGCGACCCACCCAAGCATGCGTTTCGTGAATTCGCTGCCGTCCACCGGCAGCAGGACTTTCGTCGCGTTCATCGATTCCCTCGCTTTCCTCGCTGGTCCATCAGGCCCGTCATTCCCGCCAAGCCGGTCACATCTTCATGCTGCACGATCGGCCGGCGCTTGCGCTTGACCCAACGCAAGCGCAGCAGGCGCGCGCGCTTGCGACGGGTCAGGCCGCGGTCAGCGGCAACACCAGGTGCACAACTCCGCCTTCCTTCGGCCTGCTGGCGTCGACGCTGAACCCGACGTGCTGGGCCAGGTCGAGCATGCCCGCGTTCTCGCGCAGCACCATGCCGACGAGCCGCGTCAAACCCTTGCCTCGGGCGTAGTCGACGACCGTGTCGAGCAGCAGCCGGCCCAGGCCGCGGCGCTTCAGGTCGGAGCGAATGATGATCGCGAACTCGGCTTCGATGTTGTCGGGGTCGGACACGGCGCGCACCGTGCCCAGGGTTTCGCGCCGGCCATCGGCGAGCGTGCGTTCGGCGATGAACGCCATCTCGCGCGCGTAGTCGATCTGCGTCAGGCGCGCGAGCTCGCTGCGCGGCAACTCGCGCCGCGTGTAGAACACGCGCATGCGAATGTCTTCGGCTTCGAGCCGCTCGAGGAAGGCGCGATGTTGGTCCTCGTCTTCCGGGCGAATCGGCCGCAGCACGAGCGTCTCGCCGCACCAGCTGACGCTGCGCGTCAGCTCGGCCGGGTACGGCAGGATCGCGAAGTTTGCGGTGCCGGCCGGCTTCGCGGCAGCGATGCGCACCCGCGCGTCGAGCGCGATCACGCCGTGCTCGTCGGCAAGCAGCGGGTTGATGTCGAGCTCGGCCAGCTCGGGCAGGTCGGCGAGCATGGCCGAGAGCGCGCTCAGCACGTCCACCACGGCCTCCAGCTTCGCCGCGGGCCGGTCCCGAAAACCCGCCAGCAGCTTCGAGACGCGGGTGCGCGAGATCAACTCGCGCGCCAGCACGTGATTCAGCGGCGGCAGCGCGACCGCGCGGTCGCCCACCACCTCGACCGCCACGCCGCCCTGACCGAACAACAACACCGGGCCGAACACCGCATCGACGCTGGCGCCGGCGATCAGCTCCTGCGCATGAGGCCGCTGCACGAATTGCTGGACTTCGATCGCGTCGATGCGCGCGTCGGGCCGCGCCGCACGCACGCGCTCGAGCATCGTGCGCAGCGCCGGACCCAGTTGCGCGTCATCGGGCAGGTTCAATTGCACACCGCCGACGTCGCTCTTGTGCGTGATGTCGGGCGAAACTATTTTCAGCGCCACCGGGTAGCCGATCTCGCGCGCCGCGGCCAGCACGGCCTGTTCGGCGGGCGCAACGGTCATGCTGCGCGCCACTGGTATGCCATAGGCCTGAAGCAACGCCAGCGCCTGCGGCGCACTCAGCCATTCCCGGCCTTGCGCCAATGCGGCGAGCATGGGAGCGCGCGCGGCGCCGGCATCGAAAGCCGGGCGCGGCGGCGCGGCGGGCGGTGCTTCGAGCAGCAGCTCCTGGTTGCGGCGATAGGTGACGAGCATCGCAAACGCGCGCACCGCTTCCTCGGGGGTCGCATAGTCGGCGATCCCGGCCTGCTGAAACACTTCACGCGCCTGCTGCACCGCAGCGTCGCCGAGCCAGCAGCCCAGCACGCGCTCGCCGGCGCCGGCCGCAAGCGGCGCGCAGGCGCGCGCGATGTCGGCGCTGGCCACGATCGCCGTCGGCGCGTGCATGAACAGCACCGCGCCGGCCTCCGGCTGCGCAAGCAACGCCGCCAGGGTGGTGGTATAGCGCTCGACGGGTGCGTCGCCGATGATGTCGATCGGATTCGCACGCGACCATGTGGCGGGCAACACAGCGTCGAGGCTTGAAAGCCACTCGGGCGTGGGCTCCCACAGTGCGACGCCGGCGCGCGCCGCGGCGTCGGCCGCCATCACGCCGCCACCGCCACCGTTGGTCATGATGCTCAGCACCTGGCTGCGGTTGCCGCGAAAGCGTGCCAGCGTTTGCGCTGCCATGAACAGGTCTTGCAGGGTGTCCACACGCAGCATGCCGGCACGCCGGATGGCAGCGTCGTAGACGACGTCGGAGCCGGCCAGCGCGCCGGTGTGCGACGCTGCCGCTTTCACGCCATTGCCGGCGCGCCCCGCCTTGACCACGATCACCGGCTTGTTGCGTGCCGCGGCGCGCGCTGCCGACATGAACTTGCGCGAGTTCGTGATCGATTCGATGTACAGCAGGATCGCTCGCGTCGCCGAATCGCTGGCCAGGTAGTCAAGCAGATCGCCGAAGTCGACATCGGCGTGTTCGCCGAGCGACACCAGATGCGAAAAACCGATGCGGCGCGACTTGGCCCAGTCGAGCATTGCCGTCATGAGTGCGCCCGATTGCGAAACGAACGCGAGCTCGCCAGCCAGAGCGTCGGTGTGCGCAAAGCTCGCGTTCAGGCCCAGATGCGGTGTCATTAGCCCCAGGCAGTTCGGACCGAGCAGGCGCAGCAGTTGGGTTCGCGCCGCGCTCAGCATTGCCTGCTTCTGTTGCGGCGCAAGCCCTGCCGTCATGACGATGGCCGCGCGCGTGCCGGCCGCGCCGAGCTCGGCAATCAGCCCCGGCACGGTGGCGGGCGGGGTGCAGATGACGGCCAGGTCCGCGGCTTCGGGCAGATCGGCGATCCGCTGGAACACCAGCACGCCGTCGAGTTCGCGGTGTTTCGGGTTCACGGCGTGCACCACGCCCGTGAAACCGGCGCCTTTCAGATTGCGCCACACCGTGGCGCCGACGCTGCCGCTGCGCGCCGAGGCGCCGACGACGACGACGCTGCGAGGCGCGAGCAGACGATCGAGGTTGCGAATGCTCATCAGGGTTCCTGCGCGCCGGGCGCCGCCGTCTTTGTCGTGGGGCGGCCCGGCGCTTCAGGCCGAGCCGGGGCTCAGCCTCTCAGTGCATCACCAGCACCGGCAATGTGCTGCGCACGATCACTTGTTGCGTGTGCGAGCCGAAGAGCAGCCGGCCGACCGTGCCGCGGCCGTGCGTCACCATCACGATCATGTCGCAACGATACTCCTGCGCGGCGGAGACGATCGCGCTCGCCACATCCGTCGTGTGCCGATAGTGGCCTTCGAAGGGCACGCCGGCGCGTTGCGCCTGCTCTTCGCAGTTGCGAAGAACCCGCTGCGCGCGTTCTTCCGCGCGCAACTCCTCGACGCTGCCGGCCGAGCCGGAAGGCACAGGCACCGGCGCTTCGACGATGAAACCGACGATCGCCGCGCCGAGCTGGTGGGCGATTGCGATCCCGGCATCGATCGCGCGCGGCGTGAGCTCGGCGCCGTCGAGTGGCACGAGCAACCGTTTGAACGGCAACGGTGCGCTTTTGTCAAACACGCCCGCAGCCTAATGAAGATCGCGCCCGCGGACCTTGATCTCGCACAAAACGTTGCCGCGTGCGACGCGCAATTGCCTCTTGATTTCGCGCAACCTGCACCGAGATTGAATGCCTAGAGTACGTGGTGTCGGCGCTGCCGGCACTGCGATCGGTGCCCTCATGGGCGATGTTTATCAGGAGTGCCACATGAACAACTTGACCCGCTTCGAACGTGAGTTCTTTCCCGATCTGTTCCGTCGTTTCGTGCAGCCATCGTCTTTGGATGTCGAGACCCCGGGCGAGATTCGGGTCGACGTCACCGAGCAAGAGAAGGAGTACCTGGTTCGCGCTGAAATCCCCGGTGCGAAGAAAGACGATATCCGGGTGCAGATCGATCGCAACTCGGTCTCGATCCGCGCCGACGTGAAGAAGGAGCAGGAGAGCAAACAGGGGCGCATGCTGCTGAAGGAAACCTATGCGGGCAGCACCTCGCGGGCGTTCACGCTGGCGCATGAAATCGATGACAAGGCCGCGGTTGCCAAACTTGAAGACGGCGTGCTGACGCTGACGCTGCCGAAGCGCACCGGCGCGGGCAGCAAGCTGTTGCCGATCTCCTGAGTCTGGGTTCGGTGCCCGATGCCGTGCGGGCCGACCCCGCCGCGCCCGAATCGGGCGCGGCGGCGGCTGACGCGCATGGGATGGATGCCTATGCGCCGAAGGAGATTGCGCGGCGGATCAACCAGTTCAGCGTGATCAAGGCCGGCCTGCCGACGCTGACGCTGGCGCTGCTGGGCGTGCTCGCCGGCGCCTTCATCGGCCTGGGGGCGCTGATGTTCGCACTGATTGCCAGCGATGCGTCGCTCGGCTTCGCGCAGTCGCGCTTGCTCGGCGGCCTGGCGTTCTCGCTGGGGCTGATTCTGGTGACGGTGGCGGGCGCCGAACTGTTCACCGGCAACAACCTGCTCGCGATGGCCTGGGCCAGCGGCTGCGTCAGCACGCGCGACGTGCTGCGCAACTGGGGCATCGTCTGCGTTGCCAACTTTGTCGGCGCCGCGGGCCTGGCGCTTCTGGTGTGGCTGTCGGGGCATGCGGCGGGCAACGGCGGCAATGTGGGACGCAGCGTGATCGACATCGCGTTGGCGAAAGCAGCGCTGCCCATCAGCGAGGCGTTTTTTCGCGGCGTGCTGTGCAACGTGCTGGTGTGCATGGCGGTGTGGATGGCCTTTGCCGGGCGCAGCGTGGTCGACAAGGCGGTGGCGATCGTGTTTCCGATCACCGCTTTCGTCGCCGCCGGGTTTGAGCATTCGATCGCCAACATGTACATCTTCCCGCTCGCGATGCTGCTCGGCGCGCCACTCGGGCTGGCCGATCTGGCGCACAACCTGGTACCGGTGATCGCAGGCAACATCGTCGGCGGCAGCGTGCTGGTGGCGCTCGTCTACTACGCGATCTACGTCAGGCCGGCGCAACCCGCGCGCGATCGCGAACAGGGTTGATGCGCACGCCAGGAGCGTGGGCGGCAGAAAGCCGCCCACGCTCCTAGGCGGTTTTGCCGCCGTCGCCCTCGGCCGGGCGCGCAACGGGTTCGCGTGCGGCAGCGCCGGCCGAAGGCACGAACGCATCGGTGAAGCACATCCCCTCGCCCACGCCCTGCGACAGGAACGCCGGCACCGCCGCTTCGACCATCTTCACCGATCCGCAGATGTAGACCTCATGCGCACGCAGGTCGGGAAAGTCTTGCAGCATCGCCTCGTGCACGAGGCCGGTGCGGCCGGTCCAGGCGTCGGCCGGGTCGGGCTCCGACAGCACCGGGATGAAGCGGAATCGCGGATGCTCGCGCTGCCACTGCTGCGCCAGCTCGAACGCGTACAGGTCGGCGCGCTTGCGCACACCCCAGTACAGGCACATCGGGCGCGTCAGCCCGCGCGCGAAAGCGTCTTCGACGATGCTCTTCACGGGTGCGAAGCCGGTCGCTCCGGCAACAAACAAAATCGGGTGCGCACTTTCGCGCAGCGTGAACTCGCCCAGCGGCCCCTCGAAACGCAGGGTGTCGCCGACCTTCATCTGCGTGAACACATGGCCGGTGAAGCGCCCGCCCGGGATGCGCCGCACATGCAGTTCGATCGAACCGCGCAGCTGCGGCGGATTCGCGAACGAGAACGCACGGCGCTGGCCGTCGTCGAGCACGATGTTGATGTACTGGCCCGCTTTGAACGGGATCGACTTGCCGGCGGGAAGCGCCAGCGTCAGGCGCACCAGGTCGGGCGTGATGTGTTCGATGCGCTCGACGCGCGCCGTATGTTGTTCTGTAGCCCGTGAGCGGGCAGCGCCTTCGACCTCGACCTCAAGATCGGACAGCGGCGTCGCACAACACAGCAGCGCCTGGCCCGAGGCGCGTTGTGCATCGCTCAGCGCGCTGCGCTGGTACGCACCGTGGTCGACACTGCCGTGCAGCACCGTGCAACGACACACCCCACAACCGCCGTTGCGACACTCGTAGGGCAGGCTCAACCCGTGGCGCAGACCGGCTTCGAGCAGGGTTTCACCGGCGCGCACGGGAATCGTCTGGTGTGCCAGGTGCAGCGTGAAGTGGGATTCACCGGCGCGGCTGCGCCTGAACCTCGGCGGCAACCAAGGCAAGGCGATCAGCAGCGCGCTGCCCGCAGCGACGAACGCCCACACCTGGGCCAGCGGCAACGCGTAGAACAGCGGGAACAGCGCGAGCAGGAACCAGTCGAGTTGCAGGTCGGTCGTGGCCGTGCTCAGGTCCGCCGCGCCGCCCTGGCTCAACGCGGGGCGCAACAGCGACAGCACGAGCAGCGTGAGCATCAGGCTCGCCATGATCGGGCGCGCCGGATTCGTCTTCGCCTTCGGCACGCGCTGCACGTGGATGAACATCAGCAACAGCACGACCAGCGGGATGCCGATGTGCATGAAGGCAAGCAGCGAAAAGAAGCGGTCGTTGACGCTCGACGGATAGAGGAAGTTGCGGCTCAGCGAGCCGCCGAAGCCGGGCAGCCAATCGAGCCACTCGAAGCTCGCCGTGATCACGAACTGCGCCAGCTGGTCCCAGGGCAGCATGTAGCCGTTGATCCCCGAAACGTACACGCCCCAGAGCAGCGCGACGCCGCTGACCCAGGAAAACCAGCGAAAGCCGCGGAAGCGGTCGAAGGCGAAATGGCGCAACAGGTGCAGCAGCATCGTGATCACGATCGCGTCCGACGCGTAGCGGTGCACGCTGCGCATGATGCCCCCGGCGAACCTCTGGTGCAGCGTCAGCGCCTGAACCGACGCGTACGCCTCAGAGACGCCGGTCTCGAAGAACGCATACAGGTACAAGCCGCTGCCGCAGACCACCCAGAACAGGAAGAACGTGATCGCCCCCAAGTGGTACAGCGGGTTCAGGCGGTCGCCGAAAACGGCGTTGAACAACGCCTCGACGCGCATGAACAGCCACTGCAGCAGGGTCTGCAGGCGGCGGATCATGCAGCGCCTGCGTGCGTCGCAGCGTCCGTCGTCAGCGCCGAAGGCAGTGGCGCGCGTCGCATCGCACCGATCACGACGACGACGAAGAGCAAACCGCCGACGATCGCAATCAGGCCGCCCAGGCCCATCAGCCCCATGCCCGCGACCTCCGACGTGCTGCGCAGCACCTGCTCGGTCCCGGCCACCTTGCGCTGCACGCCGTAACCGCCGGACCAGACCAGGCCGAGGATGTGCATCAACTGGCCGGCACCGTAGAGCGCGGGCTGCAGGCACGCGAGCCGGCCTTCGGGGGCGCTGTAGCCGAGTTGCGGCAACAGCCGGTAGACGAGCCCCATCAGCGCCAGCGTGACGCCGACGATGCAGCCGTGGTAGTGGGCGGGAATGCGCAGATTGCTGCCGGCGATGAAGACGCCGATCATGCCCCCCGCGCCGAACAGCAGCATCGACGCCACCAGCGCTGCACGCAATGGGCGCTGTTGCGGCGTTTGTGGCTCGGTCCCGATCAAGCTGATCGCCGCGGCCAGCCCGATCGGAACGATCGCCAGTCCGCCTCCGATGCGCATCGCCCAGGTGTGCAGGTTGCGGTGCTCGACCGACCAGATGTCGTACGCCAGGTAGGCCAGCGGCGTGACAAAGACGCTGGCCAACGCCAGCGCGAACAGCGCGAGCGTCACGCGCGAACTGAGTGGCACGCGCGCGCCGCAACTGCTCGCGAGCCAGAGCCAGCCGACGAGCACCAGCAGCGTCCACGTGAACTGCAGCGCGTGGCCGCCGCCCCAGAACAGGATCTCGTAGTAGGCGCGTCCGGCCAGGTCTTTCGGCAGCACGGCGTACGACCAGCCAAAAGCGAGCAACGCCACCGCGCTCGCGACGACGCTCGAATTCAGGCCGAAACGCAGTGCGCCGGTGGCGTCGGGTGCCGGCCCGATCTTGGGTGCGGTGACCAGGCCGCGAACCACGAGCAACACGGCGCCCGCTGCGAACACGAGCAGCCCGGTGATGAACGGCGCGGCGTCGAGCACCGGGATGTAGTTGACCATGATCGGATCAACGCTGCCGAGCAACGGCGCCAGCGACATCAGCGCCGCACCGAGCCCGCACAGGCCGAGGGCGGCCCAGGCCCAGCCCATGAATCGGCGCGAGCCGTTCAGGCTCCACAGCAACCCGGCGAGTGCGACGAACCACACCAGCACCGACAAGTCGACGTGCACGACGAGCGCAACCCGGAAAAAGTCTGCCACCGGCAACACCCGGTTCAGCACCGGCGTGCGCGACAAGACCAGCAGCACCGCAAACAGCCCCGAAACGATCAGCGCCGCCAACCCAAGCCATAGCCAGGAGCGTGCCAGCGCGCGGCGCGCATCTGCAGGCACCGGCAGTGCATAGGCGTTCACGTCGCCGGGTCGCGCCGCCGCGGATCGATGCGATCGGCTCGCGCCTGCGCTGCCGAGGATGCTCATTTCAACGTGATCTCCTGCGTCGACGTGTCGAAATCGATGACGAGGATCTGCGCCGGTCGCAACGTCACCGTCGCTTCGCGCACATGGTTGAAGCCGGCGCTGCGCACGTCGTCCGTGAGGCGCACCGCGATCCGATGCGCGCCGGCGGCCACCTGCACGCGGTGGTAGACCGACGACGCACCATCTTTCGACAGGCCCGAGGGCTGGGCGGAATGGCGCAGTGCAGCCTTGCCGTCGACGTCGAACTCGACGCGGATCGGCGAGCGCTCGCGCGGGCAGCGCACCGGAGCGCGCATGTTGGGCGGGAGCTTGGCAAGTTGTTCCGGGCTCTGCGCTGCGCAATCGGACACGGGTTTGCCGGTGTGGCTGAAGCTCAGTTTGATCAACGCCTGGTCGGCTGCCAGGTGGCGGTACGGCGGCCAGCTCGAGAACAAGCCGATGACCAGCGCGAACAAGCCGTACAACAACGCCTGGCCGATCCAGGCGGTCGGGCCGGTCGGGCTGGCCGGGCTAGTCGAGCTGGTCGGGCTGGTCGAGCTGGTCGAGCTGGTCGAGCTGGTCGAGCCGCTCGGGTCGCTCGGGCCGGTGAGGGGCGGCTTGCTCTCAGCCATGCGCGGTGCCCCGTGCCGGCAACGCCTGCGCCGCAGCGCCGCGCAGGCGTGACCGAAGCTCGTTCAGTGCGCCGTGCAGCGCACCTTCGTCGCCGGCATCGGCCCAGGCCGTCGCCACCGCTTCGCGTGGCACAGCGGCACGCAGGTGCGGCTCGCGCGCGCCGGCCAGGCGCGCTTGTGCCCAGCGCTGGCCGAGGCGGAATTCGCAGCCTCCGGCGCGGCAGCCGCTCACCAACACGGCAGCGGCGCCGTCGCGCAACGCGTATTCGACGAACGACGGCGGCAGCATGCCGGTGCACATCAGGCTCAGCGCCACGACGTCGGGCGCGGCGACCGCATCGACGCGCGCGCCGCGGTCGCAGCCGAAGACGACGATGCGGTTCGAACCGCGATGCAGCGCGAGCCGCTCCTGCAATTGGCGGCGCAAAGCACCGATCGGGCGGCTCGGCATGTCGATCCCGGTCACAAGATCGCGGGCACTTCGAAACGGCGTTGACGACGGGCACGCGCCGACGCAAATGCCGCAGCTCGCGCACAGGTCGGCGTCCACCTGCGCCATCTGGCGCGTGCTGCGTATCGGGTGCGGCACCATCGTCACTGCCGCAAAGGGGCAATCGTCGAAGCAGCGCCGGCAACCGTTGCAGTTGACGGGGTCGACCACGGCCATCGGCACCGGTGCAACGGAACGCGGCAGGAACGGCAAGACGAACAGCAACCCGAGGCTTCCCGCGAGCAGCAGCCATACCGTGCCGGCTGACGTCGCGTACATCAGCGGATGCATGAACAGCAGCAGCCAGTCGAACGCCAGCAGCTGCGGCACGACGGCGAGGTCGGCCGGCGCCTGGCTCAGCACCGGCCGCGCCAGCGCGAGCGCGACGAGCGCCGCCAGCGTGCCCAGGGTCAGCGCACGCGGCGGGAACACTGCCGCGCGGCTGATGCGCTGAATGTGGAACCACAGGCCGAACACGAGCAGCAGCGGCACGCCGATGTGGACGAACACGAACAGCGAAAAGAGCCGGTCGCTCACGGCAGCGTTGCTCAGGAAGTTGCGCGTCAGCGGTGTCGCGAAGAGCGGCAGTGCATCGAGCAGTTCGGCAGTGGCGGTGGCCGAGAACTGGCCGAGCTGGTCCCAGTTCAGCCAGAAACCGCCCACTGCCGAGATCAGCACGAACACCAGCAGCGGCACGCCGGTCAACCACGAGAAACGGCGAAACCCATGGCAGTGGCCGAACAGCCACTCGCGCAGCAGATGCGCGAGCGTCACGAGCACAAAGGCGTCGGCCGCATAGCGGTGCACGCTGCGCAGCCAGCCGCCCAGGTACCACTGCTCGCGTGACATCTGGTCGATCGACGCGTAGGCGCCGCTGGCCGATGTGTCGAGCACGGCGTAGAGGTAGATGCCGCTCACGGCGAGCAGCCAGAACAGCAGAAAGCCGAGCGCGCCGAGGTGACGCAGCGGATTCAGCGCGGAACCGAACGCTGCGTCGAAACCATGTTCGAGGCCGCGGTAGCGCGCGAGCAGTGCTTCGCGCACGCGGCTGACGCTGTGCTGGCCCTGCACACTTGAACCGATATGCGCCATCCTCGGCGCCTCAGTGAGAGGCACCTGTTGCAGGCAACGCAGGCGGCGCGGCACGACGCCGCGCGCGCCAGTGGTTGCGCAGCTCGAGCGCAGCGAACCACAGCATCGCAATCAGGAACGTCACGCCACCGGCGATCTCGATGATCAGCCCGTAGTTGTAGCGGTAGGTGCCGGTGTTCGGGTCATACACGGTGCAGATGATACGCACGCGCTCGATGAGCTCGGCGATGCCCAATTGGCGCGGCATCGGTGCGCCGCGCAGCAGCAGGCGCAGCGGCTCGCCGAGTTGGTCGGGCGTCATGCGCTCGCCGTACACCTGCGCGTAGACGCGCCCCTGGGCGTCGACCACCGTCACGCCGAGCAGGTGGTCGAATCCGGCGGGTGTGGCAAGGTGGCTGAAACCGAAGTCGCGCAACAGCGCCGGCGTCGCCGCCGGCGGCGGACTGAGGAACTCCCAGTTCGGTTCGTCGATGCCGTGCTGCGCAGCGAAGGCACGCATCGCCTGCGGCGAGTCGGCCGGTTGGTTGAAGCCGATGCTGATCACGTTGAAGTGCTCGGCGCGGAAGGTCTTGTGCAGCGTGCGCACCGACTCCTGCAACGAGCGCGTGCTCGTCGGGCAGACCTGGAAGCAGCCGGTGTAGATGAAGCTCACGAGCAGCGGTTTGCCACGGTAGCTCGACAGACGCAACGGCCGACCCTGGCGGTCGAGCAGCAGATGGTCGGCGAGTTCCCGGCCGATCGCTGCCTGACTCTCGCGCAGCGCCTGTTTCGCGTCCAGCGCAGGGGCAGGCGGATCGTCGGCGACGGTCTGCGAGAGAACCATGGGCGGCTGGCCCGGAGGCGTTGCCAGCGGCGGCGGGCGCGCGCCGAACACGGGCCGCGCCCAGAACCCGATCAGCACGAACAGCGCCACCAGCAACGCCGCGATCAGCACGCGTGCAATCGTCGCGCGGTGTCTGCCGGCACTGTAGGGCTGCGTCTCGCGCATCGGATCCATGTCGATGCTTCGGTCAGCCTGCAGCCGCGCGCAGAGTCCGGCGCACTACCGAATCAAACCGTCGATGCTGGCAGCGCCCAACAGCAAGCTGAGCTGCAGCAGTGACGCAAAGAACGAAGCCATTGCCGTCTTGCGGCTCGGCTCGCGCGCGAGCGCCCAGGCCTTGTCCAGGAAGTAGCCGCCTCCGGCCAGCGCACCAGCCATGTACACCGGCCCGGCGCCGAGCAGCCCCGGCAGCAAGGAGGCGACGACGAGCGCGACGGTGCTGCCGAACACGATTCGCGCCGCACGCTGCGTGCCCACCACTGCCGGCAACATCGGCACGCCTGCAGCGGCGTAATCGGCATGGTTGGCGATCGCCAGGCTCCAGAAATGCGGCGGTGTCCACAGGAAAAGCACCAGCGCCAGCAGCATCGGCAATGGCCCGAGGGCAGGGTCCACCGCAGCGCCACCGGCGAGCACGGCGAAGCTGCCCGCGAGCCCGCCGACCACGATGTTCGTGCAGGTGCGACGCTTCAGCCACACGGTATAGACCACGGCGTAGAAGAACGCCCCGAGAAAGATGTACAGCGCCGCGACCGCATTCAGCGCAAGCCAAGCCGCGCCGACCGCCAGCGCGAGCAAGCCGACGATCAACACCAGCCACGCCGGATTGTGCGGCAACTCGCCGGTGACGAAGGCGCGGGTGCGGGTGCGGGCCATGAGGCGATCGGCGTCCGCTTCATGGTACTGGTTGAAGGCGCCGGCACTGGCCGACGCAAGCAACACGGACAGTGCAAGCACCGACACCTGAAGCAGGCTTAAGCCCGGCCCGGGTGTCACCGCGAGCCCCACCAGCGCGGTGATCATGATCATGAAGGCGATGCGCAGCTTGAACAGCCCGAGCACCAGCCGCGCCAGCTGTGCCGGGCTTCTGCGGGGGCCTTGCGCGACGGTGATCGAGTTCATGACGGTTGTCCCTCGCTCTTGAATCGACGTCCGATGCGGGTCTGAAGTCCTGGGCCGATCAACGGCCACGCCGCACCGGGCGATGCGCTGCTGCGCACGGCAAGAAGCATGCATCGCCCCGTACTCAACTCAAGCCCCAAAGCGTCGACAGGTATTTCCAGTTGATGAAGTAGTAGAGGATGAAGGCGGTGAGGAACACCATCGCCAGAGTAAACGTGCCGGGCGCCGCGAAGCCGGCGGAGCCGTAGCTTTGCGCGACGACGGTGGGCGCGGTGGGTGGGATCGGCGTGTACTTCGGGCTTGCTGCGCCGGCCTCGAGGCGTTTGCCCCACAGCAGCGAGCCGACCGTGATGTAGATATAGATCGCACCGCCGGCAATCGCCGCCAGCCCCGCGATGCCCACCAGGCCCATCATCAGGTAGGCCGCGCCGGGCCATTGGTAAGCCAACGCGCTGCCGTTGAAGGCCATGTCCCAATGCCGGCGCGACACGCCCAGCGTGCCCGCACCCATCATCACGAGGACGAAGAAGTACATCGACAAGCCGAACAGGTAGGGCTGCGCTTGCGCCAGCTTCGGGTTGATCATTTCGCGCTTGAACAGCACCGGGATCAGGAAATAGGTGAGCGCCATGAACGACAGCGTGGTGCCGATGACGACCGTCGCGTGGAAGTGCCCGGGCACGTAGATCGTGTTGTGGATGATCATGTTGAGCTGCTCGGTGCCCATCATCACGCCCGAGATGCCGCCCAGGAAACCGAAGCCGATGAGCGAGATGAACACGCCCGAAAACACCGGGTTCCCCCAAGGCGCCTTGCGCAGCCACTCGAACAGGCCCTTGTTGTAGCCCTTCGCGCGCTGCGCCACTTCCATCGCGCCGGGAATCGTCAGGCCGTGGATCATCGACGCGAGCACGGCGAAATACATGAAGTAGCTGGTGTTGACGACTTTCCAGCTCGTGCTCAGGCCCGGGTCGGCGAGCAGGTGGTGCGCGCTGGCGAGCTGCAGGAACAGGATGTACAGCAGGAACGCACCGCGGCTCACGCGCTCCGACATCGGCTTCGCGCCGAAGGCGATCGCCACCACCGCGTACCAGATCGAAATGTGCGCCGCGACGTTGATCTGTTGCGACGAGTGGCCGAAGGCCCACCAGATCGTGCGGTAGACGAGCGCGTCGACCTGCGCGATCCAGCCGAGCGACAGCAGCAGCGTCGGGATCAGGATGATCGCGCCCGAGGCGATCGTGAAGACGGCGATGATGCACGCCGTGATCGCGCCGAACGTGACCAGCGGCACCGAGCCGGTGTAGGTCTTGTCGCGCTTGGCCACGACCAGCGTGCCGAGGAACACGAAGCAGCCGATGAGCGCGCCCACCGCGAACAGGATCAGGCCGAGGTAGAACGCAGGCGTTGCCAGCATCGGCACGTACGACGTCATCATCACGCTCGAGCTGCCCTGGAGCACGGCGAGGTTGTTCGTCACCGCGCCGATCACCATCAGCGCGAATCCGAGCCACGCCATGTTCGGCGTGGCGAGCCGGCAGCGCAGCAGGGTCGACGAGCAGAAATACAGGACCGCGATCTCGAAGAAGATGATCCAGAAGATCAGCATGTCGATGCCGTGCGCGGTGAGCACCTGGTAGAAGGTGTCGGCCTCGAGCCAGTGCACGGCGGGCCAGCGCGTGAGCGTGACGCCGATGGCAAGGATGCCGCCGATCAGCAGGAACACCACCGCCGCGACGGCGTTGGCGAGCATCAGCTTTTCGGCATTCGCTTCGAATTGCAGCCCGGAACGCGGGCAGGTGCGGTAGCTTGTTGGGTTGGTCATGGTGCTGCCCCCGCTCATTTGACGTACAGGCGGCCGACCATCGTGTGATGGTTGATGCCGCAATATTCATTGCATACGACGGAGTACGTGCCGGCCTGGTTCGGCGTCACGGTCACGACATGTTCGTAACCCGGCACGATCTGGATGTTGATGTTGGCCGGCTGCAGCGAGAAGCCATGGTTGTAGTCCATCGACGTCAGGTGCAGCTTGTACGTCTTGTCCTTTTCCAGCTCGAGGATCGGCCAGAAGTTCCACAGGCGCGCGATCAGGTAGACGTCGGCGCCGGCAGGCGGTGCGACCACGGGCACCTTGTCGGCGGTCTCGGTACGCACCGTGTATTTGTCGACCATCGCCTGCGCCTTGGCCGAGAACTTCTCGGGCGTCGTGCGGTAGGTCTCGGTCGACAGGTTCTGCTTGCCGTACACATGCCAGCCGACCATCATGAAGAACATCACCAGGCACCAGATGAACGCGATCGCGATCCAGGTGCCTTCGACACGGTCGAGCGGGTGTTTCCACCACAGGCGTTCAGCGGGGGGAAGGATGGCACTCATGGCGGTTCCTCGTAGGGGGTGGGGGCGCTTGGCCTACTTGGCCAGCGGGACCGTCAGGATGTCGATCACGCCCCATAGCGTGTAGACGACCATCGGCACCATGACGCCGATGAACAGCAGCAGGAACGGGTTGTCGAGCAGTTGCTGCATCCACGGCACAGGCTCGTTGTCATGTTGTATCTGGCTCATAGCGTCTCCTGATTCAGGTGGCTGCGACCCGACGCGCCACAGCGGCCGTATTGGCTGGCTTCATTCTGTTGACGCGCCTCCGCTGTGGCCTTGATCTGTCATAAGAATGCTGTTGCTCGCGGCGCGGCGCGCGGTTCGCCGTGTGATGCACGACCCGGCATCCGATACGATGCAGCCCGCGTCACCCCACGCCGCCGCGCATGCTGACCACAGATCCCTTTCAGCGCCGACTCCTGATGCTGCGCCGCCTGGCCTGGGTCTGCGTCGCGCTGCTGCTGCTCGTCACGAGCCTGAGCGCGTACCTGCGTCTGTCGAAGGCCGGGTTGGGTTGTGCCGACTGGCCGCAGTGTTATGGCCAGAGCCTGCGCGACTTGCAGCAGGGCGTTGCCGTGCGCGCAGACGAGCAGACCGCCACCGCCGCGGCGCGTCTCGCGCACCGGTTCGCGGCGACGGGCGCGCTGCTGCTGGTCGTGATGATGGTATTGCTGTGCGTCGGCTCGCGGCCCGTGCTGCGCGAGGAGGGCGCGCTCGCGGTCGTGCTGCTTGGGCTGGCGTTGGGCCTGGCCGTGCTCGGGCGCTGGAGCAGCGATGTGCGAACGCCTGCGGTGACGATGGCCAACGTGCTCGGTGGCTTCGCAATGGTTGCGCTGGGCGTGCGCCTTGGCGTCGCGGGCATGCCGCTTCACCCAAGGCGATTGCGGCTCTGGGTGGGCGTGGCGCTGCTCGTGACGATCCTGCAAATCGCGCTTGGCAGCCTGGTCAGCTCTTCTTATTCAGCGTTGAGTTGCAGCAGTTGGGCGGATTGCCTGGCCACCGCGCGCGGTCTCGACTGGGGCACGCTCAACCCGTGGCGCGAGCCCGCGCTGGCGGCAGCACCGAGCGTCAACCCGCAGGGTGCGCTGGCCAACTTGCTGCACCGAGGCCTGGGCTTGAGCCTGGTGGCGCTGGTGCTGCCGCTGTCCATCGTCGTCTTGCGGCGCGGCCGGCCGTTGGCCGCTGCAGCGCTGTTTTTGCTGCTGGTGGCGCAGGCAGCGATCGGCGTGGCGATGCAGCAAGGCCCGCTGCCGCTGAGCTTCGCGCTGCTGCACAACCTGTTTGCCGCAACGCTGCTGGCTACACTCCTGCTGGTTTACTGAACGCCCCAAGGCCGCCGCCTTGCGGCGAGCATGCCCCGCGCGCTTCAATGAAACCGGCAAGGCCAGGTCTCGTTGAGCCTCGCCGACGAACTTGGGTGCTTGACGGCGGTCAAGTTGCCCGGGCGGCAACGCCCCACAATCTGCCCAGGAGAGTGCCACCTTGGAAGCCCGCAGTTTCGACCTGCCGCGTTATCTATCGGTCCTGCCGCTGTTCAACGAGATGAGCCCGGCCGAGCTGCAGCGCATGGCCGATGGCAGCCAGCTGCGCCGCTTCACGCGCGGCGAAATGGTGTTTCGCGTCGGCCAGCCCTGCGCCGAATTCCACGTCACGGTGATGGGCCAGATCAAGCTCTATGCGATCTCGATCGCCGGCCAGGAAAAGGTGATCGAACTCGTGGGCCCGGGCAACAGCTTTGCCGAAGCGCTGATGTTCACCGGCCGGCCCTACATCATCAACGCCCAGGCGCTGACCGACTCGCTGCTGCTGACCGTGAGCAAGGCCGCGGTGCTCGGCGAAATCGACCACGACCCGCGCTTTGCATTGCGCATGCTCGCCGGCATCTCGCGCCGCCTGCACGGCCTGGTGCACGACGTCGAAGCCTACGCGCTGCACAGCGGGCTGCAGCGCGTGATCGGCTACCTGCTGCGCGACGTCGAGGCAGCAAACGGCACCGGTGGCAGCGCGCTCACGGTTTCGCTGCCGGTGAGCAAGGCGACGATCGCATCGCGCCTGTCGCTGACGCCGGAGTACTTCTCGCGCGTGCTGCACGAGCTCGAGTCGGCCGGGCTCATCGAGATCGACAAACGCGACATCCGGATCCTCGATTCGAAGCGCCTGGCGGCGTATCAACCGACGGCCTGAAAGGGCGGCGGGGCGACTGCCGCATCAAGAACATCGAAGGTGGGGAAGAGTGAGCAAGCTCGAGGAGATTCAACCGAAGGCCGAGTGCCGGGCACGGGCAAGCTGAGGTTTACCGAGGTCAACGGGCGTGTCAGTGGGGCACCGACGATCACGGTCACAAAGAACGAGATCCTGTATTCGCGCAACAAGCCCGAAGACTTCATCCTGGCGATCGTTGAGTTCACTGGTGAAGACACGCACCGCGCGCACGACCTGCGCCAGCCTTTTCAGCGCGAGCCCGACTTTGGCGTGATCAGCGTGAACTGCGACTTCGCCGAATTGCTGGCACGGGGGGAGGCGCCGCGATGAAAGCGGGTTTCTTGCCGAGTGATCGGGACGAATTGCAGTACAGTAAGAAGGTAAGGACTGCATTACAAGGGGAAAACAATGCTTGCTGTCGCCAAGATCACAGCCAAAGGCCAAACCACCATTCCACAGGATGTTCGCGCTGCACTGAACGTGGTCCCCGGTGACCTGATCGCCTGGGAAGTCGGCGCCAACGGCACGGCGACGGTACGTCGAGTGCAGCCGATCGACATCGAGTACCTGCGCGCCATCGAAGGCACGCTCAGCGAATGGGCGGGCCCCGCCGACGAGGAGGCTTACCGTGGGCTTTGATCTGTATGCGGTCGTGCGCGTGCCTTTCCCGTTTACCGACCGCAGCGCCACCAAGAATCGCCCTGCGGTGGTGCTCTCCGACCCCGATGCCTTCAACACGCCTGCCGGTCATTCGGTGATGGCCATGATCACGTCGCAGGCCAACCCGCCCTGGCCTCTTGACTGCACGCTCACCGACCTTGCCGCTGCCGGTTTGCCCGCTCCATCGCGCGTGCGCTTCAAACTGTTCACCCTCGACCATCGTCTGGTGAGAGGCGAGATCGGCAAGCTTGCGCCAGCCGACGTCGCACTCGTCCGCGCCGGGCTGACCGAGTTGCTTGGCGGTTCACGATGAATCTGCCGCCAGCCTCGAATCTTGCAACGCTGTCGAGACTTTCCGTCCCAGAACCGGCCCGGCTGCAGTGGCACCTCAAGAACAGGTTTCAGGCATGACACACCTACCGCAAGAACTCGTGCAGCGACTCCTGGACTTCCGTGCCGAGCGTGACTGGGAGCAGTTTCATAACGCACGCAGTCTGGCGACTGCACTTTCTGTCGAGGCATCGGAGCTGCTGGAGCACTTCATCTGGGCGAAGGACCACCAGGTGGCTGGAGTCGTCGCCGAGCGGCGGGACGAGATCGAAGCGGAGATTGCCGATGTGGCCATTCTGCTGACATACCTGTGTCACGACCTGGCCATCGACCTCTCGGCGGCCGTGTCCAACAAGATCGACGCCAACGCGCTCAAGTACCCAGCCCACAAGTCTCGTGGTCGGTCGGAAAAATACACTCGGCTTTAGGTGCGAGCGCAAGAAGCGCGCGGCTGAGGCGCTGTCGTACAACGCCCTGGTGCAAAGCTGGCCGGAGATCGTTCTGATTGCAGGAGAATCCGGACTTCGCGCCACCGAACCGACGCAGCCCTCACTCATCTGACCCCCGGTAGGCACGCTCATGGGCACCCGTCTTCCGATCGATCCTGACGTGCTGGCCGGCCTTTGCAGCCGGCATCGAATCCGCAAGCTGTCGCTCTTCGGCTCCCAAATGAAGGGCACGGCGCGACCGGACAGCGACTTCGACCTGTTGGTCGAGTTCCTGCAGGATGCCCGGCCGACGTACTTCGATCTGGCCAACATCGAGATCGAGCTTTCGGCCCTTCTCGGTGGACGCAAGGTCGACCTGCGCACGCCGGCGGAGTTGAGCCGCCATTTCCGCGAGCAGGTGCAGCGTGAGTCCGAGGAACTGTATGCCGCTACCTGAGAACGACCTGGTGCGCCTGCAGCACATGCTCGACGCCGGCGAGCAGGCGCTCCTGTTCTGTGCCGGAAGAAGCCGCGCCGATCTGGCCGGCGACGTGATGTTGCGTTTTGCCGCGGTGCACGTGATCAGCGTGGTCGGCGAAGCGGCGCCCAGGATATCGACGCAGACGCGCGAGGCGCTGCCCGACATCGCCTGGGGTTCGATCGTCGGCATGCGCAACCGGCTCGCGCATGCGTACTTCGACATCGACTCGGATGTGCTGTGGGAGTCGGTCAACGATGGACTGCCGCCGCTCGCCGCGCAGCTTCGCGCCGCGCTTCGCCCTACCGTATAGAACCACCAAGGGTCCGCAAGACGCCGGGCCTGCGCAGCCGCTGGTCCTGACAAATAGCCGCCTGCTAGGTGTCAAAGTTAGTTTGCTTATCTGACAATACGGCGCATGGATATTGACAAACCATCACTGCGCAGGCAGGCACTGGAGCTGGTCGGCGCCGACAGCCACCGCGTCGGCACCCGGCTCGCCCAGTCTGGCGGCGTGTCGCGCCAGGTGGCGAATGGCTACCTGCAAGCGCTGGTGCGCGATGGGCTGGTGGACGCTGAAGGGACCACCCGCGCACGGGTGTACCGGCTGAAGACGCTGGCCGAAGCCTCGCGCCGCTACCCCCGCGACGGTCTGCAGGAAGACCTGGTGTGGCGCGAGCTCGTCTCGCCCGTGGTGGCGCGCTTTGCGCAGAACGTGCGCGATATCTGGCACTACGCGGCCACCGAGATGATCAACAACGCCATTGACCACTCGGGGGCTGCGGACGTGCTGGTCGAAGTGCGGAAGAACGAGCTCACAACCGAGGTGCTGGTGGCCGACGAGGGCGAGGGCATCTTCGTCAAGATCCAGCGCGCGCTGGACTTGCACGATCCGCGCGAGGCGATTCTGGAATTGGCCAAGGGCAAGCTGACCACGGCGCCCGAGCAGCACACCGGCGAAGGTATCTTCTTCACGTCGCGCGCGCTGGACTTCTTCGAGATCGAGTCGCACCACCTGCGCTTCAGCCACGCGCCGCGCGCCGACAATGCCATTGCCGAGCAGGCCGCAGACACGCCGGGCACGCGCGTTTGCATGCGGCTGGCCAACGACAGCCCGCGCGTCATGCGCGAGGTGTTCGACGCCTACACCGACCCCGAGGAATACACGTTCGACAAGACCGTGGTGCCTTTGCGGTTGGCGCAGTACGAAGGCGAAAAGCTCGTCTCGCGTTCGCAGGCCAAACGCGTGGCGCACCGCTTCGAGCGCTTCAAGCGTGTGGAACTGGACTTCGCCGGCGTGTCCGACATCGGGCAGGCGTTCGCCGACGAGTTGTTCCGCGTCTTCGTGGCGGCACACCCCACGATCCGGATCACGCCGATCAATACCGAGCCCGCGGTGGCACAGATGATCCGCCGCGCCGTCGCCGCTGGAGCGGCAAAGGCTGGCAACGGAAACCATGCATAGGACGAGCATGGCGATCACGAATCAGGAACGGGTCGGCAAGGCCGTGGATCTTCTGCGGCTGGGGCTCGCACCCTATGTGGTGCGCGAGTTCGCGAGTACCTACAAAGACAAGGCGCTGGCCGAAGCGCGTCGGGCCTGAACTGATAGAGATCAAGCGGCGCCCTCGCCGCGAAGTGCACGGTCGCGCTACCCACCCAGAATCGCACGGGTCAACATGGACTTCGAGCATTCACCCCTTGCCGTCGAGCTGCGCACGCGCCTGCAGCGCTTCATGGACGACCTCGTCCTGCCCTCGTTGCCCGACTGGCACCGCTACGCCGACGCCGGTGTGTACCCGCTCGACGTGATCGAGCCGCTGAAGGAACAGGCGCGAAACCTCGGCCTGTGGAACCTGTTCCTGCCCGGGCTGCGCGACGACCAGCCGGGTACGCGCCTGAGCCACCTCGACTACGCGGCGCTGGCCGAGACCATGGGGCGCGTGCCCTGGGCGGCCGAAGTCTTCAATTGCAGCGCCCCCGACAGCGGCAACATCGAGTTGCTTCAACTGTTCGCCGACGCGCCGCAGCGCGAGCGCTGGTTGGACCCGCTGTTGCGCGGCGAAATACGCTCCTGCTTCGCGATGAGCGAACCCGATGTCGCCTCGAGCGACCCGACCCAACTGCGCACCAGCATCGCGCGCGACGGCGACGGGCTCGTGCTCAACGGCCGCAAGTGGTTCATCACCGGCGCCTCGCACCCGAACTGCCGGCTCGTGGTGGTGATGGGCGTGGACGAGACCGCGAGCGAAGACGATCCGCACCGGCGCCACTCCATCGTGCTGCTGCCGATGGACGCGCCGGGCTTGACGCTCGAACGCAACATCCCTGTGCTGGACCACCTGGCGCTCGAAGGGCATGGCGAGATCGTGCTGCGCAACGTGCGCGTGCCGGCCGACAACAGGCTGGGTCTTGCCGGCGCCGGCTTCTCGATGGCGCAGGCGCGGCTCGGCCCCGGCCGCGTGCACCACGCGATGCGTTGCATCGGCCAGTGCGAACTCGCGCTCGAGCTCATGTGCGAGCGTGCGCTCGAGCGGCGCACGTTCGGCGTGCGCATCAGCGACCACGCCAACGTGCAGGACTGGATCGCGCTCAGCCGCGTCGAGATCGACCAGGCGCGCCTGCTCGTGCAGCGCGCCGCCTGGCGCATGGACCGCGACGGCAACGCCGCTGCGCGCGAGGACAGCGCCGCGATCAAGCTCGTCACCGCGCAATTGCAGACGCGCGTGCTGGACCGCGCGATGCAAGTCTTCGGCGCGATGGGCCTGAGCCCCGACACACCGCTAGCGCGGCTGTGGAGCTGGGGCCGCGCGTTGCGCATCCTCGATGGGCCGGATGAAGTGCACCTGCGCAGCATCGCGCGCGCCGAACTCGGCCGTGCCAAGGCGCGCCGCGGCGCGTCGGCGCCTTACCTGCGGCGCTGGATGCCCGAGGCAGAAAGTGCGCCATCCGCGCGCAAGCCGGGAGCCGCCGATTGAAGGCATGCCCGAGTCAACGCACCACGCCGCGGAATCAGCATCGCTCGACGTGTACGTGGTCCGCCGATTGAAGGCATGCCCGAGCCCACGCACCCCACCGAGTCAGGAGCAAGGTCTTGATGAAGATCGAGGAGCCTGCCGCGGCCACTGACCCGACACCGCACTGGGCGCTGTGGCAACTCGGGTTTCGGCCGTTCTATCTGCTGGCCGGCGCATTTGCCGCGCTCTCGGTGCCGCTGTGGGCGCTGCAGTTCAGCGGCTGGTTGCCGCGGCCCTACCTGGCCGGTGCGCTGTGGCACGCGCACGAGATGCTGTTCGGCTACGCGCTGGCGGTGGTCGTCGGCTTCCTCTTCACCGCCGGTCGCAACTGGTCGGGCCGGCCGACACCGACCGGCGCTGCGCTCGCCGCATTGGCGCTGCTCTGGCTCGCCGGCCGCGTGCTCGTGCTCACGCCCTTCGGCTGGGCCGCGGCGCTGGTCAACGCCTCGTTCCCGCTCGCGGCCGCGGCCGGCCTGGGCCAGGCGCTGATCGGCGGGCGCAACCGCCGCAACTATTTCTTCATCGGCTTGCTCATCTTGCTGGGGCTGGCGCAGTTCGGTGTGCACCTGTCGCACATGGGCGTGCTCGAACTGCCGGGTTGGCTCGGCATTCGCCTCGGGCTGGACATGCTGCTCTTCATCATGGCGGTGATGGGCGGACGCGTGATCCCGATGTTCACCAACAACGGTGTGCCGGGCGCGAACGCGCGGCGCTTCGCTGCGCTGGAGTGGCTCGCCCTTTGCAGCCTGCTGCTGCTGGCGGCGGCCGACGCGCTGGCGCTGCAAGGCGTTGCGCTCGCGGCCCTGTTGGCGCTCTGTGCCGCTGCGCACCTGGCACGCCTGACGCTGTGGCAACCCTGGCGCACGCTGCGCGCGCCACTGGTGTGGGTGCTGCACGCGGCGTACTTGTGGGTCGTGCTGCACCTGAGCCTGCGCGCCGCGGCCGAGCTGGGGTGGATTGCGCCGTCGATTGCGGTGCATGCGCTCACGGTCGGTGGCGTCGGTGGCCTGACGCTGGGCATGATGACGCGCACCGCGCGCGGCCACAGCGCCCGGCCGTTGCGTGCCGACGCCTTCGACACCGCGTGCTACCTCGGCGTGAACGCCGCTGCACTGCTGCGCGTGCTGCTGCCGCTGGCCGCGCCCGAGACCACGCCGGCGGCGACGCTGGCGTCGGCGTTCCTCTGGTCGGCGGCGTTCGCGCTGTTCACGCTGCGCTACTGGCCGGTGCTGACGCGCGCTCGGCTCGACGGCAAGCCGGGCTGA
>Ga0315290_10000162_pt1 | contig 40226 bp, 33 predicted proteins | sample YL17G12_0_MG_FD_203627 | JGI IMG/M metagenome (GOLD analysis project Ga0315290, IMG submission 203627) | Sediment microbial communities from Yellowstone Lake, YNP, Wyoming, USA - YL17G12_0 | ecosystem: Environmental > Aquatic > Freshwater > Lake > Sediment | place: USA: Wyoming | collected... | reverse complement strand
ACTGGGTCGCCTGGTGCAACGGGTTCCATGGTCCGACCATCGGCCTGGGATATACCTACGACTTTGAAGAATTCCATTTCTTTGAGAACGCACTGCTGCCCTTCAACCGCAACGGTGTCCCCTTCCCACGCAAGATCAACGGCAAGTATGTGATGCTCAGCCGGCCCAGTGATAACGGGCATACTCCTTTCGGTGACATTTATCTCAGCCAAAGCCCGGATATGAAGTATTGGGGCGAGCACCGATATGTAATGGGCACAAAAGGCGGATGGCAAAGCACCAAGGTTGGAGCAGGACCCATCCCGATCGAGACGCCCGAAGGCTGGTTACTTATCTATCATGGTGTTCTGACATCCTGTAATGGATTTGTATACAGTTGGAGCGCCGCGCTGCTTGACCTGGACAAACCGTGGAGGGTAATGTACCGCGCAGCGCCATATCTCCTTTCGCCGCAGACTTATTATGAATGCGTTGGCGACGTCCCAAATGTCGCCTTCCCCTGTGCAGCATTATATGATCAACCCACCGGACGCATTGCAGTTTATTATGGCGGCGCGGATACGGTCACAGCTCTGGCATTTTGCAAAGTGGATGAAATCATCGACTTCGTGAAGAAAAATTCCGATGTATAGCCACTTCCCCTGCCCATCCCATGTGAATTCGTGGGATGATAATAAGTACTTTGAGTAGTCAAACTTGGTATCCCGGGGTACTCTCAACCATGAAAAAACCCGCCTTTTTCAGACGGGTTTTGTGCCGAGGGAGGGAATCGGACCCTCGACCTAGCGATTATGAGCCGCTTGCTCTAGCCTCTGAGCTACCTCGGCGAAGGCGGGCTGTATATTACTACGCAATTTTTAATTTGTCAACCGGAGAGAGGAAAATAAGGGTAAAATCTGGGCTTCGCTGGGAATCCCGAGACCAACACCAGTGACCAGGAGACAGGATGGGCGAAAATCCTTTGGTTGAAAATGGCCAGGTCGTGACGATGGACTATACTCTGCACGTGGATGGTGAAATACTCGATTCTTCCGAGGGACACGAACCGCTCGAATTCCTCCAGGGCACTGGAAATATCATCCCTGGCTTGGAACGTGAGCTGTATGGCATGACGATTGGTGAAAGCAAAAAAGTGACCGTGGTGCCGGTAGAAGGTTACGGCAAACTTGACCCGAATGCGTTTGTAAACGTACCGCGCAGCCAATTCCCGGAGAACATCCCCATGGAAGTTGGGACGGAAATTCAAGTTAATGACCCTCAGGGGCACGAGATGATGGCACGCATCGACCAGGTGGAAACTGATTCTGTCCGGCTGAATTTCAACCATCCATTAGCCGGTAAGGATCTTCATTTTGACGTAAAAATAGTCGGGCTGCGCGCTCCCACCGACGAGGAACTTGAGCACGGGCACGCGCACGGCGCTCATAATCACGAATAAACTAAATATTCTATTTGAACCGAACCTGCCACTTATGCTCATGGTGCAGGTTTTATTATTCCAACAGGCGATTGTATTTCCTCAGTACCTCCCGCAGTCGTACGTGTGGCAACGCCGGGATGGTCAGCCCTGCTTTGCCTGTCATTGTTTCAGCAGCGACTAGCGCGTTAATGATAGATTCCTCGGTGGCATAGACAGTTGCCATAAAGAGTGGATCCATTTGTTCATTGGTGACAGCCTGAAGATTCGCAACGCCTTCTGAAGGCCGCGCGACACCTGGGTTGGCGGTCGAAAAAGCCAGGAAAATATCCCCTGAGCCGTTGCCAGCGATACTTCCGGTGCGTGCCAATCCCAAAGAGGCGCGCTTCGCCAATCGCTTGAGCTGGTGCGGAAGCAGCGGCGCATCCGTCGCAACGATGATGATAATCGAACCCTGTTCACGGAACGGATTTTCACCGTTCGTGAAATGAGCATCTTCGGTGATTTCATTGCCCACAGGCGCACCTGCAACCATGAGCTGGTAACGACGACCGAAGTTGGCTTGCACGAGTACTCCTACCGAGTAACCACCAAGTTTTTCAGGTAAAAGACGGGAGGCTGTTCCCGTACCCCCTTTAAATTCGTAACAGATCATTCCCGTCCCACCCCCTACATTTCCCTCCAGAACCGGACCTGCCTCTGCTTTATCCAACGCCGACCAGACATGTTCGGGCTTGACGTGAAAAGCGTTCATATCGTTGAGCCAACCATCCGCGGTTTCAGCCACCAGCGGACAGGACCACATCTGGAAGAGGGCATTGTTTTTTGCCTGCCAGTGGATGATGGCGTCACGCACTGTGCCGACATTGTGTGTGTTGGTAATTCCGATCGGACCTTCGAGAAAGCCGCCTTCCTCGACCCAGGCTGAACCGGTCATCTCACCATTGCCGTTAAGCGGGAACCAGCCTGCAAATACCGGATCGTGGTTCGCCTTCCCGCGCGGATGGATGATCGTCACGCCGGTGCGGACATCTTCGTCCTTGATCAATGTACTGAAACCAACTTCGATCCCATGCACATCGGTGATGGCATTGAATGGACCGGGCATACCTTCAAGAGGGATACCGAGATCGCGAGCCCGAGGGTTTTTTTTCATCAAATTCCTCCATTAATTATCAGGGGCGCTTTTCCAGCGCCCCTGAGCTTTATTTGAGATATTTATCCATCCAGCGCAGGATGTGATTCAGCCGCGCGATGCGGCGGTCGGTGCGGCCGGTGCGCGAGAGGCCATGGAACTCCTCGGGGAAGCGGATAAACTCAGTGTCCACACCCAGCCTTTTCAAGGCAACAAACGCCTGTTCACCTTGCTCAATAGGGCAGCGCAGGTCGCCTTCGTTGTGGATGACCATGGTCGGCGTTTTAGCATTGCCGATGTATTTGATGGGCGACATGTCCCAGTATTTCTTCAAATCCTTGAAGGGCGGACCAGCGGTCAGCTCCTGCTCGAAGGTCCAGTTGAAATCGCTGGAGCCCCACTCGCTGATGAAGTTTGAGACGCAACGCTGAGTGACTGCCGCTTTGAAGCGGTTCGTGTGTCCGATAATCCACAGGGTCATATAACCACCGTAAGAACCGCCAGTAACACCCATGCAGCTCCTTTCGATATAAGGCTTTCTAGCCATCATTTCGGTAAAAGCCGTCAAGTCGACATAATCTGCGGTACCCCAACCACCCCTGATGGCTTTGGTATGAGATTCACCATAACCTCGCCCGCCGCGCGGATTGGAGAAGTACACCACGTAACCATTCGATGCGAGATAGTTGAATTCATGCATGAAGAACTTGCCATACTGGGTCATCGGACCACCATGAATCTCCAGGATGGAAGGATATTTCCGTTTAGGATCGAACCTCGGCGGGAACATGATCCATCCTTGCAGGCTGAGCCCTTCGGGGTTTTTGAACCATACTTCCTCGACGCGGGGCAGGCTGATCGTGTCGAGCAGCTCCCGGTTGACGCGAGTCAGGTGACGGGTCGTCCCGCTGCCAAGCTCGCGCAGGTACACCTGCCCGGGATCCTGCATCTGCCCGAAGAAATAAGCCAGCTTGGATTGCGTCCGGTCAAAGGAATAGGATCCAACGACTCCGCCTTCCCCGACGATATCCTGCAGGTCCCTCCCCTCCAGCGAAATCCGTTTAAGCAGCGACGAACCATGATAAGCCACCTGGAAGAAGATCTGCCGGCTGTCATTCGACCAGGTCGGCGGCATCTGCTCCGGAGAACCCACATCGTTCATCACCACGGAATCGACATGCAAATCGAATTTCTGGGTGAGGTTGCGCGCCGGCTTTGAGCCGTCCACAGGCACGACCCACAACCCGTAGTTCCGATACCCCTGCCCCTCGCCCTCCTGACCAAAATAAGCCAGCCAGTTGCCGTCCGGAGAAAAAGCCGGTTGACTCTTTGCGCCGATCGGCGTCTTGATCAGGCGCGGCTCGCCGCCGGACGTGCCCATCACGAACAGGTCCATGGCGTCCGGATTATGGTCCGGTTCATTGAGCCGGTTGGAAACAAAGGCAATGTACCTGCCATCCGGAGAAAAGACCGGGTCAAGCTCATCCCATACCGGATGGTCGGTGAGCTGCCTGCCCTTGCCGGTACTTGAGTCAATGACCCAGATGTGAATTCGTTCCTGAGGCAGGTAGCCGTATCCGTCCAGCTTGTAAAACAACCGGTCGTACCGGCGGTAAACCACGCCCAGTTTCTTCTTCTGCTCATCCTTTTCGCGTTCCAGCACCTCGATATCCGTCTTCCGAACGGTGCAGAGGAGCCTGCGTCCATCCGGTGACCAGGATAGAGTTTCGATCTCACCGTCGATACTGGTCAGCTTGCGTGCCTCACCGCCGTCGAAGGGAAGAATATATACCTGCGATGGCTTGTCCTTGTCAGAGCGGTTGGAGAGGAAGACTATCACTTTTCCATCCGGTGACCAGCGCGGGGAAGAATCGGACTGATCGCTCTGGGTGAACTGACGCGGTTCGCCACCCCCGGTCGATGCGACCCACAGGTTGTCATATTTTTTCTCGGTCTTCTTATCCACCCGCTGCAGGCGATAAATGACATTATTTCCATCAGGCGAGATTCGCACATCAGACAGGATCTCGAGTTTGTAAAGGTCTTCAGCAGTGATCGTTCGTTTCTTCTGAGGCATGGATACTCCTTTGTCGTTCATAAAGCCGATTTGATTTTATACCGAAAATCATGCCTTGAGGGGATGAAAAGCCATTACACACGCCTCAATAATAAGTTATTCTATTTTGACTATTGTTTAGTTCACTTCACTCCACTCGCCAAGTTACGATTGGTTTGAGGCTTTCGAGTACAGATAATCATAGAAGTAGAAAGATGTGCTATGGGCATAAAATCCCTCTTTATTAAACCCTCCACCGAAGCATTCTTCAAGGAAGCGGACAAAGTCGCCGGGTATTCACTGTTCGATCGGATTCATGGCTATGTCTATAGCCGTTGGACCTTTCTTTACATAGCTCTGGGAACCGGTCGCCATCCGCTCGCGAAAAAACTGGCTCCGGTGATCGGTTTTTTCTCCAGTGGAAAGAAGAAGAAAGGTCAAGGGGAAACCCGGGGAATGGCGGATGAATACCATGGGAAAACCATCCCTCTGGAGACCGCCACACAGCTGGTGCTGGTCAATGAATCGGTTAATATTCCAGACCTGGAGCATGTCATTCCTTATAAACAGGCGCGGGCTCTCATCCTGCAACACCCGGACCACATCGTGGCGCTAAATTGCCCCTGCCGGTCGGCGCGCGAGAATCCCTGCCTGCCGTTGGATGTGTGCTTGGTGATCGGCGAGCCGTTCGCCAGCTTTGTGAGCGAACATCACCCCGATAAAACACGCTGGATCACCTCATCCCAAGCGGTCGATATTCTGAAAGCCGAGGATGAGCGCGGACATGTCCATCACGCTTTTTTCAAGGAGGCGATGCTCGGTCGTTTTTATGCCATCTGCAACTGCTGTTCCTGCTGCTGCGGAGCGATCAACGCCCATCGCCATGGAACGCCCATGCTGGCTTCATCGGGATTCGTCTCACAAGTAGATGTGGACCTGTGCATCAGTTGCGGGAACTGCGAAACCTATTGCCAGTTTGAGGCGATATCATTTGACGGAATTGCCGTGGTGGATGAAGCCAAATGTATGGGTTGCGGCGTGTGCGTCAGCAAGTGCATCGAAGGAGCAATTTCCCTGAGGCGGGAGGAATCGAAAGGCATGCCGTTGGAGTTGTCGCTGCTGATGAAGCAGGCTGTGGTTTAGTTTTCAATTAAATTATTAGTATTAATTTTCCATTTTGAGAAACATATGCTGATCTTAATTTAGGATATTAGGTAGCGAATATTCCATACACAAATAGGTTGCCAAATGGCAGGTCAGCCACTTAAGGGAGTTCATATGACACATCCTCAACCTCAAGGATTTCTAGCCGTCTCGCCCTCTGGCCAGGGCTCCGGTGTATTGGTCCTTCACGCCTGGTGGGGACTGAACGACACAATACAGGCTTTCTGCACTCGATTGGCCGAATCCGGTTTCGTGGCTTTCGCCCCTGACCTTTATCGTGGCAAGATCGCAGACAACATTCCCGACGCCGAAGCCCTTGGCAGCGCTCTCGACACCAATCCTATCCAAGCCAAAGCCGAAATCGCAGACGCAACATTGTTCCTGAATGAACGTGCTGGCCAAGACGACCGAGGTCTTGCAGTGATTGGATTCTCACTGGGCGCCTATTATGCGCTGGACCTCTCGGCCACTGATCCCGAGCACATCCGTTCCGTCGTCATCTATTACTGGACCGGTCCTGGCGACTTCAGCAGCTCGAAAGCGAGCTATCTCGGTCATTTTGCCGAGAAGGATGAGTTTGAACCGCAATCCAACGTAGATAACTTGGAGGAATCCCTAAAGCATGCTGGCCGCCCAGTGACTTTCTATCGTTACAGCGATGCTGGACACTGGTTCTTTGAACCTGACCGCTTACAGGCATATAACCAAGCTGCAGCAAGTCTGGCATGGGATCGTACCCTGGCTTTCCTTAAGCGTTCTTCAACCTTGTGATCTATCCAATACCAGGCTTTTAGTCGCATATTAAGGAGTAAATTAAGAAATGAATGCAAATGCCTTTCGCTATTTTTACGACTATCACTTCTCTGAAAACCGCAAGATGTGGGATAGTTATGTCACTTTGCTGACCCATGAACGGTTCACTAAAGATATTCACTATTCTCATGGGTCAGTTCGAGAACAAATCGTTCATCTCATGAGCGCGGATGTAATATGGTATAGTGAACTGCGAGGCGTCGAACTCTCAGCACCGTTTCCTCCCGCTAACTTTGACGATCGGGAAATCATTCGCGCGCACTGGGACCGCGTTGAGCAAAACATGCGCGACTATCTTGCAGAATTGCGGGACGACATGTTGTTCGATAAGCCGATAGAAGAACCAGAAGAAGACAAAGACCTCATTATGTGGCAAGTGCTTCTTCATGTGGCAAATCATGGTACAGATCATCGCGCACAGCTTCTCAGATTACTAAATGATCTGGGAGTCAAGACAACGTCTCAAGATTACATTTTCTACGTCTATGAAAACTTGTAGAGTTCCTCTCAATGATAGAAGCCAACATAATCAGCAGGAAAGATTCTCTTGAAATGTGCAGAAGAGACAAACCTCTTCCCTATAATCTAAACGCTGCTTTATAGGTGAATAATTAAATCGCGTCCCAATTTCCTGCCCCATAGGGAGCGCGGGGTAAGCCCTTGAGAGTTAGCCTAGGACTCCCTTTGAGAGAACGTCAAAGGTTAGCCTCGAACTGTTATGCAACCCTTTTCACAGAAAAATGCGACTAGATGAACAACACAGAAATTGAACATCTGAAGACATCCATTTCAATCGCATGGCTTGCCCGTGAACATGGCAATCATCCTTTTGGGGCAATACTTGTGGATGAAAACAATCGTGTTGTCCTTCAAGCGGAAAACACCGTTATGACAGAGCAGGATTCTACGGGTCACGCCGAAACAAATCTTGTCCGGCTTGCCACTCAGCAATTCTCGCCTGAACAACTGGCACGTTATACACTTTACTCAAGCACGGAACCTTGTGCCATGTGTGCTGGAGCAATTTATTGGAGTCAAATTGGTCGGGTGATGTTTGCGCTTAGCGAAATAGATCTTTATAATATCATCGGACCATCGCCCGAACACCTGCTGCTCCCCTGCAGGGAAGTCTTTGCCCATAGTAAACGCCGCATTGAGGTATACGGTCCGAGTTCCGCATTGGAAATGGAAGCGCGCGCCGTTCATAAGGATTTTTGGAAACTATAACGCTACCCCACAAAAGCTTTGGGGTAGGTCTAAAACTGCTAATTATCCAGGAAGATGTATCAATACTTTTATACGACGATCACAACTGCTTAATTATGTCAATCTACCAATAATAGTGTACCAATCTCCTTATTCGATCATCGTAAATCGCGCGGACTTTATTCATGGTCGCGGCATCCAGCGCTGGTAAGTCGGCCGCTTTAGTATTAATTTCAGCCTGGGCGGGATTCTTCGCGCCGGGGATGGCGCAAGTGACCGCTTCGAACATCAATATCCAGCGCAAAGCAAACTGTGTCATGCTCCACCCAGCTGGGACAAGAGGGCGAAGTTCTTCGACAGCCTGTAAGCCCGTTTCATAATCCACACCTGAGAAAGTTTCTCCGCGGTCGAAAGCCTCGCCATGCCTGTTGAAAGCACGGTGGTCATCGACTTCAAAGGCTGATTTGGCAGTCAACTTTCCAGTCAGCAGTCCACTGGCCAGCGGGACGCGTGCAAGTATCCCAACCTTTCGCCGCAAAGCCTCGGTAAAAAATAGTTCAGCCGGGCGTTGGCGGAAGATGTTGAAAATGATCTGCACCGTCTGGACGTTGGGAAATTCGATCGCCTTGAGCGCTTCCTCCACCTTTTCCACACTGACACCATAATGGCGCAGCTTCCCCGCTTTGACCAGGTCATCGAGCACGCCAAAGGTTTCTGGGCGATAATAGACTTCAGTTGGAGGGCAGTGCAGTTGGAGCAGGTCGATGGATTCGGTGCCCAGGTTCTTCAGGCTCCGTTCGACGAAAGCTGTCAGATTCGCCCGATCGTAGCCATCAGCCAAATGCGGATTCAGCCTCCGCCCGGCTTTGGTCGCTACATAGATGGTTTCATTGCGTTCCTTGCGGAGTTGTGCCACTAACCGTTCTGAACGTCCATCGCCGTAGACATCTGCGGTGTCAATGAAGTTGACGCCTAAATCGATGGATCGATGTAAGGCAGCCAGTGATTCTTTGTCATCCACATTGCCCCATGCGCCTCCAATTGCCCAGGCGCCAAACGAGATGGTGGAGACTTTCCAGCCGGTACGTCCAAGTTCACGATATTGCATCGGTCAACTCCTCATAGAAATATTATCTGAAGATTCTAACTCTTTTTTATGGTTCAATCGGAACAAGTCATGCAAATTCCACATTTGAAAATGCTTCAATTTTTGCATCTTTATTTGAATTTCAACATTCATCTTGAAGGAAACGATATGTTTTATTGTTCTCTTTTTATCGCGAACAACGTGATATCGTCAAATTGCTCTGCAGTGCCAATGAATTGGTTTAGGTCGTTCTCAAACTGGGATAATAATTTCGCAGGTGTCCGGTAATTATTTAACAAGGACCGGATGCGCTCATCACCAAAGAATTCACCGGCAGCGTTTTGAGTATCAGGAATACCATCGGTATAAGCCAGAAGCAGTTCATCGCGCCCAATGGTTGTTTCTTTCACTTGATATTCTGTGTGGGACATGACCCCGATCACCGGACCGGTGGGTGCCAGCGCCGTGTGTACAATTCCATCTCCACCGACAATTAATGGTGCTGCATTACCGCCATTGATATAGGTTAGTTTTCCATTTATGGGGTCGAGAATACCGATGAAGACGGTCGAGAACATATTGGCTGCTTCATGAGTTTCTGCCACATAATTGTTTGCCAATGTGACAGCGTGAATAAGACGTTCTGCAGGGGTGAAAATCTTTTTGATCTGCTCCAGGGATAACTGATCAGTCGTCGACGCGGCATGAATCAGGCTGCGAAAGAGGGTCATGAACAATGCAGCGCCGATCCCCTTTCCACAGACATCTGCAATAACAAAGGTTAGAGTCCCATCCGGCAGGATAAATGCATCATAAAAATCACCCCCCACTTCCTTGGCTGCCTTAAAATAATTGGCAATTTCCCAGCCTTCTACTTTGGGTAATTGGGCTGGCAGGAATTCCTTTTGGATGTCTCGCGCGATATTCATTTCGCGCTCCAGGCTTTTGGTATACAAATCCTGCAAGTCCCGCAGGCGTTTTTTTTCAAGGCTGGACTGGATCCTGGCTTGAAGGAGGGTCGATTCAAACGGCTTGGGGAGATAATCATCCGCGCCTAGTTGTATCCCTTTTACAACACTTTTCAAATCGTTATTTGCCGAAATAACGATAATGGGAATATCTCGAATGGCAGGGTCCGCTTTGACACGTTCAAGCACAGCAAAGCCGTCCAGGATCGGCATCATGATATCGAGCAGCACCAGGTCCGGTGATTGACTGTTGATCTTGTCGAGCGCATCCTGTCCGTTGATGGCAGTGACCGTTTCAAAGTTCAAGTCCTCAAGTTCTTGTTCAAGGAAATTCAAATTGAAAGGTTCATCATCAACAATCAGGATTCTTGGTTTTTGGTTCATATAACTCCGAATGGAAGACGTTATCCTACATATTGATCAATTTTTTTCAATAGCAATTCATCATTAATCGGCTTGGTTAGGTAATCATTACAGCCAGACTCAATCGCGCTTTGCTCGTGACCGCTCATGGCGTGAGCAGATAATCCAATAATTGGAATAGATTTATGTTTTTCCCTGATCTTGCGCGTGGCTTCGTAACCATCCATGACAGGTAATGAGATGTCCATGAGAATCAGGTCGGGATTATTTTGTAATGCCATTTCCACACCTTGCGCTCCGTCCCTGGCAAACAGCAGGTTGTAATCGTCTTCAAGTAACTGGGTAATGAGGTCAATATTTAATTCAGTATCTTCCACAACCAGGATTGTCTTCATTGTTCATTCTCCGTATATTATTTTGCTTCACGCTAATGACTCTAATTTGGAGTCGCGATTAATTCTGCATTATCAATTTTTCCACACCATCATTTATTTCAATTCATGATTTAGCTCGAGTAAATTGTTGATTTCCTGAACCAAAGAATCACCGTTAAACCCTTGTTTACGCATCACAAATCCAACACTCTCTTTTAAACGAGCAGTTTCTTCATCGGTCAACTCCTTGGTGCTGATGACAATGATCGGGAGATTTTGAGTAGTAGGATCAGACCGTAAGTGTTCGATGACACCGAATCCATCGAGCCGTGGCATCAGGATATCCAACAAAAGCACGTCAGGACGTTGAAGCGCAATTGATTCCAGACCTGCGATACCATCGGGAGCTGAACGTAAAACAAACTCGGAAGCAGGTAAAATTTGCTGAAGCAGATTTGCTATGAGCGGGTCATCGTCTACAACAAGGACATCCTTGTGCGCACTATCCAGGCGCTTTGTGATACGACCGAGTGTTTCGATCACTTCCTCGGGGTTCAATGGCTTGAGCAGATACGCCGAAGCTCCCAAACGGAATCCCAGTGCCTTTTTATCAACAATGGAAAGCAGAATTACAGGAATAGGTGCTGTTCGCACATCGGATTTGAGGTCATGCAATACCTGCCATCCATCTCTACCCGGAAGCAGGATATCTAGCAGAATGGCATCCGGTTGCAACTCACATGCCTTTTGATACCCTGCAACGCCATCCTTGGCACCTACCACAACAAACTCCGTTGGATCAAGACTCTCCTGTAAAAGATAGACCGCATCCGGATCATCATTGATCACGAGGATGAGGTTCCTGGTGCTTTCTTCTTCTTGGACCATTTTAGTCTTTTGCTTATAAGCAGACGTCACTTCGGACGATGACGTTGATTCAATCTGCCCATATTGAATTGGAAGTGTTAATGTAAATGTAGAACCTTTTCCAGGTTCACTGACCACAGCTAGATCGCCGCCAAGTAATCGGGCGAGACTGCGACTGATGGAAAGTCCAAGACCTGTACCTCCGTATTGACGTGTGGTACTAGAATCAGCCTGTTGGAATTCCTCAAAGATTCGACTGAGGGCTTCTTCGCTCATTCCTATACCTGTATCTGATACATCCACCATAAAAATAATTCCTTCATGATGGACATCGAGCTTGATGCTTCCTTCATGAGTAAATTTCGCAGCGTTGCTCAACAGGTTGAAGATGATTTGTTTGATTTTGTCCTGGTCTGAGTAGACATAAGATAACTCGAGATCATTTATTTTTTCATAATTGACGTTCGCCTTTATCAATGGCTGCGCGGTATTGAAACATTGATCCGCCAGTGAATTGATGCTGAAGTTGGAGGCTTGCACATCCATTCGTCCGGCTTCAATTTTTGCGATGTCAAGCACGGTATTGATCAATCCCAGCAAATGCTCGGCGCTGGAAAGAACTTTATCAAGATTGTCCGTTTGTTTTTCCGGTAAAACTCCCTCGGATTTTCTCCTTACAATTCGGGTGAATCCAATGATAGCATTGAGCGGTGTCCTTAGCTCATGACTCATCGTAGCAAGGAATGCACTCTTAGCCTGATTGGCGTTTTCGGCGGCAGCACGCGCCTGCTGCGCTTCGGCAAAGAGCTGCGCATTCTGGATGGCAATGACCACCTGTCGCGACAGGTTATTCAGAAATTCCAATTCAAATTCCGTGAATTCCAAATCCCTGCCTGTGCGCCAAACAGACATGAGACCTTTTAATTCTTCGTTGGCCAATAATGGAACGGCAATCAAGTGTTCATCGGGCGATATCTCTGTGCCAGAAATCGGAACTACACGCGGATCCTTATTAACTTCGTTGATAATTTCGCCCGTCTTCTTCTTTGCGATATCGCCAAGAATTCCCACCCCAATTTTGATCGTATCATTGCGGATAATATCTGCTTCTTCCCCTACAGCAACGATCGCGCGAAAAGTTTGTCCGTTATTCTCGGGCAGGAATAATGCACTTAAATCGCCTTTTAGCAAATCCTTCGCATGTTGGGCTATCCCTTCAAGAACAGTCGATGCATCGAGTGAAGATGAAATATCTCGTCCTACTTCCGTCAAAGTGGCCATTTCGCGAACGCGGCGCCGAGTCTCAGCGTGGAGTCTGGCGGTGTTAATCGCTGTGCCTGCATTTGCCGCTATGGTTGTCAATAAGCGTAAAGCATCATCATCGAACATGTCTTCCTGTAATGTGCTTTGCACACTGATGACTCCAATCGTCTCTCCTCCTGACGTGATCGGCACCCCGAGATATGAAAGGGACTGTTTGCCAATCAAGGATGTCCCCATTTCCTTACGGCGTTGTTCAATGTTTTTATTGATAAGAAGTGGCTGCCCGGATTGAATGATTTTGCTGGTAAGTCCTTCTCCCAATTTGAGCGATTTGAACGTCTCACCTACCTGATAAGGAAAGTTGATCAAGTTCGTCCGGCGATCGAGCAATGCCACGTAGACGATATCAGCATCGAAGATTCTGCTGATCTGATCCCCAATAAGCTGGATGATGTTATCAAGCTCTGACTCTGCGACAAGTGCCTGGCTAACCGTGCTGATTGCGGCAAGTTCCACGGCACGCTGCTGTTCTACATTGAACAGGCGGGCATTTTCCATGGCGATGCCCATGTTGTTGGCAAGAGTGGACAACAGTCTCACACTATCCTGGTTGTAAGCATTTTTTGTATAGGTGTGGACAGAAACCACACCGATCACATTCTCTCCGACTTTGATAGGAACACCTAAATACGATTGAGTAACAGTGGGATTCACTTCAGCGGCTTCAGGTGGATAATAGGCTCCTATTGCGGCAGCGTCTTCTGCGTTACCCAAAATCAGAGGCTGACGGGATTGGATGACTTTAGATGTCAGACCAGTACCTAATGGAAAGCCTTCAACATTCTCCAGATAAAGACCTTCATCCCATTCAAACACCGGATAGATCATGTTCGTTTTTGCATCCAGCATGAGGATGGAACTGGCATCGGCCTTGAATATCTCGGTGACTTTTTCTCCAACGGTACGGGTGATGGTTTTAACATCCAATTGCCTGGACATCGCTTCACCGACGCTGTTGATAATAGCAAATTCCTGGGCACGCTGTTCGGTCTCTTTAAGTAGACGCTGAGTCTCATCAAAGAGACGGGCGTTTTCGAGAGCAACACTCATGCTGTTGGCGAGAGTCGTCAGTAAGCGCAGGTCTGAGTCTGTGAACGCATTTTCCTTGTCCACGCTTTGCAGGGAAATAACCCCTTTGGCTTCATTTCCAACCAGCATGGGTACATCCAACCGCGATTTGATATCTTCTCCCGCCAGAATCTCGGTTTTTTGCCCAAGGATCTCCTCCTCGCGCTGATTCAAGTTCTCATTGATCATTATGGGTCGGCGTGTCTTAATAACATGCCCGGTGATTCCTCCAAGAGGGCGCGCTTCAGGATGATAGCGCACACCTTTTTCAAAGTTATATGGGAAGTGTACGAACTCAGTGGTCGCATCGTAAGTCATGATCAAAATACTTTGCGCGTCAAAGATCTCCCGGATCCTGTCACCGACCGCATCGTAGATATCCTGCATTTCCAGCTTTGCGGCGAGGGAGGCTTGCACGCTGTTTATTACTGCAAGTTCAGCATTGCGCTCTTCGGTTTCTTTAAGCAGGCGTTGCGTCTCGTCAAAGAGCCGCGCATTCTCGAGCGCGACGCTCATACTGTTTGCAAGGGTTTGTAAGAGGCGTACGTCTGAATCGTTAAAGGCATGCTCACGTTTCATATCGATCAGGTCAATCATTCCGCGTGCCTGATCTCCGGCCACCAGAGGCACAAATACCGCTGATTTCTCCATTTGTGTTCCAGGAATAGTAAAGCTGCCGTATTTCACAATTTCTTGAGCCATACCATTATTGATCACCAGAGTCTTACGTGTCCCCAGCACATGGGAGGCAAATCCTCTTTCTGGAAGTGCTTGAGACTCTATGGTAATGCGCTGACCATTCTCATAAACATATGGAAAGTGGAGCAAACCCGTTTGTGGATCGTAGATGCGGATTCCGATATCCGCTTGATGGAAAATATCACGGATTTTATCTCCGACCGCATCATAGATTCCCTGAATATTGAGCTCAGCGGCGAGGGCAGCCTGCACACTGTTGATAATCGCTAGTTCTGCTGCGCGGTCTTCAGTAATTTTTAGCAGGTGCTGGGTCTCATCGAAGAGTCGCGCATTTTCTAAAGCAACGCTCATTGAGTTGGTAAGTGTGGCCAGGAGGCGTGCATCGTTATCATCAAAAGCATTTTGCCTGTGATTCTGCACACTTACTACACCTTTAACCTGTGTACCAAGGATAATCGGCACACCCAGGTACGATTCATTAAGGTCTTTTTCGCTGTCTGGCGAAGGGACCGAAATTGCGCCTAATTCATCCTGTTGTTTATTTGTCCCCAATATCAAAGGTTGCTGGGATTGAATGACAATCGTATATAACCCTTGCCCGTAGGGAAGGGGTCTCACTTCGATAGCTTGTCCACCCTCCACGTAGTATTCTGAAAAAACGGTTTGATTCGCACGGTCGTAGGTAGCGATGTATGTTGTATCAGCCCTAAATATTTCTCTTATTTTATCGCCCACCAAATCATATATTGCTCGCATTTCCAACTTAGAGGCCAAACCTTCCTGCACACTGTTGATAATCGCCAGTTCTGCTGCGCGGTCTTCAGTAATTTTTAGCAGTCGATTCGTTTCATTGAATAATCGGACGTTCTCTATTGCTATTGCAGCCTGGTTTGCAAAAACCTTGACCAAATTAATTTGTTTTTCAGTGAATGGAATTGCCTCAGGTCTCCGGATGAAAATCACACCGATACAATGATTCTCTTTTGTCATCGGCACTGCCAGAAAAGCACGGTGGTTGGTCTGAATGGACCTGCTGAGGGGATACCGTCCTCCTGTTTCTTCGATATCCGGGATATGGTAAACCATCCTGTCGAGAATGGCTGAACCGGCGATGCTCTCATGATTCATGGGAAATCTTGTTCCCAATGGATAAGCTCTGTCCGGACCCGCCTGGGAGGTGAGGAGAAACTCGTTATCTCCAACCACCTGGAAAATTGCACATTCCACAGATGCTGCAAGCCTAGCGCCATGTGCCACGACCACGTCCAAAACGGGTTGGACATCGGAGGGGGACTCGGCGATGGCACGCAAGATGTTACTTGTAGCAGTCTGCTGTTCAAGAGCTTCAGATATTTCCTGATTTTGTTTTTGGGTCTCATCGAAGAGACGTGCGTTCTCGAGCGCGATTCCTAGCGACGCAGCAATGGTGGTCAGCAGGCGAAGTTCGGATTCGCCATAGGCGTTCTCACGCTCAAAATTTTCCATGCTGATATCGCCGAGGAAGCGGTCGTTGCTTATGATGGGTACACTGACCATTGATTGACTTTGGTCTGTTCCTGGCATTACTGTAGTGTTCAGTTTGGCATAGTCAGCAACGGTGTTAAAAACAAGCGGTTGACGCGTTTTCATCTCTGTTTGATAAATACCACCAGGGCTTGGAGGGCGGGGAGTTTGGTAAAACCGTTTGTTGTGTTCGTACGTATAAAGATAATGAGCCAGATTGGCTTTTTCATCGTACCAAGTGATGGACAGATGAGGTGTATTGAACACTTCACGCAATTTATCACCAACCAGATCCACGATAGCCTGGAAGTCCAACTCTGAGGCGAGTCCCTGCTGGATGGAGTTGATGATCTGCAACTCGGCGACGCGCTCCTGCTCGGCTTCAAAGAGGCGCGCATTTTCGAGCGCCACGCTCATGCTGTTCGCGAGGGTCTCCAAAAGTCGAACATTAGAGTCGGTGAAGGCATTTTCACTTTCAAGGTTTTGCAGACTAATGACCCCGATAACATCCTCATTCGCAATCATCGGTACGAATATGGCGGATTTGGAATCTGCTCCCACAAGTGTTGGATTTTCGTATTCCCCTGAGAGACGAACCATGTCATGGTTGACTATCAATGATTTACGTGATTGGATCACGTGCTTTCTAAAACCAAAAGACGCAGTAGTCTTTCCAGCGATGTCAAACTTTTCCCCGTTTTCGATCAAATAAGCTCCGCGAAGTTGATCGTTCACGTGGTCATATGTCATTAGACTGACTACTTGAGCGTTGAATACTTCTTTTATTTTCTCTCCAACCAGATCATATATGGCTTGCATATCGAGTTTGGAGGCAAGCCCTTCCTGCACGCTGTTAATGACCGCCAATTCGGCGACGCGCTCCTGCTCAGCTTTGAAGAATTGTGCATTCTCGAGGGCGACACTCATACTGTTGGCCAATGTTTGTAGAAGACGCACATCCGAGTCGCTGAAGGCATTTTCTCGGTCTATATTTTGCAAACTGATAAAGCCCGTCACAAGATTCCCTGCGATCAATGGCACAAAAACGCCGGATTTCATGGGTTCTGTGCCTGGAGCTATGGACATTTCATATTCTGCCCCTATGGCATCATCATATTGACTAATGACGAGTGGTTCTTTTGTAGAAAATATGTGTTTGGCAAGTTTGTTGAGAGGGGGTGTCTGCGTAAGATGATAATGCTCCCCTTTTTCCCAGTTGTAAGGGAATGTCCGTGTTTGATTGACTTTATCAAACATTGCAATTAATACCGACTGGGCTTCAAAGATATCGCGAATCTTATCGCCGACTACGTTGTATATAGCTTGCATATCCAATTTTGCGGCGAGCGCAGCTTGCACACTGTTGATGATGGCGAGTTCGGAGACGCGCTGCTGCTCGGCTTTGAAGGATTGCGCATTTTGTAATGCCAAACTCATGGCGTTGGCGAGAGTCTGGAGCAGACGCACATCGGAGTCACTGAAGGCATGTTCGCGTTCAAAATTCCGCAGGCCGATCACTCCTCTGACTTGTTCGCCGACGACAAGCGGCACAAAAACAGCGGATTTTTCCAGACCCTGCTCACCAGGGAATGCCCATGTTCTGAATTTTTCCGCGGCTTGCTGTATGTCCTCATTGATGACTATAGTCTCACGGGTATGGATCACATGAGGGCCAAAACCATCAATGCCGAGTGGGTGTGGATCAATGGTGATCCGTTTGCCGTGAAAGAAATGATACGGGTAATGAAGCAAATCGGTCGCAGAATCATAAATACGGATGCTGACATCCCCGTTGTTAAATATTTCGTGGATCTTATCGCCGACCAGATCGTAGATCGCTTGCATGTCGAGTTTTGATGCTAAACCCTCTTGCACGCTGTTGATGATGGCGAGTTCCGCCGCGCGTTGCCCCTCGGCTTCAAAGAGACGCGCGTTCTCGATGGCGACGCTCATGTTAGCAGCTAGCGTTTCCAGCAGGCGCACCTCATTCTCGCTGAAGGCGTTCGGCTGGTAACTTTGTACATCGACTACGCCGACAACCTTGTTTTCTACCAGAATGGGTACACCCATGTATGATTGAGGATCATCACTGCCGGTAGGCGCGGTTGCATAAGCGACTCCGCCATTTTGCTTAATTTCCTCGGGCTGGTTGAGCAAAAGAGGCTTCTGCGAAAGAATTACTTTTGAACCCAATCCCTCACCTAATGGCCAGGGAGGCTCAGTATCCGATTCATAATATTGCCCTCCACAATAGGAGTAGGCAAGTCGAACAAGTTTTGTTTGAATGTCGAAAAGTTGAATATCAACAATTTCGGATTTGAAGATGTCGCGAACTTTATCGCCCACGATCTTGGTGACCGTTTTGACATCGAGCGTCTTTGCCATGGCTTCGCCCACGCTGTTGAGGATGGCGAGTTCCTCTGTGCGCTGGCGTTCGGCTTCGAGGGCGCGGGCGCGCGTCAAGGCGGTGGCGATGTGTTGGGCAACGAAGTTCAGCACCTGAACGTCTTGTTCGGTATAAAAAACTCCATCTGAGTAGCTTTGAATGCATAAACCACCCAGTATGCTGCTGTTGACTTTAAGCGGTACAAAGATTGTATCGACAGACATTGATCCAATGATTTCTATCTCCCCGTTTTGCAATAAACGATCGCTGTCGCGTAACTGATAAAGTGTTTTGCCTGTTCTAATTACATAGCTGGAGACACCGCGGAAATCTTTTAACGGCGTCGGTTGCGGAGCCGTGTCGCCGGTTTCGTCGATGTAATAGGGCCAGCTGAGCAAATCGGTTTTCTGGTCATACAAAGCAATAAAAAAATTCTTTGCATACATCAAATTACCCACGATCTTATGCAGTTGCTTGTAGAACTCTTGCATTTCATTCACGGCGCTCGCTGCGTCCGCTATTTCATATAAGGCCTTTTGAGTTATCACCTGCCGTTCTTGATCCAGGGTTATATCTGTTGAATCCTTCTTCATGCCCTTTTTTGCCGCAGCCCCTGTCAGTTTAATCGGTGTAATTATCGTTCTTTGACTTTTGACCGTATTCTTAACCTTCTTGCTGCGCTTTTGCGCAGAAGGTTTCTCATTTGCCATTGTCTTTGCCTTTTTCTTGATAGTCGAATTTCTGGTTGGGAAATTTTTGTTTGCCATTTTCTTACCCTGTAACCTTGATTATTAGGATTGGTTTTATCCTAATTTATTATAATAAATAAAATCCATTTTAGCGAATGAAAATGGATTGACTAATAATAGATTGTATATTCTGGAACAAGCGTTGGTTCAAACTCCGGCTACATTCGGAGGCTGGAGTGGTTTCTCTTTCAACGGGTCCGAGATCGTTCGCGTCAGAATGTTTTACTCTTTCCTCAAATTCCGAAGTCCACGAGGAAGTATTCTTAAGTTATTATGAGACGCCACCGGCGGCCGATTTTGGGGATAGGCTAGGAGTGTCTCACCAAAGATCGCGAGAGTCTAAGCAAAGACCAGGCTTAGCGCACATCGCATCTAAATTAAAGTGACGGAAGCGTAACTAATTATTACTTATTGCACAAAACATTGTGACGAATATCACTATATAACACCCTTGTTAGCGAATATTATTGTCGATATGGATATATCTATTTATTCGCTAAACCATATATAGGAAGAACAATAATGGTATCCCCCTCCCTTACCCAGGAAATTTGCATGATGGAAGCCGAACTATGTTCGGCTTTTTCCGATTCCACCCGAATCCTGATCCTGTACGAGTTGGATGGGCACCAGCGGACTGTCACCGAACTGACCATCGCGTTGAATCTCCCCCAACCGACCATCTCCCGCCACCTGAAAACACTGCGCGACCACGGGTTGGTGACCGCTGAGAGGCAGGGGACCAGCATGCACTACCAATTAGCGGACCGGCGATTGCTGGATGCACTTGACATACTCCGCACTGTGATGCGCGACCGAATTATTCACCGCGCTAACTTGATTACGGAAGTTACAGCCTGATTTTTATCGAGTCCAGGAGGAATGCAAATGCACCAAAAAAGAACTTCTTTGTTTTTTATCATCGGGGGGTTGGTACTTCTAGTGGGCAGCGGTCTCTGGCTAGCGACAGCCACCACTGCCAAGGCACAGTGCGGCTCGCAAGCGTCATCCTGCAAAAACTGTCATGAGGTGCAGGGACAAATGGCGGTCAACAGTGATGGCAAAGCCTGGCACCAATCTCACGCATTTGGCGATTTTTGTTATATCTGCCACGCGGGGAACCAGCAAGCCACCGACAAGGCTGCGGCACACACCGGCATGGTGACTCCGTTTTCGGATGTCAAAGCCGCCTGCCAGCAATGCCATGCCAACGATTACGAAGTGCGTGCACAGGTTTATGCCACTTCTCTAGGAATCACTCTGGGCGGAGGTGGTTCGGCGGCCACCCAGGCATCGGAGGCGGTACCCCCGACGGCCGCTGTCGAGCAGCCCGCAAGCACGCAAGTTGCCCCAGCTTCTGCAGAGATTAATTATGACGACCCCAACCTGGTGAACTATGCAGCCCGCTATAACGAGATCGTCCTCGGGCAAAAACAAGTCAACTGGGGTAATGTCATCCTGGTCGTGATGATTGTCCTGCTCGCCGTCGGTGGCGCCATGTTTGTCATTTATAACGAGAAACTGGTCAAGGTCTCTTTCGGTGAGACAAAGGCGGTTGCCGCAGAATATCCTGCAGACGTGGTCGATATGCTGCCCTCGCTGAGCAAGCTCAAAGCCTCGACCCGCCAATCCATAAAAAAGATGCTGGATAATCCCGCGAAGACCGATAAGGTCTTTGGGCTGATTGACGAGATCCTCACAGATAAAAAGGACGAGGAGTAAATCATGAAATCTATTATCAATTACATCCGCAAGGAAACTTGGTCACCATATATCGCCGGAATCCTGCTGGGTGTCGTCGGCATACTGGCGGTCTGGATGGCCAATGCCCTGCTGGGTGCGTCAGGTGCGTTCGAGAACCTGGTCGGGATGCTAGGCAAGGCCATCGCACCGGCAGCCTTCGATAACATCTACTTCAATTTCATCATGCCGCCGGGTATCACCTTCGGTGTGATCCTGCTGGTCGGAGTGTTCTTTGGCGGGATGGTCGGCGCTGCGACCAGCAGCTCACTCAAATGGGGTAAAAAGGACGCCGCCAACAGCGATGAGCAATGGAAGCGGATTTTTGGTCCCCAGGTTTGGAAGCGCTGGGTCATCGCCTTCTTTGGAGCCATCCTGCTTGAGTTTGCAGCGGGGATTGCCGGCGGCTGCACCAGCGGCCTGGCAATTTCCGGAGGCATGCTGCTCGCCCCAGCGGCGTTCCTGTTCATCGCCGGCATGTTCGCTTCGGGCATCCTAACCGCTCTGATCATTTATCGGAGGAATTACTAAAATGACAACATATATCGTTGCATTGATTCTAGGCGCCTTCTTCGGCTTTTCCTTGAACAAGGCCGGTTTGACCAAATATCACAAGATCGTGAACGTGTTCCGCTTTACCGACATGGCCGTGTTGCAGTTCATGATGACCGCGCTTGTCGTCGCAATGACCGGGCTATATATTTTGCGCGGTCTCGGATTAGTCACCTTTCCTGCCATTCCCACCACCTACATTGTCGGCAACCTCGTCGGCGGGCTGATTTTTGGCGTGGGCATGGCCCTCACCGGATACTGACCGGGTACTTGTGTCGCCGGGTCCGGCGAAGGAAAACTGGATTACATTGTCCCTGGTCTGCTGGGTTTTGCAGTAGGCGCCGCCCTCTTTGGCATGACCTATCAGCAAATTTACCCTCAGATCTCCAAGATTGCTAATTATGGCAGCGTTGTCATACCCGATCTGTGGAAATTAAACCCTTATCTCACCGTGCTTGCCTTTGCGTTGATGGCTCTGCTGCTCTTCTACCTGATTGACCGCGCAGGCTTGCACCGCAACGAAAAAGACCAATAATCAGCATTGGGCATTAGTCCCACCAGCAATATGTAATACGGACTGTCTTTATTTGTACCGGTAACTGAACACTGGAGCATATTCATGACAAAAACAATCTCAAGACGAGATTTTCTAAAACTTGGCTCTGCCGCCGGGATTACCCTCGCAGTTGGGCAGATGCTCTCCCCCAAGGTGGCACAAGCCGCCCGAGATGCCGGGCACCTCAACGCCGCGGGCGATGGAACCATTCCCAGCTTGTGCGAAATGTGCGTCTGGCGCTGCGGGCTGCTTGCCAAAGTGCAAAAAGGCGTCGTGGTCAAACTGGATGGCAATCCGGATAATCCGCACTCCAGAGGCAACCTGTGCCCACGCGGTCAGTCGGGACTCATGAACACTTACGACCCCGACCGAGTACTGACTCCTCTTATCCGGGTTGGCCAACGAGGCGAAGGTCTTTTCCGTAAGGCCTCCTGGGAGGAAGCGCTCGACCGGGTCGCCAATGGCATGCTCGACATCAAGCAGAAATACGGCCCGGAGGCAATAGTCTTTTCCGCCACGCACAACCTGAGCCAACCGCTATTCGAAAACCTGCTCTATGGTTTCGGCTCGCCCAATTACGGCACCCAGCGCTCCTTGTGTTTTAACGCCATGATTGTCGCCAACCTGATGACTTATGGTACAGAAGAGCCGGCTCGCAATTACAGCAAGGTGAAGTACATCATCCTGACCGGCCGAAATTTGATGGAGGCGATCTCCACCTCCGAAACGCACGATCTGAGCCAGGTCATCGACGAAGGGGTCAAGGTGGTTTACCTCGACCCACGTTATACCAAAACCGCTTCCAAAGCCAGTGAATGGCTGCCGATCAAGCCCGGCACAGATATGGCCTTCCATCTCGCCTTGTTGAACATCATCATCGGCGAGGGCTTGTACGACAAATCCTTTGTCGAAAGATACACCGTTGGATTCGACATTCTCGCGCAGGAAGTTAAGAAGTATTCCCCCGATTGGGCAGCGCAGATCACTGGCATCTCTATCGAAACGATCACACGAATCGCCCACGAATTTGCCGCGGCAGGGAAGTACACCCTGGCGCACAATGGCTGGCGCACATCAAACTTCGTCAACTCCTTCGGCACACAACGCGCCATCACCGCGCTGAACACGATCATGGGCAACTGGGGTACCACCCTTTTCCCAGGGTCAGGCGAAGGCGCAGGGTTAGGCGCCCCACTTCAGCCTCCATATCCTCGCGTTTCAGCGCTGCGCCTTGACGGCGTGCCGTGGAAGTATCCTTTCGTTCCGCTCAAGCTCGGCATTTTCCAGGAATTGCGCGAAGGTGTGGTTAACGGCGACCCGTATCAGGCCCATGGCTGGTTCATTTCCCGTCAGAATCCAGTCATGTCCATCCCCGATCGCGGCAGAACACTCCAGGCTTTCCGCAAAATGGACTTGATCACCACCATTGACATCATTCCAAACGACACCGCCTGGTTCTCAGATGTGGTCCTGCCGGAAGCCTCCTACCTCGAACGGTTTGATCCGCTCAATGTTGTCGGCGACAAAGCATGGCTGCGGCAGCCGGTTATCGAACCTCAGGGCGAAGCCAAGTCAGCTTTGTGGATCTATAAACAACTCGGTGAACGATTGGGGCTCGGCGAATATTTCCAGTACACCGACGAAGAGGATTATCTGCGCCAGCAGCTCGCCCCGATCGGTGTCAGCCTGGATGAAGTGAAAAAGACGGGCTATGCTCAATTACCCGTGGAACCACCAAATATCTACAACTGGAACACTACTACCGGAAAAATTGAATTGTTCTCGGAGACATTGTCAAAAGCTGGATTTGAAGGCGTGGTCAAATGGGAGGAACCGCCGGTTCCCGCTGAAGGTCAGTTTTACCTTTTAACCGGCAAGATGGCGCAGAACACGCAGTTCGGCACGCAGAACAACCAGCTCCTGCACAAATATTCCGATGAACCCCGCCTGTGGATGAATGCCGCGGTCGCAGCGGAGCGCGGGTTGAAGGAGGGCGATTGGGTGGAGGCGACCAGTGATGTGGGCAGGATCCATGTCATGCTGCACCCGACCGAAGCCATTCGCCCTGATTGTGTTTACATGACCCCCGGCTACGGCCATCTCTCAAAAGCACTGACAACCGCCTACGGCATCGGTGCCTGCGATTCCGTTTTGCATAAAACCTTTACCGATCCGATCAGCGGCAGCCAGGCGCTCAGCCAGACTTTTGTAATGGTACAGAAGGCTTAGGTACCTAATGACTGAAACGATTAAACATAAGGCTTTCATCTTCGACGCCACACGCTGCATCGACTGCCGCGCCTGCATGGTGGCTTGCAGCGTTGAAAATAACATCGCCCTGAACAAGACACGCATCTGGTTGGCAGGCGAAGGTATCATGGGAATTTATCCTGATCTCCAGCGTGGCACGATGGTATACCACTGCATGCACTGTGGACATCCTGACTGCCTGTCAGCCTGTCCCGTGGGTGCATACACCAAGCGACTGGACGGACCTGTCGAGTATGACGGCGACAAATGCATTGGCTGCCGCTATTGCATGAATGCCTGTCCGTTCGGCGTCCCGCACTTCGATTACGATAAGGGCATCATCGAGGGTGCATTTATTGACAAATGCTCTTTCTGCCTGCAACGCGTGGACAATGGTCTGGAACCGGCCTGCGTAGCCACCTGCCCCACCGATGCTCTGGAATATGGCGAACGCGACGAGTTGCTGGCCAAAGCCCACGCCCGCATCGCCGCGCACCCTGAGCGGTATATCAATCACGTTTATGGTGAGTTTGAGAATGGCGGGACATCCTATCTGATCCTCTCTCACGTCCCATTTAACCAGCTCGGTCTGCCCACTCTGCCAGAGACGCCGGTCAACGAGGTCAGCGAACAAGTCATCAGCCTGACCCTCCCGGCCGCACTCGGCATAGGCGCCGTGCTAACAGTCACTGCGGTAGGTGTATCGCTGTACAACAAGAATAAGGAAAAAGCATCTGCGCAGAAAGAACCGGAGGATGTCAAATGAAAGCCAACCTCACAATCCATCCTCGATTGCGCATGAATATCAGCCCGCTGGTCTGGGCTTTGCTGGGGTTCATGGCTCTCGCCGGATTAATCGCCCTTTACAGATATGCCTTTGGAGTCGGTGCGATCAGCAACCTGAGCAATTCCTACCCATGGGGCTTTTGGGTCAGTTTCGACCTGTTCACCGGTATCGCCATCAGCAGCGGCGCTTTTATCATTGCCGCGGTCATCTACATTTTTGAGCTGAAGGAATTCAAGCCCATGCTCAGGGCTGTCCTGCTCACCGCCCTGCTAGGTTACATCATGGAAGCCATGGCATTGATGATTGAGTTGGGTCACCCCGAGAGAATCTGGTATTTCTTCATTTATCAGAACTGGACATCCTTCTTATTATTCATCGGCTTGTATGTGATGATTTATATTGCGATCATGGCGGCAGAGTTATCCCCGGCAGTTTTCGAAAAGCTGCACTGGGAAAAATCCATAAATTTTATGAAACGATTAATGAAGCCGCTGGTCATCGTAGGCGCGGTCATTTCCATCCTTCACCAGGGATCGCTCGGCGCATTGATGCTCATTCAGCCCACCAAGCTTTTCCCATTATGGTGGACGCCTATCTTACCCGTGCTGTTTTTTATCTCAGCCGTGGCTGTAGGACTGGGCATGACGATTTTTGAATCCTCACTCAGCTCACGCTATTTTAAACGCGGCTTGGAAGTTCACTTACTCAGTAAGCTGGCGGCCACGATCCCCTTTATATTGGGACTCTATCTAGTGGTCAAATTCTTCGAATTGTTCTATTCCGGCGATGCCAAATTTCTATTCAATAGCGGTACCATGAGCGTCCTCTTCTGGTCAGAGATCCTGATTGGGGTGCTGTTCCCGATGATCTGGTTCGCCTTCAAACGGAATCGCCAATCCGCCAAAGGTCTTCTTGTTGGAGCAGTCATCCTGCTGTTCGGCATGATTTTGAACCGCTTCGATGTCAGCTGGTTTGCCGTCAAGCACGCCAACTCCATCACCTATATGCCGACCTTCATGGACCCTGCAACTTATTTTCCGAGTTGGAGCGAAATTGCCGTATCGATCGGGATTTTCTCATTCGGAATTCTGGTCTTCGGACTCGCCGTGACCTACCTGCCGGTCTTCGAAACGGAAGATCATGCTCACGGTCCAGCGCCGGAAACGGGCGATTAATTCATTAAACCGCTCTTTGCAGGGCGGTTTTTCATCCTTCGACTATAATCCCTTTCATGCGCCCCAATTTTTTCCATCACTTGCATCCACCATCCATTCCTGCTGCTCAGTCGCGGTGGTGCTACACACTGGGTGCAGGTGGCATTGCCTTATTCCTTATGTTCGTATTGGGGCTCACCGGCATTTTGGAAGTTTTTTACTACATTCCAACCCCTGAAAACGCCGCCCTATCGGTTCAAACCATCAGCTACCTCGTCCCTTTTGGAGGTTTGATTCGCAATCTCCATTTCTGGTCCGCACAGCTGCTGCTGTTGGTTTCGGCAGTCCATTTAGTACGGGTTGTTTTCACCGGGTCGTATGCTCCCCCTCGACGCTTTAACTATCTGCTCGGGTTGGCTCTCTTTGTTTTAGCCATCCTGCTGGATTTCACTGGGTATATCCTGCGCTGGGATCAGGGAATTCAGTGGGCGCTAGTAGTGGGGACCAATCTGCTCAAGACCCTCCCGATAATAGGTGACACAATGTACACCTTGCTCATGGGAGGTACTAACCCGGGCGCCGCGTCGCTCATCCGTTTTTATGCCTGGCATCTTTTCGGCCTTAGCCTCATTGCAGTAATTTTTGTGGGATGGCACGCTTTCCGTGTTCGACGTGACGGCGGCATTGCCCTCCCACCTCCCAGTCTGCGTGCCAACAACCTGCGAATCTCACGATTCGTACTGGTGCGACGTGAAGTGTTGGCCATGCTTTTTACAGGCGCTGCCCTTATCTTGATTTCGGCGTTCCTTCCCGCCCCGATTGCCGCACCAATCAAAGATATGACTGCTCCTGCAGCTGATGCCAGCGCGCCTTGGTTCTTTCTGTGGGTACAGCAGATGCTGAAATGGGGAGACCCTTTTCTTTGGGGGATTGCTGTTCCGCTAATCATTCTCCTCGTCCTTTCTCTTATCCCTTATATTCTTCCCCAGCCAATTGAATCCGAACTTGGACGCTGGTTTCCCAAATCCAACCGTCTCGCTCAGATCATTCTCGGCGCAATCGCTTTAATCGTGATAATCCTGACACTAATCGCACTGATTACAAACGTATGAATTACAAACTTCTTTTACTAGCTTCATTAATATTGTTTCTATCGCTTATCACTGCCTGGTGGATAACCTCCCGCGTGCCTACACCAGTGACTCTGACTCCCTCCCTGTCAGGGCAGGAAGAATACTGCATCACCTGTCATGCAGATTTGCCCGAAATAAGCTCTTCGCACGCTGTCAAGACTTTTGGCTGTGTTACTTGCCACGGTGGCGAGCGCCTGGCACTGGACAAGGATCTGGCTCACAGCACCATGCGCGGGGGAAAGAATCCTTCAGACCTAACCGTGGTGGAACAGTCCTGCGGCGGCGAAAATTGCCACAGCGGATCTGCCCTGGAGATGCAGGATCATTACCAGCGAGTCCAGACCAGCATCCAATCCACTTACGCAGGCGCGATCGCGAACATTCGATACACCTTTGGTGCGCAGCCCGACCTGACCGCCCGGCAGGGGACCTACGCGGTCAAGGATGACGTTATCTCCACAGACACCGGATTGCCCTCGCTCGAGGCTTTCACCCCTGCCAGCGACCAGAATCCTGCCATTCAGTTGTTTGCAAATAATTGCCTTGAATGCCATATAAATGCCAAACCTCGTGAAGGAATTTCAAACAATCGATTTACCGGCTGCTCTGCATGCCACTCGCCTGCTCCGCTCAATTCCTCAAAAAATTCCAAAGATTTTGGAGGCACAACGCAGGGAAGTCAAGTCCATACCCTCACCACTGCCATCCCCTACACACAATGTAACACCTGCCACAACCGGGGAAACTACGATCTGCGACAAATGACCTTTATTGAACGGAACAATAAGCCCGCTGACCGCCTTCACAAATACTATCAACCAATTGCCGAATTCACCCGCTGCGAGTACACACTTGACTGTTTGGACTGCCACACCCGTATCGAAGCCATGGGTGATGGCGACATACACAGCAACAAGAAGGAAATCCAATACATCCGGTGCAAGACGTGTCATGGGACGCCTACCGAACTTCCACTGACGAAAACGCTGACCGATCCGAATGACATCGCTATCCGCCAGGCATTCCTGAATCCAGTGGTGGATTTAAAAGTGGGAGATACCGTTTTGGTAACAGAACAAGGTGAACCGCTTTGGAACACGCGTGCATTACCCAATGGAGCGTTTCAGATGGTTGGTAAATCTTCGAAACAGGTTTTCAACTTCAATCCGGTATTAGGCAGCGCATGCACCCAAACCGGAACAGACCAGTCTTCTGCATATTGCCATAAGTGCCACTCCGTTAAGAGATGATATGCCTGAGATCAACCGCCGCGATTTTTTGAAGCTTGCCTCCGCCGGACTACTGACCGCCAGCGGGCTGATTAGCGCCGCTGCCCTGTTTCGTTTCCTGAGTTACTCGACCGAGCCTGCCACACAATCAGAATTCGACCTGGGGGATGCTTCCAACTTTCCGGTAGGCTCACACAAAGTGGTTGCTGACATTCCCGCTGTGATCATCCACGATGAAAACGGCTTTTCAGCGATCAGCCTGATATGCACCCATCTTGGCTGCACGGTGGAGCAAGATGCCGATGGGTTCTCCTGTCCTTGTCACGGCTCGAAGTATTCCAGTGATGGGAAAGTACTACAAGGTCCGGCGAAGAAATCACTGCCCACTTTACTTACCGAACAGAATGCCGAAGGTCATCTGATCTTGTATCTGGACTAGATAGGAAAGAACTCAATGGCACATTTGATCGAATTACTCAAGCAATCTTCCGCCCGGCACGACCACCTTTGTCCGCGACAGGTGTTGGGGGTGCGCATGGGATTAACAGGACTGAGACTACTTGGCCTCGAGGCGCCGATAACCAAAAAAACTGGATTGGTCATTCTCGAAACGGATGGATGTTTTGCGGACGGCATCGAAGTTGCGACCGGCGCTGTGATCGGTCACCGCACACTGCGGATCAATGATCTTGGTAAAATTGCGGCGACAATGGTCAATGTTCAAACCGGAAAAGCAATTCGTTTTTCTCCACAGCCTGATGTGCGGGATCGAGCGGTAGGTTACGCCCCGGAAATGAAAACCCGGTATTATGCCCAGCTTCATGGCTACCAATCCATGCCGGAAAGCGAATTATTGCATCACCAGAAAGTAATCCTTCAGCCTTCTTTGACCGAAATTCTGAGCAGACCCAACGCACGGGTAAAATGCAGCCGATGTGAGGAGGAAATCATTAACGAACGGCAGGTCCATGTAAATGGAGTTTTATTGTGCCGTGCATGTGCCAATTTGGGGTATTATCACCTTCCTAACGCGTAACCCGTTGATACCCCACCATTTCCCTCGACCGGCATTGCAGCGCTTCAGCCACATGCGGCGTCTGGATCTGCTCACTCCCCGCCAGATCCGCGACCGTCCGCGCCAGCTTCAAGACGCGATGATAACCGCGCGCCGATAAACTCATCTGGCTCATCGCCGCAATCACCAGGCTCTCGCCGGTCTCATCCAACTTGCAGAATTGACTTACTTCAGCGACACGCATATCAGCGTTGCATGCGACCTGCGGAGAAGAGTCCTTTCGCGATTTGATTGAAACAAACCGTTGACGTGGAATCTGCCGCGCCGATTCCACTCTTGAGCGGATCGCAGTCGATAGCTCACCTATCAGGTCGCTGGTTAGTTTGTCATAATCCACCTGCGGGACTTCAATATGAATATCAAGCTTGTCCAATAGAGGTCCGGAGACACGCTTCTGGTATTTTGTTACCGCGGTATAAGCACAAGTGCATGACATAATTGGGTCACCATAATAACCTTAGGGGCAGGGATTCATCGCCGCCACCACTTGAAAATCCGCAGGGAAGGTCAACGAACCTTGTGCGCGGCTGATGGTCACTACCTTGTCTTCCATCGGCTGGCGCATCACCTCCAACACCCGCGTCCCGAACTCAGGCAGTTCATCAAGAAACAAGACGCCGCGATGTGCCAGCGAAATCTCGCCGGGATGTGGGATAATGCCTCCACCAACCAGATCAGGATGGCTGATCGTGTGATGTGGTGCGCGGAACGGTCGGGTTTGGATGAGGGGTGTACCAGGTGCAAGCTGGTCCGCAACTGAATAAATGCGGGTGACATCCAGCGCCTCGTCGAAACTCAATTCCGGCAGGGCACGTGCAGTAGAGTCTTCCCCGCGCCGGGGCTTCCCATCATGATGACATTTGTACTCCCTCTGCCGCCACTTCGAGCGCCTGTTTAAGATGCTCATGCCCCTTGATTTCGGCGAAGTCGGTTATCGAATCAGCATAAGTCTTTTCTATGCTTACATGTTTTGCGGGTTTGATGAGCTGAATGCCGCTCAGGTGGCGATTGAGTCCCGCCAATGAAAGCACAGGAATGACTTCCAAGTCTGGAATCAATGCCGCTTCAGCAGCATCTGCTTCGGGAACAACCAGTCGCTTAAACCCTTCGCGGCGGGCAACAGCTGCCATCGGCAAAACGCCGCGAACCTGGCGGACCGCACCGTCCAATGAAAGTTCGCCAACGACCAGCGTGCCATCCACGTCGGAGGGTTTCAATGCGCCAATGTGGACCAGCACCCCGAGGGCAATGGGCAGGTCGTAGTTAGGACCTTCCTTGCGCACGGAGGCTGGCGCAAGATTGACAATGGCACGCTTTCGGGGAAATCCCAGCCCGGCATTTTGACTGCTGCCTGAACGCATTCGCGGCTTTCCTGCTCGGCAGCATCCGGCAACCCGATGATGGTCATTCCTGGGAAGCCGGTGGTGTTATCCACCTCCACTTCCACAATGACCCCCTCAAGACCAATTACAGCACAGGTATAAACTCGGGCTATCATTTTTTTCTATGGACTAGGATGAAATATAAACATTGTAATGTTATCAATGAATCTTATAACGTTAATCCCTGCCCCACAAAAAGAATATGATGACTGCTATGACGATAAAAGCCAAAACCCCTACGCCCGTCCGCAGATTAGCAGGCAGGAAGCTGAACAAGGAATTAAAGAGGTTGATCACGAAGGCAAGGGCAGAATTGATGAAATTTCCAAGAGTGGAAAATATTTCTTGAACGATATTCCCTAAATCCATGACGTCCTCCTTGGGTATGGACCAAACATTTGAAAATAAAAGTTACCTTATTCTACCTGTTTCTTTACACATATAATACTAGGAATCCCAAATTTGACTTTCCACGTATAGCTCACACTCAAAAAGTAAACAGGAAAGTCAGATCATTGACATTGGTCCCTGTTGACCCAGGCTTGAGGAGTTCATCCAAAGTGGCGAAATAAGAATAAGAATCGTTTCGGCCAAGAAATTCGCATGAATTCATGTCCTTACTAATTCCTCGCCGCCATGAATCTCCCGTTACGACCGCCCCGGCTGCATCCGTGTCGCCGTCTTCGCCATCTGTAGCCAGTGTGACCAGCATTACATCCGGGAAATCAGCCAGCTCGCTGACGGAGGCTAACGCGAGTTCAGTATTACGCCCTCCTCGGCCATCCCCTCGAACTATAACGGTCGTCTCGCCGCCAGCGATAATGCAGGCTGGACGTGGCGCCGGATCACCCATTTTCCAAGCCCATCGTAACTGGATAGCCAAGTCGCGAGCTGCTTCACGTGCTTCCCCCTGCAAATCCGTACGCAGCAAATAAGGATGGAAGCCTTCTTGAGCAGCCTGTTTTAGCGCAGACTGAGCAGCTATCAGATTGCTACCCACTATGAAATTCTGCACATGTTCGAATGATTCGCTTTGAGATGTTTGTTTTTCAGATTGTTGCAGACTTTCCATTATATTTGGCGGGCACTTGTCCACAAGTCCATATCGTTTTAACACTGCGATGGCATCTTTCGATGTTGTCGGGTTGGGTACTGTCGAGCCGGAAGCAATCGTTTCGAGTGGATTTCCCACAACATCAGACAGGATCAGGCTCACCACTTGCGCTGGCTGGACCATTCGCGCCAACCCGCCGCCCTTAAGGCGATCCAGTTGCCGGCGAAGAATATTGATTTCATCAATACGCGCTCCGCTTTCCAGCAAAGATGTAGTAAGCTTTTGCAGATCCTGCAGGGAAACACCCACTTTAGGAAGTGATACAAGCGCTGAGCCGCCTCCGGAGATTAGACATATCAATAAATCCTCCGGCTTCAATTGACGTACAAACTCTTCAATACGATGACCAGCTGACAGGCTGCGTTGGTCCGGTAAAGGATGACCACCGAGGATAACTTCCAACCTTGGATCAATGCTTTCAGGAATGCGCTTGGTCACCACCAGTCCCATGGTCAACCGTTTACCAAGGATTTCAGCCAACGAACCGGTCATAGCCGCTGCTGCTTTCCCAATCCCGAGTGCAGAGACTCGTCCGGTTAATTCAACCTTTTTACCAGAGATGGTCAAATGGTTTCCATCAACTGAAAGGCTCTCAGCGACAACGCTTCCCGGTTCAACTGAGTCGATGGCAGCCGCCAGGATTCGAGCCACTGCATCCCCATGAGGATGGGCTCGCAAGGTGTGATTAAGAAACCGGTCTGGGTTCACAGATTGATCGGCCGGCCCAATTTCGCAGATTCATAGAGTGCCAGGATGGTTTTGACATTATTCCGCGTATCCGCCAAACTTATGCGCGGTGGTTTTCCAAGCAGGATGGCATCAGCCATGTCCTCGACTTCGCCGTTATACAACCCCGTTGATTTCACAGTAATCTTCTCAGTTTTCTTTTCCCGAGTTAGGAAAAGAAATTCTTTTGACATGGGAGTAAACGGCATGGGGATGATCAACGTCGCTTCATCTCCGACTACTTCCATGAAGGTATGGTAAGGGACTACGAAACTGCAGTCAAATTGGGCATATACATCCCCTTGAAAACGCATCTGAGCGATAAAAGAATCGTCGATTCCGGACACACCTTTTACTTGCCAGCCAAACACTTCGACCGGTTCCAAGCCCAGCATGGCACGCGCATAACTCAGTGGGTAACAGCCGATATCCCAAAGCGCACCGCCTCCCATATCTGGAACTGCCCGGTAATTGTCCTCGCGCGTAAATTGATAAGTGAAAGAGCCGCGAATCAATCTTATCTTTCCCAAGACTCCATCGTCCACCATTTCCCTGACTTTAAGCGTCTGTGCGTGGTGGCGGTACATGAACGCTTCTGCAACGATCTTTCCTGTTTCCTCTGCCGTCCTTTGAACTGAATCCACTTCTTCCACGGTTAATGCGAACGGTTTCTCGCATAAAACATGTTTACCGGCTCGCAATGCTTTGATAGTCCATTCGGCATGGAGATGATTCGGAAGCGGATTGTAGACCACGTCAACATCCGGCGACGCGAGCATGGCTTCGTAAGTACCAAATGCCAAGGGAAATCTCCACTGACGAGCGTAGGCATCAGCTGTTTCCTGCTTCCTTGAGGCAATGGCATGGAGGCGATTACGTTTTGATTCGCGAAACACCGGAATCACCCGCTGGTTGATTTTCGCCGTGGAGAGGAATCCCCAATTCAGCATCTTTTCTGTCATGTTCTGTCTCCTTGATGAGAATGAGAATAATGGCTGAAAGAACAGCACAGTGAACCAGGTCAACACCAAATCCCATCCATAAACGGTTCTCCATGATATGCCTGCCAAAAGCAACCAGCCGGCGGATAGAGGTGCTAGCATAAACATGGAGGTTGTCAAATACTCCGCCGAACTTAATAAACTGTACCTTAGAAGTCCTGCTTTGAGTAGGACTCCCGCCAACTAGATAGTTACCTTGTTGCCGACCTAATCCGGGATAATTCCATTATTCGCTGTGACAATGATTAACTTCGCAAAAGCACCGGAAAGTATTGTTCCAAAGATGGCGTGAAAAGTCAAAGGTAATTCAATATGGGCAGGGGGAGTTGCTCCTTTATTCTATTACTGGATTAAATGAGGAGTTGAAAGTAAGTTTAGAATGAAATCGAATTTGAGTCAACGGACAAAGAAACTGTTTCATACCCGTAAACCCTCTTTAAAAAAGAGAATTGTCGTTATATGTGATAAAAATCACTCTTGACTCTATACACTTGAGATGCTACTATGTAACCGGTTACTGTAACCGGTTACTGTAACCCTTTCATTATCATGATGACTAGAAGATCATCCTCCGTCACGATACGCGAAGTTGCCAAACAGGCGGGCGTTTCCATTGCCACAGTGAGCCGATACATCAACCAAACTGCAACTGTCTCCCCTGAAGTGGCAACCCGTCTCGACGAAGTCATGGAGACGTTGAAGTACGTTCCACATTCCGCCGCCAGAAATCTGGCAACCCAAAAAACAAATTCCATTGGCCTCCTGCTCACCTATAACATTTATGGCGATTTTTTTGCCCCAATGCTGCGTGGCATCGAAGAAGTGGTCGCCGAATCCGGATTCAATTTATTGATTTCATCAAGCATATCCAATAGCAACAATTCCCATTCGCAGGCCCTTGGACCACACAATTCCGATGGTATTCTCGGTTATGCCGACAGCCTGTCCGAAGCAAATCTGACGCATTATTTTCATTCAAAATTCCCCGTCGTTCTGATTTATCGCTCTTCACCCCCGCATTTATCCATACCCAGTGTCACCGTCGAAAACAAGACCGCAGCCAAAGGCATTGTTGATCATCTGATCGAAGTCCACGGGCGCCGACGCATCGTTTTCCTGCGCGGTCCTGAACATCAGGAAGACTCTTACTGGCGTGAGATGGGGTATCGCGCATCATTGGAAGCCCACAGCATTGATTATGATGCTGATCTCGTTTGTCCAGGAGAATTCGAGCGCGAGGTCGCCCAGACTTCCATGATAGAGTTAATTATGGCCGGCGTGGAATTCGATGCTGTATTTACCGGCGACGACGATGCGGCGATTGGAGTTCTGGCCGCATTACGTGAAATGGGTAAACGTGTTCCAGAAGATGTCTCTGTAGTAGGATTCGATGACCAGCGGACATCTCCCTATCTAACTCCTTCTCTGACCACTGTCAGAGCACCCACCGAAGAAGTAGGGCGTGTGGCAGCCAGACAAATTATTAATCTCATCCGCGGAAGACAGGCTGATCCCCTGACCCTTCTGCCAACAGAAATTGTCATTCGCAACTCTTGCGGATGCCAATCCAGGTAACTCTCTTGGATAGGAGGTGCGGATTACTTATAAAATCAAACAAATGTTGTAAAATTGACCAGCACCACACATTCTATTCACACTCTCAAAGAGGAGAAATTCACGATGAAAAAGTTATTACTTGTTCTATCCGCTCTGATCATCGGCTCGATGATCCTTGCGGCCTGCGGTGCCCCGGCGACAGCCGTCCCGGCGACACAGGCTCCTGCCGCAACTAAAGCTCCCGCTGCGACTGCAGTCCCACCCACTGAAGTTCCAACCGCGGCACCCCTGAAGCCAGGCGATCCGCTGCCCCGCAACGAAACCATGTACTTCAATGGTCAGCAATGGGGTTCAGTTGTCTGTTGGAATCCGTACGTTTCAACCTGCAACAATGCACTGGCTATCGGCCAGCAGGATAGCGCCCGCGTTATCATGTTCGAAACCCCGTACCTGTACGATATGCTTGATGGCAAGGTGTATCCTCTGCTGGCACAAGGACCCTTCGCTTGGGACGCGGGGATGACCACCCTCACCTTCAAGCTCAATCCTGCCGCCAAGTGGAGCGATGGCACCCCGGTGACTGCGGATGATGTCGCCTATACCTGGGCGAGCCATTTAAAGTATGAAACCAATACTGGCACTGGCAATAAAGATTACATCGACACCATCACTGCTGTAGATCCTCAGACAGTTGCGATCAAGGCCAAATTAGGTGCGGACGGCAAAGCGGTCAATCCTCTGATCGTCAATGCTTACGTGAGCACCAACTACATCATCCAGAAAGCCTGGACCCAGGCACTGGAAGCACGCACCGGCAGCGATGCGACTAAGTTTAAAGCCGATATCGCTGAAGATGTCGTTTACTCCGGTCCCTATCACAAATTCTTCGCAGACGATTCCAAGGTCGTTTATGTTCGTGACGACAACTACTGGGGTCAGGATGCCTCCATGTGGGGCAAGCTGCCCGTTCCGAAGTACCTGTCGCATACGATCTTTAAGGATAACGCTGCCGGTACAACTGCTTTACAGGCTGGCGAGGTGGATGTCAGCCAGCAGTTCAACTCCAATGTTCAAGACCTGTGGCTCAAGGATGGCCTGCCTATCTCTACCTATCTGCCCGAGGCTCCGTATGGCATCGGCGCCAGCCTCCCGACCGCCTTCTTCAACCTGAAGTCACCTGGTTTGGACCAGGTTGCTGTCCGCAAGGCAATTGCCATGGCAGTTGACTATGACACAATCATTGCCAACGCCATGACCAACCAATCGGCTACTTTCAACCAGGCTCCGCGCTCATTGATGAACCCGACCGATGGCGAACAGGCCATGTATGACCACGCGGCTGTCGCAGACCTGCAATGGGCCGGCAAAGACATCGAAGGCGCCAAGAAACTGCTCGAGGCTGCCGGAATCAAGGATACCAATGGTGATGGCTGGCGTGAATACAAGGGTAAAAAGCTAACCTATATCGCCACCTGCCCCAATGGCTGGTCAGACTGGCAAGCTGCGATTGAAATCGTGGCTGCCGCTGGAAAAGAGATCGGCATTGACATCACGACCAACTACCCGGAATGGTCCGTTTATCAGACCGTCGTCACCAAATCGGATGCACCTCTGCCCGCCGGCTATGACATCTTCATGATGTGGAGTGACGGCGCTGGTCCGACCCAGCCGTGGAGCCGTATCCGCCATTTGCTCAGCTCTGAATTTATTGGCATGGCGAGCAACTGGAATGGTAACTGGGGCCAATACAGTAACAAGGCCGCCGATGATTTGATCAAGGCGATTCCCAATGAAACCGACCCCGCCAAGCTGAAGGATACTTACACTCAATTGGTCAAGATCTATCTGACCGATGTGCCTTCCTTCACGCTCATGTATCGGCCTCAATCGTTCCATACGGTGAACGAGAGTGTCTGGACAAACTTCCCCCACCAGGGTGACGGCACCAACCCGCCCGTCCCACCGCTGGACTGCACGGACGGCTGGGGTGTCGCTTGTCTCTATAACGTGACACCGGTTACTCCGTAAAAAGTAGTTAAGTATAAAAAGCCATGTTCCAAAAACACCGGAACATGGCTTTTTATTAACCTTTTGAAATAATCCAGATAACAGTCACTTTGAGTCCAACCTGGCAAATCTCTGCAAATGCAGATCCATAGTTGGTATGATGAAGCGACTTTCATCTTATTGGTATAATTTCTATTATTCTTACGTGGAGGTGCTTCGATGAAAGGATACCGAAAGTATTTCCTCAACAAAATGGCTTGGTTCGTAGTCACTTTTATTGCCGCCTTCATGCTGAATTTCATTCTACCCCGCTTAATGCCGGGAGATCCTGTATCGGCCATCGTTGCCAGGCTTGCCCAGGGCATGAGCAATGCGACCGGCGTCCAAAAAATCTATGAGCAATACACAGAGCTTTTTGGGACCAACAAACCCTTGCTTGTGCAGTTCTTTATCTATGTAAAAAATGTGGCTCAGGGCAATTTCGGTTTCTCTTTCAGCCAATATCCCAGAACAGTTGCCGATGTACTCGGATCGGCCATCTGGTGGACGGTGGGCTTGCAGCTTCCGGCGATTATCGTCGGCTGGATTCTGGGAAACGTCCTTGGCGCGTTAGCCGCTTATGTAAAAGGGGGCTATGATAAAGTCCTCATGCCTGTTAGCCTTTTTTTCAGCAGTATACCGGCCTTTGGGATGGCTGTTATTTTGCTGGTTATTTTTGGGGTTCAGCTAAAATGGCTCCCAACATCGGGTGGATATGGGTTTGACATGATTCCTAGCTACACCTGGCCATATCTCGCGTCTGTGATCGTCCATTATCAATTGCCATTCTGGTCGATCGTGCTGATCATCATCGGGGGACAGGCGATTGGCATGCGTTCGATGTGCATTTATGAGCTTAATTCGGATTATGTAAAATACAGCCGTTTCCTTGGAATAAAAGACCGGAAGATCGTCGGCTATGTATTTCGAAATGCCATGCTTCCCCAGGTGACCGGATTGGCGTTGGCCATTGGAACCATTGTGGGCGGCGCGCTGGTGGCGGAGATCGTCTTCAGTTATCCGGGGTTGGGTACCACACTCTTAAACGGTGTCATGGGACAGGATTATCCGCTGATCTCTGGTGCCACCATGGTCATTACATTAATGGTCTTGATCTCGACCTTGACCATTGAGATTTTGTACGGCTTCATTGACCCGCGCATTAAAGCAACCCAATCTGAACAATAAGGAGTGAGGCCGGTATGAAGCACACACTCAACCAGGTATTTCATTCTCCCAAATTTGTTGTTGGCTTTTCCATTCTTATGGTTGTACTTCTGACGGTGTTCATATATCCGCTGATCGTAACAGATAAACCATTAAAAATAATCGCCCAGGGTTCTTTCTTTCCACCCGGGGTCTATGTCAATGTTTTTGATAGCACGAATTCCCCGGCAACATATATACTTAATCTGGAGAATGCCGCTGCCAGGCGAATTGCCAGCAAATTGAGCAACGACGACCGCCTGGCCATGAAGGAATGGCTCGTTGCCGACGGAGTTTCTGAAAGTGAAATCGATATCACGAATACCGAAAAACTCCTGGCTTTGTGGGTGAAAAATTATGATCCCAAAAAGGATATTAAGGGGATGACGAATGCCCGGCGAAATTACTTTGTCAGGCTCGATAAGTCGCTTGAAGGACTCCTGGCAACTGAGGGAGCGATCATTGCAGCACAAAACCCGAAAACAGGCACACTGGAAAAGATAGGGTCCATCGAACAATCTGATTACGTTAATATTAACCAGGTTGCCAATGTTCGATTGTTGCTGCTTGGAACCGACAACTTCGGGCGGGACGTGACGACAGAATTGGTTTCGGCAACCGGCACATCCTTGATGATCGGTCTTGTCGCGGGATTGATCGCAACCACGATCGGTCTCGTCCTGGGCTTGATGGCAGGTTATATGGGCGGCTGGGTGGATGACGTCATTATGTTCTTCACCAATATATTTACGGTCATCCCCACCTTCGTCCTGTTGATCCTGATTTCATATAGCATCGGGCAGGAAAAACGCGGTCCATTTACGATCGCCGTTGTGATCGGGTTTACTTCCTGGGTATGGACAGCCAGGGCTGTGCGTGCGCAAGTGACTTCTCTGCGCAATCGTGACCATGTCAATCTGTCGAAAATTTCTGGGCACTCGATTGCAGGAATCATCTTCACAGACGTTCTCCCCTACATTGCATCGTATGTCATCATGGCATTAATCCTGCAAATTTCCTCGGCCATCCTGGCGGAGGCTGGGTTGTCGATCCTTGGGTTAGGACCTAGAACTACTGAAACGCCAACTTTGGGGTTGATGATGAACTGGGCGATGATCTACCAGGCACAGATCCTGGGAAAATGGTGGGCGTACTTCCCCGTGCTCCTAACCATTGCTCTGGTTTCGTTCTCGATGAACTTGATGAATACCGGTCTCGACCAGGTATACAATCCGGCATTAAGGGAATAGGGTAATAACATGGCAGAAGTGATGTTAGAGGTGAAAGAACTCACAACCAAATATATTACTCGTTACAATGAGGATGTCTATGCGGTTGACCACGTTAACCTGAAGGTCGAAGCAGGGAAATCGCTGGGTATTGCAGGGGAATCCGGCTGCGGAAAGTCGACGCTGGCACTCAGCCTGATGGGTTATTACTTCGCACCTCTACACTATACGAGTGGCGAAATTTTCATCGACGGGCGGAATATTACTGGGCTGGACCCTGATGAGATTCGAAAATCGATATTGGGGACAGA
>Ga0315290_10000160_pt1 | contig 40301 bp, 33 predicted proteins | sample YL17G12_0_MG_FD_203627 | JGI IMG/M metagenome (GOLD analysis project Ga0315290, IMG submission 203627) | Sediment microbial communities from Yellowstone Lake, YNP, Wyoming, USA - YL17G12_0 | ecosystem: Environmental > Aquatic > Freshwater > Lake > Sediment | place: USA: Wyoming | collected... | reverse complement strand
CTTGGCGGCATCCCTCACGCCACTTCGCTCCGCTCTCCCACGTTCCCTCACCCGCGCCGCCATGCCGCTCTCCCCGCGTCTTTCCCACCGAAGCGGCTGGAGCAATAATCGTGCCGAACAGGATTGGACCTGTCCCCTTTTTCCCGCAGGACCATGCGCTCCAGGGGGCGTTTCAGGCGGGTGAACCAGGGCTCTTCCTCGGGCCGGATGGGGCGGACCAGCACGCAGGTCAACCCGGCCAGGCGTCCGGCCATGACGTCGGCGAACAGTTGATCGCCGACCATCGCGGTCCGGCGGGGGTCGAGGCCCAACTGCCGGATCGCGCGCCAGCACCCGAAAGGCAAGGGCTTGCACGCCGCGGCGACCAGGGGTAGGCCCAGCGACTCGGCCAGCCCGCGCACCCGGCGCCCCCGGCCGTTCGATACCAAGCAGAGCCTCACCCCGGCCGAGCGAAGCCGATCCAGCCACCCGAGCACCTCCGGCGACAGTCGCTCGGCGCGGTAGCTCTTCAGGGTGCAATCGATGTCCAAGAGCAGCGCGTCCAGTCCCAGGTCTCGGAGCCGGGGAACGTCCAGCTCCAGCACGCTTTCCAGTCGGACGTCCGGGGTGATGAGGCGGAACATGGGACTCAGTCGGCCAGGCCGTAGCGGACAATGCACCACAGGGCGCGGAACGCGTCGCGAAGCTTGATCTTCTTCCCCTCGCGGTACGTGCGGCCGAAATAGGTGATTCCGATCTCGTAAATCCGGTACTTGCGGCGCGCCACCTTGGCGGTCAGCTCCGGCTCGATGCCGAATCCGTTTTCCTTCAGGGTGGGCCCGATCGCCTGGAGGACCTCGCGGCGGAATATCTTGTAGCCGGTCTCCACGTCGCCGAGATTCAAGTCGGTGAACACGTTGGACACCGTGGTCAGCAGGCGATTGGCGACGGAGTGCCAGAAGTAGAGGACCCGGTGGGGCCCTTCGGCGGCAAACCGCGAGCCGAAAACCACGTCGGCCACTCCTTCGACGATCGGCTGGATCAACTGGGGATACTGGGCCGGATCGTACTCCAGGTCGGCGTCCTGGATGATGATAATGTCGCCGGCGGCGTGGGCGAAGGCGGTCCGCAAGGCGGCGCCCTTGCCCTGGTTCCTGTCGTGGTAGAGGATCCGCAGGTCGGGTTGCCCCTCCATGGCCTTAAGCAGCTCCCGCGTGCCGTCGGTGCTCCCGTCGTCGACGAGGATGATTTCCTTGGCGATCGGGACGCTCTGCACGCGCCGGACGATCTGGCCGACGGTGTCCTTCTCGTTGTACACCGGGATCACGACCGAGAGGCGCAACTCCGGAGGTATGGGGTAAAGACCCAAGCGACGCGCGTTCGCCTCCCCCAGCCAGCCCCGCAGGCGCTCCGGCGTCATCCCGGAAAGCGCCTCAAGCGGGCGGCCGCAATGCGGACAGGGTGCGACGGCTTCGCCATGCTTGCAGGATTCCGACATCGATCTTAGTCCTCGATCCGCTCGACCTGGAAGTCCTCGAGTTGCAGGGAAGCTCCCTGCTGGAGAAACCGCACGGCGACCAGCAGTCGATCGCCGCCCCGCCGCTTGACGACGGTTCCTTCCGTTCCGGCCAGCACCCCCCCGCGGATCCGGACTCGCATGCCCGGCTTGATCCGCGCTTCGGGCGTCAGGGGAACGTCGCTTAGAATCAATCGCTGAATCTGGCAGAGATCGCGGACCAACCCCTGGCGGTCGTCGACTTCCAGGTACCGAGACACGCAGTTGGTGGTGAGCGACTTATAGCGGGCGGTTTCGTCCCCGCAAAGAAACACGTAGCTGGAAAACAGGGGGACATGCGCAACGCGTACCCTCCCGCCAGGGGATTTCGACTTCCGCTTGACCATAGGCCCATAATGGGCGATCCCCAAGCCCCGCAGACGGCGCATCAGTTCTTTCTCACGCCGCGGCAGGGTATAAAGGGCCCACCATCGTTGGGATGGATCGCTCCCCAGTCCATCCTGGGCAAGGAGGTGTTCCGGGAAAACGTCGGGTTCCGACGGAAGAATCGGCATGCTCGGCCTTGCGCCCCCGCGCAGGTCGCTGCGACCCGCCCAAACGGGACCTGTGGTCAGTGTCGTGGCGCGGGCCGTCCACGACTGGGACAACGGCCCGGCCCGACAGGGAATTATACTTGCTATAATGGCGGCGGGCGCTGCGGGAAATGCCCGCGCCGCCGGAACCCCAGCGGAGACGCACCATGCCGATCGACATTGCCGTCGTACCCGTCGCCGGGCGTGGGACCCGGCTCCTGCCGCTGACCAAGACCCAGCCGAAGGAAATGCTCCCGGTCGGGCGCAAGCCGGTCGTGCAGTACGTGGTCGAGGAGCTGGCCCGCTGCGGCGTGGAGCGGCTGTTGTTCGTCACGGGGCCGGGCAAGACGGCGATCGAGAACCACTTCGACGTCGACGCGGAGCTGATTGCGCACCTTCGGGAATCCGGCAAGGAGGAGTTGCTCGGGGAGCTGGCCTTCGAGCGCGAGAACCTGGTCTACTTCTACGTGCGTCAGCGCCGGCAACTGGGCTTGGGACATGCGGTCCTGTGCGCGCGGCCGTGGGTGGGCTCGGCGCAGCCGTTCGTCGTGGCGCTGGGCGACTCGATCATCGGGATCCATGCCAAGTGCCGGGTGGTGCAAGTGATGGTCGAGCGATTTGAGGCCGAGAAGGCCGACGCCGTGATTGCCTTCGAGGAAGTGGCGCCGGAGGACGTGGTTCAGTACGGGATCGCCAGGCCGCGGGGAGCGGCGGCGGACGTCTTCCCGCTGGAGGACCTGGTGGAAAAGCCCGAGGTCTCCGAAGCCCCCAGCAATCTGGCGGTGGCGGCGCGTTACGTCTTCAGCCCGGCGATTTTCGATTGCCTGGCCGAGACCCCTCCCGGCAAAGGGGGCGAGATCCAGTTGACCGATGCGATCCGCACGCTGATCCGTCGAGGGGGCAAGGTCTTGGGAGTTCGGCTGCCGCCGGGCGAGGCGCGGTTCGACATCGGCAACTTCGAGAGCTACTTCCGGGCGTTTGCCGCGTTCGCCTGGGAGGATCCGGACTACGGCCCCGCGTTTAGGTCCTTGGTGGCCGGGCTGGTCCGTCCCCTCGCGTGAGGTCGACCATGGAGCTGATTCGCAGGCGGGCCTACGCCCGCGCCGGACTCGTCGGGAACCCGTCCGACGGCTACCACGGGAAAACCGTCTCCGCCATCGTGCGCAACTTCCGCGCCGAAGTCACCCTCTACGAGTGGGATCAAGTCGAAATCGTCTCCAGCGAGGAGGACCACAGCCGGTTCCGTTCCGTCCAGGAGCTGGTCGAAGACGTTCATCTGCACGGCTACTACGGCGGCATCCGGCTGGTGAAGGCGACGATCAAGAGATTCGTCGAGTACTGCGCCCATCAGGAGAAGAGGCTTCATGGCCGGAACTTCTCCGTGCGCTACCAGAGCAACATCCCCCGGCAAGTGGGCCTGGCCGGGTCCAGCGCGATCATCGTGGCCACGCTCCGCTGCCTGATGGATTTCTACGGCGTGGACGTCCCGCCCGAGGTGCAGCCCTCGCTGGTGCTCTCGGTCGAGACGGGCGAGCTGGGTATCGCCGCCGGGCTGCAAGACCGGGTGATCCAGGTCTACGAAGGATTGGTCTACATGGATTTCAGCCCCGAGCAGATGGTCACCAGGCACGGGCTGGCGTGCGGCCTGTACGAGCCGCTCGAGCCGGAGCTCCTCCCGCCGCTCTACCTGGCCTACAGCACCGAGCGGAGCAAGCCGACGGAGCGGGTCCACAACGACCTTCGGGCACGCTACGACCGAGGCGATCACGAGGTCGTCGACGCCATGGGCCAGTTGGCAAACCTCACCGTCCTGGCCCGGCAGGCGATTCTTGCCCGGGATGCCGAATCGCTGGGAAAGCTGATCGACGCGAACTTCGAGGTGCGCCGGTCGATATGCCGTGTCCCGGCCGGCCAGATCGACATGATCGAGCGGGCCCGGCGCACCGGGGCCACGGCTGGCTTCCCCGGCTCCGGCGGCGCGATTGTCGGCACCTACCCCGATGCGGGGACTTTCCAGCGGCTGCGGGCCGAGTTGGAGGCCATTGACTGCCACGTGCTGTGCCCCCAGGTCCTGCCGGCCGGCTGATCCCCCGGCGATCGACCATCCAGCCCAAGCCGGCCGTCGCGCGGAGCCAAGGTGGCGACGGACGGCATCCCCGCCCAAGGGGGGGGGGACTTCTTCGGGCCGAATGGCACCCAGGTCGTTTACCGGCGACCCAATCTGTGGTACAACGGATTGTTGGAGGCGTTCCCCATCGCTGATTCGCTGAGGAGGAGCGGGAATGAGCGGGCATGCCACCCCCGAGGCGGCGCTGGCGAGGCAAACGGCGTCGATGCCAAGCGACGATGCTTTCCCGCCTGAAGCCCCGTTGCTGACCGTCATCGTTCCGGTCTACAACGAAGCGACGACGGTCGACGAGATCCTGCGTCGCGTGCTTGCGGCTCCCTACTCCAAGGAGATTATCGTCGTCGACGACGGCTCCACCGACGGAACGGCGCATGCCCTGGAGGGCTGGAAGGGCCACGGGCAGATCACGTTGCTGGAGCACTCGAAGAACCGGGGCAAGGGGGCTGCCGTACGGACCGCCTTGGTACACGCTCGCGGGCGGTTCACGATCATCCAGGACGCGGACCTGGAATACGACCCGCAAGACTATCGCCAGGTCGTCGAGCCCCTGCTGTCCGGACAGGCCGAGGTGGTCTACGGGTCGCGCTATCTTCGGCCGACTCCGGGCAAACGCCTTCGATGGAGTCTCTTTCGGTTTGGCGTTGCGGTTCTCAACCTGGGCGTGCGCCTGTTCTATGGCCTCCGCCTCACCGACGAGGCCACCTGCTACAAGGTGTTTCCGACGGAAGTCCTTCGCCGGATGGACTTGCAGTCCGAGCGGTTCGAGTTCTGTCCCGAGGTCACGGCCAAGCTGTGCCGCATGGGCCTGCAGGTCCGGGAAGTGCCTATTCAGTACAACGCCCGGAGCGCTCGCGACGGCAAGAAAATCCGCTGGGTCGATGGCCTGCACGCCATTTCAGCGCTGTGGAAATGGCGCTCATGGCGGCCGGCGCCCGGGACAGGGGTCCCAGATCGGGTTCATGCAGACTAGCGTCTGACCGGTTTTGCTTGTAGAATACCACGCAGATCCGTTCGGCGATCTCATCACTCACCAGCGGGGGGGTGATGGCAGCCCGGCGGCATCTTGCCTAAACGACAATCGGGGAGCATGAGGCCCCTCAATAGGCTGCGTTCCTGCGGCCGATCGTTTGCGCCAGGAATCGAGACTTAGTAGTGCGAGAAACGGGTCAGATCATTGGCCTGAGAGGGGGTGTCCTGTGCGAAAACACATTCGGAACCGTTCAGCGTTTACGCTCGTCGAGTTGCTGGTGGTCATCACGATCATCGGACTGTTGATGGCCCTGCTGCTTCCCGCCGTCCAGGGGGCTCGCGAGGCAGGCAGGCGTACCCAATGCCAGAACAACCTGCGCAACCTTGGGTTGGCGGTGGACAACCATCTGTCGGCGATGCGTTTTTACCCCAGCGGGGGGTGGGGATGGCGATGGGTCGGAGACCCCGATCGCGGCTATGCGGAGAGGCAGCCGGCGGGGTGGGTCTACAACATCCTGGCCTTCATGGAGGAAACGCAGGCCAGGAGCCTGGGAGCCGACGCCCCCGCGCCCGAGAAGCGACAGAAAGCGGCGGAGGTCATCCAGCACCCCGTGCCGTTATTCTATTGTCCAACCCGGCGGCAAGCGCAACTCTATCCCACTGGCGGCCTGGTTCCGCCTTTCAATGCCGACCTGGTCCTCATGGTGGCGAAGTCGGACTACGCGATCAACGCCGGCGACGTCGATTTTGGTGGGGGAGCGGGCCCGCGGACGCTCGAAGACGGCGATCGGAAGGATTACCCCTGGAACGATTTCTCCAACGCCACGGGAATCTCCTACCTGCGGAGCCGAGTGCAGGACGCCTCCATCCGCGACGGCAAGAGCAACACCTACTGCATCGGGGAGAAGTACCGCTCGACCGCCGACACAGACAAAGGCGACGACCAGAGCATGTACATCGGCTACGACTTCGACACGTTCCGTTGGACGGGCCTGGCCATGCCCCCGATGCACGACCGGGACCAGGACGAGAACTTTCGCTTTGGGAGCGCGCATCCCCATGGCGTCAACTTCGTGTTCTGCGACGGCTCCGTGCGGCCGGTGAGCTTTGAGATTGACCCGGAGATTCACCGCCGGCTGGGGAACCGGAAGGATGGGCAGTCGGTCGATGCGAGCCAGCTCCAGTGACCTCGGCCGGGGTCGGAGCCGGCGGGTTCGTCCGGCGGCATGGGGCGCACACTCGAGTCCTGTGTGATCGTCGGCAATGAGTGCTCCCGTCAAGAAGGTCTTCGTGAGCGGCTGCTTCGACCTGCTGCACAGTGGCCACGTGCGATTTCTCCAGGCCGCGGCACAGTACGGGGAGCTTTACGTCGCGGTGGGGTCGGACGAGGCGGTCGCGGATCTCAAGCGCAGGCCGCCCCGCTGCTCCCAGGACGAGCGCCTGTTCATGGTCAAAGCCCTGGGCTGCGTCGCCGACGCCGGGATCAGCCGCGGCACCGGCCTGTTGGATTTCGAGGAAGACCTCCGGCGGATTCGCCCCGACGTCTTTGTGGTCAACGAAGACGGCGATTCGCCCCGGAAACTGGCCCTCTGCCGGGAGCTGGGCATCGAGTACGTGGTTCTCCGGCGCGAGCCGGCGCCGGGCCTCCCCGCGCGATCGACGACCAGCCTGCGAAACCTCTCGGAGATCCCTTACCGGATCGACCTGGCGGGCGGCTGGCTGGACCAGCCCTTCGTGTCGCAGTGCTGGCCCGGCGCGGTCATCGTCGTCTCGATCCTTCCCACCCACGAGTTTGCCCTGCGCTCCGGCATGGCCACCAGCACGCGCCAAAGCGCGGAGAAGATCTGGGGCCGGCGCATTCCCCCCGGCGATCCGGGGGAGAAGGCCAGGCTGCTGTTTGCCTGCGAGAACCCGCCGGGGAAGGAGGAAATCTCCGGCTCCCAGGACGCCATCGGCATCGTGTATCCCGGGGTGAATCGTCTCGAATACCGGGGCGGCTACTGGCCCGAGACGATCCGGTCGGTCGTCGACGAAGCGACGCTTTCGTGGCTGGAGCGCCTGATCTGGCTTAAGCCGCTGGTCCCCCGGCCCGGCGAGTTCTCCGTACTCGGGGAGACGTCGATCGACGCCCCCCGTGCCCGGGCGCTGGCGGAGGCGGCGGACGCCTGCTGGACCGCGATCCTCGATCGCGACGCCGCGGCGCTCGGCAGGGCGGTGTATGGAACACTCCAGGCCCAGGTCCGCATGTTTCCGCGCATGGTGACGCCGCCGATCCAGTCGATCCTGGACGATTGGCTCGCCATCTCGCTGGGCGTGAAGCTCAGCGGGGCTGGGGGCGGAGGCTACGTGGTGGCGATTTCCGAGAAGCCGCTGGACAATTGTCTTCGGGTGAGCATCGCCCGGCCGGAGTTGGCCGAGCCTGGCAGCCCCTTGTCCGTCGACGCCCCTCCCACCGCCGAGTCGGACTGCCGGAAATGAACTCTCCGACCCGGATCCTGCGTCTTCGAGAAGCCATCGCGCGCGACGTCTCCGTCGCGAGTCGGTACTTCGACCGGGTCATCGTCTGCGGGGAGTGGGCCGGAGAGGCTGCCCGACTGTTCGACTTGATCGATTGCCCGGCGAAGGAGTCGGTGGCGAACCCCGAGGATCTGCCCGATCTGCGCGGCGACGGGCACTCCTGCACCCTGGTTCTCCTGGACGGGACCGCCTACAGCGAGAAAGACTTGCAGGGCCTGCTGGCCAGGCTGCATCCCAGGCTTGGGAGGAGTTCGCGGGTGGCGCTGGTCGACTGCCGTGGATGTTTCCGCCGGATCGAGCACCTGGTTGTGCCGGCGGGTTACGAGATGGTTCGGGTCCGGCCCGTGGGGCATGCGCCCTTCGCATGGCTCGGGCTGGGGAGGTTCCTGGGTCGGGCGGTCTCGAGGCTACCCGGGGTTCGCTGGCTTTGCCCGGCCCGGGTCATCTGGCTCCGGCCCGTTGTTCCCCTCCGGCAAAAGCCCTCCCTGTCCGTTCTCATCCCCGCCCGGAACGAGCGAGGCAACATCGAGAATGCCCTGAAGCGATTGCCGCCGCTTGCGGGAACCGACGTGGAGGTGCTGTTCATCGAGGGCCACTCCACCGACGGCACGTGGGAGGAGATTCGCCGGGTGGCGGCCGCCTACGGCGATCGCTGCAAGATTCAATGCCTCCAGCAGGCGGGCGTCGGAAAGTGCGACGCCGTGCGCCTGGGCCTTGCCAGGGCAAACGGCGAGCTGGTCGTCATCCTCGACGCCGACTTGACCGTGCCCCCCGAATTCCTGGAGTACTTCTACGAGAAATACTGCGACGGCCGGGGCGACTTCATCAACGGCAATCGCTTCGCCATGCCCATGGAGCGGGGAGCCATGCGCCCGTTGAACTACCTGGGCAACCGCTTTTTCTCGGCGGCGCTGGGCTGGGTCCTCGACGTCCGGCTCGGCGACTGCCTCTGCGGAACCAAGCTCTTTGCTCGCCGGGATTACGAGCGATTCCGCCGCTGGCGGGAGGATTTCGGCGACTTCGATCCCTTCGGCGACTTCGAGCTGTTGTTTCCGGCGGCAGTGCTCGGGCTGGGGATCGTCGATCTGCCGGTCCCTTACGCCGCGCGATCCTACGGCTCGACGCAAATCCGCCGCTTCCGCGACGGCTGGAGACTGCTGAAGATGACCCTCCATGGCTGGCTCAGACTGAAGGGCACCCCCACATGACCACGTCCGACGATTCTCATCCCATCGTTTCGGGCTCGGAAGAGCCCTTGGCGCACGAGCCCGCTCTCCCGCCGGCGCCCCGGAGGCACCGGCTCCTGGGCCTGCTGCACCCGCAGACCTCCCGAGGTCGCACGGCCCTGATGCTCGGGAACATCTTCGCCCTGTGGCTCGCCTACGTGGTCGTGATCGAGACCGCCGCCGAATCCTTGAAGAAGGCACTTCTCCGGCCGCTCCGCTGGGCCCCGGGGGTCAACGAGCGGTATATCGCCATCGCCGACCCTGCGGCGAAAATTCCCCCTCTGGCCCGATGGGATTCGATCTGGTTCCAGTGCATCGCCCACCAGGGCTACACCGGGACCGACACGCGGGGCAGTCCTTGGCCGGGCCACGCGAGGAACAAGGCCTTTCGCCCGGTCTTCCTGCCCTTGTACCCGGCGACGATGCGCCTGGGCGCCGCGCTTGGCGGCACGGACTACCTCCGGGCCGGACTGTGGGTCTCTCGACTGGCGCTCTTGGCAACGCTGGTCATGCTCTGGCTGTACCGTCAAGGCACGAGGGGCCCGCAGGACAGCCCCATGGCGTCGATGGTGACACTGCTGTCGTTTCCGGCGGGATTCATCCTCGTGTCCGTCTACTCCGAATCGCTCTTCCTCGCTCTGGCCTTGGCTTCCTTTCTCTTGACCCACCGCCGGCACCACGCCGCCGCCGCGGTGGCCGCGTTCCTCGCCCCGCTGACGCGGATCAACGGGTTGGCCTTGGTTCCCGCGCTGGCCATCCTGGGCTGGCAGCAGTGGCGCCGCGACGGGGAGAGGGTAAGGGCCTTTGCCCCTGCCTTCGGAGCGATGCTCGGCATGATTGCCATGATGGCGTTCTACGACTGGCAGCTCGGGGACCCCTTGGCTTACCTCCACTGCAAGGCGGAGCATTGGGGGACCGGCATCTCTTGGCCCTGGGAGTCCCTGGGCAAAGGGCTGGTCCGGGCGTGGATGGCGGTCCGGCAGCCGGAACTCGGGTCCGTGTACACGGCCTTGGAGCCCGTCTGCGCCGCTTTGGTGCTCGTGGCGGTCGTCGGGCTGTCGATCCAGCGCCGCTGGGCAGAGGCCGTCTTCACGCTGGGGAGCGCCTCGATGGTCTTCGTCTCCGGCTCGCTCTGGGGAATGCCGCGGTTCACGATCATCCTCTTTCCCGTGTTCCTGTGGCTGGCCGACCTCAGCAAGAAGAGCCTCTTGGCCTGGGTCGTCTACATCTGCGCCTGCCTGGGGGGGCAGGCCGCCGTGCTGGCGGTGTTCGTCGCTATGCGCCAACCGCCTCCTTGAGCCCGCAAAAGGCCTTCCGTGCGACAATCGTTCCCCCAAGTTAGGGGAGTCTCATGGCTGCCCCAGCCCGCGTTGCGCACCGGCCGGGGCGGCAAGGTACAGGGTGTCCCCGCAGGACGGGTTGGCAGCCCGTCCCATTCAAGCGGACGGATTGCCAATCCGTCCTACGGCGGTGCGAAATGCGGGCTAGGAGGGAAGGTGCGTGGGTCGTATAATCGGCTCCGCTGGGAGGCACCCAATGCGGTCCATCGCCATCATGAACCAAAAAGGGGGGGTCGGGAAGACGACCACGGCCGTGAACGTCAGTGCGGCCTTGGCATCGACGGGCCAACGAGTCGGGCTGATCGATCTGGATCCCCAGGCGCACGCCACGCTCCACTTCGGCTTGGACCCCAGCCCCAGCGTCCCCTCGATCTACGACGTCCTGGTGGGACAGGCCCGGCTGGCCGACGTCCGCCACCAGGTCGACGAGAACCTTTGGGTGGTCGGCTCCCAACTGGACCTGGCCGCCGCCGAGCTGGAACTGGCCGGGGTGGTCGGGCGGGAGGTCATCCTCCGCGACAAGCTCGCCGAAGACGACCAGCCGTTCGATTACCTGTTCATCGACTGCCCGCCCTCCCTGGGGATTCTCACCCTCAATGCCCTGGCCGCGGCCGAGGAGGTGTTCATTCCGCTTCAGCCGCATTTCCTCGCCTTGCACGGGCTGAGCAAGCTGCTGGAGACGATCGAGGTCGTTGCCCGGCGGCTCAACGGGCGGCTGAGGCTCAGCGGCGTCATCCTGTGCATGTACGACGGCGGCACCCGGCTCGCCGCGGAAGTCAGCCGCGACGTGGACGAGTTCTTCCGCCGCACCGAGGATCGGAAAACGCCCTGGGCCGGCGCGTACACCTTCCAGACGCGGATCCGCCGCAACGTCCGCCTGGCCGAAGCCCCCAGCTTCGGTCAATCGATCTTCCAGTACGCCCCGAACTCCCATGGCGCGGAGGACTACCGGAGTCTGGCCGAGGAGGTCCTCGCGCTGGGCCGCCGGGAGTGAGCCAATCCGGAGCGATGGCGCCCCCTGGGGCGCCCGCGGCTCACTTCTCCGTCTCGACGATTGCTCCGAGCACCGTTTCCGCCGCCAATACATGGCCGGGTTTGCCGAGGTGGGTCTTGTCCCAACAGTACAGCGACGTGCGGGCAGATTCGTCCGAGCCTGCGCGGTGGAATGCGGCGGCAACGTCCCCCAGTGCGGTTCGCTTCTCCGCCGCCACACGGCGCACCCCCTCGGCCAGCTCCTCCATCGCGTCCCATCGCTGAAGCGACGGACAGGTCGTCATCAGCAGGCTCTCGGTTTGCCCCCGGGTCATGCGGCGGATGCGATCCGTCGCATACCGCAACACTTCCTGCCAATGCTCCCCCCGCATTCCGGCGTCCCAGTCGTTGAAGCCGAACCAGACCGTGACCAGGTCGGGCGCCGGGCAGTCCTTGAGCCAGCGCGGCATGAGGACGAGGTTCTGGGTGAGCTGCGTCCCGCCGATCGCGGGATTGACGAGTCGGACTTCCCCGCCAAACCTCTTCTTGAGCTCGCCGGCAAGAACCTCCGACCAAAGGACCTCCCGATTGGCCCAGTGCCGCTTGTCGCTCAGCGAATCGCCCAGGGTGACGATCGTGACCGGCTGCCTTGCCTTCAGTTTGGCCAGGAGCCGGGGCGTGCCGCGCTGGGGCGGAGTATAATCCGTCCGGTCCACCGGGATGGATCGCTCCAGGGCAACCTGGTCGATCGTGAACGAGCACGCCGGGTAGTCCCGCCAGTAAAACCATTTGCCGAACCACAGGTTGCCGAACTTCGACGGGGCATACCCGCCCCGCGGATCGACGAGCTTGCCCGCGGGAAGCTCGGGAACCAGGTCGCACCACGCCACGGTGATCTTCCGCCACTCGGTCGAGTCGATGGGGAAGCAGTAGCCGTAGCGGAGCGCGTAGTTCGACTGGTCGATCAGCTCGAGCCCACCGAAGTGGGGCGAGCCGTCGCCCTTGACCCAGAAGCTGATGCCCGCCGCCTCGTCCCACGTCGGGGCGCCCCGGACCGCGGCCGTGAAGAACCCGCTCTGCGCCTCCGTGGCAAACGTGAACTTGCAGGCTTTCTCGAACTTCCCCGGGACGACCTCAACCGTGCCGGTCGGGGTTCCCTTGTCGCCGAACGGGGTCGGCTTGTGGCGCACGGTGTCCATGTCGAAAATCACCGCCTCGGGTGCCTGCTGACCATGAAGCAGCGGATCGGCGCCACGGAACACCACCAGCGCGACCAGGCCGCCAGTCAGGAAAACGACGGTTCTTCTCATGCTACCCTCCGGAAAGTGTATTCCAAGGTAACCGTTCACAAGCCAGGGGGACAGTCCCCGTGAACGGTTACCTTCGCGGGGGACAAAAACGGACAAAAGCGGGGCAGGTCCGATATTGGCACGATGCCCATCCCTCAGCCCCCGGCTTTGCCGGGGGGCATTCCGCACGACCCACCATTCGCTGGAACGTTTCGCCACCCATCCCGCCCATCGTCCAGCGTTGCCCCGCGTGCGCGCCCCGGCAGAGCCGGGGGGTGAGGGGGTTGGACACATGGAACGCAGTCCGGCCGCCCGAGAAGTCCCCTCGTTCAGGGTATTGCGTGGGTGCCCATCGATGTAGAGTCGGCCCCATCCCGGGCCCCGCGGGCGATTTTGCCCCGGCCTGTACAATAGGGTTTGCGCCCGCCGGGGTTACATTACTTGGCATGACGGCTCGCAAGCACTCACGGGACGACGACGCGGAGGTCTGGGCGGAATGGGTCGGCACGCACGGCCCGGCGGTGCGGGGCTACCTCCTGGCCATGGTCGGTCGGGCCGACGTGGCCGACGATCTCAGCCAGGAGGTCTTCTGCCGGGCGTGGCGGGCCCGGGACCGGTACCGCGAGCAGGGCCATGCCAGGGCCTATCTGATGCAGATCGCCGATCGGCTGGCGTGCGACCGGGCCCGAAGGCTGGGACGCGAGATCAACCTGAGCGACGACGGCTGGCGGGCGGCGGACCCGGCGGAGCCGGGCCCGGGCCCGGCCGACGACCTGCTCCGGGCCGAAGCGCTCGGTCAGCTCGCCTCGGCGCTGGAGAGCCTGTCGCCGCCTCAGCGCCGGGTGCTTCTCCTGCGGTACTACGGCGAAATGGGGTTCGCCGAGATTGCCGCGATTCTCGAGTGTCCGCTGAGCACGGCGCTAAGTCATTGCCACCGCGGGCTTATGGCGCTGCGGAAACTGCTGGTCAACCAGGACCATGAGCGATGAGCCGGGAAAAATCGCCCTTGGGGCGGCCCGCCTGGCCATGTTAGAATCGGCGGTCCGTTAGACCCCGCAGCAACCAGGGAGTGGTCGCCATGACAAGGTTCGTTGGGCTGGGCGTAGCCATGGGGGTGTTGGTGGTGGCCAGTTGGTCGGTTGGGCAGGAGTTGCCATACCGCGGGGGGGAGCCCCAAGGTCAGCCTATCGGCCCTCTGCTGCAGCCCGACCAACCGGTGGTGCCGCAAGACCCGGTGTTGCGTCCGGCCGCGCCCCCGCCCCCGTTCACGCTGACGGCCAAGGACGAGACGAAGCTCGACCGCGTGCTCGATTTCTGGGAGCAGAGCAGTGTGAAGGTCAAGGACTACTCCGGCAAGTTCACCCGCTGGACGTACGACGAGGTGGGCGGCGCTCCGGAGAAGAAGTTCCTGACCGCGGTGGACTACGGCGAGATCCGGTTCTCTGCTCCGGACAAGGCGGAATCGTGGATCGACAAGGGCCCGCGACGCGAGCATTGGATCTGCGACGGCAACTCGGTCTTCGTGTACGACTTCAAGCAGGCCAAGATCCTTCAGTACCCGATTGCCCCGGAGTATCGCGGGGAGGCGATCACGAAAGGCCCGCTGCCGTTTCTGTTCGGCGCCAAGAAGGCCAACCTCAAGCGGCGGTATTTCTTGCAGATCACGACGCCGCAGGACGCGGCGAAGAAAGAAGAGATCTGGCTGGAGGCCTACCCGCGGTCCCTGGCCGATGCCCGGGACTTCAGCCGCACGCAGGTGATCCTCACGCCGGCCGGCGGCCAGATGCTCCCCTCCGCCGTGCGGATCTTCCAGCCCAGCGGGAAGCAATGGGAGGTGTACCAGTTGCGGGACCAATCGGTCAATCCGTTCAACCCGCTGGCTATCTTTGGGGACAAACCCTTCACTCCGCACAAGCCCGGGCCCGAGTGGAGGTTCGAGCTGGGCGAGGGCGTGCAGCAGGCCGAACCCCCCCGACGGCAAGCTCAGGGCGGCGTCGCTCCGCCGGCCCTGCCTTCCGGGCGCCGACCAGGCACGTTGCGCTAACCCGCGTTTCTCAGTGCCGTAGGACGGGTTGGTAACCCGTCCCACATAAGGACGGATTGACAATCCGTCCTACGGTCGGTGAGAAGCGCCTGCGAAACGGGGTGCTCCTCTCACGCGGCCAGGACTTCGATTCCCTTGGGCGCCGGGGGGGCGAACTCGGCGCCGCAATGGGCACAATGGTCGCGATCGCGCGGCGCGGGCACGGTGCACGCGGGGCAGGCCACCCGCGGCGGCCAGCGGCGGTGCAGCAGGTAGCCGAGGAGCCCCGGCACGCCGCCGAGGAACACGAAGGCCACCCAGCAGGCCGTGTGGGGCAGGGCGAATCGCTTCTGGCGGCGGTAGCACAGCCAGGCCATTGAGGCGGAGAGGAGGAAGACGATGAGCAGTTGCGGCCAGGTCTGCCCGAGCGCCCGGGCCAAGGCTCCGGCATAGCTCGATACTTCGCCCGACTGGAGGTACTCCCGCACGTACCCGGAGGGGACGACAAACGGCGCGACGATGGGAACGGGAATCGCAGCGGCGCAGACCCAGGCGAATGTGGAAGGGCGATCGACGAATCGGTCGGGCTGCGACGGAATCGCGGCCTGGCGGAGGACCTTGCCGGCCGGATCGAACAGGACGAGTTCCTGATCGTAGGCTCGGGCTCGAGCGTCCATCAGCAGGGCAACCCCGGTTCGGTTGTCCAGCTCGCAGAACATGAACCTCTGACGGCGAATCTTCTCCGGCAAGGTGTAGGCCCGCTGCAACCGGGCCTGCGGCCCGGCCTGCGGATCGACGACCAGCACGCGATCGTCGCTCCGCGCCGCCAGGTACTGCTTCAGGCGGGGGGCGACGGTCTTCTCGCCGTTGATCTCAAACGGGCCGGGCTGCTGGAACAGGTTGACGCTGACCAGGGACTCGCCCTCGAGGATAGTGCGCACCGACCGCTTGGCAAGATTCACCTCCAGCAGGCGATCGCCGGAGAGCATGAACACGGCCGAGGCAGGAAACCGCTCGTCGCGGACAAAGCGGCGGTAGTGCTGCAGAATGCTGCCCCAATCGCCCATCCGGACCACGGTATCGAACGCGGCCTCGGCCTGCATCAGGCGCCCGTCCACGGGAAACCGGTCGTCGGCGGGGGGCTCGTCGGGGCGGAATCCCCGGGCGCCGAGGTAGCCGATAGGCCGTTTCGTCTTGACGTCGAAGCCGGCGAAGTAGCCGGCGCCGTCGGCCTCGCCGTCGTGGAGGAAGTACCAGGCCAAGGAGGGGGGCCCCGGATCGGCGAACAACACGATGCGGGACGACCAGCCAACCTCGAACAAGGGCCCGGCCGGCGGTTGCGGTGGCGGCAGAATGGCTTGATTCAGCGGAGGGACCTGGTCCCGGCGCCCGGGGTCTAACGTTTTGCCTTCGAGGGTCTGGTAGGTCCATTGGGAATCGCCGTAGGTCCGGATCAACAGCGTTCCGTCCCCCTCCACCATGAAGGACCGGTAGACCCGATCCGGACGATCGAACTGCGAGACGATGCTGGCGGTCCACAGGATGGCGAGGGCCAGGAGCACGCCGGCTCCCACGGCCAGGACGGCCGCCAGGGACAGAGGTCGGTAGATCGCGCTGCGCTGCGGCATGGAGGGTGCCCTCAGGAGAAATCGCGGGTCCGAGCGATGAAGAAAATGTCGACCACCAGCCACGCCCCCAACGCGAGCGTGGCCCCCAGGCCGACCGTCCACCACCACGGCACGACCTGGATTGCGACGACCAGCAGTGCGGCGGCCAGGACGGGAAAGAGCCGCGAGCCGAACCACCGGCCCGGCCGAATGCCGGCCAGGAAAGCCCCGAGATACAGGCCCCCGACCGAAAGCCATACCAGCCAGGCCCCCAGCGTCATGGAAGCCTTGAAGGGGCTGGCGTGCCTGCCGGACGACGCTGCCCACCCCATGTAGATGAGGATCGGCAGGGCGGCGCAGGCCAGGTACAAGCCCCCGCCGGTGAGCAGCTTCACGGTGAGGATCCGCCTTCGCGACGCGGGACGGTGCAGGAGGAAGAGCCACGTTCCCCGGGCCGACTCCACCGCCGTCTGCACGAACCCCAAGACGACGGCAAAAGGAACCGAGACCCAGGCAAACCCGTACAAGAACCCGTCACTGACGAACGGGACCGGTCCGATCCGATCGTCCGGGTAGGAGGGCGTGAGCCACGGCAGCAGGCTGATGCCCGTCTGGCTGAGGACCACGACGGCGTACGCGGCCAGCGCCAGCGCGGCGATCCCCACCGTCTCACGCAGCTCCTTGGATACCATCGCTTTGAACATCGCACGGCTCTCCTGCAAGGATCGGCAGCGAGCGTCGGGGCCCGCGGGTGTACTCGATGAAGGCGTCCTCCAGGTTCAGCTCGATCACCTCGATCGACGCCGGCTGGAGCGATTCGGCCAGCTCCCGATGCCCGTCGTTGTAGCCGACCAGGACCAGCTCGAGCTTGCGGCCGACCGCGCGGCGGCTGACCAGCCCCGGACAGTCGGGGAACTCCGGCGGCGTGCGGGCGAACTCCAGGACGACCTTGCGGATCGAGTCCTTGAAGTGGTCGGTGGGGCAGTCGACCCGCAGCACCCCGTCGACCAGGATCCCGATCCGGTCGGCGACCCGCTCCACGTCCCCCAGGATGTGCGAGCTGAAGAAGATCGTCCGGCCGCGGCGCTGGATGATCTGGATGAGCGACTCCAGGAAGTCGCGGCGGACCACGGTGTCCAGGCCGAGGGTGGGGTCGTCGAGGATCAGAAGCTCGGGCTCCGTCGAGACGGCCAGCGCCAGCGACACCTGCGCCCGCTCGCCGTTGGAGAGCCGGCGGATCTTCGCCCGCCGCGCCAGGGCGAAGTGATCGAGAATCTGCTCCGCGAGCACGTCGTTCCAGGTGGGCGAGCAGGCCCGGGCAAACCGGACCGCCTCCCCGTCGGTCATCCAGCGATACAGCGGATGGCCTTCGGCGAGGTAGGCGATCCGGGCCCGAGTCTGAGGGCGCAGCCTGGACGCCTCTTCGCCAAACAGCTCTGCCCGGCCCCGGTCGGGATGCACCATCCCGAGCATCATCTTGATCGCCGTCGACTTGCCCGATCCGTTGCGCCCGAGCAATCCGTACACCGTCCCCTGGGCAATGCGCAGCTCCAGGCCGTCGACCACCGCGCGGCGGTCGTAGTACTTGGTCAGGCGTTGGGTCACAATCACGTCCGGCATGGCGATCCACCGATCCTGCGGAAACTAGCCCCCTTGCGATTGCCACTGGAACTGCCTGGCCCGGTCCGTCACCCAGGCGATGACCTCCTCGGCCGAAAAGCCGAGATGAACCGCCTCGGTCAGCAGGCGGTCGAGCATTTCGAGGAGCCGCTCCTTTCGGACCTTCTTGGTCAGCTCCGCCCTGGGCTGGGCGACGAAGACCCCCAGCCCCGGCCGGGTGTTGAGGATTCCCTCACGTTCGAGCTCGGTGTACACCCGGGCGATCGTGTTCGGATTGACCACCAGGGTCCGCGACAGGTCCCGGACCGAGGGGAGCCGCTCCTGGGGCTTCAGCCGGCCGCGAGCCACCGCCTCCCGGAGCTGGTTGGTCAACTGCCGGTAAATCGGCAACCGGCTGGAGGGATCGATCCGGAATTCCATGGGCACCTCGCTAACTGTACTATGTATCTTAGTACAGCTCGCAAGGTGCGTCCAGAGGAATCGCCGGATCTTCTTTCTGCGTCGGGTGGCACTGGCTTCGGGGTGGCACTGGCTGCTTGTCAGCCAGTGCAGGAAACACGGGCAGGCAAGCTGCCCGTGCCACCCCACAAATAAGGCACGCCCGGCCTACAAGCCCTTTTGGGCCAACTCGTCGTCCACCAGTCTGGAATCGCCGGGATTGGGGACGTGGAAGTAGAGGGCCTCGCCGGCGGGGTCGGCGTATTCGGTCAGCGTGAGCGATCGGTCGGCCGGCGCGTTCGGATACCACGCCCCGGCAGGCCAGGCGCGAACCCGGCAGGCCAGCCCGTCCGGCCGGACGCCCGCGTCGGGAAAAGGGCCCTCCAGCGAAGACGGCTCGATCGTCAGCAGCCGCAGGTCCTCGTTGGCCAGCTCCTTGTGACGCTGCCGGCTCAGCGAGAAGAGCACCGGGCCGCGGGCCACGGCGACGCAGCCCGCCTGCGCCTTGCGCCCCTGGATGAGCCGCCACGGCATGGGCAGGCTCAGTGCCACGCGGTCGCCGGCCGTCCAGGATCGGGTGAGCGTGAGCAGCGCGCCCCCGGCGATCGCCCCTTCCACCCGCTGGCCGTTGACACGGGCCTCGGCCCCCTTGCACCATCGAGGGATCCGCAGATGCACCGAGAAGGGAGCCGGCCGGGAAGGATCGACGTGCAGGACCACCTTGCCGGAGCTCGGGTAGTCGGTCTCTTGCCGGAGCGTCAGGGTGATTCCCCCTGCCAGCTCCATCTTCGCTGACGAGGCGGTGTAGAGGCTCACGACCGGGCCGTCGGCGGCGCGATAGTAGATCATCGCCGGCAGCTCGGAGACGATGCGGCGGAAGTTGTTCGGGCAGCAGTAGTCGTCGCGGGGGAAGTAGGCTCGCGGGCCGTCGAACGGCGTGTAGTAGCGGATCTGCCGCCCGTCGGGCGATTGGGCCGCGAACAGCGCGTTGTACACCGCCCGCTCCAGCACGTCGCCGTAATGCAGCTCTCCCTCCAGGCGCAACAGGTCGTCCAGGGTGCGAACCAGGTAGGCGGTCGCGCAGGTCTCGCCCAGGTTGACCGTGCCGGTCTGGGTGTCGTGCCAGCACTCGTGATCGCCGCAGGTGCCGGTGATCGCCAGTCCGTCGCGCCGGGTGAGGAAATCCATCGCCCGCCGGGACGGGCCGAGAAGCGCTTCGGCCGGATCAATGCGGTGGAGCTGGAGCTGGGCCAGGCATCGGGCCAGGTAGGCGTAGGCGTGCCCCTCGATCCGTCCCCAGCGCCCCAGCGTGATCGGGCGGTTCCATTGCGGAAGCTTCTGGCGGCCGATCACAAAATCGCGGTACCTCGGATCGCCGGTCTGGAGGGAGAGTGCCAGCAGGGCGCGATCCAATCCTACCGCGGCCATTTCCATGGTGACGCCTCCCTCGGTCGGGTCTCCCTGCGGCTCGCGCTCCCAGCGACGCAGGATGTAGTCGGCGAGCTTCTTCGCCGCGACCAGAGACTCCTTCTCTTGAAAGCACCGATGGTCCGCAGTCAACCCCTGGACGACGTAGGCCATCTCCGACAGGTCCCAGAGCTTCCACAAACGGCTCGCGGGGACCATGGGGCCAAGGTAGCCGTCGGGCTCCTGGCACTTGATCGCTTCGGCGGCCAGGCGTCTCTTGAACTGAACGACCTTGGGATCGCCCGTCTGCGCCGCGAAGTGCACGGCGGCCTCGAGGAGCATCCCCAGGCCGACAAAACCCCCCGGCGATTTCCGCTGGCGGAACGGATCGAGGAACACCTTGTCCACGTCGAGCTTCAGGAGGTTGTTGCGCAGCGTCAGCTCGACGCGCCGCCCGATCTCTCCGCCGAGCTGGACGTCGCGCGGCGCAAGCGGCGCAAATCGATCCGCCGCGGCTGCCGCCGTGGGAGAAGAGACCAGAAGCGTCGCTGCCAGCAAGGCGGCTGCCCACGCGGAAAGGCAGGGCGGGGCGGATGACGGCTTGCGATCCATGGCGTCGGTTCCTCTCTTGTGTCAACTCCCGAAGATCGAGTTCACTGGATCCGCGGCGGGGGGACTGCCTCGCCGCGGTGCTGGGCGGCCTGCTCCGGCCCGCTGTACGTGCCGTAGAACGGGGCGTTGCCGTCGAGCCAGACGAGCAGCCGGAGGCGATCTTCCGGCGCCAGGCGGACTTCGTCGCGGTGATTCGCGTCGTCGAGGATTCCACCAAGCGGGCTCTCATCGGCCCCGCCCCGGCCGGGGCGAGTCACCGCCTGGGCGATGCTCTTGCCGCCCCACTCGTACCACCGCACAAACGGCCTGAGGCCCTCGTACGACGCCGTGAACGCCCCGATCGGCTGGCCGGTCAGCACCGGCGGGCTCTGCCCCTCGCCGCTGCCGCCGTGGCAGCGCACGCAGTGCCGGTCGAGCACCGGCTGCACGAGTCGGGGGAAGGAGAACGGCCGCGTGCCGTCCGGGCCCGGCCGGATTGACGACGGCGCACGCCTCGCAGCCAGCGGCTGACGCACGGGCGGAGGCGTGCCCGGCCGCTCGTGACAGCCCACGCACCCGCGGCGCTCCCCGGGCTGGAGGTACGTGGCGCTCCGCATGGTCTGCACCGCCCGGCCCGAGGCGTCGACCGCCTGGAAGTACACCGGCTTGCGCGCCGGGGAACGGAAGTACGCCGATCCGTCCGCCTCCACCGGCACCGTGCCCAGGAGCATTCGGGCACTCTCCGCGTTGGCGTAGCCCAGGCGCGGCTGGTTGGCCACGTGCGTCTCGCTCTTGGGGAGCACCTGGAACACGCGCAGGCTGGTAATCCGGCGGTCCTTGGGCAGCGGCGTGAAGCTCGCGGTCACGTCGGAGAGCAGGAACTCCCCCTCGTCGCCCAGGCTCGGGTCGAGCGTGCCGGGAAGGACCGGCGGGACGGGCCGCGGCGCCAGGGGGATCGGGTACATCGCCGAGGTGCCTTCCTCGCGGTACAAAAGCTCCAGGTTGCCGAAGCGATCGAAGTAGTACAGCCCGGTCCGGGTGTCCTCCTTCACGCCGGGCCCCATCCCGGGAAGCGGATCGAAGCTGAACGCAACCAGGTAGTACTTCTCCGACAGCGGCCACGGGCCGTGGAAGTAGCTCTTCGGCCAGCCCGGGGCCTCGGGGAAACACACCTCGGGCGTGAGCGTTTCGAGGGAGCCGAACAAATCGAGGCCGGTCCTGGGGTCCAGCCCGGTCCGGTCGGGATCGACCACGACCAGCGACCCGCCCACCGCCGCATGATGGGCCCCCGCGACAAACACCACCTTGTTCGAGCCCGGGATCGCCCGGGGCTGGTAGCAGGCGTTGATCCGCTCCGTGTAGTTGCCGAACAGGATGTGCGGGTTCGTGCCGTCGGGGTTGCTGATCCACAGCCCGTGGTAGTTGGCCGCCGAGCGATCGACGTAGTCCCAGCGGGCATAGACGATCCGCCCGTCGGTGAGCACCGAGGGATGCCACTCGTTGGTCTCGTGGAACGAGAGGGTGCGCACGTTCCAGTCGGGCGGGTCGGCGCGGTGGAGCGTGTAGCTGGGCAGCGGCTCCCAGGGATTGTGGCACCGGCCGAACCCCCCGCGGCGGGTGGACATGAAGGCCACGCCGCCGTCGGGCAGCGGGCAGGGGTCGAAATCGTCGTTCGGCCCGAAGGTCACCTGGCGGAGGTTCCCGCCGTCGGCGTCCATGGCAAACAGGTGGAAGCACCGCCGCTGGGGCGAATAGTAGTCGGGCTTCGCAAGGGCGCGCTCGCAGAAGGCGAACCAGACGGTCTTGGCGTCGTGGGACAGGGCCAAGGTAGTGTAATTCCCCTTGGGCAGCCGGCCGGCCACCAGGTCGCGGACCTTGATCGACCGCCCCGGCTCGTCGAGCACGAAGACCCCGCCGCCGGCCACGTCGCCGTAGTCGTAGAAATAGCCCAAGTATTCGTGGAGCATCTGGCAGATGAATCGCTGCCGCTTGAGGAACACCAGGGGCCGGCCGGCCAGGAGCGGATTCTTGAGCGCCGCCTGCCGCGTCAGGGCGCGGATGTCTCGGTAAAGGCGGGCTCGCGCTTCTCGGTCGAGCCGGCCCAGAGCGTTTGCCTCTTGCCGGAGCCGTTCGAGCCCCGCTCTCTCGATGGCAAGATCCGGCGGCTGGGGCGGCCGGGCCAGATCGTCCAGCAGCTTGCCGGCGCGGTCCAGCGCATCGCCGATCGCCTCCGGCGACTCCGGGGCACGCCCCAGCCGCCGCTCCTGCGCCGCCCAATCGGCCTGGATCGTCTCTTGGAGGCCGGCACCACCCGCCGCATTCAGCGAAAGCAGCGCCAAGAGCGCAGCCGCAACGAACCAGGCCCGTAGGTCATGCTTCAGCATGACAAACCTACTCCCGGGTCTGCGTGGACAGGTAAATGGCCAAGCCCATCTGCCCGATCTGGTCGAGTTGCTCCTCGAGCCAGTCGACGTGGTCGTCTTCCTCCTTGAGAATCCCCTCCAGGAGCGTGCGCGTCGCGGCGTCGCCCGATTCATCCGCCAGGTGGATGGCCTCGTTGTACGCGCGGACCGCTCCCAGCTCCGCCGCCAGGTCGGACGCGAGCTGCTTGGGGACGTCCGCCCCGATGCTCATGGGGTTCAGCTTGCTCACGGTCGGCAGGCCTTCCAGGAAGATGATCCTCGCAATCAGCTTCTCCGCGTGGTGCATCTCCTGGACTGCGCGCTTCTCCACGCTCTCGTGGAGCCGATCGTAGCCCCAGTTCGCGCACATCTCGGAGTGGACCATGTACTGATTGATGGCCGTCAGCTCGTCGGCCAACAGGGCGTCGAGCTTCTGAAGGAGCTTTTCGTTACCTTTCATCGCGTGCCTCCTTGAAGGAAAACGGTAGCCGGGTTTCCCGGCCCTCGCGTTACCGCCGATTATCGGCGACGGCCGCAGCCCCGTCAACCGGGACCACCGTCGACGGGAGTGCGGTTGGGTGGCACTGGCGTCTCGCCAGTGCCGCGGCGCGAAGCACAGATCAGGGGGCACAAAGCCCGGGGGTTGCAACCCCCGGGCTTTACGGGGTGTCGACGCTTCAACGGGACGCCACGGCAGTGCGTTCCTTACAGAGCGTCGCGCACTTCGGTGGGCAGGCGCGAGATCATGGCCCGGTTGGCGTTGAGCCGCAGTTGGTCGTCGAGGGTCAGGCCGGCGTTGGCCCCCTCGGTGACGGCCGCCCGGAGGTTGCGCACCCGGTGGCCGTCGCCGATGCGGACGGCCGTCACGCCGGCCTCGCAAAGCTCCCGGCACAGTCCGTCGTCGGGCTGGAGCGTCGCCAGCACGACGCTGGCGACCTGGAGCGTGGATTTCTGGAAGCGGTTGTCCAGGAGCGTCACCTCGCCGCCGGCTTTGATCTCCGTCACGGTGGTGTTCGGGATCACGGTGACCGGCTGGGCGAACGGCTTTCCCTTGAGCCCCTCGCCGTTGGACCCGGCGAAGCGCTTGAGCATGACGTCCTTGTGGCAGGGCTCCATCCAGGCGGCGAACTGGGGGTGCTCGGTGACGACGTACACCTTCTTGCCGTCGGCGGCCAGTTTCTCGGCCGCGTCCGCGGCCCCGAAGTGGTCGCCCCAGATCAACACAACGTCCCCGCACTCGACCGGCGGCTGCTTCCCCTCGTAGTAGAACTCGCACTGGGTCATCTTGCAGCGCAGGACGTCCTCGAAGGTGACGACGAGGGGCAGGTCGATGCCCGGCACCTCGGGCCGGACGAACCGGGCCCCTTGGGCGACGATCACGGCGTCGAACCCCTTGAGGTCCCCGGCCGTGGGCCGGGCGTGCAGGCGCACGGCGACGTTGAGCTTCTTCATCTGGTACCGGAGCCAGTCGGCGTACCAGCGCATCTTGCGCTTTCCGGGCACGGTGCAGCACAGGAGGATCGCCCCGCCCAGCTCGCCGGACTTCTCGAAGATCGTGGCCTGGTGGCCGCGGAGCGCAGCGATCCGGGCGGCCTCCATCCCGCCGGGCCCGCCGCCGACCACGGCCACCTTGCAGGCCCTCTTGGCGGGCTCGAGGTGCACGAACCGCTCGTCGCCCACGGCCGGGTTGATCGCGCACCGCATGTGCCGCCTGACCATCAGCGACTCCTGCCAGCATCCCACGAGGCAGGAGATGCACTTGCGGATCTCCTGCGGCCGGCCGGCGTGGGCCTTGTTGGCCCAGTAGGGGTCGGCGATCATCTGCCGCGACAGCCCGACCAGGTCCGTCTTCCCCTCGGCGAGGATCTTCTCGCAGTACTCCGGATCGCGGAGCGTGTGGCTGGTGATGACCGGGATCTTGACGTGCCTCTTGATCTCCTCGGCGGTGTACGTGTTCCAGCCTTGGGGGTAATACATGGGGTCCATCACGGCGGCGGGGGCCTCGAACGTGCCGGCGCTAACGTCGACGAAGGCCGCGCCGTGCTCCTCCAGCAGCCGGGCAATGCGCACGCTTTCTTCGAGCGTGCGGGCCCCTTCCACCCATTCCTCGCCCGAGTACCGCATGCCCACCGGGAAATCCCGCCCGCACTTGTACTGGATCCGGCTGATGATCTCCAGCACGAACCGCATCCGGTTGATGAAACTCCCGCCGAAGCGGTCGGAGCGCTTGTTGATGTAGGGGCTCATGAACTGGGCAATGAGGTAGCCGTGGGCGCCGTGGAGCTCGACGCAGTCGAACCCGGCCTGCTGGACGCGCCACGCCCCCTCGGCGTATTTCTCCACCAGCTCGTAGACCTCCTCGACGGTCATCGCCCGGATCGCCTTCCCCTTGGCCGTGGCCTCGGCGTAGACGACCTCGTGGCCGGCCGAGCCGGGCAGCTCGACCAACTGGTCGCTGGCCGACATCAAGTCCTTGCGCGGCCAGGCGGCCTGGCGTCCGGGGTGCTGGATCTGCACCGCGCAGCGGGCCCCGTGGCGGTGCATGGCCTCGGCCAGCTCGGAAAGGCCGGGGATCATGGGGTCCTCGTCCACGGAGACGCAGGTGACGGTGGGCCGGCCGGTCGCGCGATCGGGCGTCGAGGCCCCCACGATGATCAACCCGCAGCCCCCCTTCGCAATCTGCTCGTGGTAGGTAATCACCCGCGGGTTCACCGAGCCGTCGGCGTTCGCCGAGCTGATGTCGGTGGGCACGTGGCAGATGCGGTTGGCGACCTCGAACGAGCCGATGCGAATCGGGGTGAACAGATGGGGATAGTGAGGATGGGTCATCGCGATCTTCCTTTGCGGGGGGTGGCGAGGCGGGCCGTGCCGGCCCGCCGGGTGCTCGGCACCAGTATACCCGATTTCACCTCGGCACAAGATGCAGGCCCCCTCGGGGCTGCTCAGAAACAAGAACAAGTTGTGCAAACGAGCCACCCAATTGACGAAGTTATTTTTGAACGGGCCCACTAGCTCCGCCTGCCGGCCGGGTAGGCCGAGATCAGCCGGTAGGCCCGCTCCGCCGGGGCGCGGCCGATGCCCAGCGCCTCCTTCAGCGCAAGATCCTGTGCGAGCGAGTTCCCGATCGCCTGCAATCGGGCGGCCTCGCGCAGTCCGAGCCGGCCCGCGAAGGCGAGCGGGACGGCAGGGAAGGGAAAATCGCTCCCGTGCAGGAGGCGATCCTTGGCCCCCGCATCGGCCAGCAGGCGAAGGCAATCGCGCACCCGGCCGGCGCTGCCCAGGACCGACGTGTCGCCCCAGAGGTTCTCGTGCTTGCGGAGCATGGCGAGGAAGTCGGGGAGCATGTCGGGCTGGTCCTGGGGCCAGCCGGTGCCGCAGTGGCAGGCCACGACGGTGCACCCCTCGCCCAGGGCCAGCTCCAGCTTGCGAGGGCTGGCCAGTCCGACGTCCACCACCGGCGCGGTGTGCTCGTGGCCCGTGTGCACCAGGACCACCAGCTTCAGCTCGGCGCAGCGGCGGAAGAACCGCCCGTGCTTCCGGTCCGAGAGGTCCACGCCCTGCGTGGGCGGATGGATCTTCACCGCCTTGGCCCCCCGGCTCGCCGAGCGCTCCAGCTCGGCGATCGCATCGGCCCGCTGCGGATTGACCGACGCGCACGCGACCATCCTCTGCGGGTAGCGGGCGACCACGTCCAGCAGGTAGTCGTTGGGCACGTAGAAGGTGGTCTTCTGCCAATCCGGCTTGCCGTTGCGGTCGTAGACGGCGTCCTGGGCCAGAATCAGGGCCTTCTGGAGCCCCGATTGGTCGAGCTGCTCGGCCAGGGCCAGCACGTAGGCTTCGTCGAGCGTCTTGGCCCGCTCCCGCAGCCGCAGCTTCTGCGAGAGGAACCGGAACGCGGGTCCTTCGGCAGCCTCTTTCGAGAGCCGGCAGCGCGAAGGGCCGTCGCCGATGCCGAACAGGTGCACGTGGACGTCCAAGGTGGGGCTGGGCTGCGAAGGCTTTTCGCCCGCGCCGGCAGGCCGGCACGTCGACCACACGGCGGCCGTCGTGGCGGCGAGGAAGCGGCGGCGAGTCGGAAGCGGGGATTTCATGGGGGCGGCCCGTGCTTCCGGCCGGGCGTGGCGTCGGCGGGCAGGTCGCCCAGCGCGAACTGGACGCCCGCCAGGTAGTGCTTCAGTATCGTTGGCCGCCAGTAGACGTCGCGCTGGTGGCCCAGGGCGGTGTAGAACACCCGGCCCCGGCCCTCGTTGCGGATCCAGCTTAGGGGGAAATCGCGCTCGCCGGGGGCGATGCCGGGCAGGCTCATGTCGGTCCCTGCCGGGTCGAGACTCAACAGCACGCGGACCTTGCCCCGCGGGTTGTCCTTGAACTTGAAGACCTCGTCGGTGTGCCGGAACGAGGCGATGCCCAGCCCGCGGACCAAAGGATGCTGCGGCTCGTCCAGCCTGATCGTCACCGTGCTGCCGGCGTTCCACGGGTGGCTGATCGAGTAGGCGCCGAGCACTTCGGTGTACTCGGGCCAGTCGAGATGGGCGGCGCAGTGGATGCCCACCAGCCCGCCCCCGCCGCGGACGAACTCCAGCAGGTTCCTGCGCCGCACCGGATCGGCCAGCGGGTTGCCGCAGTTGTTGTTGAAAGCGACCGCGTCGAACTCTTTGAGCTTGTCGCGGTCGAAAGCCGCCGGGTCGTCGCTGAGCACGGCCGCGTACGCGCCGGTCTTCTCGCCCAGGATCCCGAGCGCCGCCGCCCCCCAGGCAATCGAGTCGTGGACGAACTCGTCGGCCCGGGAGAAGACAAGCAGCTTGCGGGCCTTCTTGGGGACGGCCGGGGCGTCGGCGGGCGCTGCCTGGCGGATCTTCTCCAGGTCGTCGCGGGGCACCTGGCCGGACACCGTGCCCGGCAACAGGAGCCCGATCGCGAGGCCGATGGCGGCGGCCGGAAGCAGGGATTTCATTGGGGCGGCCCTCCGGGGACGTCGGGTGGCGGTTGGCCGCGTTTCTCACCGGCCGGGGCAGTGGACGAGCCCCCAAACCGTCGGCTCCCGCCGACGGCTATTGGCTCTCCCATCTATTGTGCCCGAATCCGCCGGCCCTGCAACCCCCAGACCGTCGGCTCCCGCCGACGGCTATCGACTCTTCCGTCGCCGAGCGTGCTTGATGACCTTCCGTCGACTCCGCTGATCTCCCTTTGCGCCTTGGCGCCTTTGCGAGAGATCCCCACCTTCCTTGATGACGCGGTCCCACGCGGCATCCATTGCTCAGCGGTGGGGGGCAAGCTGCTCGGCGCGGCGGACCAGGTCGAGAAGCTCGGCGCGGTGCCCGCCGGGGTCGTCGCCCAGGGAAGAGGCGGCGATCTCCTCGACCGCCTTGAAGGTCGCGCTGCCGCGGTACGGCGAGCCGCGCAGGAGCATGCCGAACGAGGCCGTTGCCGCGGCGAACTGGAAGTCGGTCGAGGCCTGGGCGAACCGCTTGCGGTCGTCCTTCAGCACGCGCTCCGTGAGCGTGCTCTGGTCCTCGCCGGGCCGCTTGAAGCGGAGCCGCAGCGTCAGGAGCTCGCCGCTGGAGGCCGCCTCGGCCAGCTCGCCCTTGGCCGGCTGCTGGTATTTCAGGGCGAGCTTCTCGGCGCCCGCCTCAGGCCGGGCCGGGCCCGGCACGATCTCGTACAGCGCCGTGACCGTGTGACCCGCCCCGATATCGCCGGCGTCTTTCTTGTCGTTGTCGAAATCGCGGGCGGCCAGGCGGCGGTTCTCGTAGCCCACCAGGCGGTAGCTCTGCACCTCGGCCGGGTTGAACTCGACCTGGATCTTGACGTCCTTGGCAATGGTGACCAGGCTGCCGGCGATCTGCTCGACCAGCACGCGCCGGGCCTCACGCTCGGTGTCGAGGTAGGCGTACAGGCCGTTCCCCTTGTCGGCCAGCTTCTCCAGCTTCGAGTCCTTGAGGTTGCCGGTGCCGACGCCCAGCACCGTCAGCATCACGCCGGTCTTGGCCTTGTCGCGGATCAGGCGCACGAGCTCGTCGTCCTGGGTGATGCCGACGTTCAAATCGCCGTCGGTGGCCAGGATGACGCGGTTGGTGCCCTTGGGGAGGAAGTGCCGGGCCGCCAGCTCGTAGGCCAGTTGGATGCCCGCCGCGCCGTTGGTCGACCCGCCGGCCGTAAGCGACTCGATGCACTGCACGATCTTCTGCTTCTGGCTGCCGTTGGTCGGCTCCAGGCGCACGCCCGTAGTGCTCGCGTAGGTGACGATCGCCACGCGGTCGTCCTCGGTGAGCTCCTCGACGAGCATCTTCATCGCCTGCTGGACCAGGGAAAGCTTGTCGGGCTCGGCCATCGAGCCGGACACGTCCAGGAGGAACACCAGGTTGCTGGGCCCGCGCTGCTTGCGGTCGATCTCCCGCCCCTTCAGCCCGATCCGCACCAGCCGATGGCCGTCGCTCCAGGGGCACTGGGCCACTTCGAGGTTGAGCGAGAAGGGGTCGTTTCCCTCGGGCTGCGGGTAGCGGTAGCGGAAGTAGTTGACCATCTCCTCGATCCGCACCGCGTCGGCCGGCGGCAGCGAGCCCTGGCGCAGGAAGCGGCGGACGTTGGCGTACGAGGCCGTGTCGACGTCGATCGAGAACGTCGAGAGCGGCTCCCGCAGCGCCGAGCGGAAGGGGTTCTCGACGATGGGATCGTACTGCTCCGTGCCAGGCGCCATCCCGCCGGGCGCCATCTCGCCGGCCACGCGGTACTTACTGACGTCGGACTCCTCTACCGGCAACCCGGGCATCAGGGCCGGTGGAACCGGGGAGCCCATGACCGTGGGTGGCTTGCCGGGCATGGCGAGCTTGTTCTCCTGGAGGGCCGGCACGACCCGTTTGCCGTTCGCCATGTTTGCGGCGGTCCGGCCGCGGCTGGAATCGTAAGGCCGGGAGGCCGGCGGGCCGTAGGCCGCCGCGCCGTACGGAGACGCGCCGGAGGGAGACGCGGGGACATAATAGCCGTAATGATCGCTGGTCCCGCCCGGCCCCGCGGCGGCAGGATAGCCCGCGGAAGCCGGCCCGCTCGAATAGCCAGCCGGCGTCCGTTCACGCGCCTTCAACACGGGCGCCGATTGGGAAAGGCTCTCCGCCAACGTCGGCGATCCGGAACCCATGCCTGCCCCCGGCATCATCATGCCTCCAGCCGTCTGTCCCGGGCCGCCCATTGCCTGTCTTTCACCCCGCTTCGCCCCTGGCGATGCGCCAGGCTCGCCGTTGGACCCGCCAAAACCGCCCATGCCTCCAGCCATTCCATAGCCCGTTGCGCCGCCCGTGCCAGGATAGGCCCCGCCGCCCGCCGGGCCGGCCAGCTTGCCCGCCGGCGCCGTGGGAGGCGAGATCGCACGCGATTCATAGCGTAGCGCCACGTCGGGCTTGGCCTCGGCCACCGCCGCGGGACCGGCCGAAGCCCTAGAGAGCACCACGGGCACAGACGGCTGCGCAGACATTGGCGCGCGCCCTGGCGCCGGGGCGCCGGCGTCCCCGGGCTCCGCGGCCCGGTACTCCCAACGGGAGGCGGCGGGGGCAGGCGGCGACGCCTGCATGGCCACCTCACGCGGTGGTGCTCCCGGCTCGCCGGCGCGCTGCGGGGCATAAAGCGACAGCGGGATCGCGGCGACCACGAGGCAGGCGGCCACGGCCAGCAGGGCCCCCAGCCAGCGGCGCGACCGGCGTCTGGCAGCCCCGGGCACCTGAACGGCCGTCGTCGTTGCCGCACCTTGCCCGGCCGACGCCTGCGGGCGCTCCAGCGCGTCAAGCCGCTCTTCCACGGCCTCGCGCAGCCCGGCCGAGCGGCCCAAGGAGAGATCGCGGCAGGTGGCCTCGTAGACGTGGCCTGCCAGCAGCCGTGCGCTCTGCACGGCCTCGCCGGCCTGCTCGGAGGCGGCCAGCTCGGCCTCGACGGCCGAGCGCTCCGGCTCGTCGAGCTGGCCCAGGGCATAGGCGGTCAGCCGGGCGGCACGGATTTCGGCGTCGTCGCCGAGCTGCTGATGGTTGCTGTTCATATCGGCACCTTGGCCGCGCCCAAGCGCGGCAGATGGACTTGGTTGGCGTGCGGCCCGGCCAACAACTGCCGGGCCAGCGGATGCTGCCTGAGCGACCGAAGCGCCCGGTGGACCAGCACCCGGACGTTCCCCTCGGTGGTCCCGACGATCGGGGCCATCTCGCGGTAGCGGAATCCTTCGGCCCAGAGCGTGATGGCCTCGCGCTGGGCGGGCGGCAGCGTGTCGACCACCTGGCGGACCCGGCCGTACAGGTCGTGCCGCTCGGCCAGGTCGGCCGGATCGGGCTCGCGCCCGGGGCAGTCTTCCGGCGTGCCGCCCTCCACCGACGCCATCCTCTGTCGGGCACGCAGGCTGTCCACCGCCCTGTTCCGGCAGACGGTGAACAGCCATCGCGCTACCCGGCCTTCCCTCATTTCCGGCCCCTCCTCCAACCGTTGCGGCTCCGGCCCCTGATCGCACAACCGCAGGAAGGTGTGCTGGACCACGTCCCGCGCGGCATCCTCGTCCCCCAGCAGCCGCTTGGCGAACCGGGTCAAGGGGATCTCATACCGGTCGAGCACGGAAAGGACCCACTCGCGCCGCTGGTCGAGATCGGCACCCGCCTGCATTGGTCGTTCCCCACGTGAGAAGCTTCTATTGAGATAACGCCCCAGTGGACGCAATGTTACGCGCAGAAACGAGAATCCCCACCAAAGAGGGGCGACTATGGAATCCCGGCCAGGTCCCCGGGGTGGTCGGCGACTGCTCTCCCGCTCCCCCCCGATATCCTATCAAGCCGCGCTTTGGCGTAAACGTGCTCGGCAACCCGTCCCCATTAGGGCGGGCCGACGGCCCGCCCCATGAAAGGACGGGTTGACAACCCGTCCTACGCCGGTGAGAAAGGCGGGATAGGGTCGGGGGCCAGGTGCGATCGTCGTTGAATCGCCCAGCGTCGGAGGCGGAAAGGGTGTTGCCCGGAAAGGACGTGATCATGTCCCAAGGCGTGCTCGTTGCCGGCTCGGAGTCGGGCTGGGGATCGGTGTGGGGCCGGGTGGCGGCGGCGGTCCTGGCTGCGGCCGGCCTGGCCGTGGTGCTCGTCGCCAAGCTCACCGCGCTGGGGATGATGCTCGTCGTCGTGGCCGTGGCGGGGCTGGTGGTCAGCGAGGTCGCGGCCTCGGCCCGGGTGGCTGCACGGCGGTGGCTCGTGGACACCGGCAGCGGCTTCCGCTGGCACGGCGGGCCGGACGACCTGAGCGTCGACGACCGCCAGGTGATCGCCGTCCGGCTGGAACATCGCCGCAAGCACTCCTCCGGCCTGTTGAAACACGTCACCCGGTGTTTCGACGTGTGGCTCGATGGGGCGGCCGAGCCGCTCCGCTTGCGCACCCGACTCCTCCCCGGCGACGACGACCCGCTCGATCCGCTCATCGGCCGGCTCATCGATCTCTTGAAAGAGCGGTCGGCGGCGGGCCTCGCCGACGGCGTCCCCCTGGCCGGCGCGGGCTGGAGTCTCGACCGCCAGGAGCTTTCGCTTTGCGAGGGCCGCCGGGCTCGGGTCGTGCCGTTCGGCGAGATCGACAAAGTGGGCCTGTTCGACGGCAAGATCTGCGTCTGGTGCCGGGGCGAGGACGCCCCCGTCGCCCGGATCGATCCCGCCTCCCGGAACGCCCCCGTGCTCAGCTCGCTCCTGAACGACTGGGCCGCGCACCAGGCGTCGATCCGGCCGCCCGACGCGATGGGGCCCGCAGCCGCCGAGCCGGCCGGCGAAGGCAGCCTTGGCTCAGGCCCGGGGTTTGGAAAACTCCTCTTCGAGCGCCGGCAGCGGGGGGTGATGTGGGGGCTGATTGCCGTGGCGGTCATCGCCGCCGGGGCGGGCGCCTTCCTCGTGGCCCAGCCCCACACCCTTCCGTTCGGCGCCATCGTGCTGGTGCTCGTCCCGGCCGCCGGCTTCTCCGCCTGGTACTGGGGTGCGCAAGTCTTCCGCTGCTACGAGGGGGGCATCGTCCGCCAGTTCGGCCGGCGCGAGCGCCGGATCGCCTACACCGAGATCTTCGAGTTCACCTACACCGCAACGCGGTGGTTCCACAACGGGGTTTACACCGGAACCCAGCTTTCCATGACGTTCCGCTCGCCCGAGGGCAGGATCCGCTACGCGGCCAACGTCAAGGTGCCCGACGAAGACCTCCAGGAGCTCCGCGATTTCATCGGCAGCGTGGTCGCCCGGCGCATGACCGCCGAGCTGGAGCAGGGCCGGCCGGTCGCCTGGACCAACGACATGACGCTCCTGCCCGACGGCCTCTCGTTCCGGCGCTCCGGCTTCCTGGGCAAGAAGCCGGTGGAGGTTCTGCCGTACAAGCAGATCCAGGCGGTCGACATCAAGGAGGGCACGTTCTACCTGTGGAGCGCCGCCGAGCCCAAGCCGGTCCTCCACGTGTCCATCGCCACGCCGAACTTCTTCCCCGGCTTCTTCGCCCTGCTCGGGCAATGGGAGACGGCGCGGGAAGGCACGGCCGGCCGGACGGCGTGAAGCACGGGCAACATACCCGTGCCACCCGCCGCCGCGCTGCGTTCCATGGCCAACCCCTCAGCCCCCGGCTCTGCCGGGGGAGCACGCGTGGCCACGGTGGACGATGGGCGGGCTGGGTGGCGAAACGTCGGAGCGGATGGTTGGTCGTGCCGAATGCCCCCCGGCAGAGCCGGGGGCTGAGGGATGTTACGCCGGCGTCATTTCTTCTCCCCGGAGGAGTCTTCCAGGATCTTGCCGTCGGGCGCCACCGTGACCTCGACCCCCTTCTTGTCGGCGGTCTCGAGGACGACTTCGTACCCTTCCAGCGCCTCCTTCCCGTCCTTCACCGCCGTAATCTGCATGATCTCCTTGAGGGTCGCCTTGGGGTACTTCTTGTCCACGGCCCTCCGGACGGCCTTGGGCAGGTCCTTGGCCGCGATCTCCTTCTCCCAGTTGTGGATCGTGCCGTCCTCCCGGATGTCGGCCTCGAACTTCCGGCCCTCTTGGGTGAGCTCGATGTCGTAAAGGACCGCGTCGCCTTCCTTCTCCTGGGTCCACTTCTGGATCTTGGCCTTGGGGAACTTGGCCTTCAGGGCGTTCATCACCTTCTTGGGGATCTTGTCCAGGCCGAGCTTGTCCTTGTCCTGGGCGCCGGCGGCCGGCTGCGCCAGCAACAACCCCGCGACAACGGCCGTCAACAGCCCGCCGGCCAACCACTTCAACCAACTCGTGATCATGGGGATCTCCTCGACTCGACTTCACCTCGGCCGCGCCAACCGGCCCGGCACCCGGGCCCGACTTGCCGCCGCGGCCGATCGCATTGATGCCCTAACGCCCACCATCACCTGTGGCGCGAAGGGGCTGTCACCTGCATGGATCGAAGGGGGCACGGACCTAGTTACTGACAAAGCCATTAACTACCTGCGTCCGCGTTTTGATCCTTGCCGTGCGCAATCATCAGGTCGTGGAGGACGACCCACCAGTCCGCTCTGGTTTCAGTAGGAAACCGTGCTCCCTTCAAGTCTGATGATGCCTTCTGACGCCGGATGTCGCTCTTCAGCCGCCGGGTCTTCGCCATGGGCTGGAAGACCTTATTGTGCTTCGTCATGTCTATCCGTCCTTGGGCGCAACCCGGACGTGAATTTGGAACTCGGATTCCTCGCAGCGCAGATCGTTCTCGATTCCTTCGGGATTCATCAGCAGACGCTCGGGATCGTACACGAAGCATACCAGTTTCTTGCAGTCCGGATGCTTTCGGTAATGGGCAATGTCGACAAGCAATTGATCGTGAAGCTGTGGCTCCTTTAGCTTGGGAGTAACTACCTTCACCTCGATGAACACTTGTTCCTTCTTGAGTAGAAAGTCAGCTCGAGCGCTCTTACCTGCGTAGCTCGGGACCCATTCCTCTCTGCGTATGTCGGAGAAATGTACAGAAAGGAGAGAGTCAAGAATGTCCTGGACGTCGTACTCGTCGGACACCGAGATGGTTGGCCGGTTCGCATGCCTATTCTGGAGTCTCTTGACGACACGTGGGAACCGGGTACAAATGGCGTCGATGACCCTTATGGGACTGCCAAGTCGGGTAAGATCTGCGTCGAGCCGCCCGGCGCTAAGTTGGCGGAGGACACCGGGTAGTGCACCTGACAAGTACTGCTGAAGAGCGGGATCCTTCGACTCGTAGGCGCTCTGGAGGCGATCAAGACTACCTTCGGGAACCTCAAAGGTCACGCGTACCTTCATCGCCCGCCCTCTTTGACTGACTTGATCTTGACGTCGGACGGAGCGATATCCAGGAATGCTGCTAATGCGTTCTTGACAAGCTCCAAGTTCTTCGGATCTTCCACCGTCGATGCGTCGAGTTCGATGGTGAACTCAACGCTTCGCGTGCGCTCGGGTGTTCCGGCCGCCGACGAAGCGCAACGTACGACCCAAGGGTTGTTCTTGTACTGGCGGAGCACATCCTCCCCCCAGCCTTCCCTGTCGGCACGGGCGTGGCAGTTTGCACACAACGCGATCAGGTTCTGAGACGTGTGCTCTTTAGCCTTCCGCCAAGGTACGATGTGTGCCATGTCAAGCGAGCAGGGCTGGCCACAGACTGCACAGCGATGACCACTCTCGACTAGGACTTCACGGACAGTATTGGCAGGCACTCTGCGACGATCCACCATGTATCACTTCCAATGGCTTGCAGGTTCAACGCACACCTTGGCACCTCTTGCGTGGCATTCTCCGGCGCGCATTGCGTATTCCGGGGACAGGCATTCCGGAGCATTCCGGGGACATCATACTCAATTCCGACGAATTACGTATGCTCTCCCGCGAATTCCCTGCCGCGAATCCCCTCAGTCTCAGAGGGCTCCCGCCCCTTGTCAATGGCCGCGGAACGCCACGGAGGGCGTTCCCTACGGGCGCTCCCGGTATCGCACGAACCGGTTTGGCGTCGCGCGGGGACTCTCGCATTGGGGGATTCTGGCCCGTCGGACGTAGGGGTGCTCAAGACTTCCCTCGGCAAGGGCGTCGGTCGCGGCGGGTGTGGTTTACTGTGCCTGGGGGGCCGGCTATCCTGGGAGTTCGCTCGGCACGTCCCGGCGGCGCGTTCGCCGCTACGCTCAAGCTCAGGAGACCGCGATCATGAGACGACGGCCCGGATGGCTTTCGACGTTGTTGGTTCTTGGGGCGATTTTGCCGGCTCCGCGGTCGCTGGCCGCTGCCGGGCGGTTCACCCCTCTGACGCCCCTGGCGGCCCCGAAGCTGCTGGCTAGCTCCGAGCCGTACCCCGGGATGCCCGCGACGAACCTCCTGGACGGCAAGGAGCACACGGAGCATTCGTCGAACGGGAAGGGAACGGCGACGTTTTTGGAGCTGGATTTCGGCCGGCCGGTGCGGGTGGCGGCCTATCGCCACGTGGATCGGGCGGACCCGGCCACCGTGGGCGCCGCCGACCTGGTGTTCAGCGACACGCCCGATTTCGCCAAGCCGATCGCCCGGGTGTCGGTGCCGCACGCGAACACCCGCTCCGGGCGGACCTTCTTCGCGCTGGCCCAGCCGGTGACGGCCCGCTATGTCCGCTGGCAGGTGACCAAGCTGGCGCAAACGGGTTACGGCACGGTGGGCGGGGCGGAGATGCAGTTCTTCACGTCCGGCGACGCCGAGCCGCTGCCCATGAAAGACACCATCGAGCAGGTCGCGCTCCCCGCCGTGGAAATCAAGGACGGCAAGCCGACGCGGACGCTCCGGCTGAGGATCGATCACACGTACGCCGAACCGGCCGATGCGGTGCTCCGTTTCGCCTCGGGCGAGTCCGCGCCGATCCCGCCGGAGCCGGTCCGTCTGCGGCTTGGCCCCGGCCAGCACACGGTCGACGTGCCCCTGCCCGCCCTCGACCGGGAGGTCCGGCTCGTCGTGCGGCTGGACGTTGGGGGCGAGACCGCGGTCCGGGCGCCCGTGGTCATCCGGCCGGTCCGGCCCTGGACGCTCTACATCCTGCCGCATTCCCACGTCGACATCGGCTACACCGCCGTGCAGACGGAGATCGAGAAGCTTCACTGGAAGTACATGGACGACGCCCTGGAGATATGCCGCAAGACGGCCGGCTACCCGCCCGAGGCCCGCTTCAAGTGGAACAGCGAGGTGCTTTGGGCCGTGGACAGCTACCTGAGGCAGGCCGCGCCGGAGAAGCGCGATCGGCTGATCGCGGCGATCAAGGCGGGCCAGGTCCATCTCGACGCCCTGTACGGCAACGAGCTGACCGGCTTGTGCCGGCCGGAGGAGCTGATGCGCCTGACCGACTGTGCCCGGCGCCTCGCGAAGCAATACGGCGTGACCATCGACGCGGCGATGATCAGCGACGTGCCCGGCTACACCTGGGGCATCGTCCCGGCCCTTGCGCAGAGCGGCGTGAAGTACTTCTCGATCGGCACCAACCACGTCCACCGGATCGGCCGCACCCTGGATGCCTGGGGCGATCGGCCGTTCTGGTGGGTTTCCCCCTCGGGCCAGGAGAAGGTGCTGTGCTGGGTTGCCGGGAAGGGCTACTCGGGCTTCCATCCGGGGCTGTGGGACCGGATTGGCAAGGTCAGGCCGGAGGCCCTGCTGGAATACGTGGAGAAGATGGAGGCGTCGGGCTTTCCCTTCGACGTGGTCCAGTTGCGCTACAGCATCGACGGCGACAACGGGCCGCCGGACCCCGATCTGCCCGACTTCGTCAAGAACTGGAACGCCCGCTACGTCTGGCCGAAGCTTCGGATCGCCACCACGCGGGAGCTGTTTGTGGAGCTGGAGCGTCAGGCGGCGGGCAAGATCCCGGAGGTCCGGGGCGACTTCACCCCGTACTGGGAAGATGGGGCGGGCTCCTCGTCGCAGGAGACGGCCCTGACGCGAACGGCCGCCGAGCGACTCGTCCAGGCCGAGACGCTCTTCGCCCTGCTCGATCCACGCCGCTACCCCGGCGAGGACTTCTACCAGGCGTGGCGCAACGTGCTCTTGTACAACGAGCACACCTGGGGGGCGCATTGCAGCATCACCCAGCCGGACAGCGATTTCACCAAGGCCCAGTGGAAGATCAAGCAGGCCTTCGCCCTGGACGCCAGCGCCCAGTCGCAGAAGCTGCTGGCTGCGTCGCTGGCCGGGCGGGCCGGCGCGGCGTCGCCGGCGGCGGCGGTCGAGGTGTTCAACACCACCTCCTGGCCGCGGACCGACCTGGTCATCCTCCCGGCGGGCACAAAGGTCGCCGGCGACGTGGTCCGGGACTCCGAGGGGCGGACGGTGCCCTCGCAGCGGCTCTCGACCGGGGAGCTGGCCTTCCTGGCCACGTCGGTGCCGCCGCTGGGGGCCGCTCGGTTCGCGCTCGAGGCCGGCCAGCCCGAGCCCAGGGGCCAGGCCACGGCCGAAGGACTGCGATTGCGCAACCTGCGGATTCGAATCTCGGTGGACCCGAAGACCGGCGCGATCGCCAGCTTCGCGTCCCACGGCCTGCCCACCGACCTGGCCCACGACCGCGACGGCTTCGGGTTGAACGCCTATTTCTACGTGGCAGGGCGGGACCCGAAGTCGCCCCAGGCAAGCGGCAAGCCGACGGTTCGCGTCAAGGAGCGCGGGCCGCTGGTGGCCTCGCTCGTGGTCGAGGGCGACGCCCCGGGCTGCCGCAAGCTGGTGCGTGAGCTGCGGGTCGTCGACGGGCTGGAGCGGGTCGACCTGGTCGATCTGGTCGACAAGCAGCAGGTCCGCACGCCGGAGGGGGTCCACCTCGGCTTCGCGCCCCGCGTGCCCGGCGGGGTCCTCCGGATGGACGTGCCCTGGGGGGTGATCCGGCCCGAGCTGGACCAGCTCCCCGGGGCCTGCAAGAACTACTTCAGCGTGGGCCGGTGGATCGACGTCTCGAACGACGAGTTCGGGCTGTGCTGCGCGACGCTCGACGCGCCGCTGGCCGAGGTCGGCGCGATCCGCATGGACGTGCCCAGCCCCTTCGACCCCAAGAATTTCCTCAGCACGCTTCGGCCCACGCAGACGTTCTACTGGTACCTGATGAACAACTACTGGGAGACCAACTACAAGGCGGACCAGGAGGGACCGATCGCGTTTCGGTTCTCGCTGATGCCGCACGGGCGGTTCGACCCGGTCACGGTGGCCCGGTTCGGCGTCGAGCGGAGCCAGCCGCTGGTGGCGGTGCCGGCGCCGGCCGGCGCGCGGCCGGTGCCCTCGGCCCTGCGGGTCGAGCCGGCCGGGGTGATGGTGACGCTGCTGAAGCCGGCCGAGGACGGGCGGGGGCTGGTGGTGCGCCTGCACAACGTCGGCTCGGAATCGGTCGAGGCGAAGGTCATCTGGCCCGGGGCGAAGCGCATCGTGCTAAGCAGCCCCAAGGAAGAGGAAGGCCCCGCGTTGACCGGCGCGATCGCGATGCCCCCCGGCGGCATCGCCACCCTGCGGGCGACCCTGGCCGAGTAGCCGCTTCCAACACCCGAGCAGCCGCTTGCGGCTTAGCCGCGCAGCGGCCGGCGGACTCAGCCGCGCCAGGGCCGTTTGCGGCTGCCGGCCTTGCGCACGCCTTCGATGGCGATCTTGACGTCGGTCTCGATCTGGAAGTCGAACATCCCGGCGATGACGAAATCGGCCCCGTTGCGATAGGCGTGCGGGAAGGCGATCTGCGGGTTGATCGCCCCGGCGGCCATCACCTTGAACGCCACCCAGGGCTTGTCGACGGTTTCCATGTAGACGGCCGTCTCCTCGGGATTGTTGCACCACATGTTGTCGAAGTTGGCGTTGTGGTCGGAGGAATCGCCCCGCATCCAGTCGTATTCCTTGCGGCGCTCCTTGGGCGTGGCCGACCAGTAGCGGTCGACGTGGAGGGTCTTGACGTAGAAATCCGCGCCGAGCTTGCTCTTCTCGCACTCCATGGGCATGCTGAGCGAGTGGCCCCCGACGCCGGCGGGCACGCCCTGGGCCTTGATCAGGTCGAGCATCTGCCCGAGCACCTCGATCTTGCCGCCGCTCATCATGTGGGAGTCGGTCACCCCGCCGTGGGAATACAGGAACGTGGCGCCGAGGTCCACCTGGCGCTTGACGACGTCGTTCATCCTGGTCTTGTCTTCGGCCAGCCCGATGCAGACCATGGTCTGGATCTTGGTGCTGCGCTGCCGGTTGTACTTCGTCACCGGGCCCCAGCAGGCGGGGTCCAACTGGATCGTGTTGATGCCGCACGCCTGGGCAAGCTCGAGGGTCTCGAAGACCTTGGCCTCGTTGTTGTAGGTGGTGAACAGCTTGGAGGCGTAGGCCAAGTCGCGGCTGTGGGCCCAGCCGCCGATCACGTTGCCGCCGAGGAACAGCCGGCTCAGCGAGACGTTGCGGATCTTGCCGCAGGGCAGGCTGCCGGGGGGAATGTCGGTGGTGGGCTTGCGGGCCGGACTCGTCTGCGCGGCGCCGTCCTGGATGGCCGCCGCCAGGGTCTCCTCCTCGATGCTGGTGTACGCCGCGCCCATCCCGACCGCTCCTGCGACGCCCCGGGCCAGGAAACACCGACGGTCCGTCTTGTCTGCCATTGCCAATGACCCTCTCGTCTTGCGTTGAGATGATTCCTGGGCGCCCGGCGCCGGAGGACCGGCCCGAACGCCACCCCTTTGAGTGTGAGGCAAGGGGGCCGAGAAGTCAAGGGGGTCGGGAGTCGTGGTCCCAGGCCGCGGGGGGGGTGGGCGGGGGCCCAAA
>Ga0315290_10000159_pt1 | contig 40683 bp, 39 predicted proteins | sample YL17G12_0_MG_FD_203627 | JGI IMG/M metagenome (GOLD analysis project Ga0315290, IMG submission 203627) | Sediment microbial communities from Yellowstone Lake, YNP, Wyoming, USA - YL17G12_0 | ecosystem: Environmental > Aquatic > Freshwater > Lake > Sediment | place: USA: Wyoming | collected... | reverse complement strand
TCTATAATCCCGACAATAATCGATGAAGACTTCAAAGTTGCAGAAATCAGTTCAACAGGAACTATTGTAACATTTCCGATGCCGGGTAATTTACCGCGCCCATTTATTGCATTAGTAAATTATAGTAATACTTTCCCAAATGAACCAAATTATTGTACAATGCCTGCAATTTCAAACATATCCTCTGAATATAAACGAGATTGCACTGTCCATGCTGCTGTAAATAGCAATGGCCAGCTTATTTTACTAGCTGGTGAGGATGCATATACCGGGAAATGTAAGGATGCTGGGAATAGTAACAAGACTGATGACGATGCTATCCAATGCGTGCTTGCGCGAGTTATTAATAATATAAATGCAAAATTGAATGCGGGCGAGATTCAACTCACACCACCAGGAAGTAATCTTAGTTGGAGATATACTATAAATAAACTTGATCTTACATTTTATGGCGCACCAACTCATCCAACAACAGCCAATTATATGAGTTATTATGTGTATAACACAACAACACCAGGAGTGTTCCCTGGAAGTTGTACAGTCGGTTCTTGTACTAATGCGACATGTGTAAACGCGGCATATTATGCTTGTGGTTTAGCAAACAGAGAGTGTTGTACTAGTGGTGTTGCATGTACTGGATCAAATCTGATATGTAATGCAAGTATTTGTGTAGCTTGCGGTGGTAGAAATCAATTATGCTGTGCTTCACCACCTTTTTGTGGAACTGCTCCTCTAGGACTTCAATGTCTTTCAGGCACTTGTCAATGTGGAGATTTAGGACAATCATGCTGTGGCAGTACTTGTAATACTGTTGATTTGATATGCAATACTACATCAACTAAATGTACTGCATGTGGTAATACTGACCAATCATGTTGCACTTCAGTACCAGCATGCACAGGAAATAATTATTGTAACACTTCATTAAATAAATGTAAAGTTTGCGGAACTTTAGGACAACCTTGCTGTGATGGCGGGAAAAGTGGACTATTTTGTACTGCTGCTTTGACATGTAATACTACATCGTCTATTTGTGAAGGTATCCCATGTGGATCTTTAGGACAATCATGCTGTGCAGGTTTATGTAATACAGGATACGCATGTTCAGGTACTACTTGTGTAGTTTGTGGTAATACTGACCAATCATGTTGTGCAAGTAGCACATGTACAGGAAATAATTATTGTGATACTTCATTAAATAAATGTAAAGTTTATACATGGTATAGTACACCTTATCCAATACATTCATGGAGTTCTGCTCCAGAAAATACATATACAGATTGTAGCCAAGTAAGTGGTGGATGGGCGTATGCTGACTTTTTATGTAAATGTAATCCACCTGCAAAATCAGGAGCCATTCCTGCTTATGCCAATCCTTGTTATATATATAATGCCCCAAACACATGGAATACGCCAGCAACACCAACATGTGGGCTTGTAAGAGGTTCTGTATATGGTGGCGGACCCGCCTTCATGACGGTTAGGTGCATACCATGAATACTAACATAACAAATAAAAAATCATTAATGATTTTGTTAATGTTACTACTAGTTTTGTTTGTATTTAATTCAGTTTCGGGAAAGGGTACCTCTGATGTGCCTGTGCCAATAATAATAGGTCCAATGACAGCACAAGCAATGCCAGGAGATTCAGTATTATTTTATGTAAATTGGAACATTCCTTCAGCTGCGTTTACTAATTTAAGTGGTTATATTTTTTCTTACAGCATAGACAATGGTGCATGGACAAATGATAGCTGGAAACCAATGACTGGCGTAACAAATTGGTCGAATGTAACAAAGGTAATGCCTCCAAGTATACACAATTATACTTGGCAAGTATATGCCAATGATTCAGATGGAAATTGGGATACCAAAACAGGCAAAACACAATGGGCGATATTGCCAATTGTTAATATCTCTTGGGTATCGCCACCGCCTCCACCAGTTGTAACTATAAGTGCTCCAACAAACACAACTTATATTGCAAACAGTGTTTGGACAAATGTATCTATAGATCAAAATGCCAGTTGGTGCGGTTATTCCTTGGACAAAACTGCTAATGTGACTATGTCAGGTTCAAATACATCTTTCTATAAACTTCAGTCTTCTATTTCAGAAGGCATGCATAATGTGACAGTCTATTGTAATAATAGCGCAGGCAGTAAGAGTGCAAGTTCAACTGTATATCTTACGGTTGTTTACCCACCACCACTCGCCTTATCATCATGCACTTCAGATTACATCAACAGCAGTTTAGTAATTCACTTAAGCCAAAAAAAAGCATGTGGGAATGATACCATTGGATTAGCTGTTTCAAATATATCCTGGTGTGACAACCAGAGTATTAATGTTACATTTGACACCCCAAGTTCTACACCAGCACTTTGTAATTCATCAAGAATGAAGATAACTGATGGTGAATCAGTTTGTTTCTTTAGTACACCAACTGGATATCTTGGAGAAAAAGATATTTGGGTTAATGTGATTGATAACACTGGCGTAACAAAAAGTAAAAATGTAAAATTCACCATAGCATCAAGACCAAGTTTCCAGATGTGTTTCAACAAATATGGCGTAGGTGACATCTGGTGCAATCAGGCATGCACAGATAACCCAATAAAGAGAACATGGCAAAATGTTTATTCTGTATCATTGCCTTTGCATTTCACTTTTGGTATTACTGACAGTCTAACTAAAAATTATAGTTCATTAGCAAATGTTACAACTAATAGCCAGTTATATGGATTCTTGAGCGGTAATCTTACAAACTGTGGCGCCTTCTCTTCAGGAGGATGTGGTTGCAAAACATGTGCTACACTTTATAGGCCGGGGCCAAATGCAGTTTCGCAAAATCTCTTTACAACTACAGGATGGACAGATCTTGGAGTTTACAGTTGTAATGCAACAGCAAGTGGTACAACCACACCAGCGAACTCTTATTACACACCACCGAATATAATTAATTCAGCTAATAATCCTGTTGTTATAAAAGCACCAAACTATCTAACTAGTGGATGCAAGGATATGACTGGATGTTCTGCAGAAATGCACAATATAACTCGTTATAAATATGAGTGGGACATGTCCTATGATCTAATTGTTACTGCATATAGTAAAACTGATTATGTCCCAATGTTCGTTGGTTTTAATCAAACATCTGACTCAGGTTTCTTGGGAGGCACATGTGCTGGTAATTCATTATGTTACACAGAAGTTCCTATGTGCGGCGATAATGAATGTGAAGTTAGTAGTGGCGAAAACTGTCTTACTTGCCCATCGGATTGTGGAGGAACAGCAGATGGTGGCATCTTTGAAGGACATTGTGCCTATGGAACTGACTGGTGCACCGGCTGCAGAGTAACTGATTATTCCATTGATGAGCGGGGATGTTTTATAACAAAGAAAAATGAAACCGAAGACTGTGAATGCGCTTCAGGCCAGTGCATGTCTGGGTTAACCTGTACATGGAGCACAATCCAAGGGCCACCATTAAGTCCAAAAGGGAAATGTTGTCCTACTGGGCAAATATGGAATACTTTGTATAATCACTGTGAAAAACCAAGAGGCTTAGTGATTACTGACATTGAGTTCGAATTTAAGGACAATAACAATTGGCTTAACTGTTGTCCATGCAGTGATAAGTTTAAATGGTTAAGAGCTAATTACACTATCCAAAATGTAGGAACTGCAAAAGAAACATTTACTGTACAAAGCGGTTTCTCACAAGAAGATTGTCCTGGCGCTGGATGTGCAGCCCAGGGCCCTGCTGGCACTAGTTATCCAAAATACTTTACAGAGCAGGTTACTAATCTTACTCCAGGAGATAGTGCAACTGTCAGCTTCCACTGGTCTTGTGTGCGTACATCTATGGAAACATGCGATACTGCTTTTGCAGAAAGAACTTATGATAGTTGTATTAATTATTATAACAAATCTTGCATGTATAATTTCCCTAGTCAGTGTGTAAGCTGTATTAATCAAAGAATTCCCACCCAATTTATAAATCCAGCAAACGGCCAAGCAGTCATTTGCCCAGAATCATGTATCTACAGGAATAATATGACACTCACAACTGGAGTTCCTCTCCAAGTATGTCCACAAGAATGTATAGCAAAAATAGGAAATTGTTCCATTACATGTGCAAATAAAATATTTTCCTGTGGGATAGGATATATTGAACCTACTTGGGATTGTCTTGAGTCACAAGTGTCCGGTATATATTGGCATAATATGACTGGTATAAGCGAGCCTAGCACAAATAAAGGACATCCAATGCTCTTTACTACAATAACACCAACTTATTATCCATGGTATAGCACGCACTATCAGCAACTATTTCAAACTGATGTAAGATGTGACACTAATACAACATTATGTGAAAAAACATCTGTAACTCCATATGGCGGCAGTTTGATAACTGGTAAGACCCCATCTATTACTGCAGTCTGCGGTGGAACATATGCCTCTGAGCACTCAGGCTTGGATATAATTACAGATTGTGACCAATTTAATTAAACACAAAACTTTTTAAAACCCCAATCTTTTGCTTTAACCAAGCATTAACAATAGCTTGGAGGTTTTTGAAATGTCCTTAATTGAAATTGGCGAAAAAGATGCCAGCGAATATGTTTCACAGGCAAAAGAAGTTCTTAACAAGGAACACAAATGCACACTTAAAGGCAAGAGCAGAGATACAGTTACAGTGGTCGATGTTGCTGAACTTCTGAAGAAAGAAGGATTCAAGACAAAACACGTAAAGATTGACACAGAAGAACACGAAGTAGAAAACAAGAAACAGAGAATTTCTATTATGATAATAGAAATGGAAAAATAATTGGTGAACAATCTTGGCAATAAAACACGGAGACTTTGTACAGTTAGATTATATTGGCAGAGTAGATGGAAGAATTTTTGATTTAACTGAAGCAGATGTAGCTAAAAAAGAAAAAATTCATAATCCTAAGGCTAAATATGGTCCAGTAACAATTGTAGTTGGCGCAGGACATCTTCTTAAGGGAATTGATGAAGCACTTGTAGGAAAAGATATAGGAGAAAAAATTTCAGTTGAGGTTCAACCAGAAAAAGGATTCGGAAAAAAGAACGCGAAATTAATAAAAATAATTCCTGAGAGATCATTCAAAGAGCAAAAAGTCCAGGTGCATGCAGGCATGCAAGTTAATATCGATGGCTTGATTGGCAATGTACTTTCGTCAAGCGCAGGCAGAGTAATTATTGATTTCAATCATCCATTAGCAAGCAAAATACTGAATTATGATGTTTCAATATTAAAAAAGATTGACGGCCAAAAAGAACAATTGGCTTCCTTGATTGAAATGTATACAAATATAAAATTAGACGCAGATAAAATTGAAATTTTAGAGCACAATGCTAAAGTTAACATTAAAAAAATTGATGAAAAAATGGAAAAACACATTGAAGACGAAGCAAAGAAGTACATCGGGCTCAAAAAAGTAGAATTTATCGAAGAAAAAATCAAAGAGAAAAAGGAGTAAAGGTTTATTAATCTAAAAGTGATAATAAATATCAATACTAAAAAGGTGGTTTTATGAACAAATTTCTGAATATTCAACCGAAACAGATTGACGATGACCTTACTGGAATGAAAGGGCACAGGCCAGAACTTTCCAGAACAAAGGAGATAGACCAAGAGCTAGAAGATTTGCTTGCAAAGAAGGCGGCAGCAATAAAAGTTGTTGGAATTGGTGGAGCTGGTAATAATACATTAAGCCGAATGGCTGAGATTGGTATTAAAGGCGCTGAACTTATTGGGCTTAATACAGATGCTAAAGATCTTTTATGTTGTATATGCGACAAAAAAATATTGATTGGCAAAGAGATTTCTGGAGGACTTGGAGCAGGTTCTAATCCTAAAGTTGGTGAAGAAGCGGCCCGTGAACAAGAGAAAGATATTAAAGATGCCTTGAAAGGTGCAGACTTAGTTTTCATAACATGTGGCTTAGGTGGTGGAACAGGAACAGGAGCAGCGCCAGTTATTGCAGAGGTTGCAAGAAAAATCGGTGCACTTTCTGTTGGTGTTGTAACAATCCCATTTGCAATGGAAGGAAAGAGAAGAATGGAAAATGCAATGGATGGCCTTGAAAGACTTCAAAGCAACACAGACACAATTATAGTTATTCCAAATGACAAGCTTCTTGAGATAGCACCTGACTTGCCATTATATACCGCATTTAAAGTAGCAGATGAAATTCTTACAAATGCAGTCAAAGGGGTTTCAGAATTAATAACCAAACCAGGATTAATCAATCGTGACTTCGCAGATATCAAAGCAATCATGAAAGAAGGCGGCGTAGCAATGATTGGAGTTGGAGAATCTGATTCTGAAAACCGCGCTGTAGAAGCAGTTGAGAAAGCAATCAATAACCCTTTACTTGATGTTGACATCACTGGCGCAAAGGGCGCATTAATCGTGGTCTCGGGTGGACCAACAATGTCGCTTGACGAAGCCAAGAAAGTGATTGAAGTTGTTTCTGAAAAACTTTCTGACGATGCAAAGATAAATTGGGGCGCACAGATCTCGAATGATTTGCATGACACAATAAGAACACTGTTAATCATAACAGGCGTTCAGTCTTCACAAATATTCGGAAGAGAAAAAACTATAAAGGACAAAAAGCAGAAAGAAATTGAAGACGAACTAGGCATAAGATTCAAGTGATTAAAGTGTTCAACATAAACTTAAAAGGAATCCCAGCAAAATTAATGTATACTCTTAGAGAGTACAAGCGTGTTATAATTGTATCAAAGAAACCAGATGTCGAAGATATCGTAAAAATCAGTAAAATTGCGGGTCTTGGTACAATACTTATCGGAGTAATAGGGTTTATAATACAAGTATTATTTCAACTTTTATTAGGAAGATGATATGGCAGAAATATACGCATTAAGAACAACTGCGGGAAGAGAATCGCAAGTGATAGATAAGATACTCGCAAGAGTGAAGCACCAAGGCTTAATGGTTTATTCTATCTTGAAGCCAAGGGAAGTTAAAGGATATTTCTTGATTGAAGCAGGATCTCCAGAAGATATTCAAAAAGCAATTTACGGTGTCCAACACGCAAAAGGGATAGTTGGAAAAGTAAGAATGGACGAGATTAAGCATTTCTTATCACCAGTACAGGAACAATTGAAAATGCAGGAAGGAGACATTGTTGAGATTGTTTCTGGCCCGTTCCGTGGCGAACAAGCTAAAATCAAAAGAATTACTAAGGTAAAAGAAGAAGTTGTTGTAGAATTGCTTGAAGCTGCAGTACCAATTCCTATTACTGTAAAAATAGATTCTGTAAGAGTAGTCAAGCCAGACGCCAAGGAAGAGAAGTAAAGTTTAAATACTCATATTTTTTCCTTTATTTTGTTACACATTTAATAATAGGTTGCTTCTAACGTAAGGTGAAATATTTATGGCAAAAGAAAAAATAAATGTAATTGTAGATGGCGGTCATGCAAGCGCAGGCCCACCATTAGGACCAAAATTAGGACCGTTAGGTCTCAATGTTCAGAAATTAATATTAGACATTAATACTGCAACTAAATCCTTTGAAGGAATCAAAGTTCCAGTTGACATTGTTATTGATAAAGATTCAAAGACATGGACAATTGAAATAGGAACCCCTTCAGCATCACAACTTATCTTCAAAGAGATGAAACTGCCAAAAGGTGGCGGTGGAATTTCGACAAAGGAAGTAAAACCGAAAGCTGGGGCAAAGAAAGAAGCAGTAAAACCTGGCGAAGCAAAGACAGACGCAGCAAAACCAGAAGAAAAAAAAGAAAAACCTAAAGAAGAGCCAAAGGCTGAAGAAGCTCCAGCAGCACCAAAGGTAGTTGATAAAGCTGCAGCAATTGTCGGAAATGCTTCAAGAGATGTTATAATCAAAATCGCTAAATTGAAAATGAAGGATATGGGTACTCGAACATTGACTGGTGCGGTTAAGACAGTTATTGGCACGTGTCTTAGTTCGTGTATAAAAGTTGACGGCAAAGATCCAAGAGAAGCACAAAAAGAAGTTGACGCAGGTCTTTGGGACGAAGATATCAAGAAGCATAAGTAAACTTTATAAACCCATTTTTGTTTTTACAATAAAGCGAACGTGGTAAATCCACATAACCACTTAGGTGGAAGCTATGGATACTCAAAAGATTTTAGACGCTCTAAAAAAGCTTAAAGAAGGAAAGAAGAGAAACTTCAAACAGTCTATAGATTTTGCTATAGTTCTGAAAGAAGTAAATCTTAATAGTCCGGAAGGCAAAATAGACGAATTCTTGGTCTTGCCAGTAAACAGAGGAAAGAAAGTTAAAATATGTGCCTTTGTTGACAAAGATATTAGCACTGATGCAAGAACTGTTTTTGATAAAGCGATAACAAAAGACGAATTCGGAAAATATTCTGGTGATAAAAAAAGCATAAAATCACTTGCACGAGAATATGATTATTTCATTGCGCAGTCAACAATTATGACTGATGTTGCGACAACATTCGGTAAAATTCTTGGGCCAAAAGGTAGGATGCCAAATCCAAAAGCAGGATGCGTTATCCCACCGAAAGCAGACCTGCATTCTATTAACAGAAGACTTCAAAATACAGTCAGAGTCAGAACCAACAAACAACCTGTGATAAGTGTTATGGTTGGCACAGAAGATTCAAAGGACGAAGATTTAGAAAAAAATATCTTGACTGTTTTTGAGTTTGTAAAGAAAAAACTTCCTAGGGCAGACCAACAAATCAAAAAAGCATATGTAAAGACTACAATGTCTGAACCTGTATTCATAGGTGTATAATCATGGCATTACTGACAAAAAAATTACCAGAATGGAAAGAAAGACAAATCAAAGAATTTGCTGAGAAAATAAAATCAGCAAAAACGATTGGTTTAGTAGATATAAAAGGGATGCCAGCAGCACAGCTTCATCAGATTAGATCAAAGCTTAGGGATAGTATTGGGATTCATGTTGTCAAAAAAACTATCATAAAGTTTGCAATGGAACATGTAAAACATTCAAAAAAGAATATGTCTGAAATTGAATCAAAAATTCCAGAGATGCCAGCGTTGATAATTTCAGATATTGATCCTTTCAAAATGTCAAAATTATTTATAGAGAACAAAGCACCAGCATTTGCAAAACCTGGACAAATTGCGCCTGAAGAAATAGCAATCCAAGAAGGACCAACACCATTCACACCAGGTCCAATGATTGCTGAACTTGGCGCACTTGGTATCAAAGTTAAAGTTGATGCAGGTAAACTTGTTATACAGCAAAGAACAGTCGTAGCAAAGAAAGGCGAACCAATCAAGCCAGGAGTTGCAGACTTGCTTGTCAAATTGAATATCCAACCAATGGAAGTTCGATTAAGCTTGGCAGGCGCATGGTCTGAAGAAAAGGTTTATGGCGCAGACGTATTGAACTTCAATCCAGAAGAACTCATTGCTAGCTTGACTAAAGCAGCATCAGATACATTCATGCTTTCACTTGGATTACCATATCCAACAAAAGAAAATATTTCAGTATTGGTATCAAAAACATACCGCGAAGCCAAATCATTGGCGATGGAACGCGGAATAATAGTGAAAGAATTGATGGGAGAATTACTTGCGAAGGCAACAGCCCAAGCAAATGCTCTCGAATCAATAATTCCAAAATAGAAAGGAGATTAAAAAAATGGAACAACTTTATGCAGCTTTGTTGCTTCACAAAGCAGGACACAAGATAACTGAAGCAAATATGAAGAAAGTCTTAGAAGCAGCCGGAGCAAAAGCTGAAGAAGGACAAATCAAGGCAACAGTCGCAGCACTTGAAGGCGCAAACATAGACGACATCATATCAAAGGCTTCAGCAATGGCAGCAGCACCAGCAGCACATGCAGGCGCAGTAGCACATGAAAAGAAAGAAGAGAAGAAAGAAGAAAAGAAAGTGTCTGAAGAAGAAGCAGCAGCAGGATTAGGCGCACTATTTGGTTAATATGTTAAACCTTAAATTTTATTTTTGAATACTTTTTCTTAGAATTTTCTATTAGCTACACTGAGAACCTGCTTTAGGTTTACCATTTAACAAATTTGTGCAAACGCCACTAAGGCAATTAAGATTTGAATCACAAAATTCTCCGCCTGTCGCGGGCTTATTGCAAGTTTTTTCGTTTGGGTATTTACTGTATGTTTTTGGATAGCATAAATAATTATTATTGCAACAGTCAGCAAAAGTGTTACATGGACCGCCAAAGTCGCTGCAAGTCCTAGTTCCTCCGCCAGGAGGTGAACTTCCAGCTTGTGCAGAAGCATTTTTAGTCATATTTCCGGTGCCGCTCCAGTAAGTTTGTGTTATATCAAAGCCCTTGCCACTGGTAGTTAACATATAAATTATGAAAACAGTCACAACTACTACAGCGATTATGACCAAAATAACAGTTGTAATTGGCAAGCCTTGTCCCTTATTCATTTGTTAATTAACAAATCGCAATCTTTTAATTCTTTCTTTTAATTGTTTAATAAAAGGATATCATGTAATGTTATGGCCACTGACAAAGAGCTGAAGAAAATAAAAAGGCAGGAGTTCAAGGATAACTTCGCTAAGTTTTACCCAGTAGAAGTTATCAGGAAGATGGGTTTTGATAGGTACATCTGCAAAAAATGTGGTCGCGGTTTCTGGAGCATAAAAAAAAGAGAATTCTGTGGAGAACCTACATGCGGAGACGGCTATACTTTCATAGGCAAAAAATTAATGCGTGAAGTCGGTTACAAAGAAAGTTATGATTTACTTGTAAAAACATTCAAGAAGTGGGGTTACAAACCATTGAAACGTTATCCTGTTGTATCGCGTTGGTATGAGGGCCATAATTTTGTTGAAGCTGGGATAAATGATTTCCAGCCGTTTGTAGTCAGCGGTCAAGTTCCCCCACCAGCACCAGCTGTCTTAGAAGATCAATTCTGTTTAAGATTTAATGACATTGAAAATGTAGGCTTGACTGGTAGACATTATACAGGTTTCATAATGATGGGCCAGCATGTTTTCAACACACCAGAAAAATATGTTTATTTCAAGGATGAAGGAGTTCAACAGCTAGTTGAATATTTTGTTAAAACACTTAAGCTTCCTAAAGATGAATTAATACTCCATGAAGATGTGTGGGTAGGCGGAGGAAACTTTGGCCCATGCATTGAATTCTTTTCGCATGGCATGGAATTAGGAAACCAAGTTTATATACAATATGAACAAACACCGGAAGGATATCGAGAACTTCAAACAAGAGTAATTGATATGGGCGCAGGCGCAGAACGCATAGCTTGGTTTTCGTCAGGGGAAATAATGTCTTATGATGTTGTTTTTCCAGAGGTAATGGCATATTTATACAAGCAAACCAAGATAAAAAAGAATAAAGAGGTTTGGAAGAAATTTGCACAATACTCAGCAATCATTGATGCTGAGGAAGAAGATGTTAATAAAGCATTTAAGGAAATTGCAACCAGAATAGGAATTGATCCAGTTGAATTAAGAAGAGAGATATTACCAATAGCTGCACTTTATGCTATCGCAGACCACACCAGAACACTGCTTGTGGCAGTACATGACGGAGAACTACCAAGCAATGTTGGCGGCGGTTATAATCTTAGAAACATTTTGAGAAGATGTTTCTCACTTATCGATATGTATCAATTTAACATAGACCTAAACCAGGTCATAAAATTACATATTAAAGAATTTGGAAAATGGTATAAAGAGCTCAAGGAAGAAACAGTGATATTTGATGTAATAAAAATAGAAAAAGAACGTTATTTAGAGACTGTATCCAAAGCTAAACAAGTGATTGAAAAGATGGCTTTGTCCGGAGAATTATCAAATGTCGAAACATTATTAAAATTGTATGAATCAAATGGGATAACACCAGACTTGATAAAACAACTTAAACCAGAGATTGAGCTATCATCCAAATTTTATTCAAGATTAGAAGATCTCAAAAGACCAGCACAAAAGCATGAAGCTGGAATTAATGTTTCTGGCATACAAAAGACCATTCTTGGTTTCAGAGAAGAATCAAATAAGATGTCGTTCAAGGCAAAAGTAATAGCGCAGATAGAAAATTTCTTAGTTTTAGACAAAACATATTTCTATCCTAAAATGGGCGGACAGGACTGGGATCTTGGAAAAATAGAAGATATATCACTTAAATCTGTACAGATCCATGATGGCGTTGTGCTTCATGAGTTATCAAAGAGCAAAAAATTTGAATTGGGTCAAGATGTTTCATGTGAAATTGATAAAGAAAGAAGGAAACAATTGACAATCACACACAGCGCGGTGCACGTAGTTGGAGCTGCTGCAAGAAAAGTTCTTGGAACGCACATAAACCAGGCGGGCAGCGAGAAAACAATTGACAAAGGAAAAATTGATATTACTCACTACAGAGCATTAACTTTTGAAGAATTCCAAAAAATAGAAAAAATAGCTAATCAGATGGTCAAAAAAGGCACAGAAGCAGAAAGCAAAATCATACCTCGTGGCGAAGCAGAGAAGAAGTATGGTATGAGGATCTATCAAGGTGGCGCAGTCCCTGGTAAAGATATTAGAGTAATTGCATTTGGAAAAGATGTTCAAGCATGTGGCGGAACACACGTTGAAAATACAAAAGATATAAAATTCATTAAGCTTATTAGCAGTGAAAGAGTAAAAGATGGAGTAGTGAGGATTGAGCTCATGGTTGGAGATAAAGCGCTTGAAAAAGCACAAGAAAATGAGAAGATATTAAAACAAGTTGCAGACCTTTGGAATGTTTCATATAAGGAAGTGCCAAAGACCGCAGAACGCTTCTTTGAAGAATGGAAAGACCAGCGTAAGAAAGTTAAGGAATTAACAGAAGGTCTAGCGCGAGAATTGATAGATACGAAATTGAAAACAGAACATATTGCACACATAAAACTTCCAGTGTCTGATTTTTCTATGCTTATCAAGATAGCAGATGAAGCTGCAAAAGAACACAAAGAAAAAGCAATCCTGCTCATTGGAGAGAACTTTGCATATGGAGTCTCAAATCATTCTGAAGTAGACATCAAAAAAGAATTACATAAAATCTGTGAAAAAGTAGAAGGCGACGAGAAAAAGGCCCGCGGTTTCCAGCTCAAAAAATGATAGATGTCCAGATTATTATAAGCTTAATTGCGGCTTCGATGGTTTATGGCAATATTACTTTGATAGTCGCAGGTGAATTTCTTAAAACATCATTTTTCTTAACGTTATTTTCCGTAGTTATAATATGGACAGCAGTTTATCTGAGTATTTTCATTTTATTTATGGACCAGATATTAGGATTTTTCTCAAGATTCAAATTTTTCAAAAATTGGTTAGACAAAGCAAGAAATAAAGCAAATGAATTCAGGCATCATAATGTAGTAATTGGAATTTTCATAGCAACAATCATCCCCGTCCCGCCATTTGGCCTAAATTGTGGCGCAGTAGTTGGTTTAACCTTAGGGCTCAGTAAAATCAAAACAATGGCTATAGTTTGGTTAACTAATCTAGTGCAGTTCCTTATATTTTACGTTCTGTTAACGTACTTTATTTAATCAAAATTGCCGGCTTTGCTGGCATTGCAGAAGAAGCTTTCTGTTCAGAACTCTTTGTAGCTAATTCAACAATTACTTCGCAATTAAATTCTTTTTCCAAATAATTTTTTGCTTCATTAAATATGTTTAATTCTGTTTTTTCCCCAAACATTATTTTTGGAATTTTGCTTGTATCCGAAGTTATCTTTATAAGAATCTTTGTTATTTCGCCACCCTTCGATCTCAAGAATTCATCCTTTGTCAAGACAGACATTATTGATTTCATATCGCGTTTACCGATTGAGATAAACTCTTTCGCTGTTTTCAATACTGTATTTTTCCATTCGGGCGCAACTATTATCTTAACTAGAGATGGTTTTTTGCCTATAAGCTTTATAATTTCGTTTACATCTGTTATTGTGCTCATCACAAGATTCTCTGATTCTTCTATTTCTGGTTTTATTAGTTTGTCATCAGTCATAGGCCATTTTTCCAGCGAAACAAATGTTTTTTTACCAAACATATGCCATAGTTCTTCAGCGATATGTGGCATCATTGGCGCAAGAAGCTTTATCCATTTTTCAGCAACTAATTTGTTTACTGACCCGATTTCTTTCTTCTGGACTCTGCTTTCCAGGTGTTTGTATGCATTAGGTATATCATAAAGAACTGTGGTTGCATATGTTCTGTGGTCCATCGATTCCAAACTTTCTGTTGCTCTTTTGACAGCATTTTCAAAATAAGATAGGAATGCTTGGCTTGGTAAAGATAATTTACCAGCTCCTTTATTTTTTACAACATTAGTTAACAAATCAAAAATATTTGAGATATTTTTCTTCGTGTTAGCCATTTCATTTGTATTCCAACTGAAATTACCTTCTACATTAGCTACAGACGAGGTATAAGCTCTGAAAGCATCAACCCCAAATTTGTTTTTGATATCGAGCAATACTATTACATTTCCTCTAGACTTTGACATTTTTTCACCGTCTTCACCCATAACATATCCATGGAAGGATATCTCTTTTGGCCAATATTTTTCAGGTAATAGTGCAGCATGTGCAAATATGAAAAATGAAAGATGGTTTGTCAAGTGTCCTGGGAATGTGTGCCTTTGGTCAATTGGGTACCAATATTCAAATGATTCCCGTAATTTCTTTAATTTTGGATTTTTCGGTTTGCCTACTCCCAAGAAAACATAATCAAAGAACTCATCATTCAGCTGGTTTCCTTTTATTTTGTACTTTTTTATCAAATTCTTTATAGTATAAAGCGCCATGTACATTGTTGAATCTGAAAGTGATTCGATTACCCAGTTTTTGTCAACTGGCAATTGTGTCCCGATCCCTCTTCTCCTTGCAACAGGTCTTTTGTCCAACCACTTGAATGTGTCTAGGAATTGTTTTCTATAGATTTCAGGTTTAATCTTCATCTTGTCTAAGCATTTCAAAGCTTTTTCTTTCCAGCCAGGAGAATTAAAGTCTAAGAACCATTGATCGTAGATCATAGCAACAATAATTTTTCCACCGCATCTACAAACAGCTGGTCGTGATGTTTCATAGAACAAATCCGCATCTCTGTTCGTAAGCAAAAGTTTCTTCACTTCTTCCTTTGCTTTCATAACAGCCATTCCATTTAATTCGCCACAATTTTTTACCATTGTTCCGGTATGGAACCCAGTTCTGTATATGATCTGTGTTGCTTCTTCCAATCGTGGATCTGTTTGATTGTGTATACCCATATCTGTACATATCTTTACTGCAGCCATATCGCCATAATCAGGAGTATCAATTATTGGTATGACTTCGATCTTCTGGATTTCATCATAGTCCAAATCATATTTTTCAATTTCTTCACGATTCTTTTTGATATCGTGTAGCGCCATGTAGTCATAAGGCGCATCGCTAGGAACAGAAGTAACAATTCCGCTTGCAACTGAAGTTTCAATAAATCTTGATGGCAAAATTATTATCTCTCTATGTATTCCTGGCGCATGTACATATTTTCCGATATATTCCTTCCCAAGTTTTGATTCAACAATTGAGATATTCTTCTTTTGATAAGACAATTTGTCCGCAGCTTCTTTGCTCATAACCCATTTTTCTTTGTCAACTTTTACAGTTGCATACTCTGCTTCTGGTTTTATCCAAAGATTTGTCTGCCCAAATACTGTTTCCGGCCTTAGTGTTGCTGCCACGATAAAAGTATTTTCTTCGCCAGGTAGCTTGAACTTGAGTAAAGTAAACTCTTGTTTTTCGACAGGATTTGTATCAGCATCTTTTATATCATCCTCACCAACAGCATTTTTGTCATTAACACAATAAAGAACAGAGTGAGAACCTTTAGTTAAAAATCCTAGTTCATTATATTTGTTGAATTGCCAAGTAACGAGTTTTTGGTGCTCTATGTCTCCTGAAGTAAAAGATCTTGTAAAATCGACTGAAAGACCTAATGCAGAAAGTTCATCAATCATCTTCGGGATAAAGAAATCAACAATATTCCATGGATCTTTGAATGACGAAACAATTTGCTTAACTTTTGCGTCATTTTTAACATAATTCTTAACATAATTTGAAAAAAGACCAATTGTCTTTTTGTCGTTATTTTCTATAGCGCATGAAATTCCAAGTACAGGCGCCCCACTTATATGGAATGCAGCTGGAAAAAGAACATTATATCCGCGCATGCGCATAAACCTAGCTCTTACATCGGCTTGTGAAAACGCATGGCCATGGCCAAAATGAAGACTCCCAGAAATATAAGGATAAGGTACAGTTATGAAGAACTTTTTCTTTTTGCTATCTATATTTGACTCAAATATTCTTTTTTTAGCCCATTTATTCTGCCACTTTTTCTCTAGCTTAATAGCGTCATACATGTTATAAACAAAGAGAGTAGGGTATAAATTATTTATGCAATAAGAATAAACAAGGTCAGAAATAACAATACTATTGCTATGTATACGCCATATTCATCAAATAAACCTTTTTTGCTTTCCATAGTATATTCTGCAGAATATAATTGCCTTTATAAATGTTATTATAATAAAAATGCCCACGCTGGGATTTGAACCCAGGACCTCCTGCTTAGAAGGCAGGCGCTCTATCCAAGCTGAGCTACGAGGGCATGATATTTTAGTGACAATATGGTTTTAAAATCTTTACCTTATTAGACATAAGGTTTAAGTAATCTTTTTGTTTTAATTTAGCATATGGCATTCAATGATTTTTTTAGGATATTGCACAATAAAAGAGCCTTAAAACTATTTTTACCGATTTCAGCAGCATATTTCTTTTTCGCGTTCGGATGGGGATTGACAACACCAATATTCTCGATTTTTATTAACAATGTAACTGGCGATATATTCTTAACAGGTATAATACTTGGTCTCTGGGGAATAATCGGATTGTTTTCTGATGTTCCTTTTGGAGTTTTGGTAGATAAGGTATCTCCGAAGAAACTAATACAAATATCATTAGCTGCTTATCTTCTGATTACAATTGCTTATACATTTGCCACGAATTTCCCAATGCTATTTTTTGTAAGAGTAATGCACTCGTTTTTTGGAGCATTAATGTGGGTTGCAATTTGGGCGTATATTTATAGCAAAGTAGAACAAAAGAAAGCAGCGCAAGAGATAGGTTTGTTTTCAGAATTTTATGATGTAGCAGCAACAGCAGCGCCCCTTTTAGGTGGATTAATTGTTGCTTTTAGCTTCTTTGCACCATTCTATTTGCTTAGCATTTTCTGTTTCATAGCATTCATGGTAATAACATTGTTTATGCCAGAACAAAAGAACCACAAGACACACGATGGATATTTCGTATTAATGAAGAGAGAAGTAATTGATATAGCAAAAATGGGAAACATATTTTATTCTCTTGCAATATTCATGATGATACTATTTGGAACAACCACCATTGTCCTTGGTTTCTTGCCGATAATACTTCATAGTGTAGGTGTAGGTTATGAATTGATTGGCTTAATCTTAGCTGCCACGACCCTTCCAGCAGTTTTGCTTGAAGTGCCGATAGGAAGATTCATTGATAAGGTTGGTAGAAATAAATCAGCAGTAATTGGTCTTGGTATCTCAGCTCTTTGCACTGGGATACTTTCAGTCACATTATATGTCCCAATAGTAATAGGAACAATGTTCTTATTTGGCATTTCAACTGTTATGCTTGTACTTTTGTCAAATGCAGCTGCATCAGACTTTACTCCTAAAATGGGGCGCGGATGTTTCTCAGGCGTTGTTACTTTTTTTAAGGATGTAGGCAATTTTATAGGCCCAATTTTAGGGGGTATCGCTTTGAAATTTGTAGGCGAACCCAAAACAATGCTTGCAATAACAATCATACTTGCAATTTCAGCATTGCCTATGTATTTTGCATTTTGTAGAGGGAAATGTAAACCAAATGGTAAATTATCTTAATGTATTAAAATATCCAATTACAAACGTAAAATCATTTGTAATAGGCGCATTACTTACTTTGTTCTCAATTTTCTTTATACCACTCTTGCTTGTACAAGGTTATGTTGTAAAAATTATAAGAGAAACAAATAAAGGGTCAGAATTCATGCCTGAATGGGGCGAATGGAAAGAGCTCCTATTTGACGGGTTTTTTGTATTTGCAATAGAAGTAACATATCTTTTACCGTCACTTTTGTTTTATATAATGGCAACATTAACAACGACACAAACTCTTACAAGTACAATTGCCTCGGGAAATGTCTTTGATGTTGGTATTACAGCGGTAGCTTTAATGATCATAAGTTCAATTATCATGATTCTAGCACTTATTATGCTACCAATTGCAATTGTTAATTATGCGCTAACAAAAGAATTCAAAAATGCATTTGATGTGGTTAGCATAGTCAAAACAATACTTATAAGACCATTAACTTATGTCTTGACACTAGCTATTAGTTTTGCCATAATGTTATGCTTCCTGCTGACAGCACCAATAACTTCGATTGTGCTCGGAGCTTTGCTGTTTTATCCAATAATATTTACGTTTAGATTAGTATCTGAGTGGTTTACAGAGATTCCCTAATACCAAACTTTATAAGTTTCTTACATTTTTCTTCATTTATCGGGGTCATAGTTTAACCTGGCAGAATAGCGGACTCCAGAGGTCTCTTTTGGAGAACTGAGTCAAAAGACGATGATTGAAGAAATCCGCGGATCAGGGTCCAAATCCCTGTGACCCCACGTTTTTCTTTTTAATTTAACCTTAAATAGTAAACCTTATAAATAGAAATATACTACTTTAAAGTAACAAATATATGGGTGAAACTTTGAACTTCAAAATCGCATTATTATTTGTAATCGTGCTCGGAATTTTAGCTCCAGCTTTTGCTGATGATAATTATTATGGTGATGTGGAAATAATAGATGTTGACTTATCTGATCACATAATCTATCCAGGTGATGTTGTATACGCTTCTGTTACTGTTGAAAATGATAATGATGAAGCTACACAATTCAGATTTGAATACATCGTAAATAATGTTGTGTTTGAAGCAGGCGATATTACTTACATTCAGCCTGATACTGAAATAGTAATAAAAGTACCTATTGAAGTGCCTGATGCTGATGAACTTGACATTACAATAAATGTCTCAAATCCAGAGCATTCAGATAAATATTCAGATGATTTCTTGATTTCATCCAAAACAAATTACTTTTTCATATTCCCAGAAAATAATAGCCTGTATGTTGAATTGGAAAACAAGACATCAACTTATTTTGATATCAAAAATACAGGAACTGAGGACGACAAATACAAAGTAATGATAATAGGTTGGGATGATTATACCACAAATGATACAGTTTTTGTAAACGCAGGCAAGACGCAGAGAGTAAATTTAACATTAGATATATCATCGAATACACCTTCAGACTCATATGCCATATCAATTGATGTTTGCAATAGTAATGATACCTGTAAATCAAAAACAATAGGGCTTATTGTGCACAAAACTGCAAATGAAGAATCATTTGTAAATTGGAGCAAATCTTTCGAACATGTTAAATTCAATTCAGCTGGTAGTCCAATAGAATATGTTTTCAACATAACAAATAAAGTAAACCAAGAAAAGAATTACAGAATTGTGATAAGTTCAGATAGCAACATTACAGCAGACGTATTGGCTAGAACATTCACATTAGGATTGAATGAATACAAAACAATTGAGTTTAATTTAACGCCACAAACCGAAGAGAATCACACAGTAGAATTAACAATCTATAATGGTAACCTAAAAGTTTTGGAAAAGGATTTACTAGTGGAATACGATGAGCATTACAGTGGAATAACTGGCATGTTTATTGGTGACATCGGCGGTGTATATATCCCAGGATTGATTGCACTTGCACTGATTGGAACTGCATTTGCAGTACTTACAATTTACAGAGAAGTAAACAAAAAAGTATGGACTGAAAAAGTTATTTCGTACCAGAAAAGACCAAATCCATATTATACATACATGAATTCAAATCCAAGACATACAATGAACCAGCCACAAGGACCAGTTAATTATCCAGATAATTCAATGGATGGAACAATTTAAGGAGATGAAATAAAATGGAAGCTGAAACAGTAATGACTATATCACTTGCAGGCGCAACTGGTACAGGTTTGCTAGGTGGAACTAAATTATTAAGTGACATAGGTACATACATGAAAGATTCTCTTATGAATGCTTCTCCATCTATGGATTATGCAAGAGAACTTGGATTTGATGGGACTATTTTGGCTATGTCAATTTTATTTGGTTCAATGGCATATGCGACTTATAAGTATATGATTTCAAAAGAACAGACAGACGAGATTGTATCAAACTTAGAAAAAATATTAAAAAAGTGAAAATAAGTTTTGGATTAGCAACATATATAATTCTTCTTTTTATCATTTAATTCATGGAAACCGAACAAGCTGTCGGTATATTTACCAAAGACAGTATTGTGATACATGAAGAGCCTGATGCGAATAGGTTATTCAATAGCGGATGGTTTGGAGTAATTCAAAACAGGAGATTATCATTATCTTTAGTAGAAGCCCTTTATTTAATGGAAAAAGGAGATATCACTATAAAAGATAATAGTGGAAAACAATTAACTGTTAAAACTTTCATCAAGAAAGCTGAGAAAGTTGATCAAAAATTCTGGATTAGATATTGTGTTTACGCTGACATAAGAAAACGCGGGTACATAACAAAAACAGCGCTTAAGTATGGCGCAGACTTTAGAGTATACGAGCGCGGAGCAAAACCGGGCACAGAACATGCAAAATGGGTCCTTTATGCTGTACGCGAATCAGAAAAATTCAATTGGCGCGGATTCGCATCAATGATGCGCGTTGCACATTCTGTACGTAAAACTTTATTGGTAGGAATAGTAGATGATGAAGGCGATGTAACTTATTATACTATAAACTGGATTAGACCTTAATTCTGAATTTTAAAATAAAAATAAAAAAAGAAATAGATTACCACTTGCTTGCAAAACTATAAACTGCCTTTAATGCAACTACAAGTGCTGCTGGTGCAACAAATATTACAATGTACTGCAGGATTGTTCCAATATAATTACCAACTACTGGTAATACGTTTAAGCTACCTGCTGCTACAATCAATACTAATGTTGCAACTAAAAAGCCATGTATGTCTGTTGTCTGGATATTAAGTAAACCAACAATCAGACCAAGTATTACTAGTACCCATACTATTGTTACATTTGCACCGGCTAATACACCAGCTACGATTGCAATGAAAACACCTAGTAAAAATACCCAGTGTCCAATAGCCTCCATACTTGGTGCCATCGACTTACTCTTTGCTTTTGCCATCTATGGTACACCTCCACCTATATTATATATATAAAAGACCGATATTTAAATTTACCCACAAGGCGTTTTGTTATTGTGGAGTAAAACAAACCTTATTTCTGTATTTTTAACCTTAAAATACCACTTACAAATTTCTTTTCAGTTATGTTCGCGTTAGAAAGAACAGGAATAACTTTGAAATACATTTTGTCTCCAGAATACGCACGAATTTCAATCGATTCATTCATTTTTTTGATTGTTATATCATGTATTGATGTTATACCTGGAAGTTTTAATTCAATGTTTAGATTATCGAGATGTCTTTCAATTTTTGTTTCGGGTTCCTCAACTTGTTTTACTATCCTAGATTCTTTTACTACTGCTTCTGCGCGTTTTACCTTAATTGGCTTTCGTTCTGTTTTAATTGTTAAGTTTATGTTGCCTGGGAACCCCAATGATTTGAAAATTTTATCAAATTCTTTGAATGCTTGTCCAAACGTTTCTTCTAAATCTTCGTCTTCATCCAAATTAAATTTCATGGGGATTATTATTGCTTTAGCTATTGTAGTTCCACATTTAGGACAGAAGTCCCAGCCTTCTCTTATTTCGAAATTACATTTTTTGCATTTCATGGATAAGAAATTTATTTTACATTAAGTTGGCCACGTTTTCCAACACTGACTTGTATTTCGCCCATCCATTCTTTAGAAATACCATTTACTATCTCTATCTCATCGCCAACTTTTACTTTTGGTATTTGATCGCCCCATAACGTCAACTTAACTTCGCCGGAAGAATCTATAAGCACTGCATTCGCCACACTAGTTTGTGTTCCGAACTTTGTGTTTACTTCTCTTGGTTCGCTTACTTCTTTTACAGTTCCCTTTATGGTTAGACCCATCATCCCTGGTTGTATTTCAGATATGTTCATAGTTATCACAATTTCATTTTTACGATTTCTACATTTATTTTTCTCGCAGTGCTCTTTAAACCATCAATGCCTTCTGCATCTGCTTGCATGCCCAATGTTATGTTTAGTTTTCCGGCTTTCTTTAATTCATATAAATCCTGTATGCCGAAAACATCTGGTTTTATTGCAAACTTAAATGCGTATATCTTGTCTGGTTCGATAAGATGCGACTTAATCATTTTTGTGTAAGTAAATGTTTTTACAGGATCATATAACAATGCGGTATATTTTCTATCAATTTGTTCGATACCAACTCTGAATTTTAACAGTCCGTCTGTTTTATTCTGTATTGTTACCTTTAGGATTGGTTTTTCATTTTTAGTCATAACTATTCTTGGAGGTTCAACGGTTATCCCAATCAAATCACTTAATCTTTCCTTTATGTCCATCAATATATTACTGCACTTGGTGCTCTGTGCATGTTTTTGCATGACTTGTCCCAACTTTTTCATGAAATTATCAGGATGTGCATCAATAAGGTTCATCCCATTGAACATATTCTCTATATCAGTCTCACGGAAGTTCTTCAAAAGAATGTTTTTTACAGTCTCATAGACTTTATAGGATCCAAAATACTCCGGATATGTTTTTGTCAGCATGTTATCAACCTCTCTGTTGGTGAATTAAACGAATTTGCTCTTTAAAAATATTGCCAATATTAAAAGTTTAAATATATTGGATATTTTTATTAGTTTGGCAAATGATGAGTGATGGGCGAACTGACTAATGATGAGAAGGAGGTGATCGCTGATGCCAATTTTAACTCCTTCTATAAGAAGTATTAAAAACCCTAGTTTGATACATTTAAATGTGATAGTATGACAGAAAAATTCGTGGTAACACCATGGGAAGTAAGTGGAGATATCGATTATGACAAGCTCGTTAAAGAGTTTGGCGTGACTTCTATAGATGAATCTTTATTGAACAAAATCAATAAAGTAACTGGTGAAATCCATTTTATGCTCAGGAGAGGTATATTTTTTGCACATAGAGACCTAGACTTTATTCTAAAGGAATACGATAAAGGAAATAAATTTTATCTTTATACTGGCAGAGGGCCATCAGAGAACTTACATTTAGGGCATCTGCTTCCAATGGTATTCACAAAATATTTACAAGAAAAATTCAAAGTCAAATGTTATATTCAACTTACTGATGATGAGAAATTTCTTTTCAAACAAGGTTTGACATTGGAACAAGCCAATAAGATGGCATATGAAAATGCACTCGATATTATTGCACTTGGTTTTGACCCAAAGCTTACAAAGATAATTGTTGACACTGATTATGCCAAAACATTGTATAGACATGCAATTCGCGTTGCTAAACATATAACTTTCTCCACTGTAAAGGCTGTTTTCGGATTTGAGAATAATAACAATATTGGCCAAATATTTTATACAAGTGTCCAAGCAGTGCCAGCATTTTTAGAATCAGTTTTCCAAGGCAAAAATGTACCTTGTTTGATTCCATATGGTATAGACCAAGATCCACACTTCAGGATTGCAAGAGACGTTCTTCCAAAGCTTGGTTATCTAAAACCAGCAGCTATAGAAAATAAATTATTGCCCGGACTGCTTGAAGGTGGAAAAATGTCAGCTTCAATACCAAATTCAGCTATATTCACAACAGATTCTCCAAAAGAAGTCGAAAGAAAAATAAAAAATGCATTTTCAGGTGGTAAAGACACACTAGAAGAACATAGGAAACATGGCGGCAATCCTGATATAGACATTGCATTCCAGTACCTAAAGTTCTTTTTCGAGCCAGATGACGCAAAACTCAAGAAGATATATAATGATTACAAATCAGGTAAACTGCTTTCTGGTGAACTAAAACAGATATGTATAGACAAAATAAACAAGTTCTTGGCTGAGCATCAGAAGAAGCGTGAACAGGCAAAAAGTAAGTTGCATGAATTCATACTTAAGGACTAACCCCAAAATATTTAATAATGGATTTCTATGTTTGCTTATATGGTGCTTAAGAAATTTTTACTATCATTTTTGATATTGATAATAGTTGTTAGCATAGCTAATGCTGAACAGGTCAATACAACAGAAACAAGGATAGTTGGCGTGGCAAAGTCTGGAGAGCAATACGTTGGGATTATAGCCAATCTCACAGTCCAGGTGAAGCCAGGTACAGGACACGTGTTTATGGATACATTGCCACTCACACAAATAGATACACAGGCATCTGCACGACTTGCAAAAGAAGTAGCTTGTGAAACACTTAGTTTTGATTGTAACAATTACGACTTCTTTTACATAATACGTTCTAACTCACCAACAATCGGAGGGCCAAGTGCTGGTTTAGCACTAACATTGGCTACCATGGCTTCGCTGCAAGGAGTGCCAATGTACAAAGATGTTTATGCAACAGGTACAATAAATCCAGCTGGTAGTATAGGGCCGATAGGAACTGTTTATGAAAAAGCCGAGATTTCTTATGATGACGGAGCAAAAGTATTCCTTATTCCATCAGGGCAGTCATTAGTGCTTGTTAATGAAACAGAAATAAATGTAACAAGAAAAGCATTAGATGATTGGGATATGCAGGTCATAGAAGTCAGCGATATTCTTGTGGCATATAAATATGCAACAGGATACCAGATATTACCAGTAATAGTTTCAACCGAAGAGATAGCGTCTCAAAGATACGATAATGCAATGAAACTTTTAAGCGAAAGTTTACTGAATGATGCAAATAAAGAATATACTGAAGTTGAACAGAAAATTGATACTTCTACATTACCATTCAAATCACTTGAGCCTATAGAAGAAAAGTTCAGTAGTTCAGAATCTACGCTTTCTGATGCTGAAAGTTATTATAATGGCGGACAATATTATTCTGCTTCAAGTTTTGCAGTACGCTCCCTGATAAACACTGGTTATGTAAGATTGTTACTAGGATATTATGATGCAAACCAGACAGAATATTATGTTACAGGACAACTGAACAGAGTAGAATCAGATGTTAGCAGTTTTGAGTCAATATTCTTGAAAGACAGAAAAGTTGACAGCATTGATGATATAGAAACATTTGCGGTCGTCATAGATAGACTAAGGGAGAGTGAAGATATATTAAATGATTCTAAAGCGGCTGTGGAAAAGAAAGATTATGATTTAGCTCTTTATCTCGTATCATACGCAGAGGTGAGAAAAAACACAGCATACTATTGGTTGACTTTAATAAATGAGTTCAAAGGCAATGAATCATTTATGTTTAAGCAAAGTAGTATGAAAACTCTTGCCCAGGAAAGGATAGAGGAAGTTTCAAATTACATAACCTATGCAAATACTGTTACAGATAATACTATACTTAACAGCTCGGAAAATCACTTAAACAAAGCTATAACTGCTTATATGAACGAAAAGTATGTGTTTGCGATTTTTGAAGCGACAAAAGCGAGAGCAGAAGCAAATCTTGCTATGGAGCTAAGAGCTGCAACAAATAAAACAGTTGATGATCTTATTTCGTTGTATTATGACAGCACAAGACTTTCAATTAAAACTGCTGAACAACAAGGCCTGTTACCAATACTGGCTCTAAGTTATCTTGAATATTCAAAGACATTTGAGGAAACAGACCCACTTCTTACTCTTGTTTATCTTAGCTATGCAAAAGAAATGTCAAAAATCTCCGCTGATCTGGTGCGTGCAGCCATAGGAGACCAATTACTTCCGAATCAAGGAATTATAATAACTAAATACTACGAAAGTATTGTAAGATTTAACCCACAAGCAGAATTAACTCAACAGTTTTTCTTACTTATTGTTGGGGTGCTTGTAGGAGTATTAGCATCATTTTTAATAGTAGAGAAGAATTTAATTAAAAGGTGAAAAAATGGTTACAATCAATGATATAATGTCTTACTGCAAACGCAAGGGCTTAGTTTTTCCAAGCTCGGAAATATATAATGGATTTGCAGGATTTTATGATTATGGTCCAGTTGGCGTGGAGATTGTCAACAATATCAAGAATGAGTGGTGGAGTTCTACTGTTCGGAATAATGAAAATGTTGTTGGTATAAATGGGACTATCATTGGTAATCCTAAAATTTGGGAAGCGTCAGGTCATGTTGCCAATTTTGTAGACTATTTAGTTGAATGCAAGAAGTGTAAACAAAAATTCCGTGCAGACCATTTGATTGAAGAAACCCTAAAGATACCAACAGAAGGCATGAAAACAAAAGAGCTTAATGATATAATCAAAAAAGAAAAAGTAAAATGCCCTTCTTGTAAGGGTGAATTGGGTTCTGTAACAGAATTTAATTTAATGTTCAAGACAAATGTGGGTCCATCTGGACAGGAATTTGCGTATTTAAGACCAGAGACTGCGCAAACAATATTTGTTGATTTCAAATCTGTTTTAGACACAACAAGACAAAAGTTACCATTCGGGATTGCACAAATAGGTAAAGCATTTAGAAATGAGATCTCTCCAAGAAACTTCTTGTTTAGACTTAGGGAATTTGAACAAATGGAGATGGAATTCTTCGTGCATCCTGATAAAAAGAATGAATGCGAAAAATTTGATTCAGTAAAAGAAGTAAAAGTTAATGCTCTTACTGCAGCAGACCAAGAAAAGGCTGGAAAAATGATAATATCCACAATAGGCGAGCTTGTAAAGAATAAAACAATAAAATCAAAATGGCATGCATTCTGGATTGGTTACAGATACAAATGGTTCTTAGATTTAGGGATTAAACCGCATAATTTAAGATTAAGACAACATGTTAAAACAGAACTTAGCCATTACGCAGCAGACACCTGGGATGTTGAATACAATTACGAATTCGGCTGGAAAGAATTAGAAGGCATCGCGGATAGGACTGATTTTGACCTTAAACAGCACGCAAAAGTTTCTGGCCAAGATATTAGTTATTTTAACGAAGAAACTAAAGAACGTGTTATTCCACATGTGGCAGCAGAACCATCATTAGGCGTAGACAGAGCGTTCTTAACATTTGTTTTAGATGCATATCATGAAGAAGAGGTAAAAGGAGAAAAACGCATAGTATTAAAATTGAATCCAAAACTTGCACCATTCAAGGTAGCAATCTTCCCACTTGTCAACAAAGAAGGCATGGATAAAAAAGCAAAAGAAATTCATGAAACTCTAAAAAACAAATTTGTCACTTGTTATGATGATTCTGGATCAATTGGTAGACGTTACAGGAGGATGGATGAAGTAGGAACTCCATTCTGCATAACTATAGACGGCCAGACAATGGAGGACAATACTGTTACACTTAGGGACAGAGACTCATTGAAACAAGTACGTATCAAAATAAAAGAGTTACAAGAGAAAATTTCTAAACTCGTAGATGGCGAAAAGCTCTAAATTTGGTGCTCTCGAAAGTTTAATTAATCCCATTTTTCTATTTTATTATATAAAAGGTGAAAAAAAATGGAAGTCAAAAAAAGCATGAAAGAATGTCTTGCTGATGATGGTGAAACTTACTACGAAATAAACGGTATGTGGTATAAAAAAACTAGTGATAGACTAGAAAGCGCAAGCAAACCTAAAATACTGATTTCATGTAAGATTCTAACACAGGACAAACAAAAGGAATTCTTTACAAAGCACCTTATAAAACAAAAGGGCGAACAGTAATACCAAAGTTTAAATTATTTTTCTGTTCTTTTTATTAATATGGCCTATGACATCGAAACTCTGCATAATTTAGAAAAACAGGTTCTATTAGCTTTAAAAGAGCTTGGCCCTAAATTACCCGCAGATGTGATAATAGAAAAGACAAAACTTAGCGAGGCAGAGATAAACAAGGGTGTTGAATGGTTAAAAGAGAAAGGTTTGATTAGCGTTGAGGAAGAAAATAAAGAAAGGTTCGTTTCTGCCGGATTTGCATTAAAATATGTAGAAGAAGGTTTGCCAGAAAAGAGAATATTGAAAGTTCTTCTTCATGAAAAAGAGGATTTCAATAATTTAGCAAAGAAGACAAAACTTGAACCAAATGAAGTGAATGTTTCTCTAGGACTTTTAAAGAAAAATGGTTATGTTTCTGTTTCAGCAGGCAAGGTTTCAATAACTGATACAGGTAAGGAAATTGCAGCCAAGCTTAATGATATTGAAGAAAGAACACTTGGAGTGCTTAAAACACCACAATTCCACGACGAGATACCAAAAGAAAGCCAAACCGTATTAACTGATCTTATAAATAGAAAACTTGTGATCCCAGAACCACATAACATAAAACACATTGTTCTTACAGCGGATGGGAAAAAAGTATTACCTCACATAAAGATAGAAGATGTTTTTGATGTTTTAACTCCAGAAATGATTGTAACTGGACAATGGAAGAATAAGAAATTCAGGAAATACAACATAAATTCGCCAGTACCACCGATTTATGGCGGAAAGAAACAAGCGTATTTGAAATTTGTAGATGATCTCAAACAAAAACTTATTAGCATGGGGTTCAAGGAGATGAATGGCCCAGCTGTTGAACTCTCATTTTTCAATAATGAAGCGCTCTATATGCCGCAGGACCATCCAGCAAGAGAGATTCATGATGTTTTTCACCTTAAGAAACCAAGCCATGGAAGTTTAGCGAAATATAGTGAAAAATTGGAAAATGTTGCAGAGTCGCATGAGAATGGCTGGAGAACTGGTTCAAAAGGATGGGGTTATACTTTTGACAAAAAAATGGCTGAAGAACTTCTTTTAAGAAGCCAGACAACAGCAGTTTCAGCAAGAAAACTTTGTGCAGAAGATTTAGAGATTCCCGGAAAATATTTCTCAGTAAGCAGGAACTTCCGTGTTGATGAGATTGACTGGAAACATCTTGCAGAATTTGACCAGTTTGAAGGAATCATAATTGATCCAAACATTACTTTCAAAGAAGTGTTAGGTATGTTAAAAATAGCTGCTGAAGAAATTGGTGGCTGTACGAAATTCAAGTACACCCCAGTTTATTATCCATTCACAGAACCAAGCGTTGACCTTAGTGTTTACATGGAAGGAAAAGGCTGGATAGAGATTGGTGGTGCAGGTATATTCAGACCAGAACTTACTCAACCATTAGGAATCAAAGAACCAGTTATTGCTTGGGGGCTTGGTATACTCAGGTTGTTCATGACAAAATATAATATTAACGATATGCGCCAAATATTTTCAACGGACCTTAAATGGTTAAGGAATTTTAAGTGGTGAACTATGCCAAAGATGATTATTTCAAAAAAACAAATTGAACAGTTGATTGGAAAGAAGTTGAATAGTGAGAAACTTGTAGAATTATTGGAATACATCAAGGCAGAAATTGATTCTACAGAAGGCGATGAACTTTCTGTTGAGTTTAAAGATACAAATAGGCCAGATCTTTGGAGCGCGGAAGGAATTGCACGCAACCTCAAGAATTTACTCGGCATTACAAGTGGCTTACATGTTTACAAAGCAGAAAGCGCTGGATATGTGGTAAATGTTGACGATAAAAAACTTGAGGATAAAAGACCATTTATCGCATGTGCGGTTATCAAGAACATAATATTAACAGATGAATTGATAAAATCGTTTATGCAGATGCAGGACAAACTTGACACGAATTATGGTAGAAAAAGGAAGAAAACATCGATTGGTTTCTATGACTTAGACAAATTAAATTTCCCAGTCATTTATACAACAGTTTCGCCAGAACATGCGAAGTTCATTCCGTTAGGATTTGACAAAGATATGAGCATGAAAGAAATAATCAATGTTCATCCAAAAGGAATCGAGTACGGGCATCTTGTTAAAAGCTTCAAAGAATATCCAGTGCTCATTGATTCAAACAGCAAGGTTCTGAGTTTCCCGCCAATAATAAACTCGAATGATTTGGGCAACATAAACGAACAAACCAAGAATCTATTAATTGAAGTAACTGGCACAGACCATTCCGCTGTTAATAATACATTAGGCATAATCACAATAGCTCTTGCGGATCATGGAACAAAGATTTGTTCTGTTGACATAAACTACAAGAATAAAAAAGAAAAAACGCCAATTCTAAAATCAATAGATGTTTCGTTTAAACCATCTGGCGTCAAGAGAGTATTAGGTTTAAATCTAAACAACAAAGAAATCCAAAAAATACTAGAAAAGATGGGCTATGATGTTTTGAATATTAATAAAGAGAGCGACAAAGCAACAGTCGAAGCGCCGTTCTATAGAAAAGATATAATGCATGATGTAGACATAATCGAGGATATAGCTATTGGTTATGGCTATAATGAAATAGAACCAATCTCACCAAAGATAGCTACAGAAGGCGGCTTGGACAAATTAACAACAAAAACTGATTTAATCAGAGATATAATGATTGGAATCGGACATCAAGAGATTCTTTCGTTTATGCTTACCAATAAGAATACAATGTTTGAAAAAATGAATCAGAAAACAAAGGATGTCGCCGAACTTTCAAATCCAATATCTGCAAATTGGGATATATTAAGAAATTCCTTACTGCCAATTGCAATTAATTTTTTGGCAATAAACAAGACAGTTGAATTCCCGCAAAGAATTTTCGAAGTTGGAGATGTTATACATTTAGATGACAAAGAAGAAAACAAAGTTAAACAAAAAAGAAATCTTTGCGCAGCAATCTCACGTTCAAGAGCCACATTTACAGAAATTAAAAGTGTACTCGATAAGTTACTTAGTGATTTAGGTTTAATTGCGTCAATAAAACCAATTGAAAATCCAAGCTTCATAGATGGTAGATGTGGAGAAATATTAATTGATAAAAAACCAATCGGAATTATTGGAGAGATCCATCCTCAAGTTCTTATAAACTTTGGTTTAGAAAACCCAGTTTCGATATTCGAAATAAATATTGAAGAATTATGATAATCCGCCAAGCAAAAAAATCGGATAAAAAAGAGGTTATAAAGTTACACATAAAATTAGCTAGATCTAGCATGAAGTTTGATAAACTCATAATACCAACCAGAATTGGTTGTAATATCCTAAACGATTTTGAAAAGAACGATGCAATTATTCTAGTAGCAGAAGACAAAGGAAAATTGATTGGTTTTGCTTATGGTACAATAAAAAAAGTAAAACATTTATCCATTGGCAGAATGGGTCATTTTAATGACTGTTATATAGAGAAAGCATATAGAAGAAAAGGCATCGCCAGAAAATTAACTAAACAATTAATGAATTGGTATAAAATTAAAAAAATAAAATATGTTGACGTCTATGTTGATTCTAAAAATACAACTGGTCTTAAAACTTGGACATGTCTTGGTTTCAGAGAAACAGATAAGTGTATGAGAAGAAAGTTATGATTAGTAGTAGAAAAGGTTCTAAAGCAGAAAGGGAATTAGTTAGAATATTCTTAGAATCAAATTGGCAGGCTTTGCGCATAGCTGGTTCTGGACGGATGAATTTAGCTCCAGATATAATCGCTGGGACTAAAGGGCGATTGTTGATAATTGAATGTAAATCAAGCAAAAAACCAGCGATTTATATTGACCATATTGAAGCAAATAATGTAGTTGAATACGCGAAGAAGATTGGTGGCGAGCCTTGGTACGGCTTCAGATTCAATAATAAAGACTGGATATTCCATCGAGCTGAACAGATGCTGAATATAAAAAAGGTTCTCCCCGATTCCGGGATTAATTTTAAACAATTAATAGTTTAAAATTACAAAGTTTCTAATCCAAGCTTCTTTGCCTTTTCATTAACTTCCTTTCTTTTTTTTGCAATGTCATCATATCTTCTAACTATTTCTATTTGCTCTGGATCTCTATTATCTTTCTCTTCTTTTGCTGAGTTGTATATGTCTTCCCAGACTTTTCTATCGCTATCTACAAGTTTCTGTCCGCATGCTTTTTTTTGGTTAAGTTCATCTGCATGTTTTTGTTTATAAGCTTCGAAAAACTTTTCTGGGTCATTCATCATACTTTCAAGTTTTGATTCCCATTCACCAGGTGTTATACTAACTTTTGGTGTGTCACCCGGGACTTGGTAGTATAAATTTAAAACACTAATTCCATTATACATAATCTCAGCAGTATTTCCACCCATCCAATGGTGACCTGTGTCAGAAATAAGAATTAAATTTTCAAGTTTTAATTCACGCCTTTCTTCTGTGTTATAATCATGTGTTATATATTTAGTAAGCTCTCCAATTTCTTCTGTTGCCTTGTTAATAAAATCTATTATGCGATTATACTTCTTTTCTTCCTGTTCAACTTTTTTTTCTAAATTTGCTATGTTTTCTTCAGCCATTTCTAGGCCTGTATCTCTAACCATATTATCACTCCCTCAGAACCTCACCAGTATTATACGAACTTATTTTCATTTATAAATTTATGTAAAACTAAAAAGCCTCCGGAGAGATTTGCACTCTCGACCTTCGCTTTACGAGAGCGACGCTCTTCTGACTGAGCTACGGAGGCATAATTTAATCTAATAAAGAACAATATAAAAGGATTACCTATAATTTGTAATTAACAAATTTGCAGTCGCATGTACAGTGTCTGTCTGATCCACATAATGAATATGGACCACCGCAGTTTGTGTGCATCAGCGTTTTGAACACATTATCACAGTAATCAATGCAATCAGAATCATAATTACAGTTGTTTATAGGGCCGGTAGGCATTTCAATTTCAGTTAAATTGAGTTCACATAAAGTAAGATTGGCTGCCTGGCTGCAGTACAAGTTGCTATTATGTATGCAGCATAGTTCTACAGAATTTTGGAAATGAGTAAAAGCAGTCGCGCTTACCTTGATTACATCTTTTATGGTTCTAAGCTGGGAATCTGTCTGTATGCCATTTAGTTTTATATAGCATGATTCAATTCTTGGCCAGCTGGCATTTGTAGCTCCAACAACTGTAAACTCATATTTACTGTCCTTTGATTTGTTTGAGCATACATTATAATCTGATGTTGCTTCACCGGTAAAACTCCAGTATGCGGCACTGATATTAAAATAAGGATTTAATTCTTCGATTACAGGACCCATTATACTGGCCTGATTTGTTATTCCAAACATGTTGCTTATTATGAATATAGAGATTATAAGTGCTGCAACAATTGCAATTGAGATAATAATTTTATTTGTCATACTTCATTAATCCACTTCTGTGTTTAAATTATTTTCTTTTGTTAGACTTATAAGTTTTCTGCTCTTAGGAAGAACATTCTCTAACTCATCATTTACTAGTTTTGCTATTCCCAAGATATCCTTGTCATGCCTAACTAAGACATAGGAATTGTTTTTTGTATTTATTTTTTCAATAGGTTTAATATTAAAACCACGCATGTAGTGCCAGACATCATCTTTACTTATTTCAACTATGTTCTTTTTTGCAGTTTTACCGATAAGCTGCGCGCCTTCTATACTCAATCTTAACATTCCATTGTCAAATCTTCCAAAGTATAGACCTGCAGATTGGACACGCAGTTTTTGCATGTCTACCTCAAATATCTTCTTCGCAACCAGCCAAAGTCTGTCTCTATTACTTGTTTTTAAAATACCAAAATTGGATAAGAAGTCAGAACTACCATATATGTCTTTAATTGTTTCAGATAATCTTCTTCGTTCTTTGCTGTTCAATAGACCCATTTTAAACCTTTTTTAATTTGCTTACAAAAAATCCTTCAGAGTTATTATCCTGTGGATAAATCCTGATACAATTTGATACCTGTGAATCTAATTCATTACCATTCCACGAAGTTATTCCGCTTCTTGTATTGAATCCCTCAATTTTAATTTTTTCTACTTTTACTCCAAGCTTGCGTATTGCCCAGTCTATATTCTCTTCATTCTCTTCGGGCTCAAGTGAACATGTAGAATAAACTAACGTTCCATCTTCCTTCAAACATTCAACTGCTGATTGCAGAAGCTGTTTCTGGATACTGCTTGATATTTTAGAAGCATCAACGCTCCAAGTCTTTAATGTCTTCGGAGATTTCATTATCGCACCAGTGCCTGTACAAGGCGCATCAAGAAGTATTTTATCGAATTTCAATCCCTTCTCTCTGAATGCTTTGCCATCCATCCAGGTTATAACCGCATTTGTAATTCCGCATCTTTGTATGTTTGTTCTCAGTGAAGAAAGTCTTGGGAGTATCTTTTCATTTGCAATTATTGCACCATTATTATTCATCATCTGCGCTATCTGGGTTGTTTTAGATCCAGGCGCAGCTGCCATATCAAGTATAACTTCATCTTCCTGTGGGTCCAATACAACAGGCGGTATCATCGATGCTGTTTCTTGAATGTAAATATAACCAAGAAAATGTTCAATAGTATTCCCAAGCACAAGAGGTTTTCTGCCTTCAAATATAACTCCATCTTTGTAGAAGGGTACTTGATTAATTTTCCAGCCGTATCCTTCAAATCGTTTTAGCATCTCATCTCTGTCAACCTTTAAGGTATTAATTCTAAAAGAAGTAGGTAAAAACCTTTTTAGTATTCTTGCAAAATTTTCATAGTCGTCGCCCAAGATTGATCTGTGTCTCTTTTCAAATTCTTCTTTTATAGCAGGCATTTTAATCACTTAGAATATTGTTGTCCCAACAAAATTTTTGTCATTAAGGCATTTCTTGAGATTTGCAATATTGTTTCCAACAACATAAACTTTAATTTTTGCGGCTTTACATATTTTTGCTGCATCTTGGTCAAATACAAAATGTGCCCCAGGCTTTCGCTTCATTGCTGGAAGCTTCATGAAATCCTTCCAACTTATTTTTATAATCTTCTTTGCATTTTTGTAAACTCTAGGATCCTTGTTATAAACATAATCCACATTTGTCACATTAATCAAAGCATCAGCCTTTATCTTTTTTGCAATTATTGCAGCATCAATATCAGTTGTCCAACCAGGCTCATAACCACCAGAAACAACAGGTATTTTTCCGAATCTTTTAACAGTATCAAGCGGGTGTCCTGGAATAAACTCACCATTTACTAAGTTTGAAATAAAAAATGCATTAAGTAGTGTTGCTTCAATTCCAATAGAATGCGAATTATAGTCGTTAATACCAAGTTTCTGTGCAGCTCCCTGATACATCCGAGCAGTTGCTCCGCCACCGCAGACAATCGAAAATCTGTGTTTTGATTTCTTAATTAATTTAGAAAAACTTGACAAGAACTTTACATCTAACTCTTTCGGAACAATTACAGAACCACCGAGCGATATTACATATTTCATCGTTTCAAAACATCCACAATCTTTTTGATTTCAATTTTATCTTCTTTACCAGTCTGCATATTCCTAATTGTAACTTTATTAGTTTCAAGGTCTTTAGGTCCGACAATAATCATCTTTGGAACCCCTTTGCTATTACAATATTCAAGGTTTTTGGACAAACTTCTTAACTGCAAATCAATCGCACAATTTATTCCAGCTTTTCTGATGTTTTGTGATATCTCAATTGCTTTTTCAAATACATCCTTGTTAACAGCTGCAACAAAACATTGAACGTTAGTTTTTCCTACTTTGAATAGATTTAATTCATCAAGAACATCAACTATCCTGTCAATGCCAATTGAAAGACCAGTTGCAGGCAGATCAGCGCCATAGACACTAATTAGATTATCATATCTTCCGCCGCCAGCAACACTTTTCTTGTAAGCGTCAGCCATGAATTCAACAACAGGCCCAGTATAATATCCAAGACCTCTTGCCAAGCTATAATCAATATTAATCTTCGCGTCAACGTTCAACATCTTAAGGACTTTTTGTAATTCTTTTAATTCATTTAGTCCTTCATCATCTGATAATTTAACCTTGCCTTTTGTGAAGTCCATTATTTTTTCTGCTGCCTTCATATCTATTGTTTTAAGTAATTCCGCTTCAACACCAATCTCCCCTATTTTGTCAAATTTGTCAAGTGCTCTTAGAATAGCTTCAGATTTTGATTCAAGCTTTATGCTTTTAAGAAAATTACTCAGAGTTTTTCTGTTGTTTAATCTAACTTTTATATCTTTCAATCCAAGTTCTTTAAGAACATCAACAATACAAGCGATGCATTCTGCATCAGCACTCATTTCTTTTATACCGATTATATCTATGTCAGCTTGAACAAACTCTCTATAACGCCCTTTTGAAATTTCTTCATATCGCCAAGCTTTGCCAATTGAGTATCTTTTGATTGGTTTTGGTAAATCAGAGTTCTCTGCAACAACTCTTGCTGTTCCAACAGTTAGATCAAATCTCAATCCAAGCTCTCTTTCGCTCTTATCTTTAAAATAATAAATCTGATTTTTGACTTCTTCGCCGCCTTTAGCCTTTAGAACATCCCAATCTTCAAATGATGGAGTCTCCATAGCTTCGAAACCATAGCGCTCAAAGACTTTTCTAGCTGCATCTATCACAAACTGTCTCTTTACCATATCTTGTGGTAGAAAGTCCCTTGTTCCCTTTGGCGCTTTTAGTTCCATAATAAATCCAATCACTTTATTGTATTTAAAAGCTTTTAGAATAAGCTAATTCAGTAAACGCCAAATGCTCTTAGAACTCTTTCAGTAAATGTCTCTGGCTCAAGATCCCTGTAATCCTGACCCATCATTCTTGCTGCAAGCTTCTTTATTGCTCTTGATGCTGGTGAATTTGGATAAGCATAGACTAAAGGTTTCTTGAGTGATATTGCTCTTTTAACATTATCATCTTCAGGTATCATTGCAATAACTGGCAGTTCAAGGAATTCTTCTACATTCTCTTTTGTCATCTCCCAATCCTTATTATTAACTCGATTTAATACAACACCGAGCGGTTTGATACCAATAGTTTTTGAATATTCATACGCTTTCAATGCATCTGTCAAGGCATGAATTTCTGGGTTTGTGATTATTATTAATTCATCTCCAGCTTGCATTGCTTGTCTTGCTTCTGCGCCTAATCCTGCTGCACAGTCTATTAATGCAAATTCTGTTTTTCCAGTTAATTCATTTAAAGCATGCGCAATCTCTCTCTTGTGTTTTACTTTCATATTTTTCATTGAAAGACCAGCTGGGAGAACTTTTAGTCCTGATGGATGAACATAAATTGCCTGTCTGGCTTTTGCTTTTCCTGCGAGAACGTCATGAAGTGTGATTGGAAGTTTAGGCATTCCAAGAAGAACAGAAACATTTGGTGTTGATATGTTTCCGTCAATAACTATAACATCTCTATTATATTTGTGGAGCGCTGCACCAAGATTAACAGTGAAGGTACTCTTCCCCACACCCCCCTTTGCGGACGCGACAGTAATGAAACGTGTCATTTTATCACAATATACCATTGTCGAGCGATATTAATAATCTTTTCTTAATGGGTAAGGGGAGATTTGAACTCCCAACACCACGGTCTTCAGCCGTGTGCTCTTCCGGGTTGAGCCACTTACCCGATTTAAAAACAAAAGAATGATTAGTTTTTATCCTTTTCTAAATGCTTTTTTCGGACATCTTTTATCTTCTCAAACTCTTCTTGTGCCCTATCATTGAATACCGCAAATTGGTCAGTAGGGATTACTGCATAAGCAACAGGTTTCTTGTCGCCCCCAACAATTTTCCCCCTTATTCTACGAGCTGCGCTACGCGCAATTCTACCCATACTTACATCTGGATTATCTAGCAAGTCAGCATTACTCCTTCTAAAATAAATTTTGGTAAGTGTACCACCAGATTCATCTGCAGATGGGAGATGTTGGTATAGCATAAAGTTCATATCAGGGTAGATTGTGCTAACTTCATTTATTATGGGTGTGCCTATATTATCTGGAGAATTTATTTTTTCCAAAACAAGATTTTTCTCTACTACATCTTTATCTTTTGTTGCTTTAAGAATTTCAATAACACATTGCATTTTAATTTCAGCTAATTCTTCGTAAACCTTCATTACTTCTTCAGCACCAAGACTTTGCTGTAAAATAAATGATTTTGGGGTTGGTGCATTTAGTATTGCATCAGAAAGTTGTGGCAAATAACTTTTTCTAGAATGCCCAACAAGTTCTATAACCTCTTTTATTGTTCTTATATACCCGGCATAATTATTAAGTATTTTAGTGCAAATTGTGACATTAGTTCCAATATGGTCTACTTTGTCGCCGCATAAACCAACCGCAGCCCAGAGGTAGTTATATTTTTGGCCGCCCAAAGATTCGCATAGGTTATACGTAAGCGCAGAAGTACTAAAACTAAACTCATTTGAAACTATATTCAAGAAATTTTCTTTTTTGAATGTGTATCTCGGAATTTTTGTTTGATGATGATCAACAGAAATAAGTTGAGAATCGCGTCTTTGCACAATATCTGCTAGTCCATTAAGATATTCGCCTTGAAGAGGCAGATCAAGAGAAAATATCAAATCAGGTTTTAAATTCATTAGGTGTAAACGTTCTTTATCAGACAATCTTTGTTTATTTTGCGGTTGAAGCTTTCCAACTATACCATAAGAATTCTGGCTGGGTTCTTTTGTATAATTAAAACCATATTTGCGCATGGTTCCAACTAACATTTTCATTGAGCATAACCCATCAGGATCACAGTCTGAAACTATCGCAACTCTATATTTCTCATCAAGAGCTTCTTCTAATGAGGATATAGCCTTGTCTATTCTTTTTTCAATTATTTTTGTGTAAGCTTCACTTAACATTTTTTATTATACTCTTTCAACCATTTCTTGAAGTCTCGCACGAGTTTCGCGTAATTTGTTCTGCGTTTTCCTTGTAACTTTATCAGCTCTAAGAACTTGTTTATACTTTCACTTGCAAATTTGAGTCCAAGCAATTTCTTGTTTTTCTTTGATGCTTCTACAATTGCTTTCTTTATCTCTGCACGAGCCTTAATACTCTTTAATACATCATTCATTGATATTCCTTTCTTTCCTGCTATTTCTGCAAGCAATGGGCTCTTTCTTATATTAGCTGCAAGATCAAGTCTGTCTTTTGACTTATTATAAACTAAGAGTGGGAAAAATCCATTTTCTTTGTGCGGATCACTTATCCAAAATTTTTTAACTTCTGTTATGCCAGTGATTCTTCTATTTCTTTTGATATTTTCACCAAATCTCATTGGCGAACAACTTATCACAACATCTGTTGCTTTGAACGATGTTGACGGAACCTTAAGATCATTAACAATTCTATCCCAGACATCATATGGAGTTGATCCATGGATTGTACCCATTACAACGTTTCCAGTAGCCCCAATTCTCATGGCCTCAAATAATGATTTTGCTTCTTCGCCACGGACTTCTCCTAAAACGAGAACAGATTCTCCAAGTCTTAATGCATTTCTTAATGCCTCTTCTGCTGTGACTTCAAAAGATTCACGCTGTAAGGTTGATTTTACACGCAAATGCTGAATGTTATAACCATTATCACGCAATTCATCAATTGGAAGTTCAGGGGTATCCTCTATTGTGATTATTCTGAATTTTTGCGGAACTTCAGCAAGAACTGCGCCAAGCATAGATGTTTTTCCGCTTCCTCTTGGGCCAGTTATGAGCATGCTTTTCTGGCTGTCTATCAAGAATGAAATCATACCAGCAGCTTCTGCGCTTATCATTTTGTTTGCGATAAACTGTTGTAGTGTCCATGGCTGAACATTGTGTTTTCTGAATACAAAACCAGTTCCGCCAAATGTTATCGGTTCTGTTACTCCAGCTATTCTGACTTTTAGATCTTTGATGTCAGCGTGTAAAACAGGATATGATTCGTCAAATGGTCTTCCGGAAAGCATTCTGAATCTTGTTGAAAGCTTTTCAAGCTCTTCAGATGAAAGAATTATGTTTGTTTGGCATTCTTCGAAGTCTGTGTGATAAACATAGACATGTCTGTCTCCAGGCGAATCAATGTAAATGTCCTGCAAGTGTGGGTCTCTTAACAATACTTCGATTATACCATAACCAAAAGAATATCGATTTAATGTTTCAACAAGCTCTTTTTTCTTATCAGCATCAAGTTCAGGATCGAGCTCATCAATAATTTTCTCGCATATTATTTTGCTTCTTTCTAGATTAAAGTCTTCTTTGCCTAATCTTATGAATGCTTTGTTCAATAATGCGAGCTCCTTTCTGCTTAAGTTTAACTCATTCAATTTTACATGGTAAATAGGATATGGTTTTTCTTTTGCTTCATAAATTTCTACATCAGAACCGCTTACTTTGTATTCATCAAGTGTTTTGACCTTGTTTCTAATAGGCTCTAAAAAGAATGTTACAAATCCAGGCAATATTTTATCTCTAAAGATTATATGATAAAGTTCGCTTTCTTTGTATTTATCCTTGTTTTTCTTGATAAGATCCCAGATTCTTGTTTTTTCAAATAAACTTAAGACTGATTTAAAGTATTTTTCATCATCTTTGCATGGG
>Ga0315290_10000158_pt1 | contig 40940 bp, 31 predicted proteins | sample YL17G12_0_MG_FD_203627 | JGI IMG/M metagenome (GOLD analysis project Ga0315290, IMG submission 203627) | Sediment microbial communities from Yellowstone Lake, YNP, Wyoming, USA - YL17G12_0 | ecosystem: Environmental > Aquatic > Freshwater > Lake > Sediment | place: USA: Wyoming | collected... | reverse complement strand
GACGAAGAAAGACAACATGAAGAACAGTGCGTTGCAAAAGTAAGGGAAGATTCTGCTAAAGAAGAACGAAGAAGAATGCAGGATATATCTAATGCTAAACGAAGAAAGGAGCGAGAAATAGAATTAGAGCAACAAAAAATAAAGAAAGAAATTTTATCGCCAATCACAAATTTACAAAAGAGTTATAATAATTTCAAAAAGGAACAGGCAAAAGCGGCATTGGAAAGAAAACGGAAACTTGAATCTCAGAGAAGAGCTGAAGCAATGAACAGGGCTAAGATTGAAAGGCAGAAGGAGGAAGAGCAGAAAGCAAGAGAAAATGCACGAAGAAGGGCTGAACTGGAGAAACAGAAACAACAGCAAGTTACTCAAGAAAATGCAAGAAAAGAAGCTAAAAAAAGAGCTAAGGCTGTTGCTAAACTACAAAAAAGTATAAAATCACCTTTCAGAAAAATCAGATCTGGTTACCATTCTTTTATTAAAAAACAGAAACAAATTTCTAAAAAAAGAAAAGTAGAAACAGAGACTAAGACTAAAAGAATTAACGATGCAAAATTAAAAGAACAAACGCAGCTTGAGGAAAGACGCATGCAAGAAGCAAGAATGCGTGCTGAAATTGAAAGCCAAAGGCAAGTTAAGGAATCTGAAAAACTAAAACAGGTTACTGAAGCAAGACGAAAATCTTGGTTAAAGATGCAAAAAGGTATGAAAAATCTTCTAAAAACTAAGAGAGCATCTAAATAGTCAGACTTTTAAATTGAGGATTCTTTTTGTAAATTGGGCCTATAGTCTAACCTGGATCAGGACAGCGGGCTTCGGACCCGTGAATCAGGGTTCAAATCCCTGTAGGCCCGTATTATGATGATACAAAGAGCAGTAGTTGCTGGAATTATAATAAAAAGGAACTCTGTTTTATTGATAAAAAGAAATAAAAATGAAAAACATTTTCCTTGTGTTTGGGAGTTACCTAGCGGTAAAGTTGAATACAAAGAAGATCCAAACAAGGCAGTTATTCGTGAAGTCAAAGAAGAGACTGGATTGAATGTAAAAATAGTAAAGCTTCTTTCAGTGCATCACTTTATGATTGATAAAAGACACTGCATACAAATAAATTATTTAGTAAAATCAAAGAATTATAAAGTAAAATTAAGTGAAGAACATGAAGACTATAAGTGGGCTACTAAATATGAACTTAAAAAATTGAATACATACAAAGATACATTTAAGGATATTCGAAATGTTGCTTTGCTTGCACTAAAAAATTAAAGTTTATCAGAAACTTCGTATTCAATCTTTGATTTTAATAGCTTGTTCGCAGGTAAAAATCCTTTAACAATAGAACCTGGATAAACCCATGTGTTAGGTCCAATGAATGTTCCTGGTAAAGTTGAAACATTAATCCCAATTTGGACATTATCTCCTACAATTATCCCAAGTTTCTTCATATTCGTATCCAAAATATTTTTATTATCAAATCTTAGGTTCGCAGTTACAACGCCTGCTCCGATATGTACTGAATCTCCAAGAATTGAATCTCCTATATAACCAAAATGATCCGCGCGTACATTGTTCATGATAAGAGAACCTTTAATCTCAGTTTTGCCAATTTTGCTGTTATCTCCAATTATAGTATAACTCCTTATATGTGCGTGGGGCCCAATCACACAATTTTTGCCTACATACACTGGCCCTTCAATTATACTATTTTCAAGAATTTTACTTCCGTCACCTAAAATTAAGATTCCACTGACATGTACATTTTTTCCGATGATTCCGTTTATTTCTGACTTCTTAAATTTTGAGAGTAACGCATCTTTCTTTTTCAGTGCTTCCCAAACATTCGTCACGTTAAACAATTCTGGAAAAGCAAAATTCTTTATTTTTTTGAAATAATAGTCTGTTTTTGTTTCAATCATTTTACAGTCACACTCTTAGCAAGATTTCTTGGTTTATCAGGATCATGTCCGCGCAAAATTGCAAGTTGATATGCTAGTATTTGAATTGGGATTATTTGCAGAATTGAATTTGCTTCTTCGGATTCCCTGACTTTTATGAAATCATCAAAAACTTCATTATTGTTCTCACCAATGCCAATTATCTTTGCGCCACGAGCTTTTAATTCAGTAGCATTGCTTATTATTTCTGATTCGGTTTCTCTTGAAGTGAAAACAATACATGGCGTTCCTTTTTCTATAAGTGCTATAACTCCATGTTTAAGTTCTCCAGCGGCAAATGCTTCTGCATGTATATAAGAAACTTCTTTTATTTTCAATGCTGATTCAAGTGCTGTTGGATATTGTATGCCTCTACCAATTAGATAAATATCTTTTGATTTTCTAAGAACATTTGCTATTCTTTGTATATGCTCCTGTGTATTCTTTGAAGTTAAATAATAAACATATCTGATAAGTTCTTTTAATTCTGATTTTGCTTCTTCAAGTTTATTTGCAAGTGCATAGGCAAGTAATACAAGTATTGCCAACTGTGAAGTGTAACTCTTGGTTGAAAGCACAGAAATTTCTGGCCCAGCTTGTTGCATCAGTGTGTGATCAGATTCGCGTACAAGAGAAGAACCCATTACATTTACAATTGAAATTACTTTTGCGCCTTTCTTTTTAGCTGCACGTATTGCTGCTAATGTATCTGCAGTTTCTCCTGATTGAGATACAGCAATTACTAAACTTTTTGGTGTGAGAAAATGTTCATAGCTTGGGAATTCTGATGCAAATGCAACATTAACATGCTTTTTTGCAACTTTTGAGAATATATAGCTTCCAGCAAGACATGCATGATAAGCGGAGCCGCATCCTATAAAATAAATTCCCTTTGCTTTCTTTATTGCTGAAACAATATTTTTGATAACCTTAGGATCCTGTTGTATTGCTCTTTCAATAACTTCTGCTTGTTCACTTATTTCTTTAAGCATGAAGTGTTTGAAAACGCCCTTTTTTGCTCGCTCAGCATCCCAAGCAATGCTGTCAATTTGTCTTTTTACTTCTTTGTTATTATTGTAAATCTTTAGTTCAGCGTTAAGAACAACTAGGTCGCCATCATAAAGATAAATAACATTTTTAGTATGATCCAAAAATGAAGGTATATCTGAAGCCGCAAAATAGCCATCCTCAGCAACACCAATGACTAGGGGTGATTCTTTTCTTGCTGCGACCAACGAGTTTTCTTCATTTGAAATCACAAGTATTGCATAGCTTCCTTTAATTTCTTTTAATGTGCTTTTTATTGCATCAACAAAACCTTGTCCTTTAGAAATATGATATTGTATAAGATTTGGTATAACTTCCGTATCTGTTTCGCTATAAAATTTGAATTTATTTGCTATCAAAAATCTTTTTAGTTCCTGATAATTTTCTATTATACCATTATGTACAACCGCAATTTTTTTGTCATTAGACAACTGTGGATGTGCATTCCAAACAGAAACTTTTCCGTGCGTCGCCCATCTTGTATGTCCAATTGCGATGTTACCAGACAACTTTGATATTGAAGATGCATTTGGAAATACTTTTTCTAATTTTCCTACGCCCTTTTTAATTAAAAGTTTATTAGAATAAATTGAAGCAATGCCTGCACTATCGTAACCTCTATATTCTAAACGCTTCAGTCCTTCTAAAACAAGAGGTGCTGCTTCATTTCTGCCAATATATCCAATTATACCACACATTTTTGTTCACACAACAATAATTTTAGCTGAAATTAGTTTATAAACATAATCAAAAACATATTCACTACAACATATATTAGCTTATATACTAGTTCTGACTTTTTTAAATATACAACTACATATTGTGTTATAATAATCTAAACATACAATACGTTGTGTTTTGGGGTTGAATGAGAAGTGAAGTGTCCATTTTGCGAAAGTCTTGGTACATCTGTTATTGACAAGCGATTAAATGATTCTATAAATATTAATAGAAGACGAAGGGAATGTGGCAAGTGCGGCAAGAGATTTACAACATATGAACGAATAGAATGGAACAACCCAACTGTTATTAAGAAAGATGGGCGAAGAGAGCAATTCGATCGAAACAAAGTTCTCAATGGTATTCTAAAATCATGCGAAAAACGCCCTATATCCAGGCAAGCGATAGAAAAGACCGTTGATGACATAGAACAAGAGATAAGAGACAAGAACAAAAAAGAAATTTCTAGTAAACTTATCGGAGAACTTTTAATGAAAAAACTTAAAAGCTTAGATAAAGTTGCTTTCATAAGATTCGCATCTGTTTATAGAGAATTTACTGACATTAAATCCTTCGAGAACGAATTAAAATCATTGAAGAAGAGGCGTGGGTGAAATGGGGGAACGAAAGATTAAACAAAATGGCAAACCAAGTGCTGAAAAAGGTCTTAAGATAAATAGATTCTTTACCAAGGATGGAAAAAATCCATTCAATACTATTGAATATGAAAAAAGAACTTCGTTAATAAGAAATACTGACGGTTCTATTGTTTTCAAGATGGACAATGTTGAAGTCCCAAAGTTTTGGTCTCAGGTTGCGACTGATATTCTTGCTCAAAAGTATTTTAGAAAAGCTGGGGTGCCGCAATTTGATGCAACTGGCAAAAAAGTATTAAATGATAATGGGGAACAAGTTCTTGGTTCAGAAACAAGTGTAAAACAGATTGTTCATAGACTGGCTGATTGCTGGACTCATTGGGGTAAGAAAGCAAAAATGTTTACGACAGAAGAAGACGCAAAGACATTTTATGACGAACTTGTTTATATGTTACTAAATCAATATGCTGCCCCAAATTCTCCACAATGGTTTAACACAGGTTTGAATCATACTTATGGGACTACAGGTCCTGCGCAAGGACATTATTATGTTGATTTCGAAACAGGTGAATTAACAAGATCAACAGATGCGTTTTCTCATCCACAAGTACATGCATGCTATATTCTCCCTGTCAAGGACGATCTTGTAAATGAAGGCGGCATAATGGATCTTTGGCTAAGAGAAGCGAGAATATTCAAATATGGAAGCGGCAGTGGCACAAATTATTCCACGCTTCGTGGAAAGGGAGAGCCTCTTTCTGGCGGAGGTCATTCTTCTGGATTAATGTCATGGTTAAAAATTGGGGATCGCGCAGCTGGTGCGATAAAATCTGGGGGCACAACACGCAGAGCAGCAAAGATGGTTATATTAGATATCGATCATCCTGATATTGAAACTTTCATCAATTGGAAAGTTGAGGAAGAAAAAAAAGTTGCTGCATTGATTGCTGCTGGATATCCTTCCGATTATGAAGGCGAAGCATACCAAACTGTTGCTGGACAAAACTCAAATAATTCAGTTCGTGTTCCTAATAGATTCATGAGATCAGTTTTGAATGATGATAAATGGGATCTTCATTGGAGAACAAATGGAAAAGTTTGCAAGACATTGAAAGCAAGAGAACTTTGGGAACAAATTTGTTTTGCTGCATGGGCTTGTGCAGATCCCGGATTACAAATGGACACTACAATAAATGAATGGCACACTTGTCCTACATTGGGTAGAATAAACGCAAGCAATCCTTGTTCAGAATTTATGTTTATTGATAATACTGCTTGTAATTTAGCTTCATTAAACTTGATGAAGTTTTTTGACAAGAGCAAATTAACTTTTGATGTTGAAGCATTCAAACATGCGGTAAAATTATGGACAATAGTTCTCGAGATTAGCGTCGTTATGGCGCAGTTCCCTTCTAAGGAAATAGCAGACATGACTTATAGAACAAGGTCTCTTGGGCTGGGGTATACAAATATTGGAACATTGTTAATGGTTTCTGGGATACCGTATGATGGTGATAAAGCCCGCGCAATTATTGGTGGCATAACCGCTCTTATGACTGGCGAGTCTTATGCTACATCAGCGGAGATGGCAAAACATTTTGGGACTTTCAAAGAGTATGCGCCAAACCAGAGACAAATGTTACGAGTAATAAGAAACCATAAACGGGCTGCTTATGATTCCAAACAAGAAGGCTATGAAAACTTGGAGATAGTTCCATTGGGGATTGATCAAAATATTTGTCCAAACTATATTTTAAGTGCAGTGCATGATTCGTGGGACCGAGCTCTGAGCTTGGGCGAAGAATATGGTTATAGAAATGCTCAGGTATCACTTATAGCTCCAACAGGTACAATAAGCTTACTTATGGACTGTGACACAACAGGAATTGAACCTGAATTTGGGTTAGTCAAGTTCAAGAAATTAGCTGGCGGCGGATATTTCAAAATATTAAATCAGTCTGTGCTTTTTGCGCTTAAAACTCTTGGTTACAATCAAGAACAGATTAAAGATATTATAAAATACATAAGTGGTGCAAACACACTCAAAGGAACACCTTACATTAATTCGAATTCATTGAGAGAAAAGGGTTTGAGAGAAGATGATTTAGCAAAGATAGAAAAAGTGTTGCCTTCTGTTTTTGATTTAAACTCTGCATTTAACGCAGGTATTCTTGGTGAAGAAACAATGCGAAGATTAAACATAAGTGCAGATAAATACAAGGCTATAACATTCAATCTCTTGAAATATTTTGGATTCACAGATAAGCAAATTGACGAAGCTAATGATTACATTTGTGGTACAATGACAATCGAAGGAGCTCCACATCTTAAACATGATCACCTTGCTGTCTTTGATTGTTCAAATAAATGTGGACGAAAAGGAAAACGATACATACAATATATGGCACACATAAAAGCCATGGGCGCTGCACAACCATTGATAAGCGGCTCCATAAGCAAAACAATCAATATGCCACATGAAGCAACTGTTGATGATATTAAAGATGCGTATATGGAAAGCTGGAAACTTGGCTTGAAATCTATTGCACTATATAGAGAAGGCTCAAAACTTTCACAGCCACTCGCAGCAAAATTAGTTCAGGCAAAGAAAGATCAGATCGAATGTAAACCAAGCAGACGAAAGCTTCCAGACGAGCGAAGATCAATAACACACAAATTTCAAATTGCAAATCAAGAAGGTTACATAACTGTTGGGTTATATGAAGACGGTATGCCTGGTGAAATTTTCATAGTAATGAGTAAGGAGGGGAGTGTTGTTTCTGGTTTGATGGATTCATTTGCTACATCTATTTCAATCGCGCTACAATACGGTGTTCCATTGAAAGTTCTTGTTAGCAAGTTCATACATGCAAGATTCGAACCATCTGGTGTGACAAATAACCCAGAGATAAGAATGGCAAAATCAATTTCAGATTATATTTTCAAATGGCTTGCGTTAAAATTCTTACCAGAATCAGATTGGGACGCATTGGGCATCAAAAAAACCGGACAGGAAGTAAATCTAAAATTAAACGACGCCAAGGTGCAAGATCAGATGACATTATCTATATTTGAATTTGAGAAGAATAAAAAAGATGATCATGGAGATGCTCCACCTTGTCATCAGTGCGGCAGTCTTATGATTAGAAGCGGCTCATGTTATGTTTGTTTAACGTGTGGCGCGAGCAGCGGCTGCTCATAAGTAGTGGACAAACTTGACAATACCCGAAAAATTCTATAAAGCTGTTATTTATTAGATTCTAAATGAACATTAAACACAGTTTAGATAACATTAACTGTTGTGAAGCTTATGGGATCCTTATTGGCGATGGGCATCTTTGTAAATTTATATATAAAAACAGGATATTCACTACAACAATAGTTACATGTAATGCTAAAAAGGATTATGTGTATATAACAGAACATGTAACTCCTTTATTTAACAAACTCTTTCAAACTAATGTGACATCAAGAATTAATAATAAACGGGGTGTTATAGAATACATAACTAAGAAAAAAGATGTTTTTACGTGGTTCAGAAATAATGATTTTCCAGTTGGTATTAAAAGGGAGATAGGCATACCAAAAGGAATACTAAATAAATCTACAAAAAATATTAGAGCTGTAATTCGTGGAATATTTGATACGGATGGTTGTGTTTTTGCTAGAAAAGATGAAAACTATAAATATCCTTACATAAACATTTCATCACATAGCCAACGATTAAGATTACAATTAAAAAAGATTTTGAGGACGCAAGGATACCCCGCATATATACATACACATAATGTTAACGTAAGAGGGATAAATAACTTTAAAAAATGGTTCAAAGAGATAGGAAGTAATAACCCCAGAATCTACACAAAATATGAAGAGTTTTTAAATACAGGACAAATTATTCCTAATACTGGGCCGGTGGCGCAACGGTAGATGATTTTTCTTAAAAAGAGAATCAGCCGAACGCGTTCGCCTCGCACGCGAAAGGCTCCGAGTTCAAATCTCGGCCGGTCCACATTAATGTTATAAACCACATTATGTTTTCTATAAATATGGAATTCGTTGATAAGCCAGAAGAAGCAGATGTTATTTTAGTAGGCATTCCAATGGACCAAGGCACTGAGAAACGCGGATGTGTTAATGCACCATCAACAGTTAGAAGTTATTTTGATAATTTTTTCTTCAGCGAAACTTGTGGCGTGCGCAGAGTTCTTGATAGAGGCGACATTGTCGAAGAGAACACGTTTGAAAAAACAGAGGATAAAATATACTCAAAAATGTGCGACCTGTTTAACTTGAAACGACCTGTGGTAACAATTGGCGGAAACCATTCAATTACATTTCCTATAATAAAATCATTAAGTAGATTTTATAATAAAATTGGTGTCATCCATATTGATGCTCATCCTGATGCACAAATTGATTATTACCCAAACGGCGACATAATACCAAACATAATCAGCATACCTGAAGTGAAAAAAGTAATATCAATTGGATTAAGGAATTGGTCAAAATATGAAGCTTCATTCTTGGAAGAACATAAAGTTCCATACATAACAATGAACAGTTTGATTGAAGCTGGCATTGATCATTGTATAGAAAAAATAAAGATGGCTTTACATGGTTGTGATTGTATCTACATTTCATTTGACATTGATTCAATAGATCCTGCATTTGCTCCAGGCACTGGATGGATTGAACCTGGTGGACTAACAAGTCGCCAAGCAATCGAATTAGTCCAGAAATTAGCTAAGTTAGAAAATGTTAAAGGCTTTGATTTAGTAGAAATAAATGTGAAAAAGGACTCAAAGGATATTACTTCAATACTTGGTGCAAAGTTGATATACGAATTTTCAAACGCTTTGGTGATAAGATGAACTTTGAAACAGAAATCATAAAGTTGTTATCGAAAAATGGGGTAAAAGAACCTAAGTTATCTGTGCCAGCAAGGCCAGAATTTGGTGATTTAAGTCTCGCATGTTTTGATTTAGCAAAACATCATAACGAAGAACCTGTTTCTTTTGCAATGGAACTTGCTAAAAAATTAAAACCATCTGGATTAATCTCAAAAATAATTGCTGTTGGCCCTTATGTTAATTTCTTCGTTGATATGGAAAAGTTTGGGATTGAAACAATAAATGATGCAAGTAATGAAAAATTTGGCGGACACTTTGTAAAGGGCAAGGCTTTAGTTGAACATACTTCAATCAATCCGAATGCTTCCCCGCATGTAGGACGAGCGAGAAATGCATTGATTGGAGACTCCTTGGTAAGAGTTTTGAATTTTGCTGGTTATGCTGTTGATGTGCACTATTTTGTAAATGATATTGGCAAACAGGTAGCTATGCTAGTTTATGCTACAAAGGATTTGAAAAAGAAGGTTAGCTTCGACGAAATGCTGCAAAAATATATTGAAATAAACAGCCGTGTACTTGAGAACGTTACTATAGAAAAAGAAATTTTCAAACTTCTGAATAAATTGGAGCTTGGAGATAAAAAAACTAAGAAACTTTTCGAAGACGTTGTTTCAACTTGCGTTAAAGGACAGACAGACATATTTGCGGAGCTTGGGATAAAGTATGACAGCTTTGACTATGAAAGTAAGTATATTGGTTCTAAACTATTGAAGGACACATTCAAAAAATTAAAGAAACGAACATTCAAGGATGAGAATGGTAGGTTTGTTCTTGATTTGAAAGAATTTAACTTACCAATGAAAGAATCGGTTATGGTTTTGACCCGTGAAGACGGAACTTCTTTGTATCCAATTAGAGACTTGGCATATAATCTTGAGAAAATAAAATGGTCTAAAGGCGGTAAAAATATTGTGGTTCTTGGTGAAGATCATAGATTAGAATACTTACAAATAAAAGCTGCTCTGGCAATTCTTAAAAAAGAAGCTCCAGAGGTTGTACATTATGCGTTCATATTATTACCCGAAGGTAAAATGTCAACTAGAAGCGGCAAGATAGTCTTATTGACAGAATTCATGAATGAAGCAATAGAAAAAGCGAAGATTGAAATTAGAAAAAGGCACCCCAATGTAGAAGACAAGAAAATAGAACAACTTGCAAAAATAATTGGTTATGGCGCTTTGAGATATTCTATACTAAAAATTTCTGCTGAAAAAAATGTTATTTTTAGTTGGGACGAAGCCCTAAACTTTGAAGGTTCATCAGCACCATACATACAGTATACATACGTGCGGGCAAAAAGAATAGTCGAGATGACTAAAAAAGTAAAATCAAAAAAAATAATATTTGCTTCTCCTGAAGAGTTTGGTTTGATAAAAGAAATAGCAAGATTCCCAAACATCGTAAGAGACTGCGTACGGTCTTATCAAGTTCACAGTTTGGCTAAATATGCTTATGACCTTGCATTCACGTTCAATATATTTTATGAAAAATGTAGGGTGAGCGATGAACTTAATAATGATGTAAAGATGTCAAGATTGAAGCTTGTCAATGCTTACACAAGAACAATCAAAAAAGTTCTGTATTTATTAGGTATTAATGCTCCAGAATTTATGTAAAATTATTACTGGCTTTCTTTGTAAAAAATGATGGCGATACAATCATGCCGAGCATTGATAATGCTAATATAAGAACCCAATCAGTAAGACTCAATGGAACTGTCCCAAATATTGGCTGTAGTATTGGTGAATAAATTAATAAAAATTGTAAAAATACTGCAATTATAACAGATGCAACCAAGTAAATATTTGAAAATGGATTTACCTTGAAGAACGGTTTATTCTCGGATCTGCAGTTAAATAAAAATATCATTTGGAATATTACTGCAAGAGTCAATACTAATGTTCGCGCTTTGTCAATACCAAATTGTATGCCCCAGAAGAATATAATTACTTCTGCGATTGTTGCTACTACCGCCGCCACAATCAGGAACTGTGACATTCCTCCTGAGAATATACTTTCCTTCTTTTTTCTTGGGGGTTTGTTCATGATGTCTTTTTCAACAGGATCAACTGCTAGTGATATTGCTGGAAAGGAATCTGTGACTAAGTTAAGCCACAAAAGTTGTAATGGCATCAATGGAAGCGGCATTCCAGCAACTGAAGTCATTGAAATAAGAAATACCTCAGTAAAATTAACGGATAGCATAAGTTTTACAAATTTTCTTATGTTCGCGTATATGCCTCTACCTTCTTCAATAGAAGAAACAATAGTTACATAATTATCATCAGCAAGGATTATGTCAGATGCTTCTTTTGCAACATCTGTTCCTTTTATCCCCATCGAGATACCAATATCAGCTTTTTTTAGAGCAGGTGCATCATTAACGCCATCCCCAGTCATTGCAACTACATGTCCTTTACTTTGGAAAGCTTGTAAAATTTTTACCTTGTGTTCTGGAGAAACGCGTGCGAAAACTGAAGTTTTGTCTATTATATTTTCTATTTCTGTCTGACTCATACTTTCTAATTCTAATCCAGTCAGAACAACGCCACCATCATCAATAAGACCGAGCTGTTTTGCAATTGATGCTGCAGTAATCTCGTTATCCCCAGTTATCATTACAGTTTTTATTCCTGCACTGCTTGCTTTTCTTATTGCTTCTTTAACTCCCGCGCGTATTGGATCTTCCATGCCAACCACACCCAAAAAAACAAGATCTGATTCTACTTGTTCTTCGGTATAATCCTCAATCTTTTGTGGCATATTCTTATAAGCAATCGCAAGAACTCTTAATGGCAAAGCAGCCATTTTTTTGTAATTCTCTGTTATTTCTTCTAAATTTTCACCAGTTAGTTTTGTGACACCATCGGAAGTCATAACAAATTTACATATTTTTAGGATATTCTCTGGTGCACCTTTTGAATAAACAAATTTATTATTATTTTCTTCGTAAACAACACTCATCATCTTTCTTTCAGAGCTGAACGGTATCTCTGCTAACATTTTATACTTGTTCTTGAGTACAATCATATCTATGCCAGCTTTTTTGCTCAGGACTACTAATGCGCCTTCTGTCGGATCTCCTATGACTTGCCATTCTTTTTCTTTTTTTGTTACAGATGAATTATTGCATAGGGTTATAGCTTCAAGCGTTCGCATTAGAGTTTTGTTACTCGAAGGATTGATCTTCTTATCATTTATAAAAAATTCTCCAACAGGCTCATAGCCTTTGCCTGAAACGTTGATTGTATTTTTATTAATGTAAATTTTTTCGGCAGTCATCTCATTTTTTGTTAATGTTCCTGTTTTATCAGAGCATATTACAGATGTAGTTCCTAAAGCTTCAACCGCAAGAAGTCTCTTGACAATTGCGTTTTTCATTGCCATTCGTTTCATGCCTATTGAAAGCGTAAGTGTAACTACAGCAGGCAAGCCTTCAGGTATTGCACTTATTGCAAGGGCCACAGCAACAAGGAATAACTCAAGCATAGTTCCTTGCTTTGCATAAATTCCCAACAAAAAGATCATAGTAGACAGGATCAAGACAACTACGCCAAGGTATTTCCCTAATTGGTCAAGTCTAACCTGAAGTGGTGTTGCAGGAGATTCTATTGATTCTACATCTTTTGCGATTTCACCAAGTTGTGTATCCATACCAGTATCGACGACAATACCTGTTCCTGTTCCATTAGTAACATAAGTACCCATAAATGCCATATTAGTCATATCTTGAAGTGCAATTTCTTTTCTTAGAATATTTATTTTCTTTGGGACAGGCACTGATTCTCCTGTCAAAGAACTCTCATCAACTTCCAGATCATTTTGAGTTATCAGACGCATATCCGCTGGAACTCTTTTTCCTTCCTCAAGATAGACAATATCTCCAGGAGCTACATACCTTGATGGAACTTCAATTTTTTCTCCGGTGCGTATTACAGTGGCGATAGGGGCAATTATTCTTTTAAGAGCCGCAACTGCTTTCTCTGCGCTATACTCTTGGAAGAAACCTAACAATGTATTTACAACGACAACAGCAAGAATAACAATCGCATCAACTATCTCACCAAGAGCAATTGAAATTACTATTGCCGCAATAAGTATCAAAACAAAGAAACTTTTAAATTGTGACAGAAATATTGAGAATGCTGTTCTTTTCTTGGATTCAACTAATTCATTATATCCATTTTTTATCAGTCTTTCTTCTGCTTCATCTCTGCTCAAGCCGATTTTTCTAGTTCCTAGTACTTTGAATAGCTCAGATTCAGATAATGCATGCCAAGTTTCACGAACCATTTGATCACGTTATTACTATCGGGTTTAGTTCCTGAATTAATTTTACAACACGATCGATATTTCTCTCGCTTTTAGAATAAACAGTGAATATCTTTTCTCCTTCTTTTACATTATTGTTGAATTTCTTATGCAGATAAACACCTGATTCTTGGTCTGCTGGTGCTCCCGACGCTCTAGCAATTTTTGTAATTGCGGCATTACTTAATTTAGTGATTCTTCCAGTTCGTTCAGCTTTGTAATCAAGAGTATATTGGCCTGGCTGTAAACTATCAGGATTAACCTTTGGGTCTCCGCCTTGCGCCTCGATTATTTCAAGCATTTTCTTCAAGGCTTGTCCATTCTCTATCTGTTTTTCAGCAATCGCTTGTCCAGTGCCCTCTTTCGCTTTGCCACATAATTCAAGAAGGCTACCAGTGAGCATTGTTGCTTTGCTTCTCAAATCTGCTGGTCCACGTTTGTCTTTTTTCAAAAGCCAAAGAACATCTCTTGCTTCAAGTAGCGGACCTACTCCAAATCCTATAGGTTCATTCCCATCAGTTACAACAGTCTTAATATTAAGTTTGAACATCTCACCAAGCCTGATGAACTCGCGTTCAAGATGGCGTGCTTCACCTAGTGTTTGTAGTTTCGCTTCTTCACCAATTGGTAAATCAAATACAATATGTGTTGCGCCAACAGCTAACTTTTTTGCCATGATAGAAGCAAGCATCATACCTTCTGGATCTAAGGACAGCGGATTCCTTACTCTAATTAATTTATCATCAGCAGCTGCGAGATTTATTGCTCCGCCCCACACGATACAACCATTTGTTTTCTTCACAATTTCTGTTAATTCGTCTATAGAAAAACTTACATCTGCCAATACTTCCATTGTATCTGCAGTGCCTGCTGGCGAAGTTATTGCTCTGCTTGAGGTCTTTGGAATTGTCAAGCCAAGTGAAGCAATGATTGGAACAATGACCATCGTTACTCTATTCCCTGGAACACCGCCAACTGAATGTTTATCTAGAATTGGCTTTTTTTTAAGATTCAATTTCCCCCCAGTGTCAACAATTGCCTTTGTTAATGATGCAGTTTCGGCAAGATTTAATCCAGCCATGTAAGAAGCGGAAACAAATGCGACAAGCTCGACATCAGTCAATTTCTCGTCTACAATGTCTTTCACAATTTGTTTTATTTCGTTATCATCCAATTCTTCATGATCCATCTTTTTTCTTATGTATTTGGTTGATTCTGGCTTTCCAATCGGTGTTATCTCAACTGTATCTCCTTCTTTGATTGCAAGCTTTCTCCAAACATCTTCAAATATTCCTATTTCTCCAGGACCAATCATTTTTTCAGAAGTATCCAAAACAGCAACTAATTGTTTGCTATCAAATTGAACAAGAACACGCTCCATCATATGTAAATCATTAGCTTTTGCGAATTCTTCAAAGACAGTCACGACAGCAGTGCCGCCTGTTTCCATATCTATTAGCTTTGCTTTTAGCTTAAACATAATTAGTTCAAGTAAGAATTACAATTTAAAACTTTGCTTGATAAAATTAGATACTGTAATACCTGTTTATCATATTTAAAATATCAACAAAGTTAATTGTCCCGTCATAGTAACCAGACAGCGCATTCATTATATCCATAAATGATGGTTTAGGTGGTGCTCCTATAGCAAAGTAGGACAATTCTGATGATGTTGCTTCGAAATAGACATAGTCGTTATCTTCGCTTGTGATTGAGGTTGGCAATGTATTCCATTTGGTTCCATCATAATGTAATAATGAAATATCTCCTGAGCTCAATCCATTCTCTGTTAACCAGGTTTTTGGAACCTTGAAGCTTAAAGTGAATGTATCGATTGCGCTTTGATCAAATCCAGTTATTTCAGCGCTTATATATGTGTAAATTTTTCCATCAGCTGATTCGCTTGGTGTTGCGCCCTGGACAATTTCAAGTTTGCCGTTCATTTGTTGAAGTATGACTATTTTGCTTGTCCAAATACTGTTGCCAGTTATTTCTGCCAGTTTGTATGTGCCTACAGGTATATTATTAAATGTAATCAATTGACCATCAGTAATTGCAACTATTGAATATACAGGCAATCCAGAGCTAGTATATCCACCAGCAGTTCTCGGTATTATAGGCTCTGTTGATGTAGTTAATGGTAAGTAATCCCCACCAGTTAAAATATTGCCCGAGGATCTATATGGAAGATTTGTGTCTCCTAAATAATCTCCTGTATTGTCTACACCAGTATAATCAGACCAGTAGTTTCCGCCTATGCATGACTTATTGATAATGTTTGCATTAGTAGTGCAGTTTTTTGTTGTGTTCCAACTATTTGTTCCATCATCATATGCATTAGCATTGTTCTCAAATTTGTTGTCCCAGATGTTGTTTGAAGTTGAACCTGTGATTTGTATTCCGTAAATAGAAGAATCGCTTATTTCATTGCGTGTGATATTATTGTTGTTAGAAACATTAAATTCTATACCACTGTCGCAATTTGTTATTTTCATATTTCTTATTGCACTGTTTACAAGATTAGAGATATACATTCCGTCGCCGCCTGATGGCGTACAATCTATGGTTCCATTTAATATTGTATTGTTAATTGAATTGGACATATGGTAAGCAATGTCACCTCTGAAATACATGTCCATGTTCGTGAATATGCTGTTATTCGTATTTTCAATTCTGAAATTACTTGTACCATAATTATCGATTATGTTGTCATCAAAAGTAGCGTTTTCAGAATTATAAAAATCAATTGCTCTGCCAGATGACAAAATAGTACGATTTATTGTGTTATCCTTTACAATGTAATTCGAAGTTTTATCTAAAACAATTGGATGGGTATTGTTTATTATCTGATTGTTAGTTATATTGTTGTAGTAATAAACTGTTGAAGTGTTTGATTGGATCCCGTAATTATTATTTGATATTACATTATCAAAGATATCTGCATAATTGCCCTCTAAAAGTATGCCGTTGATTGTATTATTTTTTAATTTATTGTTCCATATAGCAACGTAATCACTATTGTCTATGTATATTCCTGTCTCAGTATTGACACTTATGTTATTATTTGAAATTGTAGTATTATACGATTTTGATGCACGAATACCTAACTCGTTGGAAACTATTGTAACATTGTCAATTAAAGTGTTGCTATCCTCATTGATTATTATTGCTTTTGAAAATTCTTTTAAAGTTAAATTTTTGATAGTTACATTCGTATGATAATTGTTTAACACTATCCCTCGAATAGACTTATCAATACCGTCTACAGTGTATCCATTGCCATCAATTATGACATCACTTGAACTAACAAGTAAACACGGGTCATTTGAATTATTAGAAATGTCTGAACCAAGAATGTATTCCCCTGGATCATTGATGATACCACAATTGCTAACACTTGTGCTTAGAGCTGGTAGGTGATTGACAAATAATGGCAAGTAATCCCCGCCAGTTGAAATATTACTTGATGAGTTATATGGAATATCTGTGTCCCCGATGTAATCATCATCTATATCAGTTCCATTATAATCTGACCAGTAGTTTCCGCCAGTGCATGGACCATCGACAATATTAACGCCATTTGTGCAGTCTTTGGTAATGTTCCAGTTATTTGTGTTAGCATCATATGTATTAATAGAATTATTAACAAATTTGTTGTCCCATATTTTGCTGGATGAACCTGTGGTTTTTACTCCATATCCGTTATACTGTACTATATTTCTAGTATAATTACCACCGCCCTGAACTGTTAAGCCAGCCTCAATATTGTCTGATATATTATTATTGTATACCACAGAAGCAGCTGCTATTATCCCGCTAAGATTGTTTTCTGTTACATTATTATTATATGCTGTCGAGGAAACGAGAGTTAACCCATACACAGAGTTATTCCAGATATTATTATAGCTCACATTGGCTGTGTTGGTTGTTATTATACCATATGAATTTGAATAAACAATATTATTAGTTATCTTTGGGAAATTTACAGCTTTAATACTATATCCATTATTGTTAGATGCGGTATTATTTGAGAAACTTCCTCCATCCTGAATTCCTTCGAAATAAATTCCGCCGCCAGTGGAACTACTGTCCCCGTCAAAACTACCGTTTCCATTGAACCTAATTGTATTATTTTTAATTACAGCGTAATTACCACGAAGTACAACTCCGTCATTAGTATTATTTGAAATAACATTTGACATTATTGTGATATAATAGTAAGGTCCACCGCCACCTTTGCCAACTGGATGCTGTGTAATCCCATAAATATTATTGTTAATAATATTATTAGATATATTGATAAAATCAAGTGGATTATAACCGGCATTTGAAGCAAACTCAATTCCTCTTGTGTTATAACTTATATTATTATTAGTGATATTGTGGTAAGTATTGCCATAATAGAGATAGATGCCATATATACTTGAGTTTGTTATTGTGTTGTTATCAATTGAAATTTCTGACAAGCCATAACTAAGCCCATTCAAATATACCCCATAGGCATAATTTTTAATTACTAGATTTTTAATTGTAACATTTTCTCTACCTCCGTATACTTGGATGCCTGTGGTACTACCAGTAACTCCGTTCATAGTAAATCCATTGCCGCCAAGAATGACATTGCTTGAGGCAATATATATGCAAGGATTTGCTACGCTATTGGTTATATTACCACTAAGGACATATTCTCCCGGCGAACTTATTGTTGTACAAGCGCTGATGCTGGAGAAATTAACCAATGGTAAGTAGTCTCCGCCATTTGTTATATTGCCTGAAGAATTATATGGGAGTTTTGTGTCTCCTAAATAATCTCCTGTATTGTCTACACCAGTATAATCAGACCAGTAGTTTCCGCCGATGCATGGCCTGCCTAAAATGTTTGTTGAGCTACAATTTTTAGTAGTGTTCCAGTTATTTGTGCCATTATCATATGCATTAATAAAGTTATTTTCAAATTTGTTGTCCCAAAAACTATTATTTGATGAAGAGAATATTGAAGCTACGCCATACTCAGAAGAATTAATTATTTTATTGCGTATAACTTCAGAATTATTTGAGTTCCATACATAAATACCTTTTGTAGAATTTATAATAGTATTATCTCTAATAGTATTTTTTGCTGACAAATCTGACAACCATATACCCCCCATGACAGTACAATTGGCTATATTGTTATTAATAATTAAATTATTACTTGCTGACCCACCACTAGCTGAGTTAACAAAAATTCCTACATTCATTGCGTTAGTTATATTGTTATTTTCTACGGTTGAATTGATTCCACTTATACTAATCCCATTGTTAGTATTTCTGATATTATTATTTCGTACAGATATATTTGACGTAAACTCCCTAACAGAGATTGATCCCTGTGAATTATTAAATATATTATTACTATCAATAGATATGAATTTCGGAGCACCACCACTATATAGTCCTATTTCCATCGCTACACGGTTATTGACAAAAGTATTATTTGTTATATTCTCAGAATATCCATACACTTGGTATATCCCAAAAAGACTATTGTTTATGAATGTATTATTATTGATTAAGGTATTTGTTGGCTGCCATCCTAGATAAATTCCATATCTGCAGTTTTTGATAGTAGACCTTTCAATCTTGTTATTGTTGTTTGTACCGGTGGTAAAAAAATCTATTCTAATACCAGTACTTAAAGTGTTATTACAATCTATAGTGTTGCCAGTTATATTATTGTCTGACGATTGTCTGATATAATAAACAATTTCTCCAGTAGTAAGACTTGTTATATTCATATTAGTAAAAGTACTATTATATGTTTTCACCATGTATATAGATTGGAAATGATTTACAAGATTATTACTGCTTATATTAGCCCAACTAGAATCACTAATATTAATTGCTGGCCATGAATTTGCGAAATTACTAGTTATTGTGTTATTTTCTATTAAATTGTTCAATGTATAAGAAAGCGAAATCGGTTTAGTATTATCAGTCATACTATTGTTTATTATGGTACTGTAATTGCTTAGTACACTAGACATTCCAGTCGAATAATTTTTTACTATCACATTTTTTATTGTGACATTTGTTACATTATACACACTAATGGCATTAGTGCTTTTAGAAATGCCATCCATAGTAAATCCAGCGCCATCAAGAATAACATTGCTTGAATTAATGTACATACAAGGATTTGTTGTATTGTCAGTTATGTCCGAATTAAGAACATATTCTCCTGGCGAGCTTATTACTCCACAAGCGCTGACATTTGTGCTCAAAGTATGGATTGGTCTATCTTCAGTTGAAATTTCTTCAGCTGGAATTTCTTCTTCAGGAGTGATTTCTGGTTCAATAACTGTTGGCAATTCGCCTCTTGGCTGTTTTAGGATCTCGCCAGTTGGAAATTGTAACGTGGTGACTGACAACGTAAGAATAATAGCAAGTACTATAACTACTGTGGCTGAGATTAGATTTACCATATTATAATAACAACATAAAATTTTCTAATTATTAATATTTGCTTTTTCAAATAAGATTAGATAAATGAATTAAATTTTATAGTACGAAGCAATCATGTTAAGCACATCTACAAATGTAAGCTTGCCCGCATAGTAATTAGATATTGCGTTCAATATTGACATGAATGATGGCTTAGCATTCTGCTGTCCGATTGCAAAGTAGGACAAGTCTGATGATGTTGCGTCAAAGTATACATAATCGTTATCTTCGCTTGTGACTGAGGTTGGCAATGTATTCCAGCTTGTTCCATCATAATGTAATAATGAAATATCTCCTGAGCTCAATCCATTCTCTGTTAACCAGGTTTTTGGAACCTTGAAGCTTAAAGTGAATGTATCGATTGCGCTTTGATCAAATCCAGTTATTTCAGCGCTTATATATGTGTAAATTTTTCCATCAGCTGATTCGCTTGGTGTTGCGCCCTGGACAATTTCAAGTTTGCCGTTCATTTGTTGAAGTATGACTATTTTGCTTGTCCAAATACTGTTGCCAGTTATTTCTGCCAGTTTGTATGTGCCTACAGGTATATTATTAAATGTAATCAATTGACCATCAGTAATTGCAACTATTGAATATACAGGCAATCCAGAGCTAGTATATCCACCAGCAGTTCTCGGTATTATAGGCTCTGTTGATGTAGTTAATGGTAAGTAATCCCCACCAGTTAAAATATTGCCCGAGGATCTATATGGAAGATTTGTGTCTCCTAAATAATCTCCTGTATTGTCTACACCAGTATAATCAGACCAGTAGTTTCCGCCTATGCATGACTTATTGATAATGTTTGCATTAGTAGTGCAGTTTTTTGTTGTGTTCCAACTATTTGTTCCATCATCATATGCATTAGCATTGTTCTCAAATTTGTTGTCCCAGATGTTGTTTGAAGTTGAACCTGTGATTTGTATTCCGTAAATAGAAGAATCGCTTATTTCATTGCGTGTGATATTATTGTTGTTAGAAACATTAAATTCTATACCACTGTCGCAATTTGTTATTTTCATATTTCTTATTGCACTGTTTACAAGATTAGAGATATACATTCCGTCGCCGCCTGATGGCGTACAATCTATGGTTCCATTTAATATTGTATTGTTAATTGAATTGGACATATGGTAAGCAATGTCACCTCTGAAATACATGTCCATGTTCGTGAATATGCTGTTATTCGTATTTTCAATTCTGAAATTACTTGTACCATAATTATCGATTATGTTGTCATCAAAAGTAGCGTTTTCAGAATTATAAAAATCAATTGCTCTGCCAGATGACAAAATAGTACGATTTATTGTGTTATCCTTTACAATGTAATTCGAAGTTTTATCTAAAACAATTGGATGGGTATTGTTTATTATCTGATTGTTAGTTATATTGTTGTAGTAATAAACTGTTGAAGTGTTTGATTGGATCCCGTAATTATTATTTGATATTACATTATCAAAGATATCTGCATAATTGCCCTCTAAAAGTATGCCGTTGATTGTATTATTTTTTAATTTATTGTTCCATATAGCAACGTAATCACTATTGTCTATGTATATTCCTGTCTCAGTATTGACACTTATGTTATTATTTGAAATTGTAGTATTATACGATTTTGATGCACGAATACCTAACTCGTTGGAAACTATTGTAACATTGTCAATTAAAGTGTTGCTATCCTCATTGATTATTATTGCTTTTGAAAATTCTTTTAAAGTTAAATTTTTGATAGTTACATTCGTATGATAATTGTTTAACACTATCCCTCGAATAGACTTATCAATACCGTCTACAGTGTATCCATTGCCATCAATTATGACATCACTTGAACTAACAAGTAAACACGGGTCATTTGAATTATTAGAAATGTCTGAACCAAGAATGTATTCCCCTGGATCATTGATGATACCACAATTGCTAACACTTGTGCTTAGAGCTGGTAGGTGATTGACAAATAATGGCAAGTAATCCCCGCCAGTTGAAATATTACTTGATGAGTTATATGGAATATCTGTGTCCCCGATGTAATCATCATCTATATCAGTTCCATTATAATCTGACCAGTAGTTTCCGCCAGTGCATGGACCATCGACAATATTAACGCCATTTGTGCAGTCTTTGGTAATGTTCCAGTTATTTGTGTTAGCATCATATGTATTAATAGAATTATTAACAAATTTGTTGTCCCATATTTTGCTGGATGAACCTGTGGTTTTTACTCCATATCCGTTATACTGTACTATATTTCTAGTATAATTACCACCGCCCTGAACTGTTAAGCCAGCCTCAATATTGTCTGATATATTATTATTGTATACCACAGAAGCAGCTGCTATTATCCCGCTAAGATTGTTTTCTGTTACATTATTATTATATGCTGTCGAGGAAACGAGAGTTAACCCATACACAGAGTTATTCCAGATATTATTATAGCTCACATTGGCTGTGTTGGTTGTTATTATACCATATGAATTTGAATAAACAATATTATTAGTTATCTTTGGGAAATTTACAGCTTTAATACTATATCCATTATTGTTAGATGCGGTATTATTTGAGAAACTTCCTCCATCCTGAATTCCTTCGAAATAAATTCCGCCGCCAGTGGAACTACTGTCCCCGTCAAAACTACCGTTTCCATTGAACCTAATTGTATTATTTTTAATTACAGCGTAATTACCACGAAGTACAACTCCGTCATTAGTATTATTTGAAATAACATTTGACATTATTGTGATATAATAGTAAGGTCCACCGCCACCTTTGCCAACTGGATGCTGTGTAATCCCATAAATATTATTGTTAATAATATTATTAGATATATTGATAAAATCAAGTGGATTATAACCGGCATTTGAAGCAAACTCAATTCCTCTTGTGTTATAACTTATATTATTATTAGTGATATTGTGGTAAGTATTGCCATAATAGAGATAGATGCCATATATACTTGAGTTTGTTATTGTGTTGTTATCAATTGAAATTTCTGACAAGCCATAACTAAGCCCATTCAAATATACCCCATAGGCATAATTTTTAATTACTAGATTTTTAATTGTAACATTTTCTCTACCTCCGTATACTTGGATGCCTGTGGTACTACCAGTAACTCCGTTCATAGTAAATCCATTGCCGCCAAGAATGACATTGCTTGAGGCAATATATATGCAAGGATTTGCTACGCTATTGGTTATATTACCACTAAGGACATATTCTCCCGGCGAACTTATTGTTGTACAAGCGCTGATGCTGGAGAAATTAACCAATGGTAAGTAGTCTCCGCCATTTGTTATATTGCCTGAAGAATTATATGGGAGTTTTGTGTCTCCTAAATAATCTCCTGTATTGTCTACACCAGTATAATCAGACCAGTAGTTTCCGCCGATGCATGGCCTGCCTAAAATGTTTGTTGAGCTACAATTTTTAGTAGTGTTCCAGTTATTTGTGCCATTATCATATGCATTAATAAAGTTATTTTCAAATTTGTTGTCCCAAAAACTATTATTTGATGAAGAGAATATTGAAGCTACGCCATACTCAGAAGAATTAATTATTTTATTGCGTATAACTTCAGAATTATTTGAGTTCCATACATAAATACCTTTTGTAGAATTTATAATAGTATTATCTCTAATAGTATTTTTTGCTGACAAATCTGACAACCATATACCCCCCATGACAGTACAATTGGCTATATTGTTATTAATAATTAAATTATTACTTGCTGACCCACCACTAGCTGAGTTAACAAAAATTCCTACATTCATTGCGTTAGTTATATTGTTATTTTCTACGGTTGAATTGATTCCACTTATACTAATCCCATTGTTAGTATTTCTGATATTATTATTTCGTACAGATATATTTGACGTAAACTCCCTAACAGAGATTGATCCCTGTGAATTATTAAATATATTATTACTATCAATAGATATGAATTTCGGAGCACCACCACTATATAGTCCTATTTCCATCGCTACACGGTTATTGACAAAAGTATTATTTGTTATATTCTCAGAATATCCATACACTTGGTATATCCCAAAAAGACTATTGTTTATGAATGTATTATTATTGATTAAGGTATTTGTTGGCTGCCATCCTAGATAAATTCCATATCTGCAGTTTTTGATAGTAGACCTTTCAATCTTGTTATTGTTGTTTGTACCGGTGGTAAAAAAATCTATTCTAATACCAGTACTTAAAGTGTTATTACAATCTATAGTGTTGCCAGTTATATTATTGTCTGACGATTGTCTGATATAATAAACAATTTCTCCAGTAGTAAGACTTGTTATATTCATATTAGTAAAAGTACTATTATATGTTTTCACCATGTATATAGATTGGAAATGATTTACAAGATTATTACTGCTTATATTAGCCCAACTAGAATCACTAATATTAATTGCTGGCCATGAATTTGCGAAATTACTAGTTATTGTGTTATTTTCTATTAAATTGTTCAATGTATAAGAAAGCGAAATCGGTTTAGTATTATCAGTCATACTATTGTTTATTATGGTACTGTAATTGCTTAGTACACTAGACATTCCAGTCGAATAATTTTTTACTATCACATTTTTTATTGTGACATTTGTTACATTATACACACTAATGGCATTAGTGCTTTTAGAAATGCCATCCATAGTAAATCCAGCGCCATCAAGAATAACATTGCTTGAATTAATGTACATACAAGGATTTGTTGTATTGTCAGTTATGTCCGAATTAAGAACATATTCTCCTGGCGAGCTTATTACTCCACAAGCGCTGACATTTGTGCTCAAAGTATGGATTGGTCTATCTTCAGTTGAAATTTCTTCAGCTGGAATTTCTTCTTCAGGAGTGATTTCTGGTTCAATAACTGTTGGCAATTCGCCTCTTGGCTGTTTAAGAATCTCGCCAGTTGGAAATTGTAATGTAGAAATTGCTAAAGCAAGCATAACTGCAATCAAAATCAAGATTGTATATGGAATTACGCCTTTCATGATATAAACTCCTTAACACTTTGATATTATTAACATTTCTATTTTATTTGCTACTAAGACATAGGTACTTTAAAAGGTTATCGCTCTTTTTTCAGTTTCTTTTCTATGTCCTCAAGCTCTTCCATTGTCTTTTTGTAGAACTTGGCTGATTTGGGAACAATCTTTGATTTCTTCTGCTTTTTTGAAGGTTTAATTTCTTTTACTAATCTCTCTGCAGATAGCTCTCCGAATCGTATTGGTATTAGCTTTGGCGCTTTCGGCAGTTCATGTTTTGTTGCAAGCTCTACAGGTTTCTTAATCTTGACTGGCTCGACTTCCTTCTTCTTTTTCCAAACATGATATATCAGTAATAAAATCACGACACCGAATATTATTGCGATAATGTACCAGCTGTATTCCTTGAATAATGATATTGCTTGAATCGAGATGCTCTTCAAAATTGCTCCGCCCTCGCCGAGAACAATCATATATGTGTCTGTTTTAAATCCACCCGGATAAACAACTATTGAAGTAAGTTGGTCTTGCCCAGATATTGTTTGAGTAGATCCTGAATTGTACGTCAAAACAACTTGCGAGTTATCATTAAGATACCAGTGGAACAAATTCACCGGTTTTTCAGCATAAGTAATCGCCTGTTGTTCAAATGTAACTGGTGTTGTATTTCCAGAAACGCTCCAGCTTATCAAGCTCCAAGTCTGGGGGTAAATCTCAGCTATATCATACTTATCGACATTTTCTGGCGTAATGCTTAATGTGACCATAAAAGTATTCGTATCAGCTGTGCCTTTCATGTCTCTGTTAATTTGTACGTCTGCATTTGCTAATGAAAGTAAGAATAATGAAATAAACGATATTAAAACTATTTTATTGAAATTCAATTTTTCACCTTCGTTTCTTATTAGACTTTTTTTTAGGACGTCTTTTAATATGGACTATCTCAATTTCTTTCTTCTTTTTCCATAAATAACCTATTAATGCCAAGATCAATAAACCTGCTGCGATAAGATACCATTTGAATTCCTTGATCAATATCAGTAGTTGACTCAGAACATCCTGAATTACTGCGCTTACACTAGGAGAAATTAGATAAGTGTCTGACCTGAATCCGCCAGTATAAATGAGTATTGAAACAAGTTTGTCTTGCCCAGATATTGTTTCAGAAGTTGCATTGTATGTCAAAATAATTTGCGAGTTATCATTAAGATACCAGTGGAACAAATTCGTTTGTGTCCCATCATACTTATAACTTTTCTGTTCTAAAGTAACTGGTGTTGTATTTCCAGAAACGCTCCAGCTTATCAAGCTCCAAGTCTGGGGGTAAATCTCAGCTATATCATACTTATCGACATTTTCTGGCGTAATGCTTAATGTGACCATAAAAGTATTCGTATCAGCTGTGCCTTTCATGTCTCTGTTAATTTGTACGTCTGCATTTGCTAATGAAAGTAAGAATAATGAAATAAACGATATTAAAACTATTTTATTGAAATTCAATTTTTCACCTCACGCCCTTAAATATCCATGGTAATTTCTTATTTATAAGTTCCATGATTCCTGATGGCGAAACAATTCCTTCCGGAGTTATGAATGCTGTTATATTTGCTCTTGGAGTTATATCAAATATAGGGTTTACAATATTTAATTTTTTAGGAGCTTCACTCCAGACTTCTTTCCCAGGTCGATATTCAATCTCTTCAGGTTTTCCGAACATTGTCTCTGGATCAAATTTTGCAAGTTCTGCGACACAATAAAATGGAATCCCTGACTTTTGTGCCATAATCGAGATATAATTTGTCCCAATCTTATTCACCACTGAAATGTCTGCTGTTATCAAATCGCAGCCTACAAACACTGCATCAACTTTTTTAATAATAGAAGGTACAGCTGAATCAACAATCATTGTTGTTGGAATCTTTAATGAAATAAGTTCTTTTGCAGTTATCCTACCCTGATAATTTGGCCTTGTTTCAGTGCATATGACAGAAAACTTCTTTCCTTGCGCCTTAGCATGTCTGAACATGTTGGTGACAGTTGATGAATGACAGTGTGTAAGGATAATCATTCCATTTCTGATTTCTCTTGCCCCGATAACTGCCATTCGTTCTTTGTCTTCGCTTATCTTTGAAAGAAACTCGTCTGCAACAGTTTCAGTCATTTTTTTCAATTCAGAAACAGTTCTTGTCCTGCTTTTACATAATAAATATAATATGTACCTAAGCGAATTCCTCATTAATGGTTCTGTTGGCCTTGTATCATAAAGCTTTTCCTTAGCTCGCCAGATCTCATCTATGAAAGAAATCGAATTTTTGGCATTTGATTTTGACGCTACATACTTAATTGCATCAAGCGCTGATTTTGCCACAGCTGTTGCGCCTTGGATTTTCAAATTCTTTATGTTTTTAACTATATTGCCAAAATAATCCATAATAATTCTAATATAAAGTAGAAATATAAATGTATAGTTAGAATTTTATGTCAACAACTCTTGTAATGTCTGTAACCTGAACGTCGCTCAGTTCTGGAACGTCCTTGAGTTCAGTTTCAACTGCATCTGTTCCGCCTTCCTTGTCTTCCATTATCAATTCAAAGACAAGGGCATTGATGCCAAATGCAACCGGTTGCAGTCTTTGTTTGTAGATTTTACCGTATTTAACCAAGACGGATTCTACATTTTTCCCTAAGGTCTCTAATGAAACATCAACTCCAGTAGGCAGAACTTTGAATGTTACAACTAACTTTGCCATATTATGGTCCCTCGAAACCGCATGCGCATTTATACTTTGTAGAGATTCGTCTACATTTGCCACATCTTATTACCTTCTCTTTACCACAATTTGGGCAGTGGAAGCTAGTAGATTCTGGCACAATGCTTATGTCTGTCTTACATGACGTGCAAAATGTTTTTACCATACGAGAATTTAAATACACAAACTTTTTAATCTTTGTGTATGATGAAGCAAACGATTGTCATAAGAGACGATTTGAGACTAAGCCCTGGTAAGCTAGCTGTTCAAGTTGCGCATGCATCTGTTTCTTCTGCTCTTATCTGTAAAGAAAAAAAGCGTGTTTGGTTCAAAGACTGGCTTGATTCTGGTCAAAAGAAAGTTGTGCTTCATGTAAAGAGCTATAATGATTTGATTGAGCTTCAGAAAAAGACGATTTCCTTAAAAATTCCATGCTCATTGATTAGAGATGCTGGCCTGACAGAATTGCCACCAGGAACTACAACTGCCTTGGGTATCGGCCCAGCACCAGAGGAATTAATAAACAAGGTAACTGGTTCTTTGCCCCTGCTTTAAATTTAAAAAAGATTTATAATCCTTGAATTATTTAGATTTTGTATGGCGAAAGCTAAACCTAGCGATAAAGAGGTATTAAGAATTCTCAAAGGCAGCACAAGATTCAAAACAGACGTATCTTTGATTACACTTAGATTTGAGCCAAAATTCTTATGCAGGCTACTATCAGACATAGCTGACGATGTTGAACGCGGACGGGTTCTTCAAGTGTCTCAAGGCACTTCAGCTATTGTGATGATATGCAATGAGCAGGCTGCAAAAAATTACGAGCGACTGTACAAAAAGTATCTTATATCGCACAGAAAGGATTTGGCTGCGTTAGTTCTGATAAGCCCGAAGAAAATAGTTGATACACCTGGCGTGATAGAATACATTTTGCATAAATTTGCTGCAAACAAATTGAATATTGTCGAGCTTATCGGTTGTTATACAGACACAACCTTTATAATAAATAAAAAGGACCTATTCAAAGCAATGGACCTTCTTGGCGAATTCTCTTGATGGAATAAAATTGTGATTTAATGCAAGAAAAGGTATCGGAAGAAATAAGGAAACGGATAAAGGATTCTGAGAAGTATAGCAATATTGCTGTCATATACGATTTCGATGTTGATGGTTGTTGTTCAGCGGCTTTACTCTGGAGATTTCTTACAAGTGCTAATATCAATGCTACATTTTATCCAAACACAAGAAGTTTCCAGTCAATAACAATTGAACGAATTAAAAAACAGGCTCCCGACAAAATAATTGTTGTTGATCATGTTCCTGATGATGACTTGACTGCTTTATTAAAAAATTACAATACAACTGTTCTGGATCACCATAGGCATGAAAAACATCTCGAAGTTCTTGATTACATAACTGTTGCTGATTACGGAACAAGTCATTCAATGGGTTATTTCATGTATAATGCTCTCAAACATAAATTGAAAGATTCTGAATGGCTCGCCAAGCTTAGTTTATTTTGGGACAAAGGCCTTGAAGGCACTGAATTTTATGAGGAAGACATATACAAAAATGAGCTTGAGAAATATCTGCCATTCAATCTTGTTGTTTGTTTAACCCAGGTTAAGGGATCTGAAAAAATTTTGGAGATTTTGAATCAAAGCACAAGTTTGGATGAAGCACTAGAAAAGATTAATGTTCTTGAAGATTACAAACGCGCCAAAACAATATTTAGTGATGAACTAAAGGAGATAACTTTCTCAAAAAGAACTTTCCAAGACATAAAATTAAACATTTATTGGGTGAAGACTCAATTCAAGCACATGCGCGCATATGTTGATTACATAACATACTCAAAAGAAGGAACGAATGTATTCATAATAAACGAGATAACTCAGTTCAAGTTTTCTTTTAGGTCTTCATTTGAAGTAGATCTAGTGAAGATGATAAGAAGCTTGCATGAAAAGTTCAAAAATTTCTCTGGTGGCGGACATGCAAAAGCGTGCGGCGCAGTATTGCGTGGAGAACAGGTGGAAGAAGTTCTGGATGAATTTATTAATATTTACAGCGAAGACTTTTCTAAACTTAAATTATAAAGAACTGGACAAAGGCAGTTATTGCAAATGCAGCCGCAGTTAGCAGCACCACCTTGGTTACTCTGTTTGAGAATTCCTTGTTTAATGAGGTTCTTGCCCAAGCTATTTTTACTAGTATTGACACCAACACCGCTAAAATAACGAACTGTGCTGTTGTATCTTTGCTTATTACACCTAAACTTGACAAACTGCCAAGCGAAAGTATCACGGTGCTTGAAGACCACAGGCTTCCTACAATAGTGCTTATAGCAAGTCCTGCCGGACCAACAATTTTGTCTATAAATGTACTAACCACCAGCAAGATGATGTATATTGATGCAAATTGCAATGCTGGTTTAAACGCAAATGGTGAAGCCATCTTCACATGTTCAACTACTGATTTTTTTTGCCATTCTACAGACCAAATAACTGCAATCAGTGGTATAGTCATAGCTGCTATGTAAGGAAGTAATACTTTCATCATTAAATCCATACTGTTTAAAACAACGATAATTAGGACAAAGTCAGAAACTATTGTTGCAAATATTGTAAGATAAACTCCGACTGCTGCATTGAATGCAAGCTTTTTCTTTTCTTTGACTATTGAAGCTAGACTGAATACAGTTGCTGAACTGTTTATCAAACCGCCAAAGAATGCAGATATCTCTAAACCCTTATGCGAAAATTCCCTTAGTAATATATATGACAAAAAGTATATTGCTGATACCGCCACCACAACAAACCATATTGATGATGGATTCAATATCCCCCATGAATCAATTATCTTATTTGGCAAAAGTGGGTAAATGACAAATGCAACTATGCCAAACTTTAATGCAGAAATTATTTCTTCATTTGTTAGTTTTGTTGTGAAACCGACAAGTTTTCTTTTCAGAGCCAATAAGCTTGTCATAATTATAGCGATTGCGCCAGCGGCAACATAGTTATCATAACCACCAAAACCAATTAATGCTCCTAGGAAGAAAACAATCAAGACTGCGATGTATGTTGTTGCTCCTGTGTGTTTTGTTATCCAAACATTTGCTAAATATACCGATGTGGAAATTGTTAAAGCAAATATCAGTCCGACAATCATTAAGAGATTATTATCTAAATATTTTGTAAGGACTGCAAACAAGAAGCCGAGCATTGAGAATAATATTGTTGATCTTATACCGAATATCGGCCCTAAGACATGGCCTTTTAGTTTACCTGATTTCTCAAGCTCATATCGTGCATGTTCTCTTTCAATGCCAATCAATGCGCCAACCATCATTGCCAATGCGAACTCTATAAAGAACTGGACTATCGCATTAATATTCATCGCAAGCTCTAATGCCATAATTTTATTAATAGACTAAGGATTAATAAAAACTATGGTGACAGAAAACTACGATTTTGAACTGGAAAGGGTCATATCTGAAATAAAGAAATCAAAAGCAAAGACTGTTTTGTTACAGTTACCTGCTGGTCTTATGCCGCATGCCACAGAAATATGTGAGTCATTAAAAGAAACTGGCGCAAAAATATATGTTTGGACAGCAGGCTGTTTTGGTGCTTGTGACATTCCGAATGTAAAGAATATAGATTTAGTAGTTCAATTCGGACACAACAAGTTTCGTTCTTAAACCATTGGGATTATTTCTCTAGGTCTTTCTAGTTCAATTATTGCCTTGGATTGTGCGTCTACCTCTAAAACAGCTAGTGTTCCCTGTGTTAATGTTTCCTTGTAGAATCTATAGCTAATCGATTGATCTATTAGTGATACCTCTTTGTTATAATAGTCATAACTTACATTATGCTGTAATGCTATCAGTTCTACTTCTTCATTTGTAACAAGAACATTAACCGGTCTCAAAAATGCATTTGTTTTTGTAACGTCATAACTTGTCGTGCTCAATGCGCTAACTGTAATGCTCATTATCTCATGAAGCTCATCATATGTATAAACATATTTTACGACAAAGGTGCATTCAATTGTCGAGTAACTTGTATCTAAGTATTGATAATGGTTATTGAAATAGGACTCGCCCGTTCCATTTATTATATAATTTGAAGCAAAATTTTTGATGTTTGTCATAAATTGGGTTGTTAGAACAACATCATTCGCTTGACATTTTGGCAGCTGTGCAATTTCCCTTAATGGTGCTTCTATCTGGGATAAAGTGGTTAGAGTGAAGAACATTAGCACTAAACCAACTATCATGAGTATGTATATTCTATTTGACATATGATAAGGATTACAATATTGCTTTTTAAATCTTGTTTATCAGTAGATATAAAAAGATACATAAATTTCTAATAAATATATGGATGCTCCAAACAAAAAAATGATTCTAGGTATAGACGAAGCTGGAAGAGGCCCAATAATCGGCCCGATGGTACTTGCGGGAGTGGTAATCGAAGAGGGCCAAGAGGTGGAGCTTAGTGAGATTGGAGTAAAAGATTCTAAGCTTCTTACACCAGAAAAGCGTGAAAAATTATTCGAAAAAATAAAGAAGATAGCTAAAAAAATAATGATTATCGAAGTTTCATCAAAAGAAATAGATTCCAGGTTTGCGGTTTCTACAAATTTGAATGTTCTTGAAGCAGCTAAAATGGCTGAACTGATAAACAAGCTCAAGCCAGATGTTGCAATAATTGATTGTCCTATGGTAAACTGCAAAAAATTCAAATCAGAAGTATTAGGAAAATTTTTGGATCATAAATGCGAAATAATAGCAGAAAACTATGCTGACAGCAAATATCTTGCTGTTGGCGCAGCCAGCATAATCGCTAAGGTAACACGTGACGCAAGAATTAAAGAAATTGAAAAAGCTGTGGGGTTTCCAATTGGTGTTGGCTATACCCATGATGCACGAACCTTGGCATTTGTTGAAAAAGCTCTTTCTAGGAAGGATTGGATAGAAAAATACATAAGAAAAAGCTGGCTTACTTTTGATCGAATTAAGAATGAAAAAGCTCAAAAAAAATTATCTGATGGATGGTGATGTTATGGACTCCGAAAAAATGAAGATGGAACATGTGAAAAAAGTCATTGCGATTGCAAAGGAAACATTGAAGCGATTACACCATAAAATCAAAGGTAAGATGCTTGCAAGAAATATGTTGTTGAGAAAAAGAATAAAGTTGCGAGATGAAGACAATCGTACAAAAAGAGAAATAGCAAGATTTGATCATGAAATACATAAGATGTATATAGAAATGGGTGAGAATCAAAAGGTTTTGAATGAAGCAAAAAAATTTGGATTTTTCTAGCGCCTTATTACTCCGCCAACCAAACCAGCAATTGTTCCTGCAAGAACACCGCTTATACTAAATATAGAAATTGTAAGTTTAAATGGGTCTATTTCTGCGATAGAATAACCAGTTACCGACGTCGCTAAACCAAATATCTCAAGCGGAGAAGGTATCGGAATGAGAAAAACTACCGCGCTTAAAAACGCAACAGTAAATCCTGCCATTAAACCGCCTATCGGCCCTTTGGCTATAACTCCGGCTACCAAACCTGAAACAACTATCGCAATCAAGCCGTAGCTTTTAAAAAAATAAAACACTGCGATTCCAAGTATTATACTGAGTATTAACATCTCAACATACTATGTGTTTCGATTTTAAAAAAGTTTTTATACCGCTGAAAATTTTAATATTTGAATCCTATGAAGTTCATACATTTTTCTGACACACACCTCGGTAAGAGTGAGGCGAAACTTGAACAGCGCGAGGAAGATTTCTGCAAGGTGTTTGAAGAAGTAATTGATAAATGTATTTCAGAGAAAGTTGACTTTGTTGTTCATTCTGGAGACATTTTCGATCGTGCCAGACCACCTATCAAAGTAATAATCTTTCTTGTTAAACAATTAAGCAGACTAAAGGAATTAAACATTCCATTTTACATTGTTCCCGGTTCGCATGATATAGGTTCTGATGGAACTTTGGTTTCTGTTCTTGATGAAGTTGGGCTTTTGATTAATCTTGCATCAAAACGTTATATAAAAAATGATGACAAAAAAATTATCTTAAGTGGTGAACATTTCAAGGATGCATTTTTATGTGGGATTGAAGGAAGACGCGATAATATCTCCGAAGTTTATTCGAATTTAGAAATAGATGGACACGGTAAATACAATATCTTCTTGTTCCATCACATCACTTCAGAGATAGCTGACAAGTTTGCTGACATAAACTCATCATTATTGCCATCAAGATTTGATTATTATGCTGCTGGGCACTGGCATGGATTTGCAAAAATAAAACATGATAACGGAGTGATTGTTTATACTGGCTCGACTGAATATAATGAATTAAACGAGATGATTGATGACAAGCACAAGTATTGTGTTCTTGTGGATGTAATTGATGGGAAATCAACAATAAAAGAGATTCCTCTTAAAACAAGAAAAATTGTTTTCTTCGAAGTAAATTGCGAGGGGATTGACTCAAGAGAAATCACTGAAACTACTATTGGTAAAATACCAAATGATCAGAATGGTGCAATATTGATAATAAAACTTTCTGGACGTCTTGGAAAGGGAATGAAATCAGAAATTGACCGCAATAAAATAAATGATTTCGCAATGAAGAATGGTTATCTCTACACAAAAATATACATTGGTAATCTCGAGAATCCAGAAGCTCCAAGAATAAGTACCAAAGCGCGATCTGCCATAGATATAGAAAAAGAATATTTGGTTAAACAGGGATATAGCGAAAATGAAATCAGTATCGCAGAAAAAATGATAATTCTCTTCGGTAAAAAGCTAAGCGCTTCAGAACTAGAATCAACAAAATCAAATGCTGTACAATTAATTAAGGGTGTTATAATTGAGAATAAATAAATTAATTTTTGAAAACATAAGATCACATGAACTAAGTGATGTTCAGATACATGACGGTATAACAGTTTTCACTGGCAGAACTGGTTCTGGAAAGTCCTCAATACTTATTGCATTGGAGTATGCTTTGTTTGGGGCCGAGTCTGGTATCCCAAATAGTGCGATAATGCGACGGGGAAAACAAACTTGTAAAGTTGAATTAGAGTTCAGCGAAGACGGAGATAATTACAAAATAATTAGGGGTTTGAAGAAGTCTGGAACCACGATAACAACTGATGTAAACAATATGAAAATATTGAAAAATGGTTATCCACTTCAACTAATCGGCCGTGCTACTGATTTAAATGAAAAAATTATTGAGATTCTTGGCTACCCTAATGATGTTAAACCAAAAGAATTGTTCGAAATAACTTCTTATACAAGACAAGATGAAATTCGTTCCATAATTGAGTTAAGCACAGAGAAAAGACAAGATTACATAGACAAAATACTGCAACTAGCAAAATACAAACAAACTTGGGAAAACATGAAGGTGCTGATTGATTTCTTTGGAGCTGAGTTGCTTGCAAAATCAGTCCGTCTCGAAAATTATGAACGCTTAAGAAAAGAGATTTTAGACATAGAAAAACGGGTGCTGGAACTTAACTCTAAAATAAAGCTAAATGAACAGGAACTTTCGATTCTAAAAGAAAATTATAATTCTACCCACCAAAGCATTTCTGGTTTAGAAAAAGAATACAAAGAATTGCTTGAACGAAGAAGGGGTTATGATCAGCTCAAGGGTTCTGAATTAAGTCTTAAAAGAGAACTCGAGAAATCAAAAGAGTTATTGAATATCTTATTGAGTAAAAAATCTGCTCTTGATTCGGATTTATCAAAAATAGGTATCGTTCCTGAACTTGAAGAATTACAATCAAAAAATATCGAACTTCTAAAAACAGAAGAATTATTGGAAAAAGAGTTTTCAAAGATCAAAAATGAATTTAATGAAATCAAAAGATTGGGTAAAGGTAAATGTCCTACTTGCAAGCAAGAGGTAAGCGACAAACATATTCATGATTTAGCGGGGGAGTTTTCAAAGCTTCAAGAAAATCTTAGACATGAAATAGAAACTATAACTAAAAAAAAGAAAGAGCTTGAGCCATTAATCATTAATTCAAAAAAGAGAAAAGAAATAACAGAACAGCTTGAACGTATTGAATCAAATAGTTCTGAGAGAAAATCTCATATTGAAAACACTGAGAAAGAGCTAAAAGAAATAACCTCAAAAATAGCTATGCCTGATGATATTGGAAACATTTCTGAGATAGAACGTGAATTAAATTCAATTAAAAAACATGAAACTGAATTATTTTCAAAAATACAAAGCATAACAAGAGAAAATAACATATTAAACTCTGACGTAAAAGAAAGAGAAAAAGATTTTTCAAGGAAAGGTTCAGAGCTAGTAGACATGGAAAAAAGCAAGTCTGAATTACAAAATCTTGAACAGACTATACAGATTCTTTCTAGAATGCGCGAAGACATAAGAAACATAAGAGAAATAATAAGAAATAATTTTTTGGAAGACTTCAAACAAGAGTTCCAGAAGCAGTTCGAGGAGATAAGGAAGTATGAAGAGGAATATTCTGTTGACATAAAAAATGATTATGAGCCTATTGCATTTACATCAAGCGGCGAGGAAGTGCCAATAATAAATCTTTCAGGTGGAGAAAAAACCTCAGTTGCACTAGCATATAGATTATCTTTAGCAAACCTCTCTGCACAAATTTCTGCAATAAAACCAAGCGAAATTCTAATCTTAGATGAACCAACGGTTGGCTTTGACCAAGATGATATCAAAGCGCTTCCAACCACATTAAGAAACATAAAAACTATTCCACAGATAATAATAGTGACGCATGAAGAAGAATTGAAGAATGCTGCTGACTTCAAATTTGAAGTCAAGAAATTTTCTGGTAAAAGTACTATTACTTCGATTTGATTATTGTTTTGCCGCATTTGTTTGGAATTACTTTTAATTCTGAATCATTGAATTTTTTATCAAGCTCTTTTCCTTCAAATAATTCATGCAAAAATATTGCAAGTGCAGCTGCTTCGCTATGCGGTTGATTGGTAACAGCAAGATTATATTTAGCATAATGATAAACTTCAGAAGGGACTTTCTCTGAGCCAACAATTATCAATTTATCTTTCTTAGACTTTATTATCTCTGAAATACAATCCTGATAGGGTAAACCATACATAGTGAGATGGATTAGTTCAAGATCAGAATTTTTCTTCAAAAAAGCTCTCCAGTTTTTTTCATACTTTACTTCGAATGGTCCGCCCCAGCGTTTTACTATGTCCTCAACAGATTCAATAACTGAATTATCCTCTTCTCCTGTGAAAACAACTGAGTTTGCACCAAGTGCTCTGGCTATCAGACATATATGTGTAGTTAACCTTTTATCTCGAAATATTCTATGCCCAAGTCTTAAAACTACGACTTTCATAAAAATAAGTATGGAAAAGTATGGTATAAAAGGTTTTGCAACACAAGGCATTGGCGGCCAAATAAAAACCTATCCAGAGGACTTTATTGTAGAAGAGATTGGACTTGATAATAAAATTTGTTCTGTTAACTACGGCTTTATTGATGTTATTTCTGATATGTTGCCTAAAAAAAAGAAGGAACACTTGCATTTGACTCTTGTAAAAAGAAATTACACGACTGAGCGCGCCATATCCCAATTGTCACACTCATTCAGGATAAGTAAATCACGGTTTGGATTTGCTGGCACAAAAGATAAGCGTGCGTTAACAGCACAGAGGATAAGCATTTGGAATGTTGATTTGAAAAAAGCAAAAAGTTTGAGACTCAAAGATTTGATTCTAAAGAATTTTTCTTATAGCGACAGAAGAATTAACATCGGTGACCTGAATGGAAACAGATTCACTATAACAATCAGGGATATTGAACATCCAGAAAAACTACCAGATTTTTCAAATAAAATCAAATATGGTTTTCCAAATTTCTTTGGACCACAAAGATTCGGTATACAAAGAACAGTTAATCACCTAATAGGAAAACAAATCCTGAATGGAAACTTTGAAGGCGCAGCAATGATTTTCTTGACATCCTCTGGAGACGAGAACGACGAAGCAAAAAATGCTAGGGAATTTGCATCCAAAAATTGGGGCAATTGGAATGAAATATTAAAGATTTGGCCAAGGAATCTTGGACTTGAAGCAGCTGTAATAAATTATTTGGTAAAATACCCTAACGATTATGCAAATGCCTTGAGAAAATTACCAAAGAACATACGTAGAATGTTCGTTCATGCGTTCCAATCTTATATTTTCAACAATGTTATATCAGAACTTGTAGCAAATAAGATAACTGTACCAATACAATTGCCAATCATAGGATACGAAACAAAGCTCGAGAGCGATACTGGGGAGATAATAACAAAGTTGCTAAAGGAAGAGCAGATTAAACTCGAAGACTTTAAGATTAATCGAATGCCAGAACTATCTGAACCTGGGATAATGAGAAACTCATTGATCTTCCCAAAGAACTTCAAAATTTTAAAAATTAAGGATAAAACTCTAAAGATCCAGTTTACATTGGACAAGGGCAGCTATGCCACTATTGTTCTTTTTGCCATGCTTGGAAAATATGTAGAATAAAAAACCTTTAAATCTGATAAATAATTGGCTATATCTATGGAATTTGAAGCAATTTTATTGCTTGGAATGATGTATTTTATGCTTTACTGTAGTGTTTTCTGGCTTCTTGTTTATTATGACAAAAGAAAGGTAATGAAAATTGATCCAATTCCCACAAGATTTCCATTGGTTAGCATACTTATTCCTGTCTGGAACGCAGAAGATACAATAAGAGCTGCAATAGATTCGTGTATTGCTCTTGATTATCCTAACAAAGAAATAATTGTTATCAACGACGGTTCAACTGACAAGACTAAAGAAATTTGTGAGGAATATGTTAACTCGGATAAGATTACATTATTGAACAAAACAAATGGTGGAAAAGCTTCTGCAATGAATTTTGGGATTAAACATGCAAAGGGTGAATATGTGAGCTGTCTTGATGCTGATTCTTTTTTTAGACCAAACGCACTTATACAAATGATTGGTTATTTTGAAGATTCTGCTGTTGGAGCGGTAACTTCTTCGATGAAAGTGTACAACCCAAGAAATTGGATTCAGATGATTCAGTGGGTTGAATATATCTTTGCTATTTATCTTAGGCGATTGATGCACTTCATGAATTGCCTGTATGTAATCCCTGGTCCAGGAAGCACATATAGACGTGATGTTTTGCTTGAGCTTGGCGGATTTGATGAACATAGTTTAACTGAAGATATGGATATAGCATTCAGAATACAAAAAGCCGGTTACAGAATAACAAATTCAATAAATGCGGAAGTCGACACTATCGCACCTGACACATTGCGTGGTCTTATAAAACAGAGGATAAGATGGTATGCTGGATTTTGCGACAATAGTGTTAAGTATAAATCTTTTTTCTTAAATCCAAAATATGGAACATTGGGGTTATTCGTTTTGCCGACATCGTTCATCTGGGTCGGAGTACTTCTTGCATCATCAATAACTTTAATTTATAATGTATTGGAGATTTTAATCACAACTACAAAAGCATATCTTGCTGTTGGCTTTGATTTAAATTTAGTGTTGGCAAAAATATCAGAAATGCTCGCAGTCGGACCAACATATATTACATGGTTTGCTGTTATATTTTTATTAATATCCGTACTTGTAATATACCTTGGTTTGAAGTCTGCCGGAGAAATGATAAACTTTAAACAAAAGTATAAGTTCTATGCATTGCACTTGGTGGGATACACAATACTAATAAGCTTAATGTGGTTTTTTGCATTAAGCTATTTGGCGGTCAGAGGCAAATCAGAAAAAACATGGAAGGGGACTACAATATGAATATATTCATCAAAACAACAATAGTTACGACAGCAATATTTGCCATTGGTATAATTGTTGGTCTTTGGCTCGGTCAGGAAAAAGTATCTGTTTTTGAAAGTGAATTAACCAGCTTAAGGGGCAGCATAGAAAACACAGAATTACAATTCCTTTTCCTTGATGTTCTTGGAAGCAATGTTTCTTGCACTTATTTGCTTAAACAGGCAAATGATTTGAGCGCAGAATCAGAAAATCTTGCAAAACAGATAGAGTCTTATGAAACTTCCGACAAAATAGATGAAAGTTCGTTCAAACAGCTTAAATCAAGCTATACTACATTATTAATCAAGGACTGGTTGACACTGGAAAAAATTAAGAAAACCTGTAATGCTACATATGAGACAGTTCTTTATTTCTATTCAAACAACAATTGCAGCAGATGTTCAGAACAAGCAGTTGTTCTTTCTTACTTAAAACAGAAATTAGGTGAAAACATAATGACCTTTGCTATCGATGGCAACATTGAACTCAATGTTATAAGCGCATTGAGAGAAGCTTATTCTATCGATGTTTTTCCTACACTTATAATAAATGGTGGGGTCCACAAAGGGTATGTTAATCTGAGTCAGACAAAGGAAATTCTTTGCGATTACAATAAGAACTTAACTATTTGCAATTAAATTGAGAATTTTTTCGCCTGGGTCGGTATTGTACTTAGTATCTGGACTGTGGTAATTGTCCCATTTCGCATTTTGCAGTCGCATATGCATAATGTGGTTGTTTTGTTCTGTAACTCTCCACTCGGAGGCGCGTATGGTGCATAATAACAATAATAATTAACACATGTGGAATTGCTTGTGACTTCTTCATTAAGACTTGTTGTTATTGTTTCACACATTTTGTTTCTTTGGTTAAGATAATTTATTGTTTTTTGTTCTGAAACTAAATTGAAGGCAACTATGCTTATCAAAATTATTGCAATAAAAAATATTAACAGTTTATCGAGCCATTTCATAGATAATCACAAACTTGGTTCTATTAAAAAGCTTACGCTGGATGTTGTTAAAATAAAAAGAAAAAAAAGAAGAAGGTTTATCCTTCACTCTTAAGCAAAGCTTACTCCACTAACAGTTGTTGCTCCAGCTGTATTTATTGTTACTTTTGATCCAGTCATCTTGTCAGAGAACTGTCCTTGTAACAAGTTTGCTGCTACAACTTGGCCTGCCAATTTTGTGTCCTTTGCTGCATATCCTGCAATAACCAATGCGTCGTTTGAGCCGAATGCGTCAGCGACTAATTGGACGATTGCTGAATCTGCTGCATATGCCGATGCTGCCATTGTCTTGTTTG
>Ga0315290_10000157_pt1 | contig 40950 bp, 42 predicted proteins | sample YL17G12_0_MG_FD_203627 | JGI IMG/M metagenome (GOLD analysis project Ga0315290, IMG submission 203627) | Sediment microbial communities from Yellowstone Lake, YNP, Wyoming, USA - YL17G12_0 | ecosystem: Environmental > Aquatic > Freshwater > Lake > Sediment | place: USA: Wyoming | collected... | reverse complement strand
TCATGCCTGCGCACTCCGACCCTTCATCGCAAACAAGCCTTGCGGCCGCTTCTGGATGAAGATCACGATGAACACGAGCACCATGATCTTGGCGAGCACTGCGCCGGCCCAGCCTTCGAGCAACTTGTTCAGCACGCCCAGGCCGAGAGCAGCCAGCACCGTACCCGCGAGCTGGCCGACACCACCGAGCACGACGACCATGAATGAATCGACGATGTAGCCCTGCCCGAGATCCGGCCCGACATTGCCGACCTGCGACAACGCGCACCCGGCAAGTCCGGCAAGGCCTGAGCCGAGCGCGAACGCATAGGTGTCGACGCGCGCCGTGTTCACCCCGGTACAGGCCGCCATCGCCCGGTTTTGCGTCACGCCGCGCACGAACAGGCCCAGGCGCGTCCTGGCGATCAGCGTTGTCACGGCAGCCAGCACCAGCGCGGCGAAGACGATGATCGCGACGCGGTTGTACGGCAGCGTCAGATTGCTCATCGCGTCGACGCCTCCCGACAGCCAACTCGGGTTTTCGACCTGCACGTTCTGCGCGCCGAACAGCGAGCGCACGCCCTGCATCAGGATCAGGCTGATGCCCCAGGTCGCAAGCAGGGTTTCGAGCGGCCGGCCGTAGAGCCAGCGGATCACGCTGCGCTCCAACCCTGCGCCGACCAACGCGGCAGCGATAAACGACAACGGAATCGCAGCCACGATGTAGGCGTCGAATGCGCCGGGCCAGAGCGACCGGAACGCGTTCTGCACGAGCCAGGTCGCGTAGGCGCCGATCATCATCAGCTCGCCGTGCGCCATGTTGATGACGCCCATCAGGCCGTAGGTGATCGCCAGGCCGAGCGCGACGAGCAACAGGATCGAGCCCAGGCTGATGCCGGTGAAGACAACCCCCAGGCGTTCACCCCAAGCCAGGCGCGATTCGATCGCGGACAGCGAGGCGCGAAGCTGAGATCTCACCTGCGCATCCTGCTCGACCCCGGGTTCGAGCCGGCTCCGCAAGAGCGTGCGCGTCGCGCCGTGTGCGCTGGTCGCGAGTGCTTTCGCCGCTTTCAGGCGCTGCCCCTGGTCCGCACTCGAGATCTGGATGTTCGCGCGCAGCAGTTCGAGTGCGGCCTTGAGCGCTGGGTCGGTTTCGCCCATGATGGCCTTGTCGATCAGCGGCAAACGCGACTCGTCGACGCCGTCTCGCAGTTCCCTGACGGCCGCGGCGCGCTGCGCCAGATCCGGCGAAAACAGCTTCAGCGTGGCCAGTGCCGTCTCGAGTTCGCGCCGCAGGCGGTTGCTGTTGATCACGTCTTCGGCAGCGTCGGGCAGCGCCACGTCGGCGCCGGTGGCAGCGTCACATGCCTTGCCGTCGCGCACGATGAAGACCTTGTCGCCGGCGGTCTTGACCTCGTCGGCAAGCAAGGCCTGGAAGAACTCCGCAGCCTTTGCATCGCCGCTCGCCGCGGCTTGCGCAATCGCGGCCGCGCGCGCATCGGAGTCGCCCACGGCCATCGCACGCACCTGCAGCACCGTGAGCGCTTGCGCCGGAAGCACCATGGCCAGCGTCAGCGCAAGACAGGCGCGACGCAGCAAGGACAGCGGGCACAGACGGAACATGGCCATCAAGGGCAATCGATCCACTTCAAACGACAGCCACCCCGGCGCAGGCCCGGGGCAGGCCACCTGCACGCCAAGTGCATGCACGGCGCACGCCGGGAGCCACTGTGCAGTCGGAGCAGGGCGCGGGCGGACGTGAGCCATCCCCCCGTTGGCTGCGGTGGAATCCGGCGTGCGCCCGGGGCGCACGCCGCGATGCCAGCTTGGCGCTCTTACTTCTTCTGTGGCTCGTCCATCTTCTTGTCATTGCCGTCGATGTACGGGCTCCATGGCTTGGCTTTCACCGGCGCCGGGGTCTTCCAGACCACGTTGAACTGGCCGTCGGCCTTGACTTCGCCGATGAATACCGGCTTGTGCAGATGATGGTTCTTCGCATCCATCGTTGCCAGCATGCCGCCGGGTGCCGGGAAGGTCTGGCCGGCCATCGCCGCAATCACCTTGTCGGTGTCGGTGCTGCGCGCCTTTTCAACCGCCTGCTTCCACATGTGGATGCCGATGTAGGTGGCCTCCATCGGGTCGTTCGTCAGCGGTCTGTCGGCGCCGGGCAGCTTCTTCGCCTTTGCGTATTCGGCCCACTGCTTCTTGAACGCATCGTTGCTCGGGTTCTTCAGGCTCATGAAGTAGTTCCATGCAGCCAGGTGGCCCACCAGCGGCTTGGTGTCGACGCCACGCAGCTCTTCCTCACCGACCGAGAACGCGACGACAGGAACGTCGGTCGCTTTCAGGCCCTGGTTGCCGAGTTCCTTGTAGAACGGAACGTTCGAGTCGCCATTGATCGTCGAGATCACCGCGGTCTTGCCGCCGGCGGCGAACTTCTTCACATCGGCAACGATGGTCTGGTAGTCGCTGTGGCCGAAGGGCGTGTACTTCTCGTCGATGTCTTTGTCGGCGACGCCCTTGCTCTTGAGGAAGGCGCGCAGGATCTTGTTCGTCGTGCGCGGGTACACATAGTCGGTGCCGAGCAGGACAAACCGCTTCGCCCCGCCGCCATCCTTGCTCATCAGGTACTCGACCGCGGGAATGGCTTGCTGGTTCGGCGCGGCGCCGGTGTAGAACACGTTCTTGCTGAGTTCTTCACCTTCGTACTGCACGGGGTAGAACAGCAGCCCGTTGAGTTCTTCCACGACCGGCAGCACCGATTTGCGCGAGACGCTGGTCCAGCAGCCGAACATCACCGCCACTTTGTCCTGGCCGATCAACTGCTTGGCCTTCTCGGCGAACAGCGGCCAGTTCGACGCCGGGTCGACGACGACGGGCTCGAGGCGTTTGCCGAGCACGCCGCCCTTCGCATTGATCTCGTCGATCGTCATCAGCGCGACGTCTTTGAGCACCGTCTCGGAAATCGCCATCGTTCCCGACAGCGAATGCAGGATGCCGACCTTGATGGTGTCGGCGGCGAGCGCGGTGAGCGAGGCAAGGGACAACATACCGCACGCAGCCAGGGCTGCACTCACGGAACGCAAGGTATGGCGACGATTCATTGAGGGTCTCCGATCAGATTGATATGGCTGGGTTGGCGGCGAGAAGCAATCTCGTCGAGCACCATGTTCAGCAAGACCTGTGCCAGTGCGCGTGGCCGGCCCCTGCCGGCACGACGCAACGAAACGGGGCGCGACGCATGGTTTGGTGCAAGCGGCGCACCATTTGGGGCCGCGATCGGCCGCGCATGCGCGTCGGCGTGGACGTGGGCGTGGACGTGGGCGTAGGCGTGGGCGTAGGCGTAGGCGTAGGCGGGGGCGTGGGCGGGGGCGTGGGCGGGGACGTGGGCGCGGCATTGCACTTGCTAGCAGTACTCGCGGCGAGCGATAAGATGCGCACCGCAATCTGCTTTGAGTGCGCACTGGTCTGATACAGGCCTGTCCGTGGCCCAGGCGCCGAGGGGTCAAGGGGCCTCGGGGCTGCCTATCATTTCCTTGCGAGCCCGGCCCCATGCAACTGACACCGCGCGAGAAAGACAAGCTCTTGATCTTCACCGCGGCCCTGCTCGCCGAGCGCCGCCGCGCGCGTGGCCTGAAGCTGAACCACCCTGAAGCCGTGGCATTGATCAGTGCGACGATCATGGAAGGCGCGCGCGACGGCAAGAGCGTGGCCGCATTGATGAGCGACGGCAAGCTGGTGCTGGCACGCGCCGACGTGATGGACGGCGTGGCCGAGATGATCCCGGACATCCAGGTCGAGGCCACTTTCCCCGACGGCACCAAGCTGGTGACGGTGCACCAACCGATCGTGTAAGGCAACGCCAATGCAGATGAACAGAGCGATTGTCGGGACAGGCACGCTGCTCGCTGCCGGCGGGCTCGCGGCCCACGACAGCCACGGCGTGAGCGGCCCGCATTGGCATGCGAGTGACCTGTTCGGGCTGCTGCTCGTGGGCGTCGTCCTGGCTGGCCCAGTCGAATGGCGAGGCCGCAAGTGACGCCGGGCGAGCTGCTCGTCGACGCCGCGGAGTTGGTGCTCAACCCGGGACGGCGAAGCGTGACCTTGGTGATCGAGAACAGCGGCGACCGGCCGATCCAGGTGGGCTCGCACTATCACTTTGCCGAAACCAACGGCGCCTTACAGTTCGACCGCGCAGCCGCGCGCGGCATGCGGCTGAACATCGCTTCAGGCACCGCGGTGCGCTTCGAGCCTGGCCAGCAGCGCACGGTGCAGCTGGTCGACTTCGCGGGTGCGCGGCAGGTCTGGGGATTCCGCGGCCTAGTGCAAGGGCCACTCTGAAAAGACAACATGGCCACGATCGAACGCCGCGCCTACGCCGAAATGTTCGGCCCCACGCTGGGCGACCGCGTGCGCCTGGCCGACACCGAACTGCTGGTCGAAGTGGAACGCGACTTCACGCTGCAAGCCGGCGGCTACGGCGAAGAGGTGAAGTTCGGCGGCGGCAAGACGATCCGCGACGGCATGGGCCAAAGCCAGCGCAGCAACGGAGCCGGGGCGAACGACGCGGTTGACTGCGTCATCACCAACGCCGTGATCCTCGACCACTGGGGCATCGTCAAGGCCGACATCGCAATTCGCGGCTCGCGCATTGCCGCCATCGGCAAGGCCGGCAACCCCGACGTGCAGCCGGGGGTCGATATCGTCATCGGCCCGGGCACTGAAGTGATCGCCGGCGAGGGCATGATCGTCACCGCCGGCGGCATCGACTCGCACATCCACTTCATCTGCCCGCAGCAGATTGAAGAGGCGCTGGCCAGCGGCATCACGACCATGCTCGGCGGCGGCACCGGCCCGGCGACCGGAACGTGTGCGACCACCTGCACGCCCGGGCCCTCGAACCTGGCGCGCATGCTGCAGGCGGCCGACGGCTTTGCGATGAACCTCGGCTTTCTTGGCAAGGGCAACGCGAGCCGGCCCGAAGCCTTGCGCCAACAGGTGCAAGCCGGCGCGATCGGCCTCAAGCTGCACGAAGACTGGGGCACGACACCGGCGGCGATCGACTGTTGCCTGAGCGTCGCCGAAGAAACCGACACGCAGGTCGCGATCCACAGCGACACGCTCAACGAATCGGGCTTCGTCGAGAACACGATCGCGGCGACGAAGGGCCGTACGCTGTGCGCCTTCCACACCGAGGGCGCGGGCGGGGGCCACGCGCCCGACATCCTGCGCGTCGTCGGCGAAGAAAACTTCCTGCCGAGCTCGACCAATCCAACCATGCCCTACACCGTGAACACGCTGGACGAGCATGTCGACATGCTGATGGTGTGCCACCACCTCGACGCCAATCTTGCCGAAGACCTGGCGTTTGCCGAGAGCCGCATCCGGCGCGAGACGATCGCCGCCGAAGACGTGTTGCACGACCTGGGCGCGATCAGCATGTTCAGCTCCGATTCGCAGGCGATGGGGCGCGTCGGCGAAGTCATCCTGCGCTGCTGGCAAAGCGCACACAAGATGAAACTGCAGCGCGGCAAGCTGCCGGGCGACAGCGAACGCAACGACAACGCACGCGCCAAGCGCTACGTCGCGAAGTACACGATCAACCCGGCACTCGCGCATGGCATCGCGCATGAAGTCGGCAGCATCGAGGTCGGCAAATGGGCCGACCTGGTGTTGTGGAAGCCGGCGTTCTTCGGTATCAAACCCGCGTTGATCCTGAAAGGCGGCTTCATCGCGGCCGCGGCCATGGGCGACCCGAACGCGTCGATCCCGACGCCCCAGCCCGTGCACTACCGGCCCATGTTCGGCTCCTTCGGCGGCGCACTGCATCAGGGATCGTTGACCTTCATGAGCCGCACCGCGCTCGACAGCGGTTTGCAGCATCGGCTTGGATTGCACAAGCCCGTCAGCGCCGTGCGCGGCTGCCGCGCTGTGCGCAAGCACCACATGGTGCACAACAGCTACCTGCCGAAGATGGAAGTGGATGCGCAGAGCTACGAGGTGCGCGCTGACGGCGAGCTGCTCACCTGCGAGCCGGCCAGCGTGCTGCCGATGGCGCAGCGCTACTTCCTTTTTTAGACCGCAGTGTCGATCGGCGCGCCTGCCGCAGTCGCACACGATGAACGGCAAGAGGTTCGACCTGGTGGCGATCGGCGAGCCGCTGATCGAGTTCAACCAACGCGACCCGGCTCGGCCCGAGTTTCAGATGGGCTTTGGCGGCGACACCTCCAACGCAGTGATCGCAGCGGCGCGCCTTGGCGCGCGCTGCGCCTACATCACGCAGGTCGGTGACGACAGCTTCGGCGACGCGCTGCTCGCACTGTGGCAATCGGAAGGCGTGGCCACCGACGGCGTGCGCGTAGTTGCCGGCGCGCCGACGGGCCTGTACTTCGTCAGCCACGGTGCACGCGGCCACGAGTTCACCTACCGTCGCGATGGCAGCGCGGCGAGCCTGATGCTGCCGGCCGACTTGCCGCGCGAGTTGATCGCGCAAGCTTCGCAACTGCATGTGTCGGGGATCTCGCTCGCCATCAGCGAAACCGCCTGCGCCACGGTGTTCGAAGCGATGGTTGTCGCGCGCGCCGCCGGCACTCGCATCAGTTTCGATCTGAACCACCGGCCACGGCTCTGGTCGGCGCCGCGAGCGCTGGAATTGACGCGGCAGGTGCTGTCGGACTGCGACCTGTTCCTGCCCAGCGTCGACGAGATCGCTTTGCTGACTGGGTTCGAGTCGCCCCCGGCGATCATCGCCTGGGCACACGCACAGGGCGCGCGCAGCGTCGTGCTCAAGCGTGGGGCGCAGGGCTGCATCGTGTCGGACGGTGTGAGCCAGACGTCGCTTGCCGGATTCCCGGTGACCGCGGTTGACGCCACCGGCGCCGGCGACTGCTTCGCCGGCGCATGCCTGGCGCAACTGGCGCGCGGCGCACCGCTCGTCGAAGCCGCACGCGTGGCGAACATCGCCGCTGCGCTGAGCACGCAGGGCTTCGGCGCAGTACAGCCGCTGCCGCGCTGGCAGCAGGTCCAGGCCCTGCTCTGAACCATTCGCCCCGGGCGCAGGACACGGCACAGGATAGGGCACATGAGCGATCGAACCGACACCCTCGTCATCGGTGCCGGCCCGGCCGGCCTGGCCGTCGCGGGCTGCCTGGCGCGGCGCGGGCTGCGCGCGACGGTGATCGAAAGGGCCGACGCAGTGGCGGCGTCGTGGCGCGCGCACTACGAGCGGCTGCACCTGCACACCGTGAAAGACTTGTCGGCACTGCCGGGTTTGCCGTTCCCCGAGGCCGCACCTCGCTACGTACCACGCCGCAGCGTAGTCGACTATCTGGCCGGATACGCGAAGCGGTACGGCATCACGCCGTGCTTCGGCCAGGAGGCGGTGGCCATCACGCCGGCGCCATCGGGCTGGCTGACCAGAACCGCAACCGGGCGCGAATTCGTCTCGCGCAGCGTGGTGCTGGCCACCGGCGCGAACAACGTCCCAAATGTTCCCGTCTTCGCCGGTCAGGCGCTGTTCCAGGGCCGGGTCCTGCACAGCCGCGACTACCGCAGCGCGGCGCCTTTCGCCGGGCAACGCACACTCGTGGTCGGCATGGGCAACACCGGCGCCGAGATCGCGCTCGATCTTGCCGAACACGGCGTGAGCACCGCACTGTCGGTGCGCTCACCGATCAATCTGGTGCATCGTGACGTGCTCGGCCGGCCGACGCAGCTATCGTCGATCATGCTGTCGAAGTTGCCCACGGCATTGGGCGACGCGCTCGCGCGCCTGTTGCGCGACCTGACGGTGGGCGACCTGCGCCGCTGGGGGCTGCGCACCGCGCCGATCTCGCCGCTGCGCCAGTTGCGCGAACATGGCAAGACCCCGGTGATCGACGTCGGCACGCTGGCTCGAATCAAGCGCGGCGAGATTGAGGTACACCCGGGCATTGAGATTTTCACGGCGCAGGGGATTCGATTCACTGACGGCAGCGAACACCAGTTCGACAGCGTGATCCTGGCCACCGGATACGAGGCACAAATCGACAGACTCTTTCCCGGCCCGAAGCCGGCTCTCGATACCAACGGCATGCCACTTGACGTGGCTGGCACCGGCGCGCTCACCGGCGTCTACTTCGTCGGCTTCGACATTCGCCAACCCGGCGGGTTGCTGCGGGCGATTGCCGCGCAGGCCGAACAGGTGGCGCTGGCGATTGCGCCGAACGGGTCGGCGGCGCGCGACGGTTGAATGCCTGCGCATTGCGGGATTGCGCAGCGAATCGCGCTGCCGCGAGCCGCGGCTTTCAGTGTGCTGCGTGCGCGCCCGTGGCGTAGATGTCGCGTCGCGTCAGCGGCACCGCCGGTGCCCCAGCCTGGCGCTTGCCGGTGAGGATCTGGTAGATGCCGGTGCCTCCCGATTCGAACTCGAGCGCGCACGCCGCCATGTAGAGCCGCCAGATGCGGTAGGTGGTTTCGTCCACATGCTGCAAGGCTTCGTCGCGATTCGCTTCGAGGCGTTGCACCCAGCGGCGCAGCGTCATCGCATAGTGCGGACGCAATCCTTCGACGTCCAGGATCTCGAATCCGGCGCGCTCCATGCCACGTTGCACATTGCTCACCGTGTCGAGCTCGCCGTCGGGGAACACGTAGCGGTTGATGAACTCGGAAACGAGCCCGGGCTGCCAGCCTTCTTCGTCGTGCGTGATACCGTGGTTCAGGAACAGGCCATCGTCGCGCAGCACGCGCATCACGGTGGCGTTGTAGACAGGCAGGTTCGCCAGGCCGACATGTTCAAACATGCCCACGCTGGACACCTTATGGTAAAGGCGCTCGCCTTTCAGGTCGCGGTAGTCGAGCAACTCCACCGTCACCCGGTCTTGCAGGCCTGCAGCGGCGATGCGCGCCTGTGCAAACCCGAGCTGCTCGTTGCTCAGCGTGATGCCATGCGCCTGCACACCGTAGTGCTGCGCCGCCCAGCACACCAGCGCCCCCCAGCCGCAGCCGATGTCGAGCAGCCGTTCGCCCGGCTTCAGGCGCAACTTGCGGCAGATGTGATCGAGCTTGTTGCGCTGCGCCGCGTCGATCGAGTCGTCAGGCGATTCGAAGTAGGCGCACGAGTACACCATCTGCTCGTCGAGCCAGAGCCGGTAGAACTGATGCGAGACGTCGTAGTGAAAGGCGATCGCCGCCTGGTCGGTGAAGCGCGAATGGTGATGTGCGAAGCGCTGCGCGTTGTCACCGGCGCCCACCGCCGTGGGCGGGACGACGAGGCGCTGGCGCTTGGGCAGGCGCAGCGCGTCGCGCCACAGCGCAGCGCGCTCGCGCCAGCTGAGCGACATCGACTCGAAATGTGTCTTCATCCTCAGCGCCGCGTACAGGTCGCCTTCGAAATCGATCAACCCGCGGAAATGCGCCTCGGCCAGCAACAGCGGGTTTTGCTGCAACACCAATTCACGCACCACCGTCGGGTCGCGAACCACCATCGTGAATTCGGGTGCTGCCGCGCCCAGGCGAACGCTGGTGTTGTTCCACAGGCGCAGGCCCACCGAACCTCGAAATCCCCGCAGCAAGCGGCGCAGGATGCGCAATGCGGCTTCGACAGCGAGCAAGTCGCTCGCCGGCAGTGACGAAACCAGAGCCGTCGGATTCACTTCCGCCTCCTCGAGTGGACTACGGTTTGGGCGATTCGCCGATCGCTCAAATCCTGACCCGTTTCGCCGCACCGCGCAAGCTCTGGCAAACCATGACTGGTGCTGCCTTCGATCAAGGCCTTGTCGCAGCGCAAGCCGAAGACCTGACGCCACCCGCGCCGGCAGTACCTTCCGGCCAAATGGTTGAACGCTGCGTGCGGCAATTGCTGTCAAACTGCGCTCTTCGCGCCACCGAACCGCCATGTTGATCGCCGACAAACTCATCCCGAAGGGCCGGGGCCTGGCCCCGGTCTTGCTGAAGCACGCCTCCACGATCGAGCTCGACTGGGACGTTCGCCAGAAAAGCCGTTTCGACACCACTGACAGCCGGGGCCGCAAGCTGGCCGTGTTTCTGGGGCGCGGCCAGGCCGCGCGCGGCGGGGATGTTCTGGTGGCGCAAGACGGCTCGCTGGTTCGGGTGATCGCCGCTGCACAGCCGGTGTTGGTGGTGCGCCAATGCGCGGAGCACGGCACACCGTTGGACCTGCTGCGCGCCGCCTATCACCTGGGCAATCGCCATGTGCAGCTGGAACTCACGCCGACTCACCTGAAGCTCGAGCCCGACCATGTGCTGGCCGAAATGTTGCGCCAGATGCACCTGATCGTGTCGGAGCAATCGGCCGCTTTCGAGCCCGAGGCAGGCGCCTATGCGGCACAAGGGGGTCATGGTCATGCGCACGACACTTCGCACGCTCACGGCCACCCCCCTGGCCACGACCATTCGCACGCACCTGTGCAGCGCTCCGGTCCGGGACCCGACGCGGCACATGACCATGGACATGATCACGGCCCTGCCCAGCCTCACCCCAAGCCGTCCTGAGCGCCCCGAGGCCGGCCCAAGCCGGCCGCCCCCCGTGGGGGTCAAGCAAAGTGGCAGAGCCACATTTGCTCGAGAGCGCCCCCAGGCCGACGACATACGTCGTCCGCCCCCCGTGGGGGTTGAGGAAACTTCGGGCGGCCGTGCGTTTCCTCAAGAGGCCGACAGTGCGCCGATCGCCGCGGCCACGTTGCTGCAGCTGATGCAGCTCACCTCGCCGGCGCTGCCGGTGGGGGGGTTCAGCTATTCGGAGGGTCTGGAGGCCGCGGTCGAGGCGCGTCTGGTGCGCGACGAAGACCAGGCCACGACCTGGCTGCTCGACCAGCTGCACCTGGGGCTGGCCCGCAGCGAACTCGCGGTGGCGGCCCAAGCCTTCGACGCCTGGGGCGCGTTTGACGCCGCGAGGCTGACGCAACTCAATGCCTGGGTCCAACGCACGCGCGAGAGCGCCGAGCAGCGCCAGCAAAGCGAACAAATGGGCCGATCCCTGCTGGCGTGGTTGCGCAATCGGGGCGCCGATGCACCTGGCGACTCGCGCCTGAATCTGCTCGCCGCCCTCGAACCGGCACCGAACTGGGTGATCGCCTTTGCGTTGGCCGCCGTGCAGACCGCAGCGCCGCGGCGTGAGGCGATGCTGAGTCTGGCCTTCAGTTGGGCCGAGAACATGGTGCAGGCGGCGATGAAGTGTGTGCCGCTCGGCCAGGCGTCGGCGCAACGCATGCTGGCGGCGCTGATTGACGCCATCCCCGCCGCGGTGGACCAGGCAATCGCCCTGCCCGACACGCAGCGCCAGGCCTTCACGCCAATGCTGGCGGTTCTTTCGGCGCAGCACGAGACCCAGTATTCGCGGCTGTTTCGGTCGTGATGGGTTGACATGCGTGGACAATGCACCGCATGAACTCCGCCATGCACAACAGGCTTCACAGCATCCCGCGCCGGACCAAGAAACTGCCGCCGCTGCGCGTCGGCGTGGGTGGGCCGGTCGGGTCCGGCAAGACGACGTTGCTCGAGATGCTGTGCAAGGCGATGCGCGATCGCTACGACATCGTCGTCATCACGAACGACATCTACACCAAGGAAGACCAGCGCCTGCTGACCGTGGCCGGTGCACTGGACGCGCAGCGCATCATGGGTGTGGAAACAGGAGGTTGCCCGCACACCGCGATTCGCGAAGATGCATCGATCAACCTCGAAGCCGTGGACCGCATGCTTGAGAAGTTTCCGAATGCCGATATCGTTTTCATCGAAAGCGGTGGCGACAACCTGGCCGCCACATTCAGCCCGGAACTGTCGGACCTGACGATTTACGTGATCGACGTCGCCGCCGGCGAAAAAATCCCGCGCAAGGGCGGCCCGGGCATCACGAAGAGCGACTTGTTGGTGATCAACAAGACCGACCTCGCACCGCATGTCGGCGCCAGCCTGGACGTGATGCGCGCCGACACCCTGCGCATGCGCGGCGCCAAGCCGTTCGTGATGAGCAATCTGAAAACCCGCACCGGCCTGGCCGATGTCGTGAGCTTCATCGAGACCAAGGGCCTGCTGCTTGCAGCGGCTTGATTCGCGCGTGAGCCGCGCGCCCGGCGCCTATCGAATCCCGCCGATCGAACGCAACGCCTTCACGGCGCCGGCGCCGATCGATGCACCGAAGCGCTTCGCCAGGCGTTCCACCATGTTCTCCTTGACTGTGTAGTCGACCACTTCGGCGGCGTGAATCACTTCGCGCGCCACGAAATCCAGGCTGCCAAGTTTGTCCACCAGCCCGAGTTCGACGGCCTTCTCGCCGTTCCAGAACAGGCCGCTGAAGGTTTCAGGAGTCTGCTTCAAGCGCTCGCCTCGCCCCTGTTTCACGACGCTGATGAACTGCTGGTGAATCTGGTCGAGCATCGCCTGCACATGCGTGCGGTGCTTCGGCGAGAGCGGCGAAAACGGGTCGCCGAGTGCCTTGTTCTCGCCGGCCGTCATCAGGCGGCGCTCGACGCCGAGCTTTTGCATCGTCCCGGTGAAGCCAAAGCCGTCCATCAACACGCCGATCGAGCCGACGAGCGATGCCTTGTCGGCATAGATTTCATCGGCTGCGACGGCGATGTAGTACGCACCCGAGGCGCAGGCCTCTTCGATCACGACGTAGACCTTCTTGCCGTGCAAGGCCTTCAGGCGCCGAATCTCGTCGTGCACGATGCCGGCCTGCACCGGGCTCCCGCCGGGCGAGTTGATGCGCAGTACCACGGCCACCGCAGCGCTGTCTTTGAACGCCGCTTTCAGACCGGCGATCAGGATTTCGGCGCTGGCCTCGTTCTCGGAAGAGATTTCGCCGCGCAATTCCACCAAAGCCGTGTGCGGCCCGCTCGGTGCCGCGACGCGCCCGCTCGAGCCCAGCGCAAATATCGCCACCAGCAGCAACGACAAGATCCACGTGACGCGCTTGACAATGCGCCAGCGCCGCTCGGAGCGGCGGTCCTTGAGCATGTCTTGCGCGAGTCTTTCGAGCGCGACGTCCCAGCCGGGGCGCGGCGTCGCCGGCGCTGCAGTGGCGGTCGAAGGGAACTCTGACGGAGTTTGCGCCGAGCTTGGGCTGGGAGTCGGGTCGTCGGCGGTCATGGTGGGCTTTCGTGTCGTGGGCCGCTCGAAGGTCGTTGTGCAAATCGCACGGCCCGGGGCCGGCGCGCCGGCTCGTCAATCGGCGAACGCCGGCTGCGTGTCGACGCAAGGATACCAATACACCTGGCCGGCGTGCTCGGTCACCCTGAGTGGTGTCAGACGGCCGCGCCCACAAGGGCCGCCGATGCAGCGCCCGTCGCGCGGCTCGTACGCGGCACCGTGGATCGAACACAGGATGAACTCGCGCCCGGCATCGAGAAATTCACCCGGTTGCCAATCCATTTCGGCAGGCACATGGGCGCAGCGGTTCAGATAGGCGACGACCTGACCGTCGAAACGCAATGCAAATGCTGTCGCCGGCGCTTTGTAGTGCAGGACGTCGAACACCAGTGCCTTGCCTTTTTCCTGCAGTTCGTGCGAGCTGCAAAGCACCTGGCGCAGCGCCTGCTGCGGCGTGCCGGGATCAGGCATTGGCGATCAACCAGCGGTGCAGGTCAAGCACCGAATGCGCCACGCACAGCGGCGCAAAGGCGTCGAACTCGGCGTGTTCATGCGCACCGTAGCTGACGGCGATGCTTGGCGTGCCGGCGTTCACCGCGAGTTGCAGGTCGTGCGTCGTATCGCCGATCATCAGCGTGCGCTCGGGCGTCGTGCCGAGTTCATCCATCAACTCAAGCAGCATGCGCGGGTTCGGTTTTGATGCGGTCTCGTCCGCCGTGCGGGTGGCCTCGAAAATGCCTGCAAGTTGCACGCTCTGCAGCGCTTCGTCCAGGCCGCGGCGCGACTTGCCGGTGGCCACCGCGAGGCAGTGCTTGCGACCCTTCAACTCGTTCAGCATCGCCAGCGCACCGTCGAACATCAGGACTTCATGTTGCTTGGCGAAATAGTGATGTCGATAGCGGTCGGCAAGTTCGCGATGGCGTTCGCGCGGCAGCGTCGGCGCGGCGTGTTGCAGGGCGTCGCTCAGGCCCAGACCAATCACGAAACTCGCGTCGCGGCTGCTGGGCACCGGTGCGCCGACGTCGGCGCAGGCCGCCTGGATGCAACGAGTGATCAACCCCGTCGAGTCGAACAGGGTACCGTCCCAATCAAACGCAATCAGGTCGAAGCGGCGATGTCGGCTGATCCGGACCATGGGGTGAGCCTCTGCAGAAAAGCCTGGCACTGCGCCGGCAAGGGCGAAACCAACTCCAGGCGCTCGCCGCTGGCGGGATGCGTGACGCGCAATCGAGCGGCATGCAAGAACATTCCTTCGAAGCGTTGCGCAATTCCTTGTTGCGCGACGCCGGGCCAAACCAGGCCTCGCGCCAAGGACTTGTTCAGATCGTAATCGCCGTACTTCGTATCGCCGACGATCGGGTGACCGGCATTGGCCAAATGCACACGAATCTGATGCGTTCGCCCGGTCTTGATGTTGACCTCGAGCAGCGTGAAGCCGGCGTAGCGATGTTGCACCTTGACGAGCGTGATCGAGCGGCGCGCCTCATCATGCTCGGCGTCGACCACGCGAACCCGGCGCTCACCCTCGGCATTGAGGGTCTTGCGCAGCGCGACATCGATGACCTTGAGCTTTTCCGGCCAGGCGCCGATGGCCAGTGCCAGGTAGGTCTTGGACACCTCCTTGTCGCGCTGCCGAAGCTGGTCTTGCAAGGCGAGCAGGCTCGCGCGCTTGCGCGCCACCAGCAAGACGCCCGAGGTTTCCTTGTCGAGCCGGTGCACGAGTTCCAGAAAGCGCTCGTTCGGCCGCGCCCGGCGCAACTGTTCGATCACGCCATAGCTCACGCCGCTGCCGCCGTGCACGGCAACCCCGGCCGGTTTGTCGATCGCGATCAGGTGCTCGTCTTCAAACAGGACTGCGAACTCACGCGGTGGCACCGCCTGCGGGTCGCCGGTGGCCGCCACGCGCACCGGTGGCACGCGGATCCTGTCGCCCAGCGCCAGGCGCGTATCGGCGGCGGCGCGGCCCTGGTTGACACGCACTTCGCCGCTGCGAATCACGCGCTGCACGTGGCTCTTTGGAACGCCCTTGAGCAGCTTGATGAGGAAGTTGTCCAGGCGCTGCCCGGCCGAGCCTTCGTCGATGCAGACATAGTGCACGCTCGCGCCTGCGGCACTGGCTCTGCCTGCCGCTGCAGGCTGCCCTGGTGCCGCGCCCTTGGCCCTTATAATGCGCTGCACCACGATGTCGCGCGAGTTGATTTGCGACCAAGAGTTTAGCCTTGGCCCATCAGACGAGACGCGGCAAGTGGCAAGGGCGAGCCGAAGGGCCCGCCCGACAGGTGATGCAACGCATTGTTGTGCGGGGCAGGCAGGGCCAAATGACTGGCGCTGCGGCCCAGGCTCTCGGTGCGGCAGAGCAACGCAAAGAAGGCACCCACCCAATAGGTTTTCCACGGCGGGAGACACGAGCCACAGCAGTTTCCCCGGTGCCAAGCGCCGGTACTGCTGGCCCAGGCCTCCCACCTCGCGTCAAGTGATCCCATGCGGATGTTGACCCCGGCCCCCCACTCGCTGCCCCTTGTTGAAGCGCCGAAACGGCATGCCTGCCGCTTCCGTGCTGCAATCACCGGCGCGAGGTGGTCCTGGCCGAGCGATTCACGTGCAGCAACTCTGCCCCGGCCGCAACGCCGCGCGCAGCATCTGCAGCGCAGAAGCATCACCACCACGCAAGCGCCAACGCTGCGCGCCCGCCCGGTCTGACGACCGGGCAGCCAGGCACGCAGTCCAGGGCGATTCCTTCCGGGCCTTCCAGCGTTTTTCGTGCATCGAAGTGTCGCCCGCGGTCAGGCCGCAGGGGACGGTGGATTGTGCGTTGCGACATCGGGCAGCGCACGGAGTTGGAGTGCACATGAAACGCATGCTGATCAACGCGACGCAGGCCGAAGAGCGCCGCCTGGCCATTGTCGAAGGCCAGAAACTGATGGACTTCGAGACTGAAATCGAAGGCCGCGAGCAACGCAAGGGAAACATCTACAAGGCAGTCGTGACCCGCGTCGAGCCCTCGCTCGAAGCCTGCTTCGTCGACTACGGCGAAGAGCGCCACGGCTTCCTGCCGTTCAAGGAGATCTCGCGCAACTACTTCCGCGAAGGTGTCGACGCGCGCACGGCGCGCATCCAGGACGCGATTCGCGACGGCGATCAGTTGCTGGTGCAGGTTGAAAAGGAAGAGCGCGGCAACAAGGGCGCGGCGCTCACCACCTTCGTCAGCCTGGCCGGGCGCTACCTGGTGCTGATGCCGAACAACCCGCGCGGCGGCGGCGTGAGCCGGCGGATCGAAGGCGAAGACCGCGAAGAGCTGAAGGAAAACCTCGATCAGCTCGAATACCCCAAGGGCATGAGCCTGATCGCGCGCACCGCAGGCATCGGGCGCACCGCGCCCGAGCTGCAGTGGGACTTGAACTACATGCTCAAGTTGTGGACCGCGATCGACGATGCGGCGAAGGCCGGCAAGGGTGCGTTCCTGATCTACCAGGAATCATCGTTGGTGATCCGCGCGATCCGCGACTACTTCACGTCCGACGTCGGCGAAATCCTGATCGACACCGACGACATCTTCGAGCAGGCAAAGCAGTTCATGAGCCATGTGATGCCCGATACGGCGCACAAGGTGAAGCGCTACCGTGACGACGCGCCGCTGTTCAGCCGGTTCCAGATCGAGCATCAGATCGAAACCGCGTTTGCGCGCACCGTGAACCTGCCCTCGGGCGGCGCGATCGTGATCGACCACACCGAGGCGCTGGTGTCGGTGGACGTGAACAGCGCGCGCAGCACGCGCGGCAGCGACATCGAAGAAACCGCCACGCGCACCAATCTCGAAGCCGCGGATGAAATCGCGCGCCAGATGCGCTTGCGCGACTTGGGCGGCCTGATCGTCGTCGACTTCATCGACATGGAAGAGTCGAAGAACCGGCGTGAGGTCGAGACCCGCCTGCGCGACGCGCTGCGCCAGGATCGGGCGCGCGTGCAGTTCAGTTCGATCTCGAAGTTCGGCCTGCTCGAGCTCAGCCGCCAGCGCCTGCGCCCGGCGCTGAGCGAAGGCTCGCACATCACGTGCCCGCGCTGCAATGGCACCGGCCATATCCGTGACACGGAAAGCTCGGCGCTGCAAATCCTGCGCATGGTGCAGGAAGAGTCGATGAAGGACAACACCGCGGCGGTGCACGTTCAGGTGCCTGTGGAGGTCACAAGCTTCCTGCTCAACGAGAAGCGCACCGAGATCTCGAAGATCGAACTCAAGCAGCGCGTGACGGTGCTGCTGGTTCCGAACAAGAATCTCGAGACGCCGAACTATCGCCTGGAGCGCTTGCGTCAGGACGACCCGCGGCTGGAGAACTTGCAAGCCAGCTACAAGATGGTGGATGAGCCCGAAGAAGAGGTCGGCTTCACGCGCCGTGAAAAGAGCAAGGCGAAGCAGGAGCCTGTGATCAAGGGCCTGCTGCCCGAGACGCCGGCGCCGGTGGCCACGCCGAAGCCGGCCCCGGTGGAGGCAGCAGCCAAGTCCGCACCCACGCCACTCGCCGCAGCGGCCGCGCCGGCATCGACCCATGAAGGCGGTATCTTCAAATGGCTGAAGCGCCTGCTTGCAAGCGATGCGGCGTCACCCGACGTGGCTGTGGCAGCCAAGAGTCCCGTCACAGCGGCGGCGCTGCCTGCCGCTGCGCGAGGTGAAGCGCGTGGCGACCGCGGCGACCGAGGTGCGCGCGGCGGACGCGGCGGGCGCGGTGGTGGACGCGGTGAACGCGGCGAGCGTGGTGATCGAAGCGAGAGACCCGAACGCGACAGGACCGAGCGCAACGGCGCCGTTGCCGAGGCTCGGGAAGATCGAACCAAGCGCGGCGATCGCTCGGAGCGCCCCGAGCGCGGCGAGCGTCCCGATCGTGGTGGCCGCGGCGATCGGCCCGAGCGCTCGGCGCCGGATCAGGACGCGCCACCACAAGCTTTGGTCGGGGGCGGCGCCGAGGAGCGTCCTCAGCGCAACGAAGGCTCGGCACCGGGCGAAGGCCGCGGCGAGCTGCGCCCGGGCCGAGGCGGACGCGGCTCGCATGGCGACCAGGACCCACGCCGTTCCAAACCGGTTCAGGAAACAAGAACCGAACCCGGCGCCGCCGAGGCAAGCCTGGCGACAGGCGCTGCCATCGCAGGTTCCGACCCTGGTCAAGCCCAGGGCGAAGGCCAGCCGGCTCGCCGCCGTGGCCGCCGTGGTGGGCGCGGTGGTCGCGACCGCGACGATTCGCGCGAGGTTGAAATCCGCGCCGTTCAAGCCGACCAGGACCAGCCCGCGGCTGTGGCCAAGGCCGATGAATTGTCCGATCACGAAGGCATGGCCGGCGAAGTGCCCTTGCGCGATGCAGGCAATGCGTTGGCCGACTGGCACGACGAATCGCGCGTCGGCGCAGCGCCGGCTCAGCAAATTGACGATCGGCCGCAAAGCGGGCAGCGCAGACCGGGACGCGATCGCCAGCGCAGTGAACGTGGCGACCAAGCAGTGGCGGACGGCGCAGCGCTGGATGCCGTTGGCCAGGCAGGTGCCGCGCCGATGCGCGGTCGGCTCGAAGCCGGCGCCGGCGACACGCCGATGGCGGACGCGACACCGCGCGAAGCCCGGCGCGCCGAGGCGATGGTTGCAAGCAGCGCCGAGCCGCTGCAGCGTCCTGCCGCAGTGCCATCTGTGCCCTTTGTATTGCCGCTGGAGACTTTGCAGGGCGTCGCGGCGGCGAGCGGGTTGGAGTGGGTCAACTCCGACCCCGAAAAGACACGTGCTGTTCAAGAAGCGATGGCGAGCGAGGCGGCGCCAACGCATGTCCCGCGCCAGCGACCCTCCTTGCCTCGGATCGACGTTGGCCCGCTGGTTCTCGTGGAAACACGCAAAGACCTGAGCCAGACGAAGCTGCCGTTCGAAACCGGCGAGATGAGGTGAAAGCACGCTGACGCGGCATGACCGCTTCGACGGCAAGCACCTGATGTTCTTCGACATGTGCGTGCACGCGCACGACGAACACGAAGAGTTCGACGCGAGCAACTTCCCCCGCGCGGCGCCGGCCTGAGACGCGACAGGCCGTTGCCCCGGCTTCAAGGCAGGCGTTCGAGAGCGCGCTGGTAGGCAGGGTCGTGCATCAACTCATCCCACGCCAGCGGTGCGCTTCGCGGCAAGAGTTTCTGCCGGCGCGCTTCGCCGGCGGCGTCTTGTTGCCACTGGTCGGCCTCCAGAGCCCAGACCAGGCCGTCAAGCAGCGCATCAACGGCCTGGCCGCCGTCGGCCGACTGATTGCACAACAACACCATGTCGCAACCGGCCGCCAATGCCAACACTGCGGCTTCGACATAGCTCAGTTCGCGACCGTTCAACGAACGTGCACCGGCCATGCTCAAGTCGTCACTGAAAACAGCGCCGGTGAAACCGAGTTGCTGACGCAGGATCTCTTTCAGCCAGCGCGGCGAAAAGCCCGCCGGGCGCGCATCGACCTTCGGGTAGACGACATGCGCGGGCATGACACTGGCAAGGCTCGTGCTGAGCCATTCGTAGGGTCGCGCGTCGTCGGCGAGCAGCACTTCCAGGCTGCGCTCGTCGATCGGAATCTCGTGGTGGCTGTCGGCCTTGACGAACCCGTGGCCGGGAAAATGTTTGCCGCAGTTGGCCATTCCACAAAGCAGCAGGCCATGCATCAAACTCTTTGCGAGCAGCGTCGTGACGCGCGGGTCGCGATGGAAGGCGCGGTCGCCGATGACGTTGGAGCCTCCATGGTCGAGGTCGAGCACCGGCGTGAAACTCAAGTCGACGCCACAGGCACGCAACTCGGCTCCAAGAACCTGACCGCAAGCGCTGGCGCAGTCGGTCGCGGTGAGCGCGTCGCTCATCCACATCTCGCCCAGAGCGCGCATGGGCGGCAACTCGGTGAATCCATCGCTGCGAAAGCGTTGCACGCGCCCGCCTTCGTGATCCACGCAAATCAGCAGGTCGTCGCGAATCGACTTGATTTCGCTCGTCAGCTCGAGCAGTTGAGCCCGGCTCTGCCAGTTGCGGGTGAACAGGATCATGCCGCCGGCGAGCGGATGGCGCAGGCGCCGCCGGTCGTCGTCGGTGAGTGCCAGTCCGGCAATGTCAAGAATCACGGGAGCGTGGGTCATGGTGAGCCTTTCGCTTTGCTTTCAATGCGTTCGACGATGACGAAACTCGCGGCGTAGTCGGCTTCGTCGCTGACGCTGACGTGGGCGCTCAGACCGAGTGCATTGAACCAGTTGGCGAGGGCGCCGTGCAAGTGAATCTCGGGCTTGCCACTGGGCGCCTTGACGATTTCACACGCTTGCCATGTCATCGGGCTGCGCATCCCAAGTCCGACCGCCTTGGAAAACGCTTCCTTGGCGCAAAAGCGTGTGGCCAGGAAACTGATGCCGCGCGCCTCGAGTCTGCGCGAACGCGCCTCGTACATGGCGAACTCGGTCGGCCCGAGCACGCGCCGCGGAAAGCGATCGCCGTGCCGGCTGAGCACGGCGGCGATGCGCCGGATATCGCAGATGTCGGTGCCGATGCCGAAGATCATCGGGAACCTGTCCGCGAACCGGAAGGCCCCGGCCCGAAGGGTTGCACAGGTTTCACGGTCTTCCTGGTCACAGACTGGTTCTAGGCTGGGCGCCGGGCGCGCACCGCTTCGGCCTGGAAATCGGCGACGGCCTGGCGCAGCCCCACGAATACGGCGTGGCCAATCAAGGCATGGCCAATATGCAATTCGGCAACGTCGGGCAGCGCGGCGATCTGCGCAGTGCTGCTGGCAAACGGCTGCGACGCGGCTTCGCTCCAGAGCGCCAGCCCATGGCCGGCGTGGGTGCGCAAGCCGAGAGAACGCGCGTGCTTCAGACCTTGTTTCAGGCGCGTCAGTTCGGTGTGCATGTCCTGGATATTGCGCGCCCCCCAGGCATTGGCAAAAGCGCCGGTGTGCAGTTCGACACATGGAGCGCCGCAATCCGCGCTGGCTTCGATCTGGGCCGGATCGGCGCCGATGAACAGGGAGACGCGGCAGCCCGCCGCCTGCAGGCGCTGACACGCGGCTCGAATCCGGCCGAGCTGGCCCGCCACGTCGAGACCGCCCTCGGTGGTGATTTCCAGGCGGCGCTCAGGGACCAGGCACACGTGTTCGGGGCGCACACGCTCGATGATGGTGAGCATTTCGTCGGTCACCGCGGCTTCGAAATTGAGCGGCACGTGCAACGCCGCCTTGAGCCGCTGAACGTCGTCGTCCTTGATGTGGCGCCGGTCTTCGCGAAGGTGGAAAGTGACGATGTCGGCACCCGCTTCAACCGCGAGCACCGCCGCCGCCACCGGGTCAGGGGAGGCGCCGCCGCGCGCGTTGCGCAGGGTGGCCACATGGTCGATGTTGACACCGAGCAGGGGCGCGTGTGGCGCCGACAAATGGATCATGGATCAAGGTTTAGAGCGAATTGGCCAGGGTCAGCATCACTTGTCGCGTGCGCAACCGGTCGGAGCCGAGATGATAGTGAAGCAAGCCGCGCAGGGTGCTCTTCAACTCGGGCAAAGCGCTGCCGCAGGCGTGGCGCAGGGCGCACGCGTCGCCTTGCACAAGCGCGGCGTTCAGGGCGAGAAATACCTCACCCGTCAGCGCACCTGGGTGATCCGCGCCATTCGAAGCGCTGTTTTCGGTGCGGGAAGCGCTCACGCCAAGTTCGGGCAACAACGCGTAAGTCTGGGACGCCTGCAGCGGCTGCTGGGTCAGCGTGGCCAGGCTCAGATCGGGCAGGACACCGACTTCGCGCAACAAGGTCAGCTCGAATGCCCGCAGCGCGGCTTGCACCGCCGCATCGCCCGCAGCCGTGAGCGCCGGCAGAGCCAGGGCGTAGGCGTCGAACAGGGCCGGGTGCGGGTCGTGGCGCGCCAGCAACTTCATCAGCAGCTCGTTCAAATAGAAACCGCTGAACAGCGCGCCGCCGGTGAGCATCGCGGCGCCACCGCCCCATTCAGCGGCGCGCAAGGTTTGAATCTCGCTGTCGGCAGAGCCCGTCCGGATTCTCCCGAGCGTGACATGAATGCGCTGGAACGGCAGCAAGACGGCACGCATCTGCGAATACGGCCGCTTCGCTCCCTTCGCCGCGACAGCGATGCGGCCCTGTTCGCGCGTGAACAGGTCCAGAATGAGGCTCGACTCGCTCCAGTCGTAGCGGTGCAAAACATACGCCGACAGCGGCGCCTGGGTGCTGCGCTTGGCGCTCATCGATTCACGACACCGTTTGCGTGTGGCACGCGCTGCGGCGGCGGTGATGCATCAATGCCACGCGCGATGTCACTCGTAGCCGTAGCTGCGCAGATGCTCGTCGTCGTCGGCCCAGCCCGAACGCACCTTGACCCAAAGTTCGACGAAGACACGCGCATCGAGCAGTGCCTCAAGATCCTGGCGTGCCTGCGAGCCGATGCGCTTGAGCCGCTCGCCGCCGCTGCCGATGACCATGCCCTTGTGCGCGTCGCGCTCGACGACGATGCTCGCGGCAATCTTGATGAGCCGCTTTTCGTGCGCCGTCGGCGCCCCTTCTTCATAGCGGTCGATGATCACCGTCAAGGTGTAGGGCAACTCGTCGCCGGTCAGGCGAAACAACTTCTCGCGAATGATTTCGCTGGCCAGAAACCGGTCACTGCGGTCGGTGAGCGCATCTGCCTCGTAGAACCAGCCCTGCTCCGGAAGGTAGGGTTCGACGATGCCAAGCAAGCGCTGCGCGTCGGAGGGCTTGCGCGCCGACAGCGGAACGAATTGGGCAAAGTCGTGGCGTTCCTGCATGCCCTTCAGCCATGGGGCCAGGTCGGAACGGCGCTGCACGTTGTCGAGTTTGTTCGCCACCAGCAGCACCGGCTTGTGCGCGGGCATGAGCGCGAGGACCGTTGCGTCGTCCAGCCCGAAACGGCCGGCCTCGACGACGAACAACACGGCATCGACATCGGCAAGCACGCCTTTCACGGTGCGGTTCAAGTTGCGGTTCAACGCCGCAGCATGATGAACCTGGAAGCCCGGCGTGTCGACGAAAACGAACTGCGAACGCCCCTCGCTGCGGATGCCGGTGATGCGATGGCGCGTGGTCTGCGCCTTGTCCGATGTGATGCTCAGCTTTTGACCGACCAGGGCATTGAGCAGGGTGGACTTGCCGACGTTCGGGCGCCCGACGATCGCCACCAGCCCGCAACGTTGAGCCCCAGCCTGGCCCGCCGCGACATCGAGCGCCGCCGGCGCGGTGCGCGCAGGGATCGTCATGCGTGCAGCGGCCCGCCGAGCTTGTCGGCGGCGGCGAGCGCGGCGAGCATGCGGCGTGCCGCTTCTTGTTCGGCAATGCGCCGCGAACGGCCCTCGCCGAGTTCGGCCAGGGCCAGCGTGGCAACGGCGCACTCGACCTCGAACGTCTGGGCATGTGCCTGCCCGCGCGTCGCGGTGATGCGATAGCTCGGCACCGGAAGGTGCCGCGCCTGCAACCATTCCTGGAGTTCCGTCTTCGCATCCTTGCTCCAACTTCCCTTGTCGGTGGTGGCAATGATTTCGCCGAAGAGCCGCTGCACGACGCCGCGCGCCGCGTCAAAGCCGGCGTCGAGGAATGCCGCGCCGATCAGGGCCTCGAGAGCGTCGGCGAGGATTGAGGCGCGAAGTGCACCGCCGTCGCGCGCCTCACCTTCGCTGAGAAACAGCACCTGCGGCAGCCCCAGCTGCAAGGCGGCTCGGTGCAGGCTTTCTTCGCGCACCAGGTGCGCGCGCACACGCGTCAGGTCGCCTTCGTCGGAACCGGAGAAGTGCTCGAACAGCAGGCCGGAAATCGCCAGGCTCAACACGGCGTCGCCCAGGAATTCGAGCCGCTCGTTGTGCCCCGAGCCGAAGCTGCGATGGGTCAGAGCCCGTTTCAGCAGGTCAGCATCGGCAAAGCGATGGCCAAGGGAGTCCTGAAGTGCGTCGAATCGATTGTCCATGGAAGAACGCGCGGCGGCGCCTTTCGTCAGCTCAATAGGCCTTGCCAGCCTTTGAACGCGCTTCGTACTTGATCAACAGGTAGACCGGCTTGAACAGCTCGATCTCGCTGTCGTAGGCGAAGCCGATCACAACTTCTTCACCCTCCTTGGTGACCGACAAGTCCTTGCCTGAAATCGACGTGATACGGTCGATCTCCTTTTGACGGTCGAATGCGGCTCGAACCTGGGGAACCGTGCTCCCCCCCGTGGCCGACACCTTGTGGATCGCTTTCACGATCGTGTAGTACTCGATCGTGGTCGGCACGATGCGCGCGGCGAATAGCGCCAGCATACCAATGACAATGGCCCACACCAGCAATCCGACTATGGTCATGCCATCTTGCTGGCGGGGGCCGTGCTGGGTGTCGCGAGACTCGACTGTCATGCTCATAGCTCCTGTGGTGCCGACAAAGCGCATGCTCGCCCTGACTTTACTGGAACGAGCCGATGCGCTTGAAGTTGCCGAAATTCATCCACACAAAGAACGCCTTGCCGACGATGTTCTGGTCTGGAACGAAGCCCCAGAAGCGCGAGTCCTGCGAGTTGTCGCGGTTGTCGCCCATCATGAAGTAATGGCCCGCGGGAACTTTGCAGGTCACAGCATCGGGGAGATAGCGGCAGTTCTCGCGGAACGGAAATCCGACGCGCTCATCCGCACCGCCGTAGAACGGCTGATTGTTGGGATTGACCAGGATGCCGTGGCGGACCTCGCCGAGCCGCTCGGAGAACTCGTTGAAATAGCGCTGGGATTCCTCATCGTAGAAACCCGGCGGCGGTTTTTGCTCGACAGCCACGAGCTCGCCGTTCAGCGACAGGCGTTGGTTGGTGTAGGAGATCTCATCCCCGGGCACGCCGACAACACGCTTGATGTAGTCGATGCTGGTGTCGCGCGGGTAGCGGAAAACCATCACATCGCCACGCTGCGGGTCGTGGTTGTCGATGACCTTCTTGTTGAGCACCGGCAGGCGCACGCCGTAGTGGAATTTGTTGACAAGAATCAGGTCACCCACGAGCAGCGTGGGCAGCATCGACGACGATGGAATCTTGAACGGCTCGTAGAGGAACGATCGCAGCAGGAATACGGCGAGGATCACCGGGAACAGGCCCGCTGTCCAGTCCAGCCACCAGGGCTGCGCGAGCACCGCTTCTTTCGACTCGGCCAGGTTGCTGTCGACCTTGGAGATGCCTTGCAGGGCAAGTTTCTCGCGCCGCGCACCGTCTTGCCGGTCCAGGTTTGCGGCGGCCCGCTGGCGCTGCGGCGCGAAATGAAACCGCTCGGCCAGCCAAAACGCAAGCGTCACGACGCTGAGGATGAACAACAATAAAGAGAAGTTGCCGTTCCATTTCCCGACGTACCAGCCGCCGAGGAAAACGGCCAAGGCACCGTACAGCAAGCCAGTCAGTGCGCCCATCAGTCGTCCACTTGCAGGATGGCCAGAAACGCTTCCTGGGGAACCTCGACGGACCCGATCTGCTTCATGCGCTTCTTGCCGGCCTTTTGTTTTTCGAGGAGTTTGCGCTTGCGGGTGATGTCCCCGCCATAGCACTTGGCGATCACGTTCTTTCGCAGTGCTTTGATTGTCTCACGGGCAATAATGTTCGCGCCGATCGCCGCCTGGATCGCCACGTCGTACATCTGGCGCGAAATGATCTCGCGCATCTTGGCCACGACGGCGCGTCCCCGGTACTGGCTCTGGCCGCGGTGCACGATGATCGACAGCGCATCGACGCGCTCGCCGTTGAGCAAGATGTCGACCTTCACGACGTCGGCGGCGCGGTACTCCTTGAACTCGTAGTCCATCGATGCATAGCCGCGCGACACGCTTTTCAGGCGATCGAAGAAGTCGAGCACGATTTCGGCAAGCGGCAGGTCGTAGGTGAGCAAGACCTGGCGGCCGTGGTAAGCCATGTTGACCTGGGTCCCGCGTTTTTGGTTGGCCAGCGTCATCACCGGACCGACATAGTCCTGCGGCATGTACAGGCGCACCGTGACGATGGGCTCGCGAATCTCGTGAATGCGCCCTGGGTCGGGCAGCTTCGACGGGTTCTCGATCAGGATCACCTCCTTGTTGCCCAGCTCGACCTGATAGACAACGCTGGGCGCCGTGGTGATGAGGTCCTGGTCGAATTCGCGCTCCAATCGTTCCTGGACGATTTCCATGTGCAGCAGGCCGAGGAAACCGCAGCGAAAGCCGAATCCCAGGGCCTGGCTGACCTCGGGCTCGTAGCGCAGTGAAGAATCATTGAGTTTGAGCTTTTCCAGCGCGTCGCGCAGTTGCTCGTACTCGCTCGCCTCGGTCGGGTACAGGCCGGCAAAGACCTGAGGCTGGATTTCCTTGAACCCTGGCAAGGCTTCCGTGGCGACGCCGCGATTGTTTGGAAGCTTCCGTTCCAGCGTGACGGTGTCGCCGACCTTTGCCGCCTGCAGCTCGCGAATGCCGGCGATCACAAAGCCCACCTCGCCAGCTTGCAGCGATTCTCGCGGCAGCGACTTCGGCGTAAACACTCCCAGCTGCTCGGCGCCGTAGCAGGCGTCGCTGGCCATCAGTCGGATCCGCTCACCGCACGTCAGCGAGCCGTCGACCACCCGTACCAGCATCACGACGCCGACATAGTTGTCGAACCAGGAATCGACGACCATGGCGCGCAGCGGCGCATCTGGATTGCCGCGCGGCGCCGGCATGCGGTGGATCACCGCCTCCAGGATGTCGTCGATGCCCTCACCGGTCTTGGCGCTGCAAGGTATCGCAGCGTCGGCATCGATGCCGATCACGTCTTCGATTTCGTCGCGTGCACGCTTCGGGTCGGCCTGGGGCAGGTCCATCTTGTTGAGCACCGGCACAACCTCGACGCCGAGTTCGATCGCGGTGTAGCAATTCGCCACCGTCTGCGCCTCCACCCCCTGGCTCGCATCCACCACCAGCAGGGCCCCTTCGCAGGCAGACAGGGAGCGGCTGACCTCGTAGGAGAAGTCGACGTGGCCAGGGGTGTCGATCAGGTTCAGGTTGTAGGTCTCGCCGTTGCGGGCGGTGTAGCTCAACGCAGCCGTCTGCGCCTTGATCGTGATGCCGCGCTCGCGTTCGATGTCCATCGAATCGAGCACCTGCTCCTCCATCTCCCGGTCGCTCAACCCCCCGCAGCGCTGGATCAGCCGATCCGCCAAGGTGCTCTTGCCATGGTCGATATGGGCAATGATGGAGAAGTTGCGGATGTGATCCATGGCGCTGGTCGAAGCCTCAATCGGAAGCCACAACGACGAAGTCGTTGCGTTGGAGGCTCAAATCGCGAAGCGATGTGAAGGCGCAAAGCGCCGTGCCGCAAGCAAAAAAAAGGCACGTCAAACAACCGACGCGCCTTCCAACAAAACGTATGGCAACTGCTTGTTGGGCTTTCATTGTAGCCACAAGGACTCGCCGGAAAACCGCGCCAATGCTCGATTTCTCAGCGTTGCAGGTGGCCAACACGAACTTCTATCAACAGCTTATACACAGAGCCCTGTGGGTTTTCTGGGGACATTGTCGCGGCCATTGATTTCAATGCAAATTTCAAGATTGCTGCGGGCAGGCCATTTTCGATTCGAACCAAAATTCGGCTCAATCAATGTCCGTCCACGCCTCATTCAGGCAGACGAAGCCCAGCCGAAATCGCTGATGGATCCCCGATGAGTGATAGCAGTTTCAGCTTCTTGCGTCAGTTTTCCGTATTGTGAAAAGACCAGGCAGCCAACTCAGGTGCTCAAAGTCGCGCTCCCGACCCTGCCCTGCCTAGCGAGTCGGCTTGATGACAATGAACGTGGCTGCATCGCCGCGCTTGACCAGCACCGTCACGGACTTGGTCTTGTCGATCTTCGCGGCAATGGTTTCGAACTGCTTGGCCGATGTGACTTCGACATTGTCGACCGACAAGATCACGTCTCCCTCGCGCAACCCTGCCCGGGCTCCAGCCGCGTCGGCCGATTCAATCCGTACCCCATTCTTGATCTTGAGCTCGCGCTTCTGCGCATCGGTCAGGTCAGCCACGACCAGCCCCAGGGTCTCGACGCTGGACTTGGATTTCGGCTCGTTTTGCGCCGTTCTCTGCGCTCGCTCGGGTTCGACTTCGGCCACCGTCACGTTGAGGTCGCGGTAAGCGCCGCGCCGAAACACCTGCACAGCGACCTTGGTACCGGGCTTCACGCCACCGACGATGCGTGGAAGGTCCCCTGACTTTTCGATCGCCTTGCCGTCGAACTTCGTGATGATGTCGCCGGCTTCGATGCCGGCCTTGTCGGCCGGGCCACCAGACTCCACGCTGCGAACCAGCGCGCCCATGGCTTTGCCCAGCCCGATCGACTCGGCGACCTCTTTCGTCACCTGGTCGATGCTGACGGCGATGCGCCCGCGAACGACGCGACCATTGACCCGCAACTGGTCGGACACGCGGCTCGCTTCGTCGATCGGAATCGCGAACGAGATCCCCTGGTAGCCGCCGGAGCGGCTGTAGATCTGGGAATTGATGCCGACAACTTCGCCGCGCATGTTGATCAGCGGCCCCCCGGAGTTGCCGGGATTGATGGCGACGTCGGTCTGGATCAGCGGCAGGAACTCCCCGGTATCGCGTGACTTGGCGCTCACGATTCCGGCTGTGACCGTGTTCTCCAGGCCGAACGGCGAGCCAATGGCGATCACCCACTCGCCCACCTTGAGCCGGCTCACGTCGCCCAGGCGGACTGTCGGCAAGCCGCTGGCTTCGATCTTGAGCAGCGCCACGTCAGAGCGCCGATCTGCGCCGATCGGTTTCGCCTTGAACTCGCGCTTGTCAGTGAGCGTGACGATCACTTCTTCAGCGCCGTCGACAACGTGCGCATTGGTCATCACATAACCGTCGGCGCTCAGGATGAACCCTGAGCCGACACCACGCTGCTGCGGCTCGCCGTCGGGCCCCTGCCGCGGACCGCGTGGTGACGGCTGGTTCGGCATGGGCAAGCCGAAGCGCCGAAAGAACTCGAGCATGTCTTCGTCCATTTCGGGTCCAGCACCGCCACGCGTGGCGCTTCGGGATCGCTCGAGCGTCCGAATATTCACCACCGCCGGGCCGACCCTCTCCACCAATTCGGTGAAATCGGGAAGCCCCTGCGCCTGCACGGAGCCGATGGCTACGAAAGTCAAGGCGCCCACGGCGAGCAGCCAGGCAGCGCATCGCCCGCGCCGCGGTGAAGAAGGGTTCATCGTCTTGAATTTTAGATGCATGTTGAGTTCACCTCTGATACCGGACACGCCAGATGCAGCCCTAACGGCTGCGCTCCAGCCCATTCACAAACACGTACAACGTCGCCACCGGCACGTCTCCCACAGCCGTGATCCACCATGCGCCCTGCCGACGCATCAGCGTCTGCGTCGCCCCGATCGAGGTGGTTGAGGGTTGTGAAGCATGCGTCGCATCGTAGGGCTCGATGAACAGGGAGACATGGGTCAACCCGTCGGAGTAGATCGACTGCAGCACGTCGCGCTCGGCTGCGCCGTCCTTCGCGAGTGCCGCGGCGTCGATGCGCCCGCGCACGCCACTCACTTGCCGAAAGCCGGGCGGCACACTTCGCACGGCCCAACCTTCGGCCTCCAGCGTTGTCGTTCGCAGAATCGGGCGCAGGACCCGATAACCCTCAAGCCTGCGCATCGGCTGCAGGACGCTGTCGAACTGAGGCCGAATCCCGATCGCGACATCTGAGAACGCGGCGGTTTCGAGAACTTCCATCTTGTCCCCGAGAACGTCGGACCGCAACAGCAGGCCCGACGCCTTGTCGGCCCAGAGGCGATAGCCGAAGCGATACGCATCGCGAGGCCGCACCCACAGCACATGGGCCTCCCGTCCGGCAATGCGTTCCCCCGCCTGCGGCTGAACCTCGTAGACCTCATGGATGCGGTCGTCGCCGGCGATCAACAGCGCCGGAAACGCGGTCAGGAGTTCGCGCTGCTCGACCTGGGCGATCTTGCTCGCCGGCCAGAAGGTGTGCACCACGTCGTTGTGGCGAAACACCTGCCGCGCCGGCCCGTCAAGGGACTCGATGCGTTCGAACTGGTTGCGCCCATCGCAGTAATGGGCGATTCGGGCGCTGGTCACCGAGCCGCCGCCGCTGACGATGAACGTGCCTTGAAAGTTGCTGTGGCTGGCCGCCTCGTGGATGCGCATCAGCCACGTGCGCATTTCATGCGCAGTCGCTGCCGACTGCGCCTGGACGGGCCAAGCCCAAGCCAGCGTGAGCACCACGGTCCCCAGCGCCAAGACAAGTCGAGCCCGCATCTTAATGAATTCAGCCCGCATCAATTCGACCGTCAGCGATTCGAAGCGTCGGACGTCGCGCCGCGCAAGAAAGTGGAAGGAACTCCCAACGCCGAGACCCCCGAGAACTGTTTGTGGGCGTCGAGGTAACGATCGAGCCTTGCGTCGCGCACGAGTCTGCCGTCTGCGAACAAGGCCTGGGGAGCAGATCCAGGCCGCGACGCGGCACTTGAATAATTGGCCGCGACGGCCGAAGCGCCGGGTCCGGCGGACTTCTCCGCGCGAAACTCGGAGTCGCCTGCAGGCTCGCGCAAGACGATCAAAACCACGGCGACCGCGCCGAAACCCGCGGCGACTGCGGACAACGCGGCCCAAGGCTTGCGCGCCCAGCCAACCGCGGCCGAGCTGCGAACCGAAGTCCCCGGCGCGAAAATCACCGGTTCGCGAGCGAGCTTCTCGCGCAGCGTGTCGAGGCAAACGTAGTCGCGTCTGGGCAAGCCGGCCAGGTCTTCGGAGCGCAGCACGTCGCCAATCAAATGGTAGGCATGCCAGGTCGCATGGGCCGGGCCACGAGCCTGCCACTTTGCGCACGTTCGCGCGACACCGTTCGGGTCCAGTTCGCCATCGGCGAGTGCCGAAAGCTGTTCAGCCTCATGCTCGAGCGTGTCCGGCATTTTCAACTCCAATCGTCTCCAAGCCCACTCAGCGCTACCATCGGTCACCCTCGCGCGTTCCCAACAAGGGGCGCAGCCGCTGCGCGATGGCTTCACGTGCCCGGAAGATACGCGAGCGCACGGTGCCGATCGGGCAATTCATCAGTTCGGCAATTTCCTCGTAGCTCAATCCTTCGATTTCCCGCAGAGTGATGGCCTGACGCAACTCCTCCGACAAGGTTTGCATTGCGGAGTTCACTGCGGCCGCAATTTGTTTGCTGGCCAGCAGCGCTTCGGGCGTCTCGCCGTCGCTTAGTTCATTCTCGACTCGGGAAGTTTCATCATCGTCGTCGCGCGCGGCCAATGCCGATTCGGTCACGGTCGGGTCACGCTTGAGCTCCATGAGCGCCTTCTTCGCGGAGTTCACCGCAATCCGGTACAACCATGTGTAGAAGGCGCTTTCACCTCTGAATTGGGGGATCGCCCGGTAGGCGCGGATGAACGTCTCCTGGGCGATGTCGGGAACCAGGTCGACGTCTCGCACCATGCGCCCGATCAAGCGTTCGATGCGGCGCTGGTATTTGACGACAAGCATTTCGAACGCCTTGACGTCACCCGCCTTGGTTCGATCGACAAGCGCCGCGTCGGCATCGGGGGCGTTCATTCGAACCGGGCTATGCGTCTGTGGCAGCGTCGACTCGCCGCGCTGGCCGGGACGAATACACGGCACAGCGCAACGCGTGCCACCGGGTGTCGACTTCGCTGCGCTGCACCGGCAGCCAGCGCGATCGCACTCCTGCCCTCTTGGCGGCGGGTATGAAACGCAGCAGCATCCAGGCGCCGAGGTCCAGGCAGACTTCAACCTCGCCGACGATCGGTTCGCCGCCCTCGCGATCGGGGTTCCACAGAAGCCAGCTCGAGCCATCGAATTTCAGACCCACCGGGACAGCGCGCCAGAGCGACGCTGCCAGTCCAACGGCAAGAGTCATCAGGGCAAGGGCCAGCCAAGTCATGCGGCTGTCGACCCGGAACCACAGCCACGCCCAGCCGCAAAGGGCAGCAACGACGCAGGCGGTCAGCAGCAGCGTGCAGGCGCGCCAGATCGAATAGTCGCGATTCGTGATTTGAACTGCCGGGAACCCTTGCATCGCGGTCACCAGCGCAAGTTCAGGCGCGCTTGAAGATGAGCGTTCCGTTCGTGCCGCCGAATCCGAAGTTGTTCTTCATCGCGAACTCGATTTTCATGGGTCGCGCTTCATTCGCACAGTAGTCGAGGTCACACTCCGGATCCTGGTTGAAGATATTGATCGTCGGCGGCGATATCTGGTGGTGCAAAGCCAGCACCGTGAACACCGATTCGATTCCTCCGGCCCCACCCAACAAGTGACCCGTCATGGACTTCGTCGAATTGACGACAACCTGCCGCGCATGATCGCCCATGGCGAGCTTGATCGCATTCGTTTCGTTCACGTCGCCGAGTGGGGTTGAAGTTCCGTGCGCGTTGAGGTACTGAACCTGGTTCGCGTTCAGCCCGGCATTGCGCAGCGCCGCCTTCATCGCGCGCTTGGGGCCGTCCACACTTGGCGCGGTCATGTGGAAGGCGTCGGCGCCCATGCCGAAACCGGCAAGCTCGGCATAGATCCTCGCGCCACGCCGCTTCGCGTATTCATACTCTTCGAGCACCACGGCACCGGCACCTTCACCCAGAACGAATCCGTCTCGATCCTTGTCCCACGGCCGGGACGCGGTCTGCGGGTCGTCGTTGCGCGTGGACAGGGCCCGCGCCGCGGCAAAGCCGCCCACGCCCAACGGTGAAACGGTGGCCTCGGAGCCACCGGCGACCATCGCGTCGACGTCGCCATATTCGATCAGCCGACCCGCTTCACCGATGCAATGAAGGCCCGTTGTGCAGGCAGTCGCAATCGCCAGGTTCGGCCCTTGAAAACCGAAGTGGATCGAGACGTGGCCGGAGATCATGTTGATGATCGAGGCCGGTACGAAGAACGGCGAAATACGCCGTGCGCCGCGCGCGACATAGTCGCCATGCGTCTCTTCGATCAACGGCAACCCGCCGATGCCCGAGCCCAGCAGACAGCCGATGCGCTCGGCTTGTTCTTCGTTCAACGCCTCATTCACCGGCAGCCCCGAATCGCGCACGGCCTGAATCGACGCCGCCATTCCGTAGTGGATAAAGGTATCCATGTGGCGGGCGTCCTTGGCGGGGAAGTACTCCTCGACATTGAAGCCCTTGACCTCACCCGCAAAGCGGCAAGCGAGTTGCGCGGCGTCGAACTTGGTGATGGCGGCGATACCGCTGCGGCCGGCCAGAATATTGGCCCAGCCCTCGGTCACGGTATTGCCCACCGGGCTGACCAAGCCCAGGCCGGTCACGACCACCCGACGCCGGCTCATCGAATCACCTCGGCTTGCAGCACTCGGTCGGCGCGAGCTACGCTGTCTTTTGATGCTTGACGGCGTAGTTGATGGCGAGTTGGACCGTCGTGATCTTCTCCGCCTCTTCATCCGGGATTTCGATGCCGAACTCGTCTTCGAGCGCCATCACGAGTTCAACCGTGTCGAGCGAATCGGCACCGAGATCGGCGACGAACGCCTTGGCGTTGGCAACGTCGGACTCGGGGACTCCGAGTTGCTCGGCGATGATCTTCTTGACACGTGCTTCGATATCGCTCATGACTCCTCCAAGAGAAATTGTAAGAAACAGCGCGGCATTCTAAGGCCAGCGAGGTGCGCGCAAACCGCGTGCTGGTCAGTGCATGAACATGCCGCCGTTGACATGCAATTCTGTCCCGGTGATGTAACCCGCCCTGGGCGAGGCGAGAAACGCAACCGCATCGGCAACTTCGCTCGCTTGCCCCAGGCGCCCTGCGGGAATTTGTGTCATCAACGCCTTGGTCTGAGCTTCGCTCAGCGACTTGGTCATGTCGGTTTCGATGAATCCCGGAGCGACGCAATTGACAGTGATGCCGCGGCTGCCGAATTCACGTGCCAGCGAGCGCGTCATGCCGGCGACGCCGGCCTTTGCTGCGGCATAGTTCGCCTGGCCGGCGTTGCCGCTTGCACCCACCACGGAGGTGATGTTGACGATGCGTCCATAGCGCTGCTTCATCATCGGGCGCACGACGGCTCGGCACAGCCGAAACACCGCCGTCAGGTTGGTCCCGAGCACCGCGTTCCAGTCGTCATCCTTCATTCGCATCGACAGCATGTCGCGCGTGATGCCGGCGTTGTTGACCAGCACATGCAGCGCGCCGTCCAGCTTCAGGATTTCCTCCAGCGTGGCGTCGACTCCGGCGCTGTCATTGACGTTGAGGCAAACACCGCGGCTGCCGGCAAATGCCGACAATCCTTCGCCGATCGCCTGCGCACCCGCTAGCGACGTCGCCGTCCCGATCACCTTCGCGCCCCGCTGCGCCAGCTCCAGCGCGATGGCGCGGCCGATGCCGCGCGAGGCGCCCGTCACGAGCGCCACTTGCCCGGCCATCGACGCACCAGTCATGCCACCACGCCCTGCGCCGCCGCAGCCAGACTCGCCGGGTCGAACACATTGCCCACCGCGATTTCAGGGTCGATGCGTTTCACCATGCCGGCCAGCACCTTGCCCGGGCCGCATTCCACGACACGGGCCACGCCGTGCAAATGAAGCGAATGAACGAGTTCCACCCAACGCACCGGCCAGAACGCCTGCCGATACAAGGCATCGCGGATTGCCTGCGGATCGGTATTGATTTCGACGTCGACGTTGTTGATGACGGGAATCCTTGGTTCCGCGAAAGGTGTCACCGCGAGACGGGTCTTCAAGCGCTCAGCCGCCGGCTTCATCAGGCTTGAGTGAAAGGGTGCCGATACCGCAAGGGGCAACGCGCGCTTTGCGCCACGCGCCTTCAGCAACTCGCACGCCATGTCGACCCCGGCCTTGGTTCCGGCAATGACAATTTGCTTCGGGTCGTTGAAATTCACCGCCTCGACGACTTCGCTGCTCTTGGCACTGAGTTCGGCACAGGCGTCGCGAACCGCCCCCGCGTCCAGCCCGAGCACGGCGGCCATGGCCCCCACACCCGCCGGCACCGCAGCCTGCATTGCCTGAGCGCGAAAACGCACCAATGGCAGCGCGTCGGCAAAGCTGAGCGAGCCGGCAGCCACGAGTGCGGTGTATTCACCCAACGAGTGCCCGGCCAGGAATGCCGGTACTCGACCGGTGTGCGCGATCCAGGCGCGATAGGACGCCAGTCCCGCCGCCAGCATCACGGGTTGGGTGTTGTTGGTCAGCTCGAGCACCTCTTTCGGGCCTTCGCGAATCAAACGCGCGACGTCTTCGCCCAGGATGTTCGAAGCTTCGGCCAAGGTTTCACGCACCGACGGATGTTCGCCCCATGCGTCGAGCATGCCCACCGACTGCGAACCCTGGCCAGGAAAGACGATCGCAAGTTGAGTCATGAACTGGGTTTGGCCCAAGAATCCGCCTGTCCGAATCAGAGATCGAGCAGCACCGCACCCCAGGTGATGCCGCCGCCCACAGCTTCGAGCATCACGGTCTCTCCGGGTCGGATCTTGCCGCGGCGCACCGCATCGTCCAGCGCCAGCGGAATCGACGCCGCTGAAGTATTGCCGTGTTCGGCAACCGTGACAATCAGTTTTTCGAACGGCAATTTGAGCTTCTTCGCTGTGCCGTGCATGATCCGGATGTTGGCCTGGTGCGGTATCAGCCAATCGATATCCGCTGCGGTGCGCTCGGCCTTCACAAGCACCGAACGCGCCACCTCCTCCAGCACGTTCACGGCGAGCCTGAACACTGCCGGGCCATCCATCTTCAGCAACGGGTCGCCGAGAATCTTGCCGCCCGACACCGTGCCCGGCGTGCACAAGATGTTCGCGTAGCGGCCATCGGCATGCAACTCGCTGGCCAGGATCCCTGGCGTGTCGCTCGACTGCAGCACCACGGCACCGGCGCCGTCACCGAACAAGACACAGGTCGTGCGATCGCTGAAGTCAAGAATGCGCGAAAACACTTCGGCGCCGATGACCAGTGCCTTTGATGCCGCGCCGGTGCGAATCATCGAATCGGCGATCGTCAGCGCATACACGAAGCCGGAGCAGACCGCCTGCACGTCGAACGCGGCGCAGCCTCGCACGCCAAGCTTTTGCTGAACGATGCACGCCGTGCTGGGGAAGATCATGTCCGGCGTGGACGTGGCAACGATGATCAGGTCAATCGTCGTTGCGTCGCAGTCGGCGGCCTGCAGCGCCAGTTTCGCGGCCTGCAAGGCCAAGTCGCTGCAAACATCGTTGTCGTTCGCGAAGTGCCGCGCTTTGATGCCGGTGCGCTCGATGATCCACGAATCTGATGTCTCAATGCCGGATCGCGCAAGCCGCATCGCCAGCGCTTCATTCGTGACAGGGTCGCCCGGCAGAAAACCACCGGTGCCGGCAATTCGTGAGTAGGGTAGCGGTTTCAGACTCATGCGCTCAAAGTTGCATCGGCCGCCGTGGGGGCAGCAGAAACTGCGGTGCCGGGCATCGCCGCGAGAGTCTCGAGAATCCGGTCGTGAACGCGGTCCAGCAGGCGGTTGCTGGCGGCATCATAAGCGCGATTCAGTGCCTGTTCGAAGGCATAGGCGTCGGACCCGCCATGCGCCTTGAACACCAGGCCGCGCAAGCCGAGCAGCGCACCACCGCTGTAGCGGCGGTGGTCGACGCGCCGCTTGAAATGGTTCAGTACCGGCAGCGCCACCACGGCGGCCATCTTCGTGAAGATATTGCGCCTGAACTCCTGCTTGATGAAGGCAGTGAGCATCGCCGCCAGTCCTTCGGCCGCCTTGAGCAAGACGTTGCCGACAAATCCGTCGCAGACCACGATGTCGGTGGTGCCTTTGAAGACGTCGTTGCCTTCCACGTTGCCGTAGAAATTCAAGTGCCCGCCTGCCGCCGCGACGCGCAGCAATTCTGCGGCCTGCTTGATGACTTCATTGCCCTTCATCGCTTCTTCACCGATGTTGAGCAGGCCGACGCTCGGGTTTTCATTGCCGCCGAGCGCCGCAACGAGGGCGCTGCCCATGACTGCAAATTGAAGCAGATTCTCCGGCGTGCAGTCGACATTCGCACCGAGGTCGAGAACTGTCGTGAAGCCGTCCTTCTGATTCGGCAGCACCGCTGCAATCGCCGGCCGGTCGATGCCCTCGAGCGTTTTGAGCACGTAACGCGACAGCGCCATCAGCGCACCGGTGTTGCCCGCCGAAACGCACGCCTGCGCGCGCGACACGCCTTGTTCGTCGGCCTTGACCAGGCTCAGGGCGACACGCAATGACGAGTCCTTCTTCTTGCGCAATGCGATCTCGATCGGATCGTGCATCTCGATCACTTCCGTCGCGTGCACGATGGAACAGCGCTCCCAGGCGGACGCCGAAGCCAGATCGGCTTCACGCCCGACCAGAACAATTCCAGCCTCGGGGTGGTTGCGGAGGAAAGCCCGGCATGCCGGCAAGGTGACCGCGGGGCCGTGGTCGCCCCCCATGCAATCGACTGCGAGCCTGATCACAGGAGGGATCGGCAGGGCATTCGCATGCATCGGCACGCCACTCGCGCCCGATGCCCAGCGCGGCTGAGGCCGATCAGGCGTCTGCCTTGGTCTTCAGAACTTTTCGCCCGCGGTAGAAACCGTTCGGGCTGAGGTGGTGGCGCAAGTGCGCTTCGCCCGTCGTCGGCTCGATCGCCGTTCCCGGGGTATTCAAGGCGTAGTGCGCTCGGTGCATGCCACGCTTGGAAGGGGACTTCTTGTTTTGCTGAACAGCCATGGGGTTCTCCTGGGGCCCGCAACTGAATTCGGGCCGGATCGGCAGCAGCGAGAAGTGCATCGTCATTGACTGACCCACGCCGCGCAAAAGGGGCAAATTCTAGCATGCAGGCATGTGCATCACGCATCGCCTGCCCTGCCCTTGAGCGCCGCAAGTGCGGCAAACGGATGCGGGGCATCGGCCACCAGTTCCGGCCCTGTTTCGGCGGCCAATAGCGGCGACGGACATTGCTCGTGTTTAGGCACCAGCGGCAGGCTCAACAACAACTCGTCCTCGACCAATTCGCGCAGATCGAGTTCACGCGTCAACGCCAGGACGTCGTCTTCGCTCTGGGCATCGAGTTCGGCCGCGGCGGCTTCTCCGACAACGAACATGAAGCTGCGCTTTGCATCGATCGCCGTCGCCACCGGCTCCAGGCAACGCTGGCACACGAGAAAACAATTGGTGTCTGCCTGCAGGTGCAGCCAGATTTGGGCCGGCCCGCTGCCGGGGCCGCGCTTTTCGCCGCGAACGTTCCACTGGGCCTGCTCGTCAGCGCTGGCTGACTCGCGGTGCAACATCTCGGCCAGGCGGCTCATTGCCGACAGCGGCCATTGCCCGCTGAGTTCACCGGCCGACTCGGCAAGGGCCGCAACGTCAAGGCGCCGTGGGTCGGGCAAGCTCTTGTGCATGGGCGCAGTTTGCGAGTGCCGGGTGGACAATGCGCGGCATGATAACCAGACCGCATTTGATCCTCGCTTCCACGTCGCGCTATCGGCGTGAGTTGTTGGCGCGCTTGCGGCTCCCATTCGACGTGGTGGCGCCCGATGTCGATGAGACGCCGTTCGCGGGCGAGAGACCCGCCGCCCTGGCCACGCGGCTGGCGCAAGCCAAGGCTGCGGCGGTGTCGGCGTTGCACCCGCGAGCCGTGGTGATCGGCGCTGACCAGGTGGCCGAGCTTGACGGGCAGACCATCGGCAAGCCCGGCAATCACGAACGGGCGATGCAGCAATTGCGCGCGATGAGCGGGCGCCACGTCGTCTTTCAAACCGCCGTGACCGTGGCTTGCGCGAGCACCGCGTTCGTGGCCACGGCGCTGGTGCCGGTGACCGTGCGATTTCGCAGCCTGAGCGACAGCGAAATCGAACATTACCTTCGTGCCGAACAACCCTACGACTGCACCGGCAGCGCCAAGGTCGAGACACTGGGGATCGCGTTGCTTGAGGCATTGTCGGCGGACGACCCGACGGCCCTGGTTGGCCTGCCGCTGATCCAGACCTGCGAGCTGCTGCGCCGCGCCGGCATCGACCCACTCGGCGCCGCGCCGGTCTCGGCCTGACCCCCCGATGTCGGCACCGAACGGCAAGCTCTACCTGGTGCCCAACACTCTGGACTTCGGCCTTGACGGCGAGTTGCCAAGCCTGGAAGAAGCGCTTGCGCCGTCCGTCATTCGCCTCGCCGCGCGTCTGGAGCACTGGGTCGTCGAGAACGCGAAGAGCGCGCGTCTTTTCCTCAAGCGCGTCGGCGAAATCGTGCCCCTGTCGCGCCCCTTGCAGGAGATCCAGATCGTCGAGCTGCCTCGGCCGGCCAAAGGTAGGTCGGGCAGGCCGGGCAAACCGGGCGGGCCGAGCCGGCCGGGCAGGCCGGGCAGCCCAGACAGTCCACGCGAACCAGGCCAGGCCATGAGCACGCTTCTCGCCCCCGCGGCGCAAGCGGGCAGCCGTGCGCAGCACACATGCCTTGGCGCACAGGCCATGAGCACGCTTCTTGCCCCCGCGGCGCAAGGTCACGATCTCGGCCTGCTGAGCGAAGCCGGCCTGCCCGCTGTCGCCGACCCTGGCGCACAAATCGTGCAGCTCGCGCATGCACACGGCATCGAGGTTGTCGCCCTGCCCGGTGCAAGTTCGCTGTTGCTGGCGCTCGCCGCAAGCGGCCTCAATGGCCAGGGGTTCAGTTTTGTCGGCTACCTGCCAAGCGCCGCCGCCGAGCGCGCTGCGCGCATCCGCGAACTTGAAACGCAATCGCAGCGCGACGGCCAGACCCGGCTCATGATCGAAACGCCCTATCGCAACCAGGCGCTATTCGACGCCCTGGTCGAGCACTTGCGCGACACGACGATGCTCTCGGTCAGCTGTGGGCTGACCCTTGCCAAAGGCTTTTCGAGAACGCAATCCGTCGCGGCTTGGCGAACTTCAAGATTGCAGCTTCCCGGCAACCTTCCGGCAGTGTTCTTGCTGCACGTGCCAGGCCATTCGTAGGCGCCTGTCGGGCTATGGGCCGTGCCGGCGTTGGGTCTGCGTTGGGGCGCAGGCCAGCGGCGAGATGCACAGACCAGGTCTGCGATTCTTCAGGGCGCAGTTTCTTCTTCGCGCCGCGCGCCGAACAGCGCCGCGACCTTCTTCTTCGATTTGATGTTGGGAGAAATGCTGCGACCTGGAGCGCTCGGTTTGGCCTCCCAGGCCGGTGCCGCCGCCGCATTGCTTGCTTCGTAGGGCTGATCGAAAAAAGGATCGGCCGAGGATTTCGGCGCCAGGTACGACGTGCGCGGCGTGACTGGCCGTGGCACACGCTCACGTTCGGCCTCGCCCTCAGGGCGGGTGCGGTCGCGAACGAAGTCGCGCCGGGGTGGCCCATCGTCGAGTTCCAGCGCTTCGATCTCGGTCTTCTTCTTGATCAGGCGCTCGATGTCGCCCACCAGGCGCAAGTCGTCATGCGACACCAGCGTGATCGCCAGGCCGGACGCACCGGCGCGCCCGGTGCGCCCGATCCGATGGATATAGTCTTCGGCGTTGTAGGGCACATCGAAATTGATCACCGCCGGCAGATCGACAATGTCCAGGCCCCGCGCGGCCACGTCGGTGGCGACCAGCACGTCGACATCGCCGCGCTTGAAGGCGTCAAGCGCCTTGAGCCGCTCGTCTTGCGATTTGTCGCCATGCAGCGCATTCGTGCGCAGGCCATCGCGCTCGAACGAACGCGCGAGGCGCGCGCAACCCAGCTTGGAGTTCACGAAAATGAGCGCCTGTTTGATCGAGCGCTCCTTCAGCAGCTTCAAGACGGCGCGGCGTTTGTCATCGGTGGCCACGCTGTAAAAGCGCTGTTCCACATTCGTCGCCGTGGCGTTGGGGCGCGCCACTTCCACCAGCACCGGGTCCTGCAGGTAGCTTTCGGCGAGGCGCCGGATTTCGGGCGAAAACGT